>OGUL01000818.1_pt1 | contig 31069 bp, 29 predicted proteins | sample 1553651 | NCBI WGS metagenome assembly OGUL01 (sample SAMEA2580048, study PRJEB22360) | human gut metagenome | biome: human gut; feature: human-associated habitat; material: faeces | place: Denmark | collected 2008/2010
GCGCAGACGACATTGTGGACTGGGATTTCCGCGAAAACCCAACCCACAATCAGATCATGCCATTATTCCTTTCCTCGAAAGGCCGTTACATCTGGAGCAACGCAGGTTTTCATATCTCTTTTCAAAAAGGTGAGATCCTGGCGGAAGGTCCGGAATCTATCGTTCTGGAAAACGGCTTCAATGATCTGAGAGGTGCATACCTGGCAGCCATGAAAGCGCATTTTCCATTTCATGAGATCAAACTTTCAGACAGATTTTTCAAAGCACCGGTATATAATTCCTGGATTGAACTTACCTATTATCAGACCCAGGAGAATATCCTGAAATATGCAAAAGGTATTCTGGAAAATGGTTTTCCATCAGGTGTTCTGATGATCGATGATGGCTGGTCTCCTTATTATGGAAGGTGGCAGTTCAGGGGAGATAATTTCAAGGATGCGAAGGCGATGATCAAAGAATTGCATGAGATGGGATTTTCTGTGATGCTGTGGATCTGTCCGTTTGTTACTCCGGATACGCTGGAGTTCCGGAAGGCCAGGGATAAGCATTTTCTGATTGAGACTCCGGAGGGGAAACCTCGTATCCTGGAGTGGTGGAACGGGTATTCTGCGGCTCTGGATCTGACGAATCCGGATGCTTTGAAGTGGCTGAAGGATCAGCTGGATGTTCTGATGGATATGGGTGTGGATGGTTTTAAACTGGATGCTGGGGATCCGTGTTATTATCATGCCGGGGATAAGCTGTTCCGGGATGCTTCTACGGATGAGCTGTCCAGGCTTTGGGCTGAGTTTGGGGAACAGTTTGTGTTTAATGAGCTGAGGGTATGTTTCCGGGCCGGTGGTTATTCTCTGATGCAGAGGCTTTGTGATAAGCAGACGAAGTGGGATGAGAGCGGTATTGCGGGATTGATTCCGGATACGTTGATACAGGGGCTTACGGGACATCCTTTTGGCAGCCCGGATATGATCGGCGGTGGTGAGTATACCTGTTTTTTGAATGGAAATGAGAATGCGTGTACGCCGGAGATGTTTGTGCGGTATGCGCAGATTGCGGCTTTGATGCCGGTGATGCAGTTTTCGGCTTCTCCTTGGAGGGTGCTGCCTGAGGCGGATTTTCAGAAGGTTAAGGATGCACTGGCTCTCAGAGAGAAGTGTCTGCCGGAGATTTTGAAGGCTGTAGAGTGTGCGAAAGTTACTGGTGAGCCGATCGTTCGTTCCATGGAGTTTGTTTTCCCTGGACAGGGGATGGAGAGGGTGATGGATCAGTTTATGGTTGGCGAGGATTTGCTGGTGGCGCCTGTTTGGAAGCAGGGGGAGGTTGCCAGAAGTGTGCGTTTGCCTGAGGGGCAGTGGAGGTGTGTTGGCCTTGGTGAGACTGAGGGTGATGTGCTGAATGGTGGCCGGGATGTGATTCTTGGTGAGAATGAGGGATTGGTTGTTTTGAAAAGAGTGTAGATGAAATGGACGCCCGCAAGGTGTATGCTGTCTGTCGCCGGGGGCTGGTCGGAAGGGGAATCAGATGGGGAGAAGTGGTGGGGTGTGAATTCGGTTCAGAGTGAGAAGCAGAGTGGTTTCCCGGGAGTTGGATGGGGCATCAGCGCTGCGCTGGATGACTGGGGCGAAAGGCTGAGTTTCCCTGTGGCCTGACGGTAGAGATTAGGTCGAGGCGCTTCATTTTCGACTTGGAGGTGAGGTGGTGTGGCGTAACATTATCAGTGCTGTAGCATCGTAGTAGCATAGACCGTTTCAGCGTAACATTATCAGCATCATAGTAGCATAGATCGGCTCAACATAACATCACCAACACCTTAGAATTCATCGCCCCACCAGTACATACACACATCCCCACAACGAACAACAACTGCGTGCCCGGAAAGGGGGAGCGCGAGGGGGAAAAGCGGGATTCGCTAACTCCGAGTGCTTTCCCCCTCGCATTTCCTCAGCTTTGAAAAGCAAAAAATTATATTAAAAAACCAAAAAAACAATTTTCTCCGCTTTTATCACAAAAGCGTAACATTCTCCTCCGGAGGAAGCAGCTTCTTAAAAAATCGATACAACAGCATCGAATTTATAAAAGCTACAAGTCCAAATCCAAAGAAAAACCAGCAGCATGCATACAGTGGCTGCAGTTTCACGTCAAGATAAGTCATATACAGCGGAAAGATCGTGATCACTGCCATGGCAACAGTTGTAGGAAAATGCATAAACGCCAGCAGAAACGCATTCCTGCAAAGCGCTCCTAAGCTATTGGCAAAGGTTGCGATCACCGGGAATATGTATAGGGAAAAGATAACCAGCAGGGTCAGCACTCCAATCGTAAGATAAAAGAGCATATTTGCAGCACTTCCGTTTGCATGAAGCAGGAAACGAAGGTTCAGCACAAGTATGATTCCTGCCACAAGGATCAGCAGCCACACGATCAGGGATTGTTTGAAATTCTCCTTGAAGGCCCGGAAAAAAGTCCTGGTCGTTCCATTGTTATTTCCCTTTACGGTACGCATCATACAATGATAAAGTGCAGTCAGTGCCGGTCCGATAGTGATCACTGGGATGCTGCATAAAATAAAGAGAAGATTGGCGATCACGATGTCTCCCAGCTTGTTGAGGAATACATGAACAACATTATCTTCATTTAAAAGATTCATAACAAAATCCTCCTTAATATAGAATACGAAAAACGTCCAATACAGACAATCTTAGCACAGACACTGATTGCATGTAAAGAGAATGTGTGGAACGCTTTGCAGGACTGTGAAAAAAACATGGAATTTTGCGTGCACATGTAAAAATCGGCGCACGCATAGAAAAATGTGTGTTAACAAAAAGTTCATTTTTGCAAAAAAAAGCATTTTCGACCATTTTGGTTGTTAAAAATATATAAAAACGAACATGTAAAAATGTTGGTTTTGCTACAAAGAAAGAAAAACGTATCAAAACATGCTCAAAAATAGTGATAAATATGAAAATATATCAAAAAAATAAAAGCACATAGGGAAAAATGACGGATATTTAACAAACTATGAATAGAAAATGGACAAAATAAATAAAAAACAACATTTTTCCATATTGAAATGACAATAATCCATTTATCATTTTTCCATGTGCAATTATAATAATATCAACGGTCAGAGACGTGGAAAAATATAAAAACTGACCAAAGAAAGAGGGAAAATAAGAAAGATTTAAAAGGAGGAAGAAGTTATGAATTTCAAAAGAGTAGCAGCATTATTGTTAGCAGGTGCCATGGTAATGACAGCAGTTCCGGTATATGCCAAGGGCGACGATGTTACACTTTCCGTATCCATCTGGGACACCAACCAGGAGCCGGGAATCAAAGAAATTCTCGCAGACTTCACAGAGAAGACAGGAATCAAGACAGAGATCTCCGTTGTTAAATGGGATGAGTACTGGACAATGCTCGAGGCCGGTGCACAGGGTGGTTCCCTTCCGGACGTATTCTGGATGCACTCCAACGAGAGTCAGAGATACATGTCCAACGATATGCTTCTTGATCTGACCGATAAGATCAAAGACAGCGATCTGATCGATCCGGAGAACTATCCGGAGGATATCTGGGGACTGTATACATACGATGATAAATATTATGCAGTACCGAAGGATATAGATACAATCGCTCTCTGGTACAACAAGACATTATTTGACGAGGCAGGACTTGATTATCCGACAGCTGACTGGACATGGGATGATGTTACAGAGGCAGCTAAGAAGCTTACTAAGGATGATGGTTCCCAGTACGGTCTCGGAATGAGAAATGATAACAACCAGGCCGGATACTACAACCTGATCTATGATAACGGCGGATACATCATCAGCGATGACAAGACAAAATCCGGCTGGGATGATGAGAAGACGATCGCAGCTATGCAGACACTGGAAGGATGGATCAAGGATGGCGTGATCCCGTCTCTTGAGACAATGTCCGAGAACAACGAGGACGTACTTTTCGAGGCTGGCAAGATCGCTATGACATGCCAGGGCTCCTGGATGCTTGCAGCATTTAAAGAGAACGAGTACACAGCAGCTAACTGTGATTGTGTAGAGCTTCCTAAAAACGCTGAGACGGGCAGAAGAGCTTCCTCATATAACGGACTTGGATGGGCAGCATCTGCTTCCGGTGAGCACACAGACGAAGCTTGGCAGCTGATCGAGTACCTCGGATCCAAAGAGGCTCAGGAGAAACAGGCTGAGCTTGGTGTTACAATGAGTGCATACAAAGATACATCTGATGCATGGGCTAAATCCGCAGACTTCAACCTTCAGGCTTATCTGAACATGATGGATGACATGGAGATCCGTCCATACTCCAAATCTACTGTAACATGGGAGAACGAGGACAACGAGATCCTTAAGGGCGTATACACAGGCGACATCACAATGGAAGAGGCTTGCAAGCAGATGGCTGATCAGATGAACGAGAAGCTGGCTGAGGAGTAAGCATTAAGAAACACCGATAATTAAGTGCAGTAATGAGAGGGGCCGCCGCACTCAGGTGCAGCGGCCTCATACATAGAAGGAATAGAAGGAGTGATTCTTATGGCTAAAACTACCAAGTCACAGGCACGGACAAAGAGAGAGCGCAGTGAGTTCCTCTGGGGCTGGCTGTTTATTCTCCCAACAACCATCGGATTGATCGTATTGAACATCATTCCGATCTTCCAGACTATTTACCAGAGCTTTTTCAAAACAGGAGATTTTGGTAAAGGAAATATCTTTATCGGTTTACAGAACTATCAGAAGGTTTTTGCAGATAAAGAGATCTGGCAGGCACTGATCAACACATTCAAATATGCGATCGTGGAGGTTCCTTTTTCCATTGTCATCGCACTTGTTCTTGCAGTACTTCTTAACAGAAAGATGAAGGGCCGTTCTGTTTACAGAACCATCATCTTCCTTCCGATGGTAGCAGCTCCGGCAGCGGTAGCCATGGTATGGAGATGGCTGTTCAACTCTGATTATGGTCTTATCAATAACGTTTTCCATGTTCATGTAAACTGGGTTTCTGATCCGAAAATTGCAGTATTTTCCGTTGCGATCATCGGTGTATGGTCTATCATCGGTTACAATATGGTTCTTTTTCTGGCAGGACTTCAGGAAATTCCGAGAGATTATTATGAAGCGGCAGAGATTGACGGAGCTACAGGTGTGAATGCATTCTTCAGCATTACGATTCCGCTTCTGTCGCCAACTATTTTCTTTGTACTTGTTACCCGTGTAATTGGATCCCTGCAGGTATTCGACCTGATCTATATGGTTATTGACAAGTCAAACCCGGCACTTACCAAGACTCAGTCACTGGTTTATCTGTTCTATAAATATGCATTTATCAATAAGAACATGGGATACGGCGCTACGATCGTAGTAGTACTTCTTATTATCACCATGATCCTGACAGTATTCCAGATGATCGGTCAGAAGAAATGGGTATTCTACAACTAAAAAGGGGGATTAACCATGGATAGTATGGAAACAAAAAAGAAATTAACCACTATTTTAATACATGTCATACTGATCATTGTGTCCATAACGATGCTTGTGCCATTTATCTGGATGATCCTGACAGCTTTTAAAACTGTAACGGAAGCAACATCTGTAGATCCTTTCACCATTTTCCCGAAAATATGGAGAAAAGACGCATTTATTTCTGTTATCAATAACATGAACTTCCTGCTTCTGTACAAGAATACACTGCTTCTGATCTTCTTCCGAGTAGTGTGTGCGGTTCTTACAGCAACTATGGCAGGCTATGCATTTGGACGACTGAACTTCAAGGGCCGTGATCTCTGCTTCAGTCTTGTACTGTTCCAGATGATGGTTCCGGTACAGATTTTCATCATCCCGCAGTACCTGATGGTCAGCAAGATGGGTATGTTGAATACGATCTTTGCCCTTGTATTCCCAGGTATGGTCACAGCGTTCGGTACCTTCCTTCTGAGACAGGGATATATGGGACTTCCGAAGGATCTGGAGGAGGCTGCCAGACTTGACGGATGTAACATCGGGCAGACCTTCCTTTACATCATGGCACCACTTACAAGATCCAGTATGGTTGCACTTGGAATTTTCACAGCTGTATTTGCATTCAAAGACCTGATGTGGCCGATGATCGTTAATACAGATAAGGATATGCTGGTACTTTCTTCCGCACTTGCAAAGATGCAGGGCCAGTACGTATCCAAATTCCCGGAATTGATGGCTGCATCTCTGATCGCCTGCATTCCGATGATCGTGCTCTACATGATCTTCCAGAAACAGTTTATCGAAGGTATTGCTACCAGCGGTGGAAAACTGTAATCAGAAATATTACATAAGGTAATATAAGACCGCTGACAATGTATATAACTGAGGATTTGGTTATTGAGATTGTCAGCGGTATTTTTATCGAAGCAAATGCCAAAATGCACAGTTATTTGATGATTCTTAAGGAAAGAGGCGGATATTTTTATCCGCAGTAAACGAAAAAAGGAGAAAATTATGCCGATCAAATTTCACGAGGGATCAAAGACATTCCACATTTATAACAAACATTTAAGCTACATCACCTGTATCATGGAAAATGGCCAGATGGAGAATCTGTACTATGGAAAAGCTATCCGCGATAAAGAGGATTTCAGTTATCTTCACGAGGAGATCATGCGTTCCCTGATGGCTGTATGCGTTCCGGAACCGGGACTTCTTTCCATGCAGTATACCAAACAGGAGTATCCTGTTTACGGAACCGGTGATTTCAGAAGCCCCGCTCTTACTGTTCGTCAGGAGAACGGAAGCGAGATCGTAGATTTCAAATATGTTTCTCATGAGATTTACGGCGGCAAGAAGAAGCTTGCCGGTCTTCCGGCAACCTACACAGAGAACGAGGAAGAGGCAACATCTCTGGACATTACACTTCATGATTCTGTGATGGACACAGACCTTGTTCTTACATATTCCGTATATGAGGATTACCCGGTGGTCACCAGAAGTGCACGCCTTGTTCAGAAAGGGGATCAGAAGATCCGTCTTGAGAACGTGATGAGTGCAGCAGTGGAGTTCCCGGATATGGATTATGAGATGATCCATCTTTCCGGTGCATGGGCACGTGAGCGCTATGTAAAAACACGTAAACTTGAGATGGGTATACAGGCTGTACAGAGTCTTGCAGGAACCGGCTCCAGCTCTGAGCAGAATCCGTTTATCGCGCTGAAGCGTCCTCATACAACAGAAGATACAGGCGAGGTTTTCGGCTTCAGCTTTGTGTACAGCGGAAACTTCCTTGCACAGGTCGAGGTTTCCACCTACGAGATGACACGAGTTATGATGGGAATCAATCCTCAGGGCTTTTCCTGGGAGCTTTCCAGAGATGAGGAATTCCAGACTCCGGAGGTTGTTATGGTATACAGCGATAAGGGCTTAAACGGAATGAGCCAGGCTTACCACAGACTGTACCGTGACCGCCTGATGCGCGGAAAATGGAGAAATCATGCACGTCCGATCCTTCTTAATAACTGGGAGGCAACCTATTTTGATTTTGATGAGGAAAAAATCCTCAATATTGCAAAAAAAGCCAAAGAGGTTGGGGTAGAGCTTTTCGTTCTGGATGACGGATGGTTCGGAACCAGAAACGATGATTACCAGGGCCTTGGCGACTGGTTCGTAAATAAGAATAAGCTTCCAAACGGAATTTCCGGACTTTCCCGTAAGATCGAGGAGATGGGCCTGAAATTTGGTCTCTGGGTAGAGCTTGAGATGGTAAACAAGAACAGCGACTGCTACAGAGCACATCCGGACTGGCTCATCGGAGCACCGGATCGTTTTGAGTCCCACTCAAGACATCAGCACGTTCTTGATTTTTCCAGATCTGAGGTTGTGGATTTTATTTATGATTCCATCTCCAAGGTTATTGAGGAATCTTCCATTTCCTACATTAAATGGGATATGAACCGCTACATGTCCGAGCCTTTCAGCCGCGGCGCATCTGCAGCAGATCAGGGCAAGACTATGCATAAATATATCCTTGGTGTATATGAGCTGTATACAAGACTGACAGAGAGATTCCCTGACATTCTCTTTGAATCCTGCGCAAGCGGCGGAGCAAGATTTGATCCAGGAATGCTGTACTTTGCACCGCAGACATGGACCAGTGATGATACCGATGCAGCAGAGAGAGAAAAAATCCAGTACGGTACCTCCTTTGTTTATCCGATCGTCAGCATGGGATCTCATGTATCAGCAGTACCGAATCATCAGCTGCACCGTACCACACCGCTTTCCACAAGAGCAAATGTGGCATATTTCGGAACCTTTGGCTATGAGCTGGATCTGAACCTTTTAAGTGCCAAAGAGATCGAAGAGGTAAAGGCACAGGTGGAATTCATGAAGGAACATCGTGACCTGATCCAGGTGGAGGGTGATTTCTACCGTATCTTAAGCCCGTTCGAAGGAAATGATACTGCATGGATGGTTGTTTCCAGAGACAAAAAACAGGCAGTTGCCGGATACTATGAAAGACTGAACAAGGTCAATGCTTCCTGGATGCGTTTGCGCTTCAAGGGTCTTGACGAGGATCAGCTTTACAAAGTAAAATGGGAAGATAAGTGCCTGAAAGCTTACGGAAATGAGCTGATGTATGCAGGAATCCCGGTTGATCGTGACTACTGCAATAAGACAAACGGTGATTTCCATTCTGTATTGTATACAATTGAAGCAGAGGACTGATTTCTGTAAATGATGGAATAAAAATTATCTGCAGAAAAAACATTCGCCTGACCAGAAAAATAACAGGCCGCCGGATATGGCGGCCTGTTATTGGGTGGCGAAGCAGCTCACAGGCAGAAACATAATATATGACATCAGGGAGGTGACAAGTTGCTTCATACAGTTGGTTTTACAAGCTCGGACAGCTTTAAATGTCTGGAGAATTTAAAGAAAGGTGCGGTGGATCTCTGTCTTACTTATTGTGGATGGGAAAAATGCGATCCGGGACATCGATTTGGACCAAATAACAGGATCTCTCATGTACTTCATATCGTGGAATCCGGAAGCGGAGTTTTTGAGATGGATGGCCATCAGTATCATCTGACAGGTGGAGAAGCATTTCTGATCCCATCCAGTGTGGAGGCCTGGTATGAGGCAGACATGGACAATCCCTGGACATATCGCTGGGTAGGATTTGAGGGAATGACTGCGGAGGAAGTGATCCATGTAAGCGGATTCAGCCGGGAAAATCCGGTCCGAAGGATCCACTGTATGGAAAATGCTGCAAAATATATTGATGCAATGGTCCAGACCAACAAGCTCGTTTTTGAAAATGAGCTGAAACGGAACGGACTTCTGCTGCTTCTTTTTTCTGACCTGATCACAGATAACCGGGATGCATGTCTGAGAGAAGGCAAGCTTCTTCCATCCCACAGATATCCCAATTCCGTTTATGTGGAGCAGGCAGTGGATTACATTGCAGCCAACTTTGACAAGCGTCTGAAGATCAATGAGCTGGCAGACCGCATTGGTGTCAACCGGAGCTATCTTACCAGCTCGTTTAAAAAAAGCCTCGGATGCTCGCCGCAGGAATATCTTATGAATCTTCGCATCGAGAAGGCAAAGACTCTTCTGAAAAACGGAGATATTCAGGTCAGTGAAGTAGCTGCAAAAGTAGGGTATGGAGATCCGCTGGCTTTTTCCAAGGTATTCAAGGCAAGAACAGGAAGAAGTCCGAGAGAATACAAGGAAGAAAAGAGAAAACTTGTAGTGAAGGGGAAAAAAGGGGATTATACGGAATCTGAGGACTGATTCTGTGATATATTTCACGAAGAAAAAAACTCTCTGTCTGTGCCAGAATATATAAAATTCTGGTATCGGGCAGAGAGTTTTTTATGTCATAAGAAATGTTATAGAAAATTACTTCCAGGTATCTCATGCAACAAAACAACAATTATTAACATCAAAGTACATATTTTAAACAAGTTTCTGGTAGTATGATAAGATCACAAAGAAAACGAAGCGGGACTGCACCGCAGAAATAGCAGAAAATCAGGAATTTTAAAGAAAAATATAACAATTCCGGATAAGAGATCCAACAAAGAAAGCAGGAGGAAACGAACATGATCAAAATTACATTCATGGGAGCTGGAAGCACGGTTTTCGCAAGAAATGTACTTGGCGACTGTATGTGCACACCGGCACTTCGCGAGAGCGAGATCGCACTTTATGATATCGACGAGAAGAGACTGGAGGATTCCAGGATTATCTTAAGTGCCATCAACCACAACGTAAATGAGGATCGCGCAGTGATCAAAACATATCTCGGTGCTGAGAACCGTAAAGATGCACTTCGTGATGCAGACTTCGTAGTCAATGCCATTCAGGTAGGCGGCTATGAGCCATGTACAGTAACAGACTTTGAAATCCCGAAGAAATACGGCATCAAACAGACTATCGCAGATACCCTGGGAATTGGTGGTATCATGCGTGCACTTCGTACCATTCCGGTTCTGGAAGAGTTCGCACGGGATATGGAAGAGGTCTGCCCGAACACTCTGTTCCTGAACTACTCCAACCCTATGGCAATGCTCACCGGCTATATGCAGCGTTTCACAAAGATCCGCACCGTAGGTCTCTGCCACAGCGTTCAGGTTTGCTCCCAGAAACTTCTTGAGGGAATGGGAATGGAAGACAAGCTTGAGGGACGTACCGAGCTGATCGCAGGTATCAACCACATGGCATGGCTTCTTGAGATCCATGACAAAGACGGAAACGACCTGTACCCGGAGATCCGCAGAATCGCCGAGGAGAAGAATACCTCCGGCGAGAAGCATGAGGATATGGTACGTTACGAGTACATCCGTCATCTTGGATACTACTGCACAGAGTCCAGTGAGCACAATGCAGAGTATAATCCGTTCTTCATTAAATCCAAATATCCGGAGATGATCGAGGAGTTCAATATTCCGCTTGACGAATATCCGAGAAGATGTATCAAACAGATCGAGGGCTGGGAAAAAGAGCGCGAGGATATCCTCAAGGATGGCAAGATCGGCCATGAGAGAAGTAAAGAGTATGCTTCTTATATCATGGAGGCTGTTGTTACAAACACACCGTACAAGATCGGTGGAAATGTTCTTAACAACGGTTATATCGATAACCTTCCGTCGGATGCTTGCGTAGAGGTTCCATGCTATATCGACGGAACCGGTGTACATCCGGTAAAAGTGGGCAAGCTTCCTACACAGCTGGCAGCTATGAATTCATCCAATGTCAGCCCGCAGCTCCTTGCTATTGAGGCAGCAGTGACCAAAGACCGCCAGAAAATCTATCAGGCAGCCATGATGGACCCGCACACAGGTGCAGAGTTGAACATCAAAGACATCCAGGCTATGTGCGATGAGCTGATCGAGGCACATGGGGATTATATGAAGATGTACCGCTAAATATAAGGTACATCAGGGGACTGGAGAATAGTTTTAACAAATATGGAGAAGGCGTTTTTTCTGAACAAAGACAGCAAGGCGGAGCAAAAGGCCCGCTTTACGATAAGGCAGAAACGTTGAGATAAAAAAGCAGTATATACAGGCCGGAACACCAAATTGGGGAAGGTGTTCCGGCCTTTTTTATATGGAACTTTTGTTAAATAATAAAAAACAACTTGTTCGTATGTATATACAAGTTATAAAATGATTACAGATGAAAATATAAATGTCCGTTTTACATCCGATGTTTGAAGGAAGAATAATACAAACGAAGGGAGGAGCTTATGGCAGAAAACGGAAAAGCAAAATATTATGCACTCATGGAAGAAATGAAAACAGACATTCTTTCCGGAAAGATCCGTCCGGGTGAGAAGCTTCCCTCTGAAAACCAGCTCAGTGTACGCTATGGGCTGAGCAGGCATACGGTGCGAAAGGCTCTGGGGATCCTGGCAGGAGATGGATACATAGAATCCTTTCAGGGAAAAGGAACCTTCTGTGCGGATGTGCTCCGTCAGATTCACGGGACCGGAAACATCGCAGTGGTGACTACATATATCTCGGATTATATTTTTCCAAGGCTGATCCAGGGAATCGATGAGGTGCTGTCCGATAACGGGTACAGTATCATCCTGAAAAATACAGGAAACAGCCGCCAGAAGGAGGCAAGATTCCTGGAAGAGCTGATCAGCAAGGGAATTGACGGACTGATCATCGAACCCAGCAAAAGTGAGTTGTTGTGCAGACATGTAAGCCTGTACGAAACACTGGACAAGTATCAGATCCCCTATATTTTTATCCAGGGACTGTATACGGAGATGCAGGAAAAGCCCCACATCCTCATGGATGACGCAGGAGGCAGTTATCTTGTGACAAAACATCTTCTGGACTCCGGCAGGCGCAACATCGCGGGATTTTTCAAGGCAGATGACCGTCAGGGAATCGAACGGCATAAGGGCTATGTGAAGGCTTTGCAGGAGCATGAAATTGCCTATGATCCGGATAAGGTGGTCTGGTTTCACACCGAGGACCGGCGAAAAAAGCCGGCTCTTATGGTCCGGAACATGGTCCGACAGAACAGCTTTCCGGATGGGATCGTGTGCTACAACGACCAGATCGCTGTCCAGGTCATGGAAGAACTGGAACGTCAGGGCAAAAAGATCCCGGAGGATGTTGCGGTGACCGGTTATGACAATTCGCTGTACGCAAGACAGGGGCAGGGAATCACTACTATCACCCATCCCCAGGAAAAACTGGGTGAGATGGCAGCAAAGCTTCTCCTGGAAAAATTAAGTGGCGTGCCGGACGAAGAGAGTAAGGTGGAACGGCTGATCCGGCCGGAGCTGATCGTACGGGGCAGCAGTGTGAAGACAGGAATATGAACACAAATGCATGAGGGCAGAGAGATAATCACTTATCAGATAATGAAACATGACATATTTTACAGAGAACTTTATAACATTTCAGAAGGCTGGACACATGTTGGAAACAGAAATGTGTTACAGATTTTCAGGAATGTTATGCATATTATATAATTTTATATTTCAAGGAGGAATTTTCACATGAAAACAGGAAGAGATTACAAATTCTGGTTTTGCACAGGTTCACAGGATCTTTACGGAGATGAATGTCTCCGCAAGGTAGCCGAGCATTCAAAGATCATCGTAGAGGAACTGAATAAATCCGGTGTACTTCCGTTTGAGGTTGTATGGAAACCAACGCTGATCACAAATGAGCTGATCCGTAAAACCTTTAATGATGCCAATGCAGATGAAAACTGTGCCGGCGTGATCGCGTGGATGCACACATTTTCCCCGGCAAAATCCTGGATCCTTGGCCTTAAAGAGTATCGCAAACCGCTGTGCCATCTTCATACACAGTTCAATGTGGAAATCCCCTATGACACCATTGATATGGACTTTATGAATGAGAACCAGTCCGCACACGTCGGCCGTGAGTTTGGCCATATGGTAACCCGCATGGGAATCGAGAGAAAAGTCATTGCAGGACACTGGGCAGACAAAAAGGTCCAGGAGCGTCTGGCATCCTGGATGCGTACTGCAGTTGGTATCATGGAGAGCAGCCATATCCGTGTATGCCGTGTAGCCGACAATATGAGAAACGTAGCTGTAACAGAGGGCGATAAGGTTGAGGCTCAGATGAAATTCGGATGGGAGATCGATGCTTATCCGGTTAACGAGATCGCAGAATATGTTCAGGATGTAAGCCAGGGAGATATTGATGTTCTGGTAGAAGAATATTATAATAAATATGACATGATTCTGGATGGACGTGACCCTGAGGAATTTAAGAAGCATGTAGCAGTCCAGGCAGGGATCGAGATCGGTTTTGAGCGCTTCCTCGAGGAGAAAAACTATCAGGCTATCGTAACACACTTTGGTGATCTGGGCGCCCTGAAACAGCTTCCGGGACTTGCAATCCAGCGACTGATGGAAAAAGGCTATGGCTTCGGTGGCGAGGGTGACTGGAAAACAGCAGCTATGGTTCGCCTGATGAAGATCATGGCAGCCGGCAAAAAGGACGCCAAGGGTACATCTTTTATGGAGGATTACACTTATAACCTGGTACCTGGTAAAGAGGGAATCCTTGAGGCACATATGCTGGAGGTTTGCCCATCTGTTGCTGATGGCAAGGTCAGCATGCGTGTATGCCCGCTTTCCATGGGAGATCGTGAAGATCCTGCAAGACTGGTATTTACTTCTAAGACAGGCCCTGGAATCGCAACATCCCTGGTTGATCTCGGCGACCGTTTCCGTCTGCTGATCAATGAGGTTGAGTGTAAGAAAACAGAGAAACCGATGCCTGCACTTCCGGTAGGTACTGTATTCTGGACTCCGAAGCCGGACCTTTCCACAGCAGCAGAGGCATGGATCCTTGCAGGCGGTGCACATCATACTGCATTTACCTATGACCTTACTGCAGAGCAGATGGGAGACTGGGCAGCAGCTATGGGGATTGAAGCGGTTTATATTGACGGCGATACAACGATCCGGAATCTGCAGAATGAGCTGAGATGGAACAGCATGTATTTCAGCAAATAATACGGGAGGTTTTTTACAATGGGATTAAATGAGGCAAAAACAGCAATTCTTGAGAATCGCACGGCTCTTGGTATTGAGTTTGGTTCCACAAGGATCAAGGCAGTTCTGGTGGACGATAAGAACCAGCCCATCGCATCCGGAGCCTATGAATGGGAGAACCAGTATGTGGATGGTATCTGGACATACAGCCTGGAGGAGATCTGGAAAGGTCTCCAGGGCAGTTACCAGGATATGGCAGAAGATGTTCAGAAAAAATATGGAGTGGAGCTTATAAGCGTAGGTGCGTTTGGTGTCAGTGCCATGATGCATGGATATATGCCGTTTAACAAAGCGGGAGAGCTGATGGTTCCGTTCCGTACCTGGAGAAACAATATCACGGGAGAAGCTTCTGAGAAGCTGGCAGAGCTTTTCCATTACAATATCCCTCAGAGATGGAGTATCGCACACCTGTATCAGGCAATCCTGAAAGGTGAGGAGCATGTAAAAGATATCGATTACATCACCACTCTGGAGGCCTATGTACACTGGAAACTCACTGGAAAAAGAGTTCTTGGTATCGGCGATGCGGCAGGTATGTTCCCAATCGACAGCGAGACAAAGGACTATAACGAAGAGATGGTGCAGAAGTTTGATGAGCTGGTTGCATCTTATGGATTCCCATGGAAACTCCGTAACATTATGCCGGAAGTCATGGTTGCAGGTCAGGATGCCGGAGTTCTTACTGAGGAAGGCGCAAAACTTCTGGATGTAAGCGGAAAGCTGAAAGCCGGAATTCCGATGTGTCCGCCTGAGGGAGACGCAGGAACCGGTATGGTTGCCACAAACAGTGTCCGTCAGCGTACCGGAAATGTTTCCGCGGGAACATCCGTATTTGCCATGATTGTCCTGGAAAAGGCTCTTTCCAAACCGTACAAAGAGATTGATATGGTCACCACTCCGGCAGGAGATCCGGTTGCCATGGCACATTCCAACAACTGTACTTCGGATCTGAACGCATGGGTAAATGTGTTTAAGGAATTTGCGGAAGCCATGGGTATGAAAGTGGATATGAACAAACTGTTCGGAACTCTTTATAACAAAGCCCTGGAAGGGGATCCGGACTGTGGTGGACTTCTTTCCTACTGTTATTTCTCCGGCGAGCATATGACCGGTTTTGAAGAGGGACGTCCACTGTTTGTACGTTCTCCTGAGAGTAAATTTACACTGGCAAACTTTATGAGAAACAATCTTTACACCTGCCTTGGTGCCATGCGTGTAGGTCTGGATATCCTTCTCAATCAGGAGCATGTAAAGATTGATAAGCTTCTGGGACACGGCGGCCTCTTTAAGACAAAGGGTGTTGGCCAGCAGATCCTTGCAGATGCGGTAAATGCGCCGGTATCCGTAATGTCCACAGCAGGAGAAGGCGGAGCCTGGGGAATTGCGCTTCTGGCTTCTTATATGATCAACAAAAAAGACGGCGAAGACCTTGCGGATTTCCTGGATGAAAATGTCTTCAAAGGAAACGAAGGCAGCACACTTGCACCGGAAGCCGAAGGTGTGAAGGGATTTGATGCGTTTATGGACCGGTATATGAAAGGCCTTGGCATTGAGCGTGCGGCTGTAGAATCCAGGATCTGGTAAAGAGCAGAACGGATTGAAATATAAATCTTTGATTTACAGGAATAATGAAAAATGAAATCAGAGGAATGTAAATGAAACAGACAGATCATGAGAAGAGACCTGCTCCAGGCCAGATCGTACATGTCGTGATCGATCGTCCGATGAATACTTACCATCCGGAGCACAAGGATCTTTTCTATCCGGTAAATTATGGATACATAGAAGGGATCATTGCTCCGGATGGAGAGGAACAGGATGTATATGTTCTGGGCGTAGATCACCCGGTAAAGGAATTTACAGGTAAGATCATCGCTGTTATCCACCGTCTTAATGATGTGGAAGATAAATGGGTGGCAGTACCGGAAAACATGACTATGACGGCAAAGGAAATCATGGCTCAGGTAAGCTTTCAGGAACAGTATTTTAAGACAGAGATAGAGATGATTGAATAAAAGGCAGCAAGTGACATTAAATAAGGAGAAAACATCACAATGGAAAAATCAACAGTTTATTTTACAGATTTTCGTTGTCCTGTAGGAACCAGCCAGCTTGATAAGCTGAAAAAACTCTGTGTTGCTGCCGGAATCAGAGACATTGACATGGATGGAAAATTTGTAGCCATTAAGATGCATTTCGGTGAGCTGGGAAACCTGGCATTTCTTCGCCCGAACTATGCAAAAGCTGTGGCAGATATCTGAAAAGAACAGGGCGGACTACCATTCCTGACAGACTGCAACACTCTTTATCCGGGAAGTAGAAAGAATGCGCTGGAGCATCTGGACTGTGCCAACCTCAATGGTTTTAATACCATTACTACAGGCTGCCAGATCATTATTGGAGATGGACTTCGAGGAACAGATGAGATAGAGGTTCCGGTAGTAAACGGAGAATACTGCAAAACTGCGCTGATCGGACATGTGATCATGGATGCGGATATTTTTATCAGTCTCAGTCACTTTAAAGGGCATGAGGCAACCGGATTCGGAGGTGCTCTGAAGAATATCGGTATGGGCTGCGGAAGCCGTGCAGGAAAGATGCAGCAGCATGCCAGCGGTAAACCTGCCATCAACGAAGAAGTCTGTCGTGGATGCAAACGCTGCGCGAAAGAATGTGGAAGTGATGCCATTACTTATGTAAACAAAAAAGCAGTTATTGATTATGATAAATGCAAGGGCTGTGGCCGCTGTATCGGAGCCTGCAGTTTTGATGCTGTTTACAATCCGAATAGCAGTGCTAATGAAATGCTTGACCGTAAGATGGCTGAGTATGCACAGGCTGTCTGTCATGGCCGTCCACATTTTCATATTGCACTGGTACAGGATATCAGCCCGAACTGCGACTGCCACGGGGAGAACGATGCGCCGATCCTTCCGGATATCGGAATGTTCGCAAGCTTTGACCCGGTAGCTCTGGATCAGGCATGTGCAGATGCCTGTCTCAAGGCAACGCCGATCGAAAACAGCCAGCTTGGAGAGCATCTGGCAGAACCAGGATGGCACTGCCATCACGACCATTTCAAAGACTCCAACCCGAATGTAGAATGGAAAGCAACTCTGGACCAGGCAGAAAAGATCGGCCTGGGAACAAGAGAGTATGAGCTGAAAAAGATTAAATGATAAATTTTTTTGGCGGTTGATATACTTACAGGGGGAAAAGATGTTTACATTATTTAACACCGAAAGTCTCTGGATAGGCACAGATCTGAAAAAATTCAATGAAATTCGGGACATTCTGGACAGGGAAGGAATTTGCTATAAGTATAAAGTAAGCGATCAGTTAGGCCTGTGGATGGGAAAGGGTACTGTTCGTGGAAACTTTGGAAGCATCGGCAATTCACCAGATCAGTTCAAGCAGTACGAAATTCTGGTAGAAAAGAAACAACTGGAAAATGCCAGAATGGTGATACGGAAATAATTATATTTTATACAGAAAACAGAAGCAGACATTGGAAGACATGTAACTGCTCCTGTTTTGTGTTGAAAAAGTATATCCGGAAACCATTCAGAAATGGCTGGAGAAGAAATAAATTTACGGAAATGCTATAGCAGCTATTGAAATTCATAGTAACTTGTATCCCGTACCTATCTTTTATATAATATTTCCAATAATAAAAAAGGAGATATTATTATGGAAGGGGAAGAACTGAAAGACAAGATACGGGAGAAGGCGTTTGACCTTGGAATCAATCTGGTGAGATCCTGCTCTGTGACGAAATGGTAGGAAATTCCGATCCAGGAGCCGGAATTCTGGCCGCAGAATATCTGGCCCTGGGTAAAAAATGTGATCGTGCTTGGAATTCCGTTATATTCACCCATGATGAGTACCACGCCATCCATGGTCTATCAGGAGCTTTACGATACCAGCAACCGGGTGTTGGATGATATGGCATATCGTCTGACGAATTATATTGTGAACAGGCTGGGATATAAGGCCATCTTTTTTCCAAGGGACTGTTATTATAACATTGATGTGCTGGTAGATAATCCTAATGCAGCATTTTCTCATGTGATGGCAGGATATTATGCAGGAATGGGAACTATCGGTGACAGCCATAATCTGATCGCAAAGGAATTTGGCCCGAGACTGCGTATCGTCTCCATTCTTACAGATGCCCCGCTCCCTGCAGATCCCATGCTAGAAAAAGATCTCTGCATTCACTGCAGGAAATGCCTGAAAAATTGTCCATCCCATTGTTTCAAGGAAAGTGAAAGCGGTGTATATGATATGGATAAAGTTGCCTGCACAAAATACCATGTAAAGATCCGTGATGAACACCACTGGCCCTGTGGTGTCTGCGCCAATGTCTGTCCCGTTGGCGAGGACAGAAAAATGTACCGTGGAACAAAGGTGATCACAGACGAGGGAATCCGCCATTGCCAGTCCTTTGGGTCATGACATGAGAATATGATAAGAAAAAAGACATTGTTACCTGAGATAGATACGTATCTGCCAGGGGGCAATGTCTTTTTTATGGAAACTTCCACAAAATGCCTTGAATTGTGGGAAACAGGATGATATGATATCACCAAAGCATATTTTCTATTAATTTCAAGGCATTCTGCCGTCTTATAATCTAAATTACATTTCAGAAATTCATGCTTTTAATTCCCTAAAAATTATGAAAGCAGGAGTTCTGGATAAAATTAAAGTACAAATTGTTCTTTCACTCCTGCAAAACAGGAGGTGCTGCCTATGGCAAAAAGAAAGAATCGTAAAGTTACAGCAGAAAAGAGTCAGAATGCCGGAAAACATCTGAAGGCAAACAGAAAATATAAGGATACAGTATTTCGGATGTTGTTTTCTGACAGAAAAAATTTACTGTCACTTTATAATGCGGTTAACGGGACGACATATGATAATCCGTCGATGCTTGAGATTGTTACTTTGGAGAATGCTGTTTATATAGGAATGAAGAATGATCTGTCATTTATTGTGAATACGAATTTATTTCTGTATGAACATCAGTCTACATATAACCCCAATATGCCATTAAGAGACTTGTTGTATATTGCTGCAGAGTATCAAAAACTTGTGGACAATAAATCTTTGTATTCGCCGATATTACAAAAAATTCCGGAACCGAATTTTATTGTATTTTACAACGGAACTGAGAAAAAAGAAGAAAGTTGGGTAACCTATCTTTCTGAGGCGTATGAGGATTTCAGCGGAGAGGCAAATCTGGAACTTAAAGTACTTACTCTGAATGTTAATGAAGGGCATAACAGAAAACTGATGGAAGAATGTCATATATTGAGAGAATATGCACAATATGTTGCAAAAGTAAGAAAGTACACAAAAGAAATGAACCTGGATGGAGCTGTTGAGCTGGCTGTGGATGAATGCATCCAGGAGGGAATTCTTGTGGAATTTCTCCGAAAGAATAAGAGTGAGGTGGTAGCGATGAGTATATTTGAGTATAACCAAGAAGAGGAAGAAAGAAAATGGAAGGAATCCGTATATGAAGCCGCAAGAGCGGAAGGAAGAGCGGAAGGAAGAGCGGAAGGAAAAGCAGAAGGAAAAGCAGAAGGAAAATTACAGGCAAAAAAAGAAATTGTACAGTCTCTGGCAGAAAGAGGCATGAATTTGGGAGATATCGCAGAAATAATAAAAGTATCACAGAAAACGATTCAGGAATGGCTAGATCAGAAATAAAGCATAAAGAGAGAAGCATATTGCTTTTTTTGAAATTTTATTGAAAATATTTCTCCATAATGTTATCATTGGACACGAAAAACACAGAAAAAACGAGAAAACATAAGGCTGTTATGCAGGTATCTGCAATATGGTCTGAAGCAGCCGGTGAGAGTGTCAGAAAACAAAAGCAATGGGTGGCAGAATGTTTGATGACCAGGGCTATACAGGAGGAGAAAAACAATGAAATTAACCATGCTTGGAACAGGTAACGCACTGGTAACAGAATGCTACAATACATGTTTCGTGCTCAGCGATGAGTACGGCCATTTTCTGGTTGACGGAGGCGGCGGAAATACTGTACTTTCCCAGCTGAAGAAGGCAGGTATTGAACTGATGGATGTCCATGAGATCTTTGTTACACATAAGCACGTAGACCATATCATGGGAATCGTCTGGGTGATCCGCATCATCTGCCAGAATATGAAAAAAGGTACTTACCAGGGCGAGGCGAATATCTATGCCCATGATGAGGTGATCGGACTTCTGAAAGACATGGCCTTTAAGCTTCTGAATAAAAAGGAGACACAGTACATTGGTGACAGACTTCACCTGATCGAAGTAAAAGACGGTGAGGAGAGAACGATCCTCAATAAGAAAGTGACCTTCTTTGACATCGGTTCCACCAAGGCAAAACAGTTCGGATTCCAGATGATCTACGACGGTGGCAAGGTACTTACCTGCTGTGGCGATGAGCCATACAACGAGTGCGAGGAGAAATACGCCAAAGGCAGCGACTGGATGTTCCACGAAGCATTCTGCCTGTACGGACAGCGTGATATTTTCAATCCTTATGAGAAACATCACTCCACAGTCAAGGATGCCAGCGAGCTTGCTGAAAATCTTGGCGTGAAAAACCTTGTACTGTATCATACAGAGGATAAGAACATTAAGAAACGTAAAGAACTCTACGGCGCAGAAGGCAGAGAGTATTATCACGGAAATCTGTTTATTCCGGATGATCTTGATGTGATCGAAATGTGATAATTGTAAAAAAGGAAGGATCGGAAGCGTGGCATATGCTGCGTTTCCGGTCCTATTTTATATCATGGAAAATTATTTCGTAATGCTCCAATGACATAAAAGAGTCCTCCAGGGAGAAGTCTTTCCTGTTCTGTAAAAATTTTGTGGAAGATAATTTTACGAAAAGCTTATGAGCCGGATAGATCGTCCGGATATACTTACAAATTTCATAGTGTATCCATCAGAAAGAAAATGCTTGTAGGACAAAAAGGTATCGTTTACAATAATACACAAATAATATTTTACAAATTACGAGGTGACAGAACATATGTCAGCAACAGACAATATCACACTTGAAGAAAAATACAGAAAACTCCAGGAGATCCTTCGTTCCCTTGGAAGCGTAGCCGTAGCCTTTTCCGGCGGTGTAGACTCCACGTTTCTTCTGAAAGCCGCACAGGAAACACTTGGCGACAGGGCCATGGCCATTACTGCCTGTCCCTGTTCCTTTACTGACAGAGAGCTGAAAGAAACAGAGGATTTTTGCCAGGAAAATCATATCCGACAGGAGATCTGTAAGATCAACGAATTCGACATTCCAGGCTTCCGCCAGAACCCGCCGGACCGTTGCTACATCTGCAAAAAAGCCATCTTCACCAAACTCTGGCAAGCAGCAAAATCCCACCATATGAACATGATCGTGGAAGGCTCCAATATGGATGACCTGGGAGATTACCGTCCTGGAAAAAGAGCCATTCAGGAGCTTGGGGTCCGAAGTCCTCTCCAGGAGGCCGGCCTCTATAAAGAAGAGATTCGCAAGCTGTCAAAGGGCATGAACCTTCCAACCTGGAACAAGCCATCCTTTGCCTGCCTTGCTTCCAGATTTGTATACGGTGAGACCATCACCGAGGAAAAACTTCACATGGTAGACCAGGCCGAGCAGTTTCTCATGGATCTGGGATTCCATCAGTTCCGTGTCCGTATCCACGGTACCATGGCAAGGATCGAGGTTCCGGAAGAAGATATCCTGAAAATTGCAGATAATGAAACAAGAACAAAGATCACAGAGAAATTCCGCACATTGGGATTTTCTTACGTGACTCTGGATCTTCAGGGCTTCCGTTCCGGAAGTATGAATGAAACACTGGGAAAATAAGTATCAGAAAATAAAATAATCCCCCGGAAATACCGCGCGAGAAGTATTTCGGGGGGATTGCTGCACGAATAGAACCGGAGGCTCCGTTACTGTGTTCAAATCTCAATTTTCGGATTGAGAATATCTGTCTGCCAGGCTGTATATCTTACATATAATCCTTCAGCACATTATGATCCCGGAGCACCTTTTCAACCACAGTACCCTTTACAACATTGAGAAGTGGTTTTTTCAGTGCATTCAGAGGTCCGGGCAGCTGGATCTCAAGAGGAGATTTTCCATCCATCAGCTTCACGCTGCTGTCAAGAAGCTCACGGATATCATAAACGCTTCCCCATACTTCCGGAACACCACGGTCTACACCAAAAAGTCCATATACAGCTTCCATTGCGGTACGTACGGAATATTCTGTTGTGAATATGGTATCACGTGGAGTCTCTGCAAACTGACCCAGGAATGCGAAGTTTACGCATCCATCCGGGATAACATCCGGGCGGTCACCTTTGGCGCGGGGCATAAAGAATGCAGTGATATACGGCATCATAGTCGGAACGCAGACAGCACTGTTTTCAGCCATGTCGTCGATCTGATCTACCGGAACACCCAGGTGGTACAGCCACTCAGCGGTAATTTCCTTACCGGTACATTCTTTCATCGGTTTTTTGATATAGTCACCAGGAACATCGGTGAACAGTCCGTATACCCATACGCAGACTTTCTTCGGATCCTGCTCCTTGAACTGTCCCTGACGGTTGATGGTCCAGCTTAAGAGCCATTTGGAATCCTGGCAGCTTACGATACCGCCGGTAACAACCTTGCCGGAACGCGGGTCACGCTGGCAGATATTGGTGATATACGGGATGATGCGGTCATCCAGAGTCGTGATGGTAGCAGATTCCCAGTTTGTTTTGGAAATATCAGAGCAGAATTTTTCCGGATGTCCGAAGGACGGATCCTGGGCTGCGATATTTTTCCACAGGGACCATACGCCGCTGGTGCGGACTTCTGCGTCACCGTTTGGAGCATGATTCTGGTCGCCATAGATGGTGCCTTCTGTACAGCTTCCGTTTGTGACAAAAACATAATCATTTTCAGTAAGAAGAATGCCCTGTTCCACACCTTTTACCTTACATTCAATGGCGGAGGCGATCTTTTTGCCATCCTTGAAATCAAAGATCACGTTTGTGACCTCGGTATTAAACTGGAAGTCAACACCTGCATCCTCCAGATATTTTTTCATAGGAAGGATCAGGGATTCATACTGATTGTACTTGGTGAACTTCAGGGCACTGAAATCCGGAAGGCCTGCAATGTGATGGATGAAGCGCTGGAAGTAAAGCTTCATCTCCAGAGCACTGTGCCAGTTCTCAAATGCGAACATGGTTCTCCAGTACAGCCAGAAAGTGGAATCAAACACTTCATCATCGAAAACATCCTCGATAGTTTTGTCGTAAAGATCCTCATCCTTTGTCATAAACAGCTTCATGATCTCCATGCAGCCCTTCTGGCTTAAGTTAAATTTTCCGTCGGTATGAGCGTCCTGCCCACGGTTAACGGTTGCACGGCACAGAGAATAATTGGGGTCATGCTTATTCAGCCAGTAAAATTCGTCCAGAACAGAAGCACCTGGCTTTTCGAGGGAAGGAATGCTGTGGAAAAGATCCCAGAGACATTCGAAATGATTTTCCATCTCACGGCCGCCACGCATGATATAACCTCTGGACGGATCAAAAATTCCATCGCAGGCACCGCCGGCAATGTCCATGGCTTCCAGGATGTGGATATGATCCCCGGGCATCTGTGCATCTCTGACCAGGAAGCAGGCAGCTGCCAGGGAAGCAAGGCCGCTTCCTACGATGTAAGCATGCTTGTCATCCACACCCTCCGGCTTCTCCGGGCGGGCAAAGGCTTCGTAGTTGCCGTTGGAATAATAGATCCCCTTGCTGTTTTTGTCATATTTTCCACGTTCGGTATTGCGGTAGTTCTCGGTAGTTTTCTTTACATGGAAAGTTTCCTCTTCATTGATCTCTTTTGTTTTTTTCATCAGCATGGCTGCGCCGGCTCCGGCTGCCGCAAGTGCTGCAAGTCCCATGAATCCTTTTTTATCTGACATATGACATCCACCTTTCGTAAATGAGATACCTGTTTGTATCGGATTAACTGTTCTTTGTTGCTGTTGAGGCTATGATAGCCCATCCGGAAAAAAGATTCTATTTACAAAACACCGGAAATGTTCAGTTTTTTATCATTATGCCTGTTTTGATAAGTTTTTATTCTGTACGCACACCGGCAGTTTTGTTTTTTGCGGCAAAATTGTGGATGGCATTGTCGATACATCCATACAGTGCAGTTGCGGTGTCATCCACGATTCCGTGGTAATCTTCGCGCATGCCATTTTTGATCCAGTCCAGCATAATGCCTACAAAGCTGTATTTATAGAGATCTGCGATAAAAATTTTCTGCTCTTCTGTAATGAGGATGTCTTTTGATTTCTCAGTTACCACACCCATCAGCAGATCACAGGTGAGCGCAAACAGATAATTCTCGATCTGTTCCCGTCCAACGCTGCGGTATACATTTAAGATGAACGGTTTGTTTTCCATTACGGCATCAAAGATCTGAAGAAGTCCCTCATGCCAGGTAGAAGAAGTTTTTTTGCCCTGGAGGGCGATCCTGGCATCCTCCAGACAACTCCACTCCACAAGATCGTAGATATCTTTGAAATGATAGTAAAAAGTCATGCGGCTGATCCCGCAGTCTGTAGTCAGGTCGTTGATGGTGATCTTATCTAAAGGCTTCTTAAGAAGCAGACGTTTCAGGGATTCTTCCAGAGCAAGTTTGGTTGCGTTTGTCATAATTGCTGGCCTCCTTTGGCAAGTTTATGGTTATTAATATAACATGAAAATGCACAGAAATTCTATGGATGGCGGTGACTTTTCTGTGAAAAGATGATAAACTATATGAAAAATTTATAATGTTGCAAAAATATTATCATAAACCGGCATTACAGATGGAGAAGAGTATGACATGAAGAGGAAACCAGTATATATCCTGTGTATATTTGCAGCGATCGCAGTTCTGATCTATATGACAGGAGAATCCTATTACAGCGGCATTACAAAAAAAGCAGGTCTTGAGAAAAAAGAAGAAAAAGTATATCAGTATCAGTATGACCTGATCGTGGACAGTCCGGATTCCCAGTTCTGGCAGGCTGTATATGCAAGTGCACGGAAAACTGCGGCACAGAACGACGTCCTTCTGGAAATCATGGGACCGGATCGGGGAACCTCCTATGACAAACTGGACTACATGAACATGAGTATTGCGGCCAAGGCAGACGGGATCATTTTGCAGTACAACGGGGAAGCCGGTCTGGAGAAAGCCATTGATACTGCAGTAGAAAATGGCATACCAGTGGTCACAGTCATGAGTGACGCGGTGCACAGCAGGCGGCAGAGTTTTGTGGGTGTCAGCGATTATCAGCTGGGCATGGCTTACGGGGAAATTGTTTCCAGTTATGTGGACGAAGATACGGAAAAGATCCTGATCCTTCAGAAAAGAGACATTGATGATATGAACGAAAGCCAGATCTATACCCAGATCAGCAATGCAGTCCAGGCAGCATCCGGAAAAAATGACATCCGGATCAAAGGAAGAAATCTTTTGTCTACAGGAACCTTTGAGACTGAGGAAGCAGTTACGGATATTTTTCAGCAGAAACGGAACATCCCGGATATTCTGGTCTGTATGGATGAGGAGACCACGGAATGTGCCAGACAGGCAGTGCTGGACTTCAACCTTGCAGGAAAAGTTAAGATCATCGGTTATTACACATCGGAGGATATCCTGGCAGCAGTGGAAAAAGGTGTCATTTCCGTGACCTGCGACGTGGATACCACACAGCTGGGACAGTACAGTGTGGAAGCGCTTACCAATTATATCAAAGATGGAAGAACGAATTCTTACTATAATGTAGACATTAATTTTCTTGACCGGGCAGCGGTGGAAAAAATGAGAAGGGAGGCAGACACAGATGAAAAAGCTTCGGTGGAGTGACCTTTCTCTTGTCAGCAAGATCGTGATCGAGGTAGGCGTCCTTGCGGCGCTGATGTTTACGATCAACATGCTGTTTTATGTCCGGATCAACAATTCCATGCAGGAGATGGATGATGTATACGCCAGCAATGCCCAGATCACAGAACTGGGGCAGGTTTTTGAGGATGTACAGGACAGCATGTATCAGTATCTGAAGGTAAAAAGTTCCCAGGCACTGATGGATTATTACCAGAACGAAGCCAAATACAGGCAGGAACTGGAAAAGCTCAATGATCAGAATATAGAGGATTCTGTAAAACTTCTGGAGAAAAAGATCCGGAAAATGTCCGAATCCTATCTGTCCTGCACAGCAGGAACCGTAGCTGCCAAGCGAGGCAGAAATGTGGAAAAGTACAAGCTGAAATACGACGAGAGCCTGGAACTTTACAGCTATATCCAAAGCTCCATGGATGAACTGAACAAGCAGCTTTTTAAAGAAAATTCCCAGACCTACGGGGCTCTCCGGGCAGTTATGAAATATCTGGAGATCAGCAATACGGTGATCATGCTTCTGGGGGTAGTCTGCGGAATGATCCTTCTGATCATGGCTACAAGAGGGATGTTCCGGCCGCTGACAAACATGGCGGAAACCGCACAGCTGGTAGGTCAGGGAAACTTTAATGTGAAGATGCCGCCAACCGATGCCAAAGATGAACTGGGGGTGGTGACAAGGGCTTTTAATACCATGGTGGAGAATCTCGGCCTTTACATCGCAAGGACAAAGGCAGGTATGGAAAAAGAGCAGCAGATGATGGAACGGGAACTTCTGATGGAGACACATCTGAAGGAAGCACAGCTGAAATATCTCCAGTCCCAGATCAACCCGCATTTTCTTTTTAATTCCCTGAATGCAGGAGCACAGCTCGCCATGATGGAGGATGCGGAAAAAACCAGTATTTTTGTGGAAAAGATGGCAGATTTTTTCCGTTATAATGTAAAGAAGGGTGAGGAAGATGCTACACTGGAGGAAGAGCTGGAAGCAGTAGACAATTATATTTACATACTGAATGTGCGTTTTGCAGGAGATATCCATTTTTCCAAAAAGGTGGAATGTGATGTGGAAAATGTGCGTGTTCCCAGCATGATCCTGCAGCCGGTTGTGGAAAACGCGGTCAATCATGGAATCCGCAATATTGACTGGGAAGGCCATATTGAACTGAGTGTGGAACGCTGGAAAGATCATATTGAGATCAGTGTCCGGGATAACGGACAGGGAATGACGAAAGAACAGATTGAGAAAGTTCTTTCCAAAAAGATCCACAACAGTTCCAGTGAGGGGGATTCCACGGGAATTGGTATGAATAACGTGATCAGCCGTCTGGAACTGTACTATGAACAGGACGGACTGATGGAAATTTACAGTGAAGGGGAAGGAATGGGAACAGAGGTTGTGATCAACATTCCTGTGGAGAGGAGCGAAAATAATGTACAGAATCCTGCTTGCTGATGATGAAGGGATCATGCTGGAATCCCTGAAAAGTATCATAAGTTCCAATTATGGAAATGAATGTGAGATCCATACTGCAAAAACCGGCCGTGCAGTTGTGGAAGAAGCGGAAAAATATCCGCCGGACATCTGTTTTATGGATATCCAGATGCCGGGGTTGAGCGGAATCCAGGCCATCCGGGAGATCCAGAAATTCAACAGATCTGTAGTGTTTGTGATCATCACTGCCTACGATAAATTCAATTATGCAAAAGAAGCCGTAAACCTGGGAGTTATGGAATTTCTGACCAAGCCGGTCAACAAAAAAGTAATCCTGGAAACCTGTTCAAAAGCCATGGATCAGGTGGATTCCACAAGACAGAAACGAAGCGATGATCTGAAGATCCGTGAAAAATTGGAAACCGTTGTGCCCATGATTGAAAGCGGATATATCAATAATATCCTTCTGCAGGATGATTTTCAGACATATCAGGATAATTACAAGGAACTTCTGGATATCCAGGAAGAATACGGATATATGATCGTGGCAGAATTCGGGGATTCCACAGAAAACGGAGTGCTTACCAATGCAGTGGGAGCCAGTGTAAAGGCCAATAAATTTTATTCTACATTCCGGGAGATCGCTCAGGGATTTTTTGAATGTCTGGTGGGCCCCATCATGGGAAACCGTATTGTGATCCTTGTTCCGTACCGAAATCCCAAGGAGTCTTATGAGGAGCGCGTGGAAGTGGTAACAAGGACCAGAAACATGGTACATAAGCTGGAAAGCAGGATCGACAGCAAATTCCGCTGTGGCATCGGCCGGGTGAAGGAACTGGGAAGCACCATGAAAGAATCTTTCAAGGAGGCGATGATCGCACTTCGGGAAAGTACCAGCCATGTGATCCATATCGAGGATGTTCCGGCAGCGCAGAAATACGACGGGGAGTATCCAAGAGACCTGGAGCGCCGCTATGAAAACCGAGTGATCGACAAGGATGTGGCAGGAGCCTTAAACTGCGCGGAAGAATTTTTCCGGTGGATGGAGAACCAGCCGGGAGTCAGTATGGAGGATATGCAGATCAAGGTGCTGGAACTTGTGATGGGAGTGGAAAAAAAGGCCTTTTTTGCCGGAACCGTGAAATATGCCATCAGCTACCGCAGAAATTATATTCATGAACTTCAGGCGTGTACAGATATGGAAGGCATGAAAAAATGGTTTTTGGACAAAACCTCGGAGATCTGCAGCAACATGGAAAGTGCAAGGGAAAAAGAGGCAGTATCCATCATCGAAAAAGCAAAGTCCTATATCCGGGACAATTACAAAAAAGATATCTCGCTGGATGAAGTATCGCGGGAAGTGGATATCAGTCCCTATTATTTCAGCAAGCTCTTCAAGCAGGAGACAGGAGGAAACTTTATTGAGTACCTTACAGAGATCCGGCTTCGGAATGCAAGGGAACTTCTCAAGGATTCCGGGCTTTCCATCAAGGAGATCTGCGCGGAATCCGGATACAGTGATCCAAATTATTTCAGCAGGATATTCAAAAAATATGAAGGTGTGACACCAAGTGAATTCAGGGAGAGGTTGAGGTAAGACATCATGAGCGGGGGAAAAATATTCAGGAAATTTTTGATTTTTCTATGTCTGGCAGCATTGATGCTGACTGGCTGCACTTCTGCAAAAACGGAGGAAGCGGCACAGCAGGAGACAGACGGAAAGGAAGAAAACGGAGAAAAGAAGATCCAGATCGGGCTTACCGTGGATTCTTTTGTTATTGAACGATGGATCCGCGACAGAGATGTATTTGTGGCAACAGCAAGGGATCTTGGGGCAGAGGTAAATGTACAGGATGCAGGAGCCGACGCCCAGGAGCAGATCAGTCAGATCGATTACTTTATCAAGAAACATATGGATGTGATTGTGATCATCGCAAGGGACTGCGGTGCGCTTTCGGAGGCTGTGGAACGTGCACACAGCTCGGGGATCCGGGTGATCTCCTATGACCGTATGGTGAATGACGCCAATACGGATATGTACATCTCCTTTGACAACCGTATGGTGGGAGAGATCATGGCACAGTCTATGGAGGAAGCCATTCCGGACGGCGGAAAGATCTTTATGATCCAGGGATCCGCCACAGATAACAATGTCGCAATGGTAAAAGAAGGGTTTGAGGATACACTACAAGGCAGCAATCTTCAGGTAGTATATGAAGCCAACTGTGAAGGATGGACAGCGGAACTGGCCGTGGATTATGTGGAAGAGGCGCTGGAGGAGTATCCGGATGTAAAAGGAATCATGTGCGGAAATGATGATATTGCCAGCCAGGTGATCCAGGTTCTTGCGGAGAACCAGCTTGCGGGGCAGGTGATCGTGGTAGGACAGGACGGAGATCTGGCAGCCTGTCAGCGTATTGTGGAGGGGACCCAGTATATGACCGCATTTAAGTCCATTGAGGATCTGGCCCGCCAGGCAGCGAGGTATGCAGTGAAGATGGCAGAAGAGGGAAAAGTTTCTTCTGATGTGACAGATACGGTAAATGATGGAAGCTATGATGTCCCGGCGAAGGTGCTGGAGCCGGTAGCAGTTACCAGGGATAATATTGATGAGGTGATCATAGACGGAGGGTTCCACAGAAGAGATGAGGTGTATCTCAATACGGATTATGATACAGAATAACAGGAATCCATATGTGCAATAACATACAATTATGACAAAAATCAATAGCAGATTTTTGGCGCAAAAATGTCTTGCTTCGTGCAAGGCATTTTTCTTTTGCAAAAAAATGTCTCTGTCATTGCCAACTATGTCCAGATTGTCCTGTGCTATAGTAACATCATCAAAGGAAACGTGATTCCAAAAACAAAAATGAAACGGAGGATTTTACAATGAAAAGAAAAATGGTATCTGCACTTCTTTGCGCGACAATGGTAGCTGGTATGGTGGTAGTTCCGGCAGCGACAGCACAGGCAGCAGACAAAAAAGTGATCGGTGTTACCATGCCGACCAAGGATCTCCAGAGATGGAACCAGGATGGCGATAACATGAAGAAAGAGCTGGAGGCAGCAGGATATGAGGTAGACCTTCAGTATGCATCCAATGATGTAAGCACACAGGT
>OGUL01000827.1_pt1 | contig 30815 bp, 34 predicted proteins | sample 1553651 | NCBI WGS metagenome assembly OGUL01 (sample SAMEA2580048, study PRJEB22360) | human gut metagenome | biome: human gut; feature: human-associated habitat; material: faeces | place: Denmark | collected 2008/2010
AGAAGCCGCAGGGGATAGTGGAAGGACAGTGCAAAGGTACATACGGCTTGCGGAGCTTGTGCAGGAGTTACTGGACTATGTAGATGCGAAAAAAATCCCGATTGTAGTCGGAGAGATATTGTCTTATCTGAAAGTAGAGGAACAGAAATGGCTTGTAGATGCGATTGAAAACAGTGATACATTTCCATCTAAAGCACAGGCAGAGAAATTGAAAGAAAGCAGCAAGGCGGAGGAACTGACAGAGGGCGGTGTGTATGCGGCTCTTATCAGAAAAGAGAATGGAAAAGGCGGCGTGACAATTTCTGCAAAGAAAATCCAGAGTTATTTTCCACCAGCGTACACAAAGAACCAGATTGAGGATGTGATCTATTCACTTCTGGAGGAATGGAAGAAGAACCAAAGAGAGGGGGAGAGGGAAGATGCAGAAAGTACAGTTTGAGTATTTCCGTGGCATGGAGGCGGAACAGTACAGTTTTTACCGAGTTCCGAAGGTGTTGTTTACTGCGGAGTGTTTTAAATCCCTCTCCTGTGAAGCAAAGGTTTTATACGGTCTTTTATTAGACCGTATGAGCCTTAGCATTAAGAACCGCTGGTTTGACGAAGAGGACAGGGTATATATCGTATTTACAGTGGAAGAGATTGCGGAGTTATTGAACTGTGGAACGCAGAAAGCGGTCAAGTTGCTGAAAGAACTGGATATGGAAAAAGGGATTGGGCTGATTGAAAAGAGGCGGCTGGGACTGGGAAAACCGAACGTGATCTATGTGAAAAATTTTATGGTAAAAGACTGCCCGGAGACAAAGCAGGACGGAAAACAGGGGGAAAATGCCGGAAATACGCTGAATTGTGAAAATCACAATTCAAGAGATGTGAAAACCACAATTCAAGAATTTCCGGAATCACAATTCAAGAATGATGAAAATCACAATTCAGGAGTTGTGAAAACCACAATTCAGGAATTTCCAGAATCACAATTCAAGAATGATGAAAATCATACTTCTGGAATTGTGAAAATCAAAACTCTTGAATTTCCAAAATCACAATCTAATAATACTGATATTAACAAGACTGAATATAGTGAGACTAATGATAGCCATACAGATTTTAACGAGACAGATATTAGTGGGACTGACACTATCCAATCAAATCTTATCCCGTCAGAAGGAGAAAGATGTTTGGAGGAGATTGATGTGATAGAGAAAATGAACACTTATCGAGAATTAATCCGGGAGAATATTGATTATCAGTATCATGCAGGCGAGGATGTGGACGAACTGGTAGAGCTGATGGTGGAGGTTATGATGATGCCGGATGACAGTATTCTGCGGATTGCAGGAGTGGACAAGCCTGTGGCGTTGGTCAAAAACAGATTTATGAAGCTGAATTTTACGCATATTGAGTATGTCCTGTTCTGCCTGCACAGGAATACAAGTAAAGTGGGGAACATCAAAGCGTATCTGCTGACAACGCTTTACAATGCGTCATTGACAATCAGTAATTTTTATCAGGCGGAAGTAAACCATGATATGTATGGAGGTGGCTAACATGAGGATAGGCGAATTGTTAAGAAAAGTGGTAGTTCCCGTAGGGACGGCAATGTTTTTGACGGCATTGTTTTATCCGCTTTGTGTGGAAAACGGCGTGTGCGATTATCTGAAACTGTGGATACTTACAGGGATTCCTTTTGGCGTACATCGGATGTTTGTGTGGGTAATCCCAAAAGGGTTTGATATAGGCGGTACGGTAGGTGTATTGGTAATGGATCTGCTGATTGGCGGCGTGATCGGCAGGCTGGCTCTGGCGGTCTTTTATCTGGTTCAGTGTGTGGGAACGGGGATTTTCAGACTAACCAGAAAATGTATGGCAAAATAGAGAGGGCAATCGGAAAGGACAGTGAGGATAGAAAAGTGAATAGAGGTTCCTAAAAGCAGCTAAATTCAAGTTTGGCTGTTTTTTTGTGTAAAAAATTCTTTGGAAGTAACTTTGCGACACGATGGCGTAAAGTACGGGACAGTTTTCGGGAAAGGAGGTGCCGTATTGGGCAGCCGTGCTATATCGCAGGGGTTGATTGAGATAGGGGAACGCATCCGAAAACGCAGGCAGGAGCTTCGCTGGTCGCAGGAAAAACTTGCGGAAATGGCGGATATTAGCCTGAATACGGTGAGCCGGGTAGAAGGTGGGCAGAGTGATATGTCCATTGAGGTTTTCCGGAGGCTGACGCAGGCATTGGGAATGAGCGCCAGTGAATTGATGGGGGATATGGAATATGCAGAGGGGGACGGGCAGATACAGAGATTGCTATACCGGATGCGGCATTTAGAATATGGGGACAGGGAGGTGGTGGTTCGTACCCTGGATGCCTTAATGGATGCACTTGGTATTTGCCGCAAATAAGGATTTCCCATAATGCTGTGGGTTGATTTCCTTATCCGTGATAAAGAAGAATAGTATTTTTCGTGTTACGCTGGTTTCAGCAGTGAACAGAGCGTATGCAGGGACAGGAAGGAGGACAGAGTGTGACTAGGGAAGAAGGTCTGGCATACCGGAGAGAATGCCCGTATGACGCTATGGGCGATTATTCGGTACTTTTGAAGAAAGACAAACAGAACGGAGAAAGCGGAAAGACAGGGATTCCCCTGCTGGATGTTTCCGCAAAACAGGTAAAGTAAAGCATATAAGTTAAGCGCTATATCTGTTACAGGCAGTAAATGGAGTTTCAGGCTCCCGTTAAAAAAAACGGGCGAGCCGGGAGCTGCTTTTTACTGCCTTTTTGGATTCCTGCCGCATTTCTGCTTTTATGCCGCCCGTAGCCTTTATAGGCAGAAAGGTGGCTTTATGCTGACACTATGTGAAATCAAACAGAATGTAAAAAATCCGGGCAAGGAGAAAAAAGTGCCCACGGCAAAGCATCTGCAAGATGCAGAAATGATAGTAGTTAGCAGGCGTATTGGAAGGGAGGCGGAAGTGACGGTATATCAGTGCGGCTATGCAGTGTATCGGATTGGGAAATATGCTACGGTGTTTCCGGTTCATGCCTGCGGTGATTATTTGTATTTGTCATGCGGAGAAATCCTCTGCATAAGGGAACATTTCTTTGATTGTCAGGAATGGTATGTGCGTCTGGTTCTGGAAGGGGAGGACAGGGTGAGCCGTAACCGGGAATCACAGGAGCAGGAAAAAAATATCTCATATAGTGCGGTATCGGAGGAATGGGGAATGGTTGCGGGTATGGAGCAATCCCCACTGGAGCAGATCATTGTCAGAGAAAGTGTTGGGGAACTGATGGGGCTATTGACAGAGAGACAGCGGTTGATTATCACCCAGTTTTTTCTTTGCCGGAAAACGCAGAAAGAGATTGCAAAAGAGCTTGGCGTTGCCGCCCCGATCATATCAAAAGCCATTTCCAGTTCTATCCGGCAGATACGAAAAAAATATCCGGATATTCCCAAAAGAAATATCTCCGGATCTGCACAGGCGGAGAAAGGGGGAAACGTCCATGCGTGGTAAGAAACCAAAGGAGAGAAAGTGCTATATCCTGCGTATGGGGGATGGAACTCTTGTGGAAGTGACGAGAGAGGTTTATCTGGAATGGTATCAGTCAAGACGCAGAGAACGGTATCAGCGGGAACAAAAGCAGAAATATGGCGTATGCAGCTTGGAAGAACTGGAAAAAAGAGGAATGCCCGTCATAAATGTGACAGACAGCTTTGAAGAAACAGCGATGAAAAACCTTTGCGTAGATAAGCTTAGGGAAGTGATGGGTAACCTGCCGGAAGAGGATATGTATTTGCTGTACTTGCTGTTCTTTGAAGAAGTTTCCGTGAAAGAAGCAGCGCAACTATGCGGGTGTAGCCGGAAAACCATTGAGAACCGAAGAAAACGGGTTTTAAAGGAATTAAATGAAAAAATGGGGGAGATGGGTATTACGGGTGGATGTTTTTAGCAGAATGTGCTGTTTGTGTTTTGTTTAAATATCTTGTAGGCATGATAAGAAAAATAATTTTATGATTGCAGAGTTAAGTATAAGAATTTATTGGCGTATCATGTCACTGGCTTGCGTACCATAAATTGATACAATGCACCCTTGGTTGTCAAAGGGTGCACTTTTAACGATTACCCCTACTCAAAAAACGATAGGGTGCATTTGGAATAGAAAAAAATATATCCTGAAAAAAAATATATATCCTGAAAAAAATATTATTGACATTGGGATAGTTATAAGCTAACATAGAGTTATATTTTAAGAAAGAGCAGGTATGTGGATGTTAATTGTTTCTGTAATGACAAAGAACAGCTAAATTTTATAAGAGGGTAAGCACTGAATATAGTGTTTTATTTGTGTTGCCCTTTTCAGCATCATTGAATGCTGGTTGTTTCTGCCTTACAGAATACTGCATACACCGGGAATAATTGTCTTATTATAATGGATAAGAAAGCGGAGAAAGTATGACTGTGATGGTCATGCTTTTTTATTGAGCAAACCGTGAAATGGACTGGGTTTTTCAGAACATTGCTGATTTCCTTTTATGGGGAGGTTCTGCTTTTTTACATTATCTTAAGATTATGAATCAGTGGTTTCAGTCTATGTATGATAGGCAGAAACCACTTTTTTATGCTTTTCATTGTTCGATGAACAATATTTAAACTGGAGGTTTTGAAGATGAAAATTATTGAGACAGAAAATTTAACGAAAAAGTATAAGCGGTACAAAAAGCAGGAGGGCCTGGCCGGAAGTATTAAGGGCCTGTTTCACAGGGAATATGAAGAAAAAATTGCGGTAGATGATTTTGATATTCATGTAAATGAGGGAGAGTTTGTAGGTCTGATCGGGCCGAACGGAGCAGGTAAAACGACACTGGTGAAGATGCTGACTGGTATTATTGCACCAACAAGCGGCAAGATACAGGTGATGGGATTTTATCCGAATAAACTGGAGAAGGCATTTAAGCAGCAATATGCTGTAGTTATGGGGCAAAAGAGCCAGTTGTTTTTTGAACTGACAACAGAGGATACATTGAGATTATTTAAAGAAATATATTGTATCCCGGAAGATGAGTATAAAAGGAATAAGAACTTTTTTGTGGATTTGTTCCAGGTACAGGAACTTATGAATGTACAGGTAAGAACCTTATCCCTGGGAGAACGGATGAAAATGGAACTGATTGCTGCGCTGCTTCACAATCCGAAAGTATTGTTTTTGGACGAGCCGACCATTGGACTGGACGCCGTGGCAAGTAAGCAGATCCGGACTTTCTTAAAAGATGTGAATCAATCAAGAGGAACCACCATTTTGCTTACCTCACATTATATGGAGGACATTAAGGTATTGTGTAAACGATCCATCGTAGTGAATCACGGCAGAAAAATATATGATGGTGATACGGATATGCTATTTGAAAATTATCAAAAGAGTAAGAAAATGACGATATACTTTGAACACAGTGTAGAGTCTGATGTGCCGGAATATTGTTGGGTATTGGAAAAAACGGATGACAAGCTGGTGCTTGAAATACCAAAACAAAATGCGGAAAAAGTCCTGGAATCTTATATCGGTCATTATCCGATTCGGGATATTGGAATTGAGGAAGAAGAAATAGGTTCTGTCGTAGAGCGTATCTATAAGGGGGTGTAGGACGTGAAGAAATATTTAGAAATTGCCAAAGCATACATGAAAGCGCAGCTAATCTGGAGGTCGGATACATTTGTAGATGTGATTCTGGCGGTGTCAAAGATACTGTTTGCATGGATCTTATGGAGTATTCTGTTTGAGGGAAAAAAGCAGATAGCGGGCCTGGGATTTCAGACCATGATTTCTTACTATATTATAAGCTCCTATTTATTCCAGTTGGAAAAATCTGCTGAGATCAGCCAGCAGATGACCGGTATGCTGAGAAATGGTACTTTTTCAAAATATATGGTGATACCGGTACAGACACAGGGGTATTTTGTGGCGATGGAAGCAGGGAAGATTGCATTTTCTGCGGGCATTGGTTTTTTCGCAACGTTTCTGTGGTTTTATTTGTTCCGGATTCCATTTGTGCATACAGCCAATATAAAGATCCTGTTATGCGGAATCATCATGGTTGTTTTAGGACTGTTGTTTATGGCGCTGCTCAATTACTTTCTTGGGATTTTGACCTTGAAATTTGAGGAGATCAACATCTTTCTCATGATAAAAGATAACCTTTCCGCATTTGTGACCGGGGCGGTGATTCCGCTTGCACTTTTACCGGAATGGATGATAGCAGGTATGAGATTTTTGCCTTTCTATTATGTCACATATCTTCCGAGTATGCTGTTTATAGGGAAATGTGAGGAGGAGGCAATCACAGGCTTAATCGTCTTAAGTGTGTGGTGCATTGCCTTTCTTGTTTTAAATCTTGTAACTTATGAACATGATCGAATTAAGTATGATGGAGCAGGAATATGAAAAATAATTTAAAATTTATATCAGAACTAATCAAATTCAGATTATCCCATATCATGACATTCCGGCTGGGATTCTTTGCACCGTTTTTCATTAATACCAGCTATTTTCTGGTTCAGCTTTTCGCTTTCGAGGCAATTTACGGACATGTGGACAGTATCCGAGGATGGGGGCATGGGGAAATCCTTATTTTTATTGGAACATTTTCTCTGATTGATGCCATGAACATGACCATTTGCTTTTTTGGGGTGATATCCATACCAGAGAAAATACAAACAGGAGAATTGGATTTATATCTGACCAAACCAGTGAATCCATTATTGAGGATCACCTTTGAAAAAGTAGATCCGGGCGCCATACCACTTCTGATATTTAGTGCCTATATCGTTGTATATGGGGTGAGAGAAAGTGGCGTGAATCTTTCGTATGCGAATATCATTGGATATTTGTTTTTAGTTTTGCTAATGACCATACTGTACTACGATATGGAACTTCTGATACGGTGTTTTGCCTTTTTTGTGTTCTCTGTAGACAACCTGATGAAAATAGAGAATACGGCTGTGGATTTGTGTCTGAAAATACCGGGGATCGCTTTTTATGGAATCTATAAGTTTATTTTTTATTGTGTATTACCGTACGGAATAATTGCAACGCTGCCAACGCAGGCAGTGACAGGGGCATTGTCGGCAAAAGGATTCCTTTTCGGGGTGGTAATCGTGTGCATTTTTACGTTTTTTGCCTTGTCTTTTTGGACATATGGTGTACACAGATATGAAAGCGCAAGCAGTTAGTAAGGGGTAAGTCCGACTTTGACTCTTTATTGAGAAAAATGCAGAGTTACGGTATAATACGGAGTAGTTATTTTTAATGAAATGATGTTACACTGATTTTGAGGAGCCTTGTAAAATGCAAAAAAACAGATATGATGAAAAGCAGACAATTATGATATTGGAAGATGATGAAGATTTAGCAGAAGGGATAAGTTTATCTTTGAATAGTAAAGATTTAGAATTTATCCTTTGCAAAACGATTGCTGAGGCAAAGGACATTTTGCAGAAGAGGGCATTTGATCTGCTTATTTTTGATATCAACCTGCCGGATGGAAGTGGTTTGGAATTTTGCAAAGAGATACGCAGGTCAAGCCGGATACCAATCGCATTATTGACGGCCAAAGATATGGAATTAGATATTGTGAAGGGGCTGGAATGTGGGGCAGATGATTATATTACAAAACCGTTCAGTCTTATGGTACTTCGGGCGAGAGTGAGGGCATTGCTCCGGAGAAACTCAGGGGAGCAGAAATCAGAATATAAAGACGATGTATTCCAATTTTGCTTTGACGCAATGAAATTCTATAAAGATGGCAGTTCCATTGAACTTAGCAAAACAGAACAGAGAATTTTATATTTGTTGGTTTTTAATGCGGGGCAGATTTTAACCAGGGAACGTTTGCTTGAGTGGGTATGGCCGGATGGAACGGAGTATGTCGAAGACAACGCCCTGTCGGTAGGTATCCGCCGTCTCCGCGATAAGCTGGAGGATGTGCCGTCAAAACCCACTTATATTAAGACAGTTTATGGAAAAGGGTATATGTGGGAGAGATTTTAATGGACGGATATATTGTATTAACAGTGTTTATGTTAGCAGGATGTATTGCATCATGTATATTGATTAAAAAGTATTATCAAAACAGGGTGGAAGCAACCTATCAGGAACTGCTTCTGAAATTGGATAGGGCGATTGGCGGGGAAATACAGGATACTGCTTATGATGAATCCATGGATGCTGCAGTCGCAGAGCGTTTGAACAGAGTTGTCCAGATATCCGGAATGAATCAGGAGAAAGCAGAAAGGGAAAGGGATACCATAAAGTCTTTGATTTCGGATATTTCTCATCAGGTAAGAACACCTCTTACGAATATCATGCTTTATGTAGGACTTTTACAGGAACAAGATTTAGATGAGAGTACTATGCGCCTGGCAGAAAAAATTCAAAAACAGTCTATGAAATTGGATTTCTTTATGAAAGAATTAGTGAAATCATCTTATACTGAACAGGAAATGATTTCCATTCATCCGGAAATGACAGGTGTGGAAGAAATCATAAACACAGCCTGCCAGATGGTAGAAGTGGCCGCATTAAAAAAGAAAATTGATATTGTAGAGGAAGTAACAGAAGTACTTTGCTATGCTGATAAAAAATGGACAACAGAAGCGATTGGTAATGTTCTGGATAATGCGGTTAAATATTCTCCGGAAGATTCGCAAGTAAAGGTGAATGTGCTCCCCTATGAGTCCTTTATCTGTATTCAGATTGTGGATCAGGGCATCGGAATCAGAGAGGAAGAACAAGGAATGGTCTTTGAACGGTTTTATCGTTCTAAGGATGTCAGTAGTGAACCAGGATTTGGAATAGGGCTATATCTGGTAAGAGAAGTCCTGACGAAACAAGGGGGATATGTAAAGATAACATCCGAAATTGGAAAAGGCACTACAGTCCAACTGTATTTATCCCGTTATGAAGCATAAGTATTTAGGAACGCAGCCAGACAGACGGCTGCATTTTGCATTTACGCGGAGAATGTGTCAGAATTGTCACCTTCACGAAAGATTTGAGAAAGAATCCTCTGCTATTCTATGAAATGAAAAAACAAAGAAAGCAGGTGCATCAATGAATATACTGGAAACAGAGAATTTAAAGAAATACTATGACATGGGAGAAATTCAGGTAAAAGCGCTGGATGGAATTACTCTGTCTGTGAAAAAGGGGGAGTTTCTTGCAATTGTAGGAACTTCCGGCAGTGGAAAATCGACACTTTTGCATATGCTTGGCGGGCTGGATATCCCTACCTCCGGGAAGGTTGTTGTAGATGGCAAAGATATTTCTAAAATGGCAAAAGATGAACTGGCCATATTCCGCCGACGAAAAATAGGCTTTGTATTCCAAAATTATAATCTTCTTCCACTTATGAATGTGTATGAAAATATTGTATTGCCGATTAAGCTGGATGGTGTGAAACCTGACGGTCAATACGTGGAGCAGATTATTGAAATGTTGGGTTTAAAAGAAAAGAAATACGCAATGCCGAATCAGTTATCTGGCGGACAGCAGCAGAGAGTTGCTTTGGCAAGAGCATTGGCAGCAAAACCGGCGATCATTCTTGCAGATGAGCCGACCGGTAATCTTGACAGCCGTACCAGTCAGGATGTTTTGGGGCTGATAAAAACGACCGGACAGCGTTTTGGGCAGACAATCGTAATGATTACCCATAATGACGAAATTGCTCAGATGGCGGGCAGAATCATACGCCTTGAGGATGGGAAAATCTGTGGAGGTGGAAATGGCTATGCTGAAAGTAAGGAATAAAAAAGTTGTAAGTGAGATTGCAGGAACTACTTATAAAGCAAATAAAAAGAGAAACCTCCTTACAGTTTTTGCAATTATTTTGACTACGTTTTTGATTGCCGTTGTTATGGCTATTGGTGTAAGTTACTGGAACACGATTACAGAGCGTCAGATCCGAATGGAAGGAATGGATTATGATATTGAGTTGAGTGAGCCAAGAGAGGATCAGGCAGAAGAAATCCGTTCTATGGATAATGTAGAATATGCGGGAATTGCGGTTAAATGTGCTGTTTTAAAACAGTATCAAGATAAGTCATTGGATAAGATAAGGGTTTACTGGCTTGATGAAACCTGTTGGAAAAAGCAGACGATTCCTGCGTTAGAAAGTTATGAAGGAAGTTACCCGCAGGAGGAGAATGAGATCATGTTGGGAATGAATACCCTGAAAGCTATGGGTATTCAAAATCCAGAAATCGGTATGAAGCTTCCGATAACATATTCGACTCTGGCAGATGATTCGAATGAGGAATTGCTGGAAAATGAATTTGTTCTTTCCGGCTGGTACACGGATTATAGTGGAGATAAGAGAGGTTATATATCAGAAGGTTTCTTTAAGGCAACAGGTGTGAAGCAGACGGATTTTACACAGGGAACCTTAAAAATTACACTGAAAAATCCATTCTATTCGGAAAAAGATATCATAGAAATGCAGAATGCGATTGATTTGGATGGAAATCAACTCATCGATGCGGATTACGATACGATTTCGAATTTCTGTAAGATCGTTGCCGGATTAATCATTATGTTGTTCATGATTTTTGCAAGTGGATATTTGTTCATTTATAATACCCTGTACATTTCCATTTCAAAGGATATCCGGTATTATGGACAACTGAAAACCATCGGAATGACATCGGTCCAGTTGAAAAGAGTCGTTCGTCTTCAGGCTGTCTGGAATGCGATGGCTGGAATCCCGATTGGACTGATTGCTGCGGTGGCTGTGACAAAGGCGGTAATTCCCCAATTGCTGCATATTGTTAATCCGGTATTTTCTGCCAGTGATATTGTACCAGTAAACGTATGGGTATTCCTGATCGCAGGAGGTTTTGCTTTTTTTACCAATTGGATCAGTAGTGAAAAACCGGCAAAGCTGGCGGGCAACTGTTCGCCTATTGAGGCGATCCGCTATATTAAGGCTGCGGGTAAAAGGGCAAACCGAAAGAGGGAAAGCGGCGGACTTTATTCTATGGCATTACAGAATATGTTCCGGGATAAAAAGCAGGCAGCGATTATCTTTCTTTCATTTATGATTGCATTATCTGTTTTTCTGGTGATAAATGTAATTATCCGCGAAAACGATGCAAAGGTTGTTCTGAATGAAGTATACGCTTATGATATACAGTTCAAAAATGAAACAACACTTGATGATGACAGACGGCAGCTTATTACTGATGATATGATATCCCGGATAAAAAACATAGAAGGCGTAAAGTCGGTAAGGAAGGTGACTTCCACCGAGGCAGTGGTACCCTATCAGAAAGATGTCTATGGAATTTATTATGAAGAATTATATCAATCGAGATACAGCCCGGGAAACTATGAAGAGGATATGGAGTTATATCAGCGGGAGCCGGATTGTGTTCGTTTTAATCCCCGGTTTATCAGCGTGGATGAAAAAGGGTTTGAAGTCTTAAATGAGAATTTAGGAAATATTCTAAATAAAAATGATTTCGAAGAGGGAATCATTGCAGTAGCAATCAAAACATTTACGGAAGGCGATAATGGAATGACCGGAAAAACAGTGCGGTTTTCTCTTCCGGATGGTAAAGAACCAGATAGAGAATATACGATTCAGATAGCGGCTGTCGGGGATATTTACAGCAACCCTGCTTATTTTTCCGGCGGATATTCACCGGATTTGATTGTCAGCGAAAAATATGCAAAGGAACTCTTAGGAGAGCCATTCACAGAATTGATCGACGTAGAATATGAAGAGGCATTTTCGAAGGAGACGGAGCAGAAAGTAAAATGGTTTTTTGGCGATGATAAGCAGATTTCATATGATTCGAAACTGGAACGATATTCTGAGATGAAAGATTCGGAAACGCAAGTAAAGGTGTTGGGCAATAGTCTGGGGTTCATTATTGGGTTGCTGGCGGTATTGAATTATTTTAATATGATGGCGGCAAGTGTACAGAACCGTTCAAAGGAATTTGCAGCTTTGGAGAGCATCGGAATGACAACGAAACAGATTAAGAAGACACTTCGAATGGAAGGGCTTGGGTACGCGGTTATCTCAATTGTTATTTCATTCATTGCAGGCATTCCGGTTAGTTATATAGTTTTTAACGGAATGAATCAATACCGGGTTTCGTTTTCTATTCCGTGGCTCAGTAATTTTATCTTATTTGGTATAGTACTTGTTTTATGTATGACTGTACCGGTGATTATTTATCAAAAAACTCAGAATCACAGCATCATTGAGCGCCTTCGAGACGGTGAAGATTAGTAAGGCGGGTGATGTAACATAGGAAAAGTAATGGTGATGACTTTTTCAGACTCAGAAGAGCACATTATGAGTAGAATTTTCACGGCGTTGGAAGGTGAGCTGACAATGGAACATATCTTAAATACATACACCCCATCTGTCCTCACCTTCACCAACCTGGAAATCCGCATCAACGAACAGAACGTCTACCACAATGGTATTCCTGTTCCACTAACACACCATGAGTTTTTTACGCTGCTTTACTTAGCAGAGCACCCATCCTGGGTTCTCTCACAATCCATGATCTACGAAGCAGTATGGAAAGCACCTCCAGAGAATTGTGGATCAGCAGTGACGAATGTGATTAGCCAGCTCAGACGGAAAATCGGAGATGGGTACATAGAAACGGTGATTGGGAGCGGATATAGGTTTATGCGATAGGAAGTTAAAGGTAAGAGCATCTGTCAGCAAAGACTGGCGGGTGCTTTTTTCTCACAGATATGGTATGCTGTTAGCAGTATATCAACTTGGAGGTACGGAGCTATGGACGATCAGCAGAATTCATTGACTTATGAAATCATTAAAGCTGCGGTTGCCGGGGAGGAATGGGCAACAGAAAAAGTTATTGCACACTACGATTCTTATATTGAAGAACTCTCCACAGTGAAAGAAAGGCAGCCGGACGGAAGCGTGAAAACTTATGTGGATGAGGATTTGAAGCAGGAGATAGCATTGAAACTGCTAGAAGAGATACCAAAATTTCCGATGGAGGCAGTGGAGAGGATAGCAGAAGCAAAAACTGATGAGGGGATATAATACTTGTGTATAACGGTGTCTGATTTTACGAAGCACCGGGATTGAAAATGGTTCAATGGTACATTATGTGGTAGAAAAGACCGAAATAAGCCCTATATGTGGGGGAAAATCAGGCCCATGTAAAAATCAGAGTATATAAAATTTGTGTGTTTCTTGGACGAACGGTTCATACTCATGGAAGAATAAGAGGAACGCACATTTTCCTTCGATTGAAATAAGAAACTGATAAAGGAGCGATACATTATGAAGAGAATCTTATTGGTTGAGGATGATTTAAGTCTGATAAACGGACTGTCCTTTGCGATTAAAAAACAGGGATACCTGCTTGACGTTGCACATACTATCAATGAAACAGATAACTTATGGGAAAATGAAAAATATGATCTTATAATTTTGGATGTAACCCTGCCGGATGGTTCCGGTTTTGACATATGCAGAAGAATACGAAAGAATTCAAAGGTACCGATTATGTTCTTGACTGCTATGGATGAAGAAACGGATATTATTATGGGGCTTGATATTGGTGGAGATGATTACATTACCAAACCATTCAAGCTGGCGATTTTCATGTCGAGGATTAATGCGCTGCTTCGCAGAAGCGATAGCTTTAATCAGCCGGATACAGAACTGAATTCAAATGGTATCCGAGTTGAGCTTCTAAAAGGAGAAGTATATAAAAATAATGAGCAGGTCGAATTAACTGCAAATGACTATAAACTCTTGCGCCTGTTTATGGAAAATCCGGATACAGTTCTTTCAACGGAACAAATTTTGAGCCATCTTTGGGATTGCGATGAGAACTATATAGACAATAATTCCCTTACGGTGTATATACGCAGGCTACGGACAAAAATTGAGGATGATCCGGGAAATCCCCAAAGAATTATTACAGTCCGCCGTATGGGATATAAATGGAATACAACTGAGTGAGGTACATTATGAAAATACTGGCAAACAGAAAAATTAAAGCCTTATTTTGCAGGATATTGGCGTGCATACTGGTGTTTGCTTTGATTTCCGCATTATTCTTAGGTTTTGGGCTGCATGATGCAGCACTGTATATTCTGTTATGCGCCCTGGCTATGGGTATTGTAATCTTGATTGTTTGCTATGGATATTTTAAGGATCAGAATAAAATTATGGAAAATGCAGTGGAACAGATTACAAAATATATCTCCGGCAACCGTGAAGCGAGGATTGCCTGCGATGAGGAGGGAGAACTGTACAGGCTGTTTCATGAGGTGAATTCTCTGGTAGCTATCTTAAATGCAAACGCAGAAAATGAGAGAAGATCAAAACAGTTCCTGAAAAATACCATATCCGATATTTCCCATCAGTTGAAAACACCTCTTGCGGCACTGAATATTTATAACGGACTTTTGCAAGGGGAAACCGAAGAATTACCGGAGCTTCAGGAATTTGCAACCCTGTCAGAAAAAGAACTGGACAGGATTGAAACGCTGGTGCAGAATCTGCTGAAGATTACAAAGTTGGATGCTGGTTCCATTGTATTTGAAAAGACTTCGGAAAATGTGGCGGATATGATGGGAGAAATCGAGTTACATTTTGCATACCGTGCAAAACAGGAAGAGAAAGAACTGATTTTGTCAGGAGACGAGCATATTTCGCTACTTTGCGACCATGACTGGATGATAGAGGCGATTGAAAACATTGTGAAAAATGCCTTTGACTATACAGGAAAGGGAAACTTTATACGAATTGAGTGGAAACAATCCGCCTCAATGGTTCAGATTAAGATAATGGATAATGGAAGCGGCATCCATCCGGAAGATTTGCACCATATTTTCAAGCGATTTTACCAAAGTCGGTTTTCCAAAGATAAGCAAGGTATCGGCCTTGGTCTTCCTCTCTCAAAAATGATCGTTGAAGCGCACAATGGTACGATAGAAGTGGACAGCACGTTAGGAGCTGGAACAACCTTTGCCCTGAATTTTTTAATCAAAAGTAGGGTTTAATTCCCCGCAGCTTGCTGCGTAACAAACTATGCGAAGCTGGGGCGAATACCCCGCTGCTTGCAGCGGGGAAGTTTATTTTCTACAAAATTACAGGCTGAGAGTCATGCCACTGTAAAGTAAAGGCGTTGCTTCTTATAGTGGCGAAGTTGATTGTATGGCTAAAATAAATGGAAACAGTTGCCCCAGGAAACTGGGGCAATTTTTCCCTTTGATTTTTGAAATCCTACAAAATTGTAGGCTTACAGTAATATTACAGTAAGGTTTGGATGGTATAGTTTCATAGAATTAAAAATATGAGAAAGAGGTGCTTATGATATGGACTTATTAGAAGTGAGATCAATTTCCAAAATTTACGGCAGTGGTGAAACGGCTGTTCAGGCATTAAAAAAAGTCAGTTTTTCAGTTCCTAAAGGAGAATATGTTGCTATCGTTGGAGAATCTGGCTCCGGCAAAAGTACGCTCCTGAATATGATTGGTGCATTGGATAACCCGACATCAGGAAAAGTATTGATCGACGGTAAGGATATTTTTACAATGAAGGAGAGCAAGTTGACGATTTTCCGCAGAAGGAACATCGGCTTTATTTTTCAGGCATTTAACCTGATCCCGGAGCTTACTGTTGAGCAGAATATTATCTTCCCGGTACTGCTTGATTATCAGAAACCAGATAAGAAGTATTTGGAGGAACTTTTGGAAGTTCTTAACTTAAAGGAACGCCGGAACCATCTGCCAAGCCAGTTATCCGGAGGTCAGCAGCAGAGGGTGGCAATCGGGCGTGCGTTGATTTCACGGCCGTCCCTGATACTCGCTGATGAGCCGACTGGAAATCTGGACACACAGAACAGCAGTGAGGTAATTGCTTTGCTGAAAAATGCGTCAAAGAGATACGCACAGACGATTATTATGATTACACATAGCCAGAGCATTGCACAGACTGCAGACCGGGTACTGCAGGTGTCGGATGGTGTGCTGACCGATCTGGGGAGGTGCAGTGAATGAAAAGCTATCTTAGTCTTGTGCCGATTTCTGCAAAAGTCCGCAGGCGGCAGAATCGTATGACAATTTTGTGTATTATATGTGCTGTTTTTCTTGTGACAGCAATTTTCAGTGTTGCAGACATGATGATTCGGATGGAGAGCAGCCTCATGCTGAGCAAGCATGGAAACTGGCATCTTCAATTGGATAATATTTCACAGGATATTGCAGAGGAAATCAGCAGACGTACAGATGTTACCGCCGTAGGTGCGTCTTCCGTGTTTAACTATGACGGGGATCAGCCGTATCGCATCAACGAAAAAAAGGCTGTTTTATATGGTACCGAAGAAACCTATATGAACCAGATTTCAAATGGAATTACGAATGGGGCTTTTCCGCAGAATGATAGTGAAGTTATGCTTAGTCCAAATGCTGTAACAGCATTTGGAGCACAGATTGGAGACCATGTAACTTTGCATACCCCTGCCGGAGATACGACGTTTACAATATCCGGTTTTGGTACAGAGGATAAAGGCTATTATGAAAATCAGACCTATTTAGTAGGCGTATATATGACACAAACAGCATTTGCCTCCATTATGGAGAATAATGGAATGACAGACAATGCCCCAGCCTATTATGTGCAGTTCAAGGAGGCGTCGGAAGCAACCAAAGCCATCACAGAATTGCAGGCACAATATCAGTTACCGGAGGAAAACATCTCTGAAAATACCGGAGTAATGGGTATGGCAGGGCAGAGCAGCAATACCGCTATGAAGAATTTCTATGGAATTGCAGTGATTTTGTTTATTATCGTGCTTTTAGCAGGAGTACTGATGATCTCCGGCAGCATGAACAGCAATATAGCGAATCGGACACAATTCTTTGGCATGATGCGCTGTATTGGCGCAAGCCGCCAGCAAGTCATCCGTTTTGTAAGGCTGGAAGCATTGAATTGGTGCAAGAGCGCAGTACCTGCCGGAATCCTTATGGGTACGGTCATCAGTTGGGGCATCTGCGGACTGCTCCGTTATGTTGTCGGTGGTGAATTCGCTGTGACACCGGTGTTCAAAATCAGTCCTGTCGGTATTATCAGTGGAGCCGTAGTAGGAATTGTAACCGTACTTTTGGCGGCACAATCTCCGGCGAAACATGCTGCTAAGGTTTCCCCTATGTCGGCAGTTTCCGGTAATATGGAAAAAACAGCGGATGTTCGTCATGCCGCAAAGACAGATGTTGGAAAAATTGACAGTTCTTTGGGCATACATCATGCAGTAGCATTGAAGAAAAACTGGTGCTTATTGACAGCCTCTTTTGCTCTTTGCATTATATTGTTTCTTTCTTTTTCTGTTGTGATGGATATGGTACGGTTACTGCTGCCATCACTGAATGTTACTTCAGCAGATCTTACATTAGCCAGTTATAGTAATGAAATGGTTCTTGACCGTGATCTGGTTGAAGAAATCAGAAAAATAGATGGTGTTGCAAATGCTTATGGCAGTTGCTATATGGGGAATATCCCTGCAGCATCTTCAAGGACTGGGATAGATCATATCAATATTGTTTCCTATGATGATACGCTGCTGGACTATGCAAAAGGAAATATTGCTCAGGGAACCCTGGCTGAAATTTATGGAGACAGCAACAAGGTTGCGACAGTCTTTAATAAAAACAACTCCTTAAAAGTCGGTGATACCGTTCAGATTGCAGGCACAGAGGTTGAGATTTCCTGTGCGTTGTCACAAGGATTGTTTGGCGATGATCTGATTGTCATCTGTTCACAGGAAACATTTGACCGTCTCATGGGACAGGAAAAATATGGGTTGATTGGTGTTCAGCTGGGGAAAGATGCTACAGATGAAACAGTAGCACAGATCAGAAGGTTTGAAAATGATGATATTGCCGTTACTGACCAACGGGAAAGTAATCGGACGAACAACACAACTTATTGGGCATCACGGATTGTTTGTTATGGATTTTTAGCGATTATTGCGGTCATTACTCTGTTTAATATTATTAACAGTATTTCTATGAGTGTATCTGCCAGAACAAAACAGTATGGTGCAATGCGTGCGGTTGGTATGGACAATAAACAGCTTACACGAATGATTTCTGCGGAAGCCTTTACCTATGCTGTTTCAGGTCTGATATTGGGTTGTGGAATAGGAATTCCTTTCAGCCGTTTTCTGCATACGCTGATGATTACACGTCATTTTGGAGTGGCATGGCATTTGCCGATTGCATTGCTCGCTGTTGTAACAGTTTTTATTTTTGTTTCTGCTGTTGTTGCAGCCCATGCTCCATCTAAACGGATATGCAATATGGCGATTACCGCAACAATTAATGAACTGTAGGTAAAAGGCGGAAAATATCCTGCCGGACAGAGTAAGTCTCTCGTTCGGCAGAGATATTTAAGAAAAGAGGCGATTAGAGAAAAGAGGGGATAACGGAATGCTTCAAATCTCATTCATTTTATTTTTAATCTCATTTATCGCTTTTACGGGAATAATGGTACATGACTCCAGAACGCTGTGGAGTGGCTTTTCATTTTTTTTGATGTTGGTATGTTTAGCGGTATTTTTATTCTTTCTATTATCTCAATGTGCTGAACAGCTTGTATCACATGATATATTGATTGGCATGTTGATTGCTTTATTCATTACCACAGTAGTCTGCGCGATTGCATTTCCGGGACTTTTGATGGCGATATTTTTTATAGAAGGAATAAAAGTCATTCGGCATGAAGGTGCGAAAATCTCAAATGTATGGTCTATATTATTTGCGCTCCTGTTGTACTCTTATTTAGCCATCTGGCCACAAATTGGAAATCTGATGGAGAATACCTTTAGCACGACACTTTATACAATTGTAGGTTTTACTGCGATATATGTATTATCATTGATGGCTATGTATTCCCTTTCTGCAATTCTAAACCTTATTCATCTGAAAAAGAACAGGAATGCAGACTATATTGTTGTTCTGGGATCTGGAATCATTGGAAAGAAGGTCACACCGTTACTTGCGGCTCGGATTGAAAGAGGAATCGAATTGCTGAAGTTTAATCCCCATGCTGTATTGATTATGTCCGGTGGGCAGGGACCTGGTGAGGACATACCAGAAAGCGTGGCTATGGCTGCACATGCAGTAGATAAAGGTGTAGATGTAGAGCGGATTATAATGGAACAGAAATCTGTATCAACAGAAGAGAATCTACTGTTTTCGAGGACGTTGATGGATAAAGAGGCACCTAAAATTGTTATCGTTACAACCGCTTATCATGTGTTCAGAGCATTAATTCTGGCAAAGCAGCAAGGGATAAAATGTGTTGGGTTTGGGGCAAAAACGAAATGGTATTTTACATTAAATGCTTTAATCCGTGAGTTTGTTGGATATCTGCGTTTGACATGGAAGAAACATGCGCTGGTAATTGGTATAGTAGCCAGTATTGTCATAGCGACTAATATCGTTGGTTGGCTGAGGTAATAATAACTGTGGAATTTGCATGTGATTGTTATAAAGAACCGTTAAAGTATTAGTCAGAGTTCTCCAAATTTGAAGTGGAATAATGCGTATTATAAAACCCCAGACGGCATTTGAAGCCGTTCTGAGGCTTTATAATTATCCTTTGAATTTATCAGGTAAGTGGATTTCAATTTTCAGTCCATGAGGTGTAATGTTTGAAAATTGGATTTCCCCATGATGTACTTTTACAATCTGTCTCACGATTTTAAGCCCCAATCCATGTTCTGCTTCGGCTGTTTCCGTCTGGGAACTGGGAATACTGGTATTGTTATTCAGTAATGCCAGGTATGATTCCTTGATTCCGCACCCGGAGTCTGCGACACAAAATGAACAGGTTCCATCATTCATTCTGACAGAAACGCTTATCTGACATCCATCCGGATTGTGTGTGATGCTGTTCTGTATTAGATTGTGCAGCATCCGGGTAAGCAGGAAATTATCGCCGTATAGGAAAGTTTCTACATCTGAGTCAGTTCCGGAAAGTTCTAATTCATATTGCTGCGGAAGTCCGTTATTTAGAAATTCGCTTATCACCTGCCGGATTAGTTCAAGAGGATCAAGCGGCTTCATGCGGAAGGGCTGCATGGAGTATTCCAATTTTGTTGTTAAATTTAGATCTGCAACCAATGTACGGAGCTTTTCACTTTGTTTTCGTATGATTTCAGCCTGCCTTCTGGCTTCTGCTGGTAAGTCAGGGTTATCTTCTATTTCGCTGGAATAACCTAAAATCATAGAAAGCGGCGTGCGGATATCGTGAGATATTCCACGGATCCATTCAGCCCGCGTATTATCTTTTTTTGCCAGATAGTCACTGGCATGGTTTAATCCTGTATTGATTTCGGCAAGCTCGCCCTTTTCCTCTAAATGAAATGTTTCTCCCTGTGACAGTTTTTGGATGCCAGCCAGGATCGGCCGCATTGCAGTTTCGACTTTTCTGGTATTACGTAAAAATAAGAAAATCATAACACCGATATTGATGACCAATGCAGCCAGACAGATGAAAAGAATAAGCCAGAAATATCTGGTTTTGAACGAGATATAGTATTGGCTGATTGTGCCTGGCTGAAATCCCACAACTAAAAGCCCATTTGGATGATTCCAGATTTTAACGGGATAGTCCTTCAGATACCATCTGCTGAACATCGCAATTTCAGATGCAGAGTATTTAAGAGGAAGCCCTTCTGGCAGACCGCTTTCCCAAATGACAGCACCTTCATCGTCGATCAGCATAGCCCAGGCATCCGTTTGTGCTAAGATGTCATTTGCTTCCGGATCAACTGCGAATGTCCCGTTCCTTTGTTCAATAAGATCAGAAAACCGTTCCATTGGAAAAACAGAGTCCTTAGCACCGTTCAGATAGAAAGTAAGAGAAAAAATCCCTATTAATACAATGTTGATCACAAAAAACAGCAGCAGTATTCCGATGCCTGATAATATATAACGGCGGAAGAAGCGGTCAATGGGTTTCATTTTCCCACCCCCTTAATGTGAAGCCGATAACCTAATCCTTTTACGGTTAAAAGGGAAACAGGTTTTGACGGATTGACCTCGATTTTTTCCCTTAAGTGGCGAATATGTGTCACAAGGGTATTTTCATATCCCTGCCAGAATTCTCCACAGACAGTTTCGCATAGTGAACCTGTGGTTACAATCCTTCCGGAGTTTTCTAATAACTTTTCAAATAGCGTAAATTCTTTTGCAGTCAATGAGAACACTTCATCCCCGCGATAAACTTCGGCTTTATCTAAATTAACGGTTGAAGCTTCCAGATATACAATACGTTCCTTTTCAGGATAGGCACGGTTTAAGATGGCCTGAACACGCAGGAGCAGCTCCCTGGGCAAAAAGGGTTTTACAAGATAATCATCAGCCCCATTTTCAAATCCTGAAAATTTATCATCGGCTTCTCCGCGTGCTGTAAGCATGAGGACAGGAACCGTACTCGTTTTTCGTATTTCCTTTAATACAGTGAAACCGTCAATGCCCGGCATCATTACATCAAGAATTACCATGTCAGGTTGATTTTCCCGGAATATCGCTAAAGCCTCTTTCCCGGAAGAAGCAGTGGTGATTTTGGTATACCCGGCACGTTCAAAAACAGACTGGAGCATTTTAAGCAGCTCTGTTTCATCGTCAACAGCAAGAATGCTTTTATCTTTCATGGGGAACCTCCTTTTCTTTGTCCCTTATTATAGCTCAAAAGATGAAAAAAACCTATTTATGATTTGAAATCTCAAGGTAAATTCAAGGTTAACTCAAGATACCCTCAAGGATGGCATGTTATGATTCATGTGAATCGAAAAGGAGGTACAACATCTATGAGTGATTACATTATTGAAACCTGCAGCCTGACAAAAATGTATGGAGAACAGGCCAGCGTATCTGATTTAAGTATCCATGTAAAGAAGGGGCGTATTTATGGTCTGTTGGGACGAAATGGTGCAGGAAAAACCACGACGATGCGGATGCTTTTAGGATTAACTGCACCAACATCTGGTGAAGTGAAGATTTTTGGAAGACCGATGCGGGGAAATGAGAGTAAAATCCTTCCCCGTATTGGCAGTCTGATTGAATCTCCGGGATTTTATCCAAATTTGACGGCTACGGAAAATCTTAAAATTTTTGCAAAATTGCGGGGGTTGGATAACGCAAAGTGTATAAAGGGAGCATTAGAGCTTGTGAATCTGCCGTATCGGGACAAGAAACTTTTTTCCCAGTATTCTCTGGGTATGAAACAGAGACTTGCAATCGCCCTGGCGGTTATGCATGATCCGGCGGTATTAATTCTGGATGAGCCAATCAATGGCCTTGATCCTATTGGTATTGCGGAAGTACGTTCTTTTATCCGTGAATTATGTGATGTCAGGGGAAAGACTATTTTGATTTCCAGCCATATTCTCTCGGAGATTGCTCTCCTGGCAGATGATATCGGCATTATTGATCATGGAAAACTGCTGGAAGAAGAAAGTCTTGCTGAATTAGAACAGAAAAACCGCCATTATATCCATTTTACAGTATCTGACAGCAAACAGGCCGCCCGCATTTTAGAAACAATGTTTCAGACAAGATATTTTAAGATTACTGACCAGCATAATATCCATTTGATGGATGTCAATCTGCCGACTGCATCGATTACCCGTGCATTTGTAGAAAATGGCCTGGAGGTGTCTGAAGCGCATCTTTGCGAAGATACTTTGGAAGATTATTTTAAGAAAGTAACAGGGGGTGAGGGGATTGCTTAACCTGATAGCTGGTGAATTTGCAAAATTGAAGCGTAAAAAAATTGTTCCCTTTATTATTTTGCTGTCTCTGCTGTTCCCTCTTATTGTAGTTTACACCTCTAAAATGGGAATGGGCAATGATACAAGTGCGGAATTTTTGAAAGGACGATTCGATTTGTCCTATACCTTGATGCTTGGCTATGGTCTGGTTTTTTTGGAACCCTGTCTGCTGGGTATTCTTGCCTCCATATTGTTCTTTATGGAGAGGGATAATGATACTTTCAAAAATCTATGTGTAGTTCCGGTCACCACGTCGCGGCTGATTGCAGCAAAATTGTCCGTTGTATTGATTTATGGGCTTTTTTATACCCTTTGCAATACTGGATTTATGATTTTCTTCACATGGATCTTAAAGGCCGGAACCATTTATGATGTTGGGTTTAAGCTGGTATTCAGTCTTGTTTTTGGGATAGAAATTACGGTTGCCACGTTGCCGATTATCGTTTTCATCATCTATTTCAATAAATCCTACTTAATTTCCACGCTTCTTTCATTCTTCTATGCGATTTTAAACTGGAGTGTTGTATCGCTGGTTGAGGTGAATTTATCGCTGGTTAAGGTAATCAATCTATTTCCGACTTTATGTGTAATGAATTGGAGCAGCAAAAAAATGATGGGACGTCTGGCGGACAGACATCTTTCAGAAGCAGCTTATTTGTTATTTCCTTCCGATATTTGGGCATTTGCTGTACTGGGGGTAACGCTGGTTCTTTCGATATTACTCATGCTGCATTTTTATAAGAAATGGACGAGGTGATGAAATGGATAATCTTATAACTGAATTTTGGAAAATAAAACGATATTCTGTAATCAAGGCCGGAGCCGCCATGATGTTTCTTTCCGTGTTTATGAGTTATTTCTACTCGACGGCCAGTACCTCTGTCGGCTGGGATTTTGACTATTTTATACATCAGGTGGTTCAGCAGAATTGTACTTATTTTTTCCCTGTGGTAATTATGCTGACAGCCTCTTTTATTATTTCGAGGGAAACAACGGATGATACCTTGAAATCAATTTTAACGGTTCCGGTTAACTTTAAAAAGCTGCTGATTGGAAAATTTGAACTTCTTTTTTTCCTCTCCATAGCGTTCAGCCTTATCAACGCTGCGCTCACTGTTATTATGAATCTGCTCCTGCATTTTCCCGGAATGACTGTATACAGCATTATAATCGCCACGGGGCGGATCATAGCCACAAATATTTTGATTTACCTTTCGGTACTCCCACTCATTATTATCAATACATTTCTTTTTGGTAGTAGCCTGGTCGGTGTTGCTGTCGCATTCGTATATGGTTATTTTGGAACCTTTGAGGGGTCTTTGCTAAATTGGTTTCCAATCAAGGCCGCAATGATTTTGTTTGATCCGTATTGTGGTGCAGAATATGATACTGTTTCCTACCAGATCTTTCCGGCAGTCATCGTATTGATTCTCGCGGTGTTGCTTTCTGCTGTACTGTTAAATGCTTTTACACATTCAGAAAAACTTCCCAATGTAAAAGCAAAAAGGCAGTTCAAAAAGGTAGAGAGAAAAAGAGGCTGGTAATCTAAATGAATATAAAGATATGAAAACGCAAAAGCAATCGAAAGATGGGGTGGTATTCATGAAAAAAACATTAGTGTGTATTGGCATAGCAGCTATGCTGATTTGTTTTAAGCTGACTATTCGTAGTAAAAAAATGAAATAATTTAAGGAGGCTATAAGATGAACAAGAAGAATGTATTAATTGGAGTTGGGATAGCGGTTTTGGTTGCCCTCTGTATTGGTATCGCCATTTTTGCAGGAACTGGCGGCACAGACTATTATACACAGATTGATAACACAAAGGTAAAGGAAATTGAACCGCATGGTGCGATGAATTATTCTTACACATTGACAGCCTATGATGAAAATAGTACGAAACGGGATATTACTTTTGAAACAAGCAAAATTCTCAAGGATGACGCCTTCTTACGCCTGAAAGTGGCTCCAATCCGTGGAGTTGTAAATTGGGAAGAAGTGGAGTATGCGGAACTTCCATCTGCTGTGCAGAGTACTTATTCAGAGTGATGTTTAATTTATTGCTAACAAGAGGGAAAAATATTGAAAAAGATATTGATTGTAGAGGACGACGTTACATTTTTAAGAATTTTATCTCATGTTCTAGGAAATCAGTTTGAGATATATACGGCTTGCAGTGTGAATGAGGCATTGAAATTACTTGAAAATACATCAGTTGATTTGATCTGTTCGGATTATAATGTGCCGGGAGGTACAGGTTTGGAGCTTCTGGAACAGCTTCATAGAAGCGGGAGGAAAATTCCGTTTATTTTGATGTCCGGGACGGAGGATTCATTTGTGATTCATAGCGTAAAGTTTTATGGAGGAACATTCTGTAGCAAGACTGATCCGGATCTGCTTACAACAATTAGAAAAAAGGCAAATTGTGAATAGTGGTTCTTCGTGTGTTGTGGCGGTACACACGCCGGCAAAACGGATGTATAACATGGCAATCATAGATACGATAAACAACCTATAAATGAAACAATGGATAAAACTGCGGCACAGTGGAGAGGAAAAGCCGCTGTGCCGCAGGATATCTCATACACCAGTTTAGAATGTGAGAATGGAACATGGAAAATAAGGATTGCCTTTACGGTGTAGTAATTCGGCGGGGAAAAGAAATAGTAACTGTTGCAGTATTGTGCTTTTTTATAGCTTTGCTTTGTCTGCTGTTCATTGCCGTTGGCATTGTCTGGTCACTGGCGGATTGTACAATCAGAAAGCTGGAGAAGGGTGGCTGCCTATGAGGAAAAAACGTAAAAAGAAACATCCGGTTAGAAAAATGTTTATTGGCCTGTTGGCAGTTCTTTTCAGTGTCTTAATTGCCGTCTGTGTCTTTTTTGGGATAGAGGGATACCGGATGTATCAAGAATCAGTAGCAGAAAAGCCAGTCAGCGAGAGAGTAGAAGAAATCCGCAGTATGGAAGGTTTTATTTCTTATTCAGAACTGCCGCAGTTTTATATAGATGCCACAATATCTGTGGAGGATCACAGGTTTGCAAAACATTGTGGAATTGATTTGATTGCAATCGGACGTGCAGTATGGACGGATATATGGGCGATGTCATTTGTGGAAGGAGGAAGCACTATCACACAGCAGCTTGCAAAAAATATGCTCTTTACACAGGAGAAAAAGCTGGAACGGAAAGCGGCGGAGGTGTTTGCCGCATTGGAATTGGAAGCCAATTATACCAAAGAAGAAATCTTTGAACTATATGTAAATACCGCTTATTTTGGTAGTGGCTATTATGGCATTTATCAGGCATCTATGGGATATTTTGGAAAAGAACCATTAGAATTAAGTGATTATGAGTGCGCTATGTTGGCAGGGATTCCGAATGCTCCGTCCGTTTATTCGCCGGATATGGGGAATGAACTGGCAGAAAAGCGTGTGAAACAAGTGCTGAACAGTATGGTGCGACATAAGATTATCACTCAGGAGAATGCTGATAGGATAGAACTGGAGAAAAATTAGGAGGGCGGAAATGTCAGTAAAAATGAATATAGAACGGCAACCCGTCATCCAGGAAGGGAATCTTACCATTGATCCACAGTGCTGTACAGTCACATTGGCTGGAGAGAAAATTGATCTTTATCCCAAAGAGTTTGATGTCCTCTGTCTATTGACACAGTATCCCGGCTGGGTGCTTTCTCCGGAACAGATTTATGATGCCATTTGGAAGGAAAGCGTGTCTGGCTGTGAGCATGTGGTCTATAATGTGATTTGCCAGCTTAGAAAGAAATTAAAGAACCCGGATATGATCCGGACAATGATTGGGAAAGGCTATAAGTTTGTGGGATAGGGTGATCCCCTGGAGCAGTGCGGGAAAACTGTTCCGGGGGATTTTTTCTATAATAAGCTGATTGGTGAAGTTAACTATGGAGTGGGGCAGTTATGGGGGAATGTGGTATATAGGATTAGAAGGAAGAACTTGAATAGTGGGAGATAATAGGAATGAGGGCAGAGACGATTCGTAGATGAGCTGTTTCTGCCTTTGATCTTAGTTGAGAAAACTGCAAAGGTACGGTATAATATCGGATAGTAAATTTTCAGAGATAGCTATGGAGAACATATCAGTTTAAAAGGGAGAGAGAAATTGTTCCCCTGCGTAGGGTGCTTTTGTTTATATTAAATGCAAGGTTATTGCAAGGTGTGCCATACATGTTTGTGATATACTTATGCTAGGGAGGAATTGTGCAATGAGCAGGATTTTAATTATAGATGATGATAAGGAACTTTGCGCTCTGATTAAACGCAGCATTCTATCAGAAAATATAGAAGCTGATTGCTGCAATACCGGAAAAGAGGGCTTGGAAAAATTAAAGGGAAAAGAATATCAACTTGTGATACTTGATGTTATGATGCCGGGCATGGACGGATTTGAAACACTGGAAAAAATCAGAGCAGAAAACAGCCTGCCAATTCTGATGTTCACATCGAAAAATGACAGTGCTTCCAAAGTGCGGGGGTTACGGGCTGGAGCTGACGATTATTTGACAAAACCTTTTGATATGGACGAGCTGATAGCCCGTATTGTTTCACTTATACGACGCTATACCCGTTTCAATCAGCCAGACGGAACGCCGCAGCAACTTCACTTTGACGGCTTGGAAATCGACCTTGAAAGCCGCTCCATTACTACAATCAATGGGATCTATGAGCTGCCACCAAAGGAATTTGACTTGCTTTTGTTCTGCGCGAAAAATCAAGGGAAAATCCTTACAAAGCAGCGGATTTATGAAGAAGTCTGGGGAGAAGAATATTTCTATGACGATAGTAATATTATGGCGATTATCAGCCGTCTGCGTAAAAAATTAGAAGAAAATCCCGGAAGCCCGAAATACATTCAGACAATCAAAGGTATCGGCTACCGTTTCAACAAGGAGGTATGATTTTCATGGAATTAGTTGCTGCTGTATCAGTTATCATTGCCATAATTTCTGTCCTTACTTCCTGCCTGATTGTCAAACGGGTAAAGAAACAAATTTCTGAGATGTCTGAAGTATTAGCTGATGTTAGGAATGGAAACGGAAACAGGCGCATTTTATCCGCTGCAAATGAGCTTATCGCACCGCTTGCCTATGAAATCAATGATATTATCATATCTTATGAAAACAGGCTTTCCGCGTTTCGCCAGACAGACGAAACAAACCGGCAGCTTATGACAAGCCTTTCACATGACGTGAGGACGCCCCTCACTACCTTGATTGGGTATCTTGACGCCGCGCACAAAGGGATTGTTACCGGGAAAGACCGTGACGAATATATAGAAACCGCCCGTCGGAAAGCACACGACCTGAAAGAATATATCGACGTGCTTTTTGACTGGTTCAAGCTGGGTTCAGATGAATTTGCTATGGAGATAAGTATCATTGAGGCGGGGGAACTGACAAGGGATATACTGATTGACTGGATACCGATATTTGAGGATAAGCAGGTAGAGTATCATATTGACATTCCCGAACAGCCATTCCGGGTAAAATTGGATACGGATGGATATATGCGTATATTGAATAATCTTATACAAAACGTGATTTCACATAGTCATGCGGATAAAATAGAAATTGCCTTGTCAAAAGAAAGAGGAAATATGAAGATACTTTTAGCCGACAATGGTACAGGGATTGAAAAGGAAGATTTGAAACACATTTTTGAACGGCTCTATAAGTGTGATAAAGGGCGGTCTAAAAAAGGCAGCGGCCTGGGGCTGTCCATCGTACATCAACTTGTAAAAAAAATGAATGGAACCATAACAGCAGAAAGCGTACCGGGGAAAGGAACCGCTTTTACGCTGATTTTTCCTCTTACAGATTAAGGCTCTCCTGCCCTCTATGGCGGGGGCCTTAATTACTTTCATGGAATGTTGGACAAAGCGGCGGTTCCAAACTGCAAGGTTAATGCAAGGTTAATGCAAGGTTCCGGCAAGGTTGGCGTGGTAAAATACTTTTTAGAACAGGAGGTTTGAATATGAACAATTATATAATTGAAACAAAAAATCTTACGAAAAAATACGGCACTCAAAAGAGCGTTGCTGACCTCAATATCCATGTGGAGAAAGGAAAAATCTACGGCCTGCTTGGAAGAAACGGAGCCGGGAAAACAACGACTATGAAAATGCTGCTTGGGTTGACACAGCCTACGTCCGGCGAAGTCAGGATATGGGGAAAGCCTTTACAGGGAAACGAAAAGAAAATACTTCCGCGTATCGGCAGTTTGATTGAATCCCCCGGTTTTTATCCGAATTTGACAGCAACGGAAAATCTGCGTATCTTTGCTACGTTGCGGGGAGTACCGAGCAGCCATGCAATCAAGGACGCTCTGGATTTAGTCGGGCTATCCTATGAGGGCAAGAAGCAGTTTTCGCAATATTCACTTGGCATGAAGCAGCGGTTAGCCATTGCCCTTGCAGTTATGCACGATCCGGAGCTTTTAATTCTGGACGAGCCGATTAACGGGCTTGACCCGATTGGAATTGCAGAAGTGCGTTCCTTTATCCGGCAGCTTTGCAACGAAAGAGGAAAAACAATTTTAATTTCCAGCCATATTCTTTCAGAAATCTCTTTATTGGCTGATGATATTGGAATTATCGATCACGGAGTATTATTGGAAGAAGATAATCTTACGGAATTAGAACAGAGAAACAGTAAATATATCTATTTCATTATTTCTGATACGGCACAAGCGGCAAGGATTTTAGAAAGTAATTTCCATGAGAGCCATTTTTCCATACAAGACGACCATAACCTACGCTTGCACAATCTGGATTTGCCTGTTGGAGAGATTGTTACCGCTTTTGTGGAAAACGGGCTGGTGGTATCGGAAGCCCATACTTGTGAGGAAAGTCTGGAAGATTATTTCAAGCGTGTGACGGGAGGTGAGGGAATTGCTTAATATACTTAAATCAGAATTTCTAAAACTAAAAAAAGATACTATGTTCTATACAGGAACAATCATTTCTGCATTAGTACCGATTTTAGCAATCATTAAAGATAAATTCCTATCTACACCCCCAGATGAAATAACAGAATGGGTAATGAATTGCTGTCTGATTGACTTTTTGGTTTTATCTGCACTTAGCGGATTTATCATTACTAACTTAGTTCAGAAAGAATACCAATCCGGAGCATTAACCAACATACTTAGCTCTGCTGTTTCAAGAGCGTCATTTGTGTTTGCAAAATTAGCAATCTGGTTTTCATGGTACATTGTATTGCTGATTTATATAGAAATTGTAACTGTCTTAGGGAGCAGATTTCTATATCCTGCTCAATTTGATATTGACTTTGCTAAAATGGTGATCGTTATGTTTACAAAATTTGGTTTGTCATCTTTCATTACGTTCATACCCTTATTGTGGGTAACAATATTGCAAAGAAAGCTATTCTATCCTGCTATTTTGGTAGCGATTGGCTTTACCGGGATTTTGTTTGGGGGATTTAATATATCTATGGAAATGATTCTACCTGCCAGTATCGTACCGTGGACAGCAGTTTCTTTGGTAACAATTTATCAAATTGAAAATCCATATCTTATAATTGGAATAATTTCTATTGCAGTAACTGGAATAATTGGCTTGCTTTTAGCATTAAGGTCAATCTATAAACAAGACCAGTAAAGCATCAAAATATTAAAAATTTTCTGCCGGACAACGGCAAAAAAAAAGCGTCGCGGAGCTATCACCATGCTGAATATTATGGGCAGCATTTCTATGGGGTGTCTGCAGGGGTTATCAAAGAGCCAGACGCTAAGACGCAGAGCCGATAACCTATTGGGAGATTATACTCTCAGGTTGTCGGCTCCGCTTGTTTTTTCGACATACTTATAACTTGATGTGTAGGGAGGAAAGGGACATTGACAGAAATGAATATAGAACGGCAGCCCGTCATCCAGTGTGGAAGTCTTACCATTGATCAGCAGTGCTGTATGGTCACATTGGCTGGAGA
>OGUL01000851.1_pt1 | contig 30054 bp, 24 predicted proteins | sample 1553651 | NCBI WGS metagenome assembly OGUL01 (sample SAMEA2580048, study PRJEB22360) | human gut metagenome | biome: human gut; feature: human-associated habitat; material: faeces | place: Denmark | collected 2008/2010
GGCTGAGATATAATGCCCCCCCCCCATCGGAGACAGTGCTGCCATAGACTCGCCCTGACTTCCTGTTGTGATAATAACGGTCTTCTCCGGTGGGTAATTGCGAAGCAGCTCAATATCAATTAAAGTGCCCTCTGGAATATTAATATAGCCAAGCTCGCTTGCCTTTCCAATGATGTTAACCATGCTTCGTCCTTCTACAACAACCTTGCGGTCATATTTGTAGGCAGTATTGATGATCTGCTGCACACGGTCTACATTAGATGCGAATGTTGCAACGATGATTCTCTGGTTTCTGTGCTCAGAGAAAATTGTATCGAATGTATGGCCAACTGTACGCTCAGACGCTGTAAAGCCCGGTCGCAGTGCATTAGTACTATCGCAAAGAAGTGCCAGTACGCCCTTCTTTCCAAGCTCTGCAAAGCGCTGTAAGTCTGCCATATCACCAAATACAGGTGTATAGTCGATCTTAAAGTCTCCAGTATGAATAATGGTTCCTGCCGGAGAAGTAATGGCAAGTGCTGCTGCATCAACAATACTGTGATTTGTGCGGATAAACTCTACTTTAAAATCACCTGCTGAGATTGTCTGGCCATACTTTACTACCTTTCTCTTTACACTCTTTGTAATGCCATGCTCCTCAAGCTTTCCCTCGATAATTCCAAGAGTCAGCTTTGTTCCGTAAAGCGGAACATTGATTTCTTTAAAGAAAAACGGCAATGCACCGATATGATCCTCGTGACCATGCGTAATAAATACGCCCTTTACCTTGTGAATGTTTTGTTTTAGATACGTGATATCTGGAATGACCATATCAATACCGAGCATCTCATCCCCCGGGAATGACATACCGCAGTCTACAACGATGATGCTTTCTCCATACTCAAACACCGTCATATTCATTCCGATTTGCTCAAGACCTCCTAATGGTATGACCTTGACACTTGTTTCAACTGTACTCAAATCTTACCTCCTTTTTCCTGTTCATTTATGAAACAGCTCTTTTTTCTGTCGTAACTTCTCTGTCCAATGTTTCATCCAATTAACTGATTGGAGTCTTCATTCACTTTATTGCCATAGCGCACTCACATTTTCTGTGCATCACTCAATGGTAATATCCTCATCAGAAAGGAGTTCTTCAAATACTTTCGAAACAGCGTCAAGCTCGGTCTCATCTTCAACGAGCTCATACACGGCCTCCGGATCCTCATCACGTGATGTGTCCTTTAAAATCAGACACTCTGCATCCTCATCATCCGAATCTGCCACCAGCAGATAATTGCTTGCACCGAGTCTTGTTTCCTCAATCACATAAAACGTTACATCTGTTCCATCATCTGCTGTCAAAATGATCTTATCTTCCATTCGCCTTCTCCAGTCTTTTCTTTTTCCTAGTCTGCTGTGCTATTCATAACTTCCAGGTTTTTATTATTATTTTTTTCTTCTGTGTCCGATTCGATATCAGCAAGTTTACTGCCCTTCTTTGTGTTTTCCATAAAGTCCTGCAAAATAAGCCCTGCTGCTACCTGATCGATCACGGTTTTTCGTTTTTCCCTAGGCATACCGCACTCCTGCAGAATTTCATCAGCTGCCACTGTTGTCAGCCTTTCATCCTGCATAATCACCTCAAGTTTGGTTCTACGCTCTAGCATTGCTTTAAACGCAAGCGCAAGCTCTGCACGCTCTCCTGCTGATCCGTCCATATTGACTGGATAACCCAAAACGATCTTTTCGATCTGGTATTCTCCTACCAGCTGTTCAATGCGCGCAAGTGTACGCCGCAATTTATTCTCCTCTTTTCTTGTAATGGTTTCTAACGGCTGAGCAGTGTAACCCAACGGATCAGTAACCGCCACTCCCACTGTCTTGGAACCATAGTCGAGTCCTAATAATCTCACTTTTTCTCTCTGCCTTTTCTTTCAATGCATGTTTCTACGTAGTTTCTCATCAGTTCTTCGAGAATTTCATCTCGCTCAACCTTCATGATGAGGCTTCTGGCATTATTGTGGCTTGTGATATAGGTCGGATCACCGGACATAATATATCCGACAATCTGGTTGACCGGATTGTATCCCCTCTCTACGAGCGCCTGATATACTCTCAGAATTACTTCTGATACAGAAATTCGCTTCGTCTGGTTGATGTCAATAAATTGAGTATTTTTTAAATCTGCCATTGATTCACGCCCTTCCTACAGTCCAAAACCTGCTAAACAATAATATTGTAATACATTTCGTCTAATTCGGCAAGTATTTTTTTTGCCAGTTCAGGCGTCCCCTGAACTGTCATTCACCCCTGTCTTGCCTTCATCACATCCGCAGTCAATTCACCTTCGATTATTGCATCGATGATCGTATTGTCTGGCGCATCCGTCTCTACCGCACATTTTATGTACTCTGGCGTATGGCCGACCATGTAGGAGACACCATTAATTTCCTGACGCTCCTCCAATAAAACTTTGACGCACGCTCCTGTCCACTTTGTTCTAAACTCTTTTGTCATCTGTGACTCAAGTGACGAAAGCACACTGCTTCGCTGCGCCTTTGTCTCTTCTGGGATCTGATTTTCCATCTTGTCAGCTCTTGTTCCTTTTCTTCTGGAATAGCGGAAAATATGCATCTCATAAAAATGCACTTTCTCAAGAAACTGACGTGTCTTATCAAATTCTTCATCCGTCTCTCCCGGAAATCCTACAATCACATCTGTTGTGATTGCTGGATTTTCAAAAGCAGCTCGAAGAAGTTTACACTTTTCATAGTATTCTTCTGGCGTGTAATGTCTATTCATACGCTTTAAGGTTTCCTCACATCCGCTTTGCAGAGACAAATGAAAATGAGGACATACTTTATGCAGCTTTTTTAAGCGACCGACAAATTCCTCTGTAATAATACGCGGTTCAAGTGAGCCAAGACGTATTCTGCTTATGCCATCAATTGGATGAATGGCTTCAATAAGCTCGATTAAATGACTTTCCCCATCAATTTCCCTTCCATAAGAGCTTAGATGAATACCAGTCAGCACAACCTCCTGAATACCGGCTTCTGCAAGTCTTTTAATCTCAGCTATAACGTTTTCCATACGACGGCTTCGCACACGTCCTCTGGCATATGGAATAATACAGTAACTGCAGAACTGATTACATCCATCCTGAACTTTTACAAATGCTCTTGTGTGCTCTAATACTGTGCTGACTTCAAGCTCCTCATACTGCTCCTTCTCTACATCTGCCAGCACATCATCAAATGTTCTTCCTTCAAAATAAGCATCTAATGCCGTAACAATCTGACGCTTCTGGTTATTTCCAAGAACAAGATCGACAGCAGCATCTGCTCTGGCTTCTTCTTCACTTACCTGCACATAGCAGCCTGTAGCCACCACAACAGCCTCTGGATTTAATTTTTTTGCGCGGTGCAGCATCTGTCTTGATTTTCGCTCCGCCATATTTGTAACTGAGCAGGTATTAACAACATAAACATCTGCCTGCTCTGTAAATGGAACAATATCGTAGCCTGCCGTCTGCAAAAGCTCCTCCATTGCTTCCGTCTCATATGCATTAACCTTGCAGCCTAATGTGTGAAATGCTGCCCGTCTTCCCATGTTTTCATTTTCCTTTCTCTAACTTTCCCTTGACTTTTCTACTCAAAACAAGTACTATAAACTTAAAGATGAATGTTCGTTTTTTTCGGTATATCTAAAATTAAAAAACAGATAATTCCGCAAAAAGCAAACATAAAAACTCACAAACATCATCTTCACAGGAGGGTATTATCATGGTTACAGTAAAAATTTCTTTAAATTCTATCGATAAGGTTAAGTCTTTTGTAAATGACCTGACCAAGTTTGATTCTGATTTTGACCTGGTTTCCGGAAGATACGTTATCGACGCAAAGTCCATTATGGGTATCTTTTCTCTGGATCTTTCCAAGCCAATCGATTTAAACATTCATGAAGAAAAGAATCTTGATACTGTTATGAAGGTTCTGGAACCATACATCATCCAGTAATTTTTTTAACTTAACTTTCAGAGATCGTTTTATCTGACCAATCGGGGCATCACATTCGTGATGCCCTATTTTTTTGCTACAGTTCACACGTCCTGTGAACTGTAATATTAAGCCTTACACCAGATAATCTCTGCGCTATTAACTGCCTCTTCTACCATCGCATCAATCTTTTCCTCAAGCTTCTTTTCGGAACTTCTGATTACCTTTACATTTGGCTTTGTAACAGGATGCTTTGCAACAAAAATTGTACAGCAGTCCTCATACGGCTGAATAGATGTTTCAAAGGTATCAATCTTTTCTGCTACATCAACAATCTCCTGCTTGTCAAAACCGATTACCGGACGATATACAGGAAGTGTGCATACCTCATTTGTTGCCATTAAGCTCTGCATAGTCTGTGATGCTACCTGACCAATGCTCTCTCCAGTAATTAAGCCATGGCAGCCATCCTTGATGGCAATGCGCTCAGCGATACGCATCATATAGCGGCGCATGATAATAGTAAGCTCATCATGCGGGCAGGCATCGTAAATATAAAGCTGAATATCAGTAAAATTGATGACATGAAGCTTGATCGGTGTTGCATATTTAGACACAAGCTTTGCCAGATCTACAACCTTTTGCTTTGCACGCTCACTAGTATACGGCGGTGCATGGAAATAAACAGCCTCAATCGTAACGCCTCTTTTTGCAATCATATAGCCTGCAACTGGTGAATCAATTCCGCCAGACAACAAAAGCATTGCCTTTCCAGCCGTTCCAACAGGCATTCCGCCTGCACCCGGAATAGATACAGAATATACGTTGATACAAGTGTCACGAACCTCAACAGACAATAAAACCTGCGGATTGTGAACATCTACACGCGCGTTTTCGTATGCGTTTAAGATAGCCTCGCCAAGATCTGCATTTAATTGCTGAGAATCCTTTGGATAATTCTTTCTTGCACGGCGGCTGTGTACCTTAAATGTATAATCACCCTGCGGATATACATTTCCCATATATTCCACAACCTGCTCTGCCAATTTATCATATCCTTCATCTTTAAGCTGTACAACAGGACAGATCCACACGATTCCAAATACATGCTTTAACGCATCTACTGCCTCATCATAATCATAATCGCTAAGTGCCTGCACGTAAATACGTCCAGACTCCTTCTTTACTTCAAACTCACCCTCAACACGCTCCATTGCAAGACGGATATGCTTTACAAGCGCATCCTCAAACAAATAACGGTTTTTTCCCTTAATGCCAATCTCGGCATACTTTATCAAAAATGCATGATATTTCATGTTGTTCCTCACAATTCTATTTAATGTTTATGTGAAATGATACCCACGAATTAAGCTCAAAACCTTATCGTGCAAGCACGAACGGCTTTTGAGCTTTTGACCCTGGTATCATTCTATCGTCTTGTGTAGCGGCGAAGCATCGGAAGAAGTTCCTGCAATGCCTTCAGTGCCTGATCAAGCTCTTCCTTTGTCGTATTCTCACAGAAGGAAAAACGAAGCGTTCCCTCAATAAGCTTTTTATCTAGCCCAATTGCCTGCAGAGTACTTGAAAGTGCCGGATGGTTAGATGAGCATGCACTTCCAGATGACACATAAATGCCGCGGTCGCTGAGTGCATTTAAAAGCACCTCGCTTCTTACACCTGTGAAGCTTACGCTTACAATATGCGGTGCTCTCTTATCTATACATTCCTCACCATCTGCCGTCTCGTCCCAACCGTTTATTGAAACGTCATCCAGCTTATGAATGCCCTCCAAAAAATAGCGGTGAAGCTCATTTAAATGTGCTTTCTTCTGCTCAAAGTTCTGGTAGGCAAGCTGCGCTGCCAGTCCCATACCTGCTGCACCAGGTACATTTTCAGTTCCTGAACGCATACCAGACTGCTGACCGCCTCCAAATATGATTGGATGAAGATTAACCTTGCTGCTGCAATATAAAAAGCCTGCTCCCTTTGGACCATGGAATTTATGTGAGCTGACAGACAAAAGATCAATTCCCTGCTGCTTTGGACGAATCATCACCTTGCCATATGCCTGAATGGCATCCACATGAAATACAGCGCCTGGAACAGTCGCATGAACCAGCTTTGCAGCTTCCTCTACAGGCTGAATTGTTCCAATCTCATTATTTACATACATGATTGATACAAGAATGGTATCAGGTGTAAGTGCTTCCTTTAAATCTTCTAAAGAGATCTGTCCTCTGCTGTCAACTGAAAGAAATGTAATGCGAAAACCCTGCTCCTCCAAAAAAGAAGCCGTTGCCTTGACACTTGGATGCTCGACTGCTGTTGTAATGATATGGTTTCCCTTTCTCTTTGCAGCAAGTGCCGTTCCAATAAGTGCCATATTGTTGGACTCCGTACCGCCAGAGGTAATGATAAGCTCCTTTGGATCAACCTTTAAAGTAGCAGCAATTTTCTGTCTTGCTTCCTTGATATATCCCTCTGCCACAACACCCTTTTGATGACGTGATGATGGATTTCCAAAATCGACATCCATCAATTTTTTCATCAGCTCCTGCACCTGTGCATCCACACGGGTTGTTGCTGAATTATCCAGATATGCTTCCATTTTTTATTCCTCCAATACGTATCCAAGCATGGCAAGCACTGCCATTCCAGCTGTTTCCGTCCTCAAAATTCTTCTTCCAAGCGTAATTGCCTGTGCACCGCAATTTTCTGCCTGTGCAATCTCCTCGTCCTCAAAGCCGCCCTCTGGTCCTATAAAGATTGCTACCTGCTCGCCCGGTTTTACTGCACTAAGCGCATCGCGCGTTGCCTGCATATTTTCTGCATGCTCAAATGGGACAAGAATATGTTCCTTATCAGAAGCATACAAAAGCGCCTCTTTATATGTCATAAGAGGATGGATATCAGGAATAAGTCCGCGTCCAGCCTGTTTTGCTGCACTCTCTGAAATCGCCTGCCAGCGTTTTCTCTTTGCTTCTTCCTTTTTGCAATCAAGCTTGACTACACAGCGCTTCATCTGTACCGGAACAATCTCATGCACGCCAAGCTCCACACACTTTTGAATAATTGTCTCCATCTTATCGGCCTTTGGCAATCCCTGAAACAATACTATTCTTGAAGGCAGCTCACTTGTAGTTTCACTGACCTGCTCGATTTTTGCTGTCACTTCTTCTGCATCAAGCTGTGCAATGCTGCAAAGATATTCATGACTGCCATCGTTAACGCAAATCTGTTCACCAACCTTCATTCTAAGCACATTTTTGATATGATTTACATCGCTTCCAATGATTGCTACCTCGTGTGCAGCTGCCTGCTCTGGCTTTATAAAAAAATGATACATATATTTACTTCCTTCTAGTTACAATTGAAACCCACTCGCCCTGATGCAGCACATCAATCACTTCAAACTCTGGATTTTTTGCAAATGCATCCATAACGGCCTGCTCCTTCATATCAATGATTCCAGATGTGATAAAGATACCGCCATGCTTTACATGAACTGCGACAACTTCCTGCAACGCGATAATAACATCTGCCAGAATATTGGCAACGACAACATCATATGCTTCATAGCCAACCTCATCCTTGATTGCCTGATCATCAATTAAGTTTCCAATCAGAACCTTATACTGCTCTGACGTAATGCCATTAACCTGTGCATTCTCATGTGCAGCATCAATAGCATTCTCATCAAGATCTGTTCCCACTACATGACTGGCACCGCTTAACAGCGCACAAATTGACAAAATACCGCTTCCTGTTCCAACATCAAGAACATTATCACCCGGCTTTACATATTTGCGGATTCCTGCAATACAAAGCTGAGTAGTCTCGTGCTTTCCTGTACCAAATGCCATACCAGGATCAATCTGAATCAGCTTCTTTCCTTCCATTCCCTCAGGAATTTCTTCCCATGTTGGCTTAATTAAAAGATCATCAACAACGAATGGCTTAAAATACTGCTTCCAGTTATTCATCCAATCCTTGTCCTCTGTCTCAGATGCCGTGATCTCGCATGATCCTGCATTTACAAAAGAGGCAACCTCCTCAAGTGCCATCTTTACGGCAGCAAGAGTCTTAGGCACATCATACGTATCATCAAGATAAAAGCTTACAAGCGCCTCTCCGTCATCTGGTCCTAAATCTGGCAGTACATCAATAAACATGCCCTTTGTATCATTTGCTGTCAGCTCAACCTTATCTTCAATCTCGATTCCCTCAATGCCAATCTCACTTAGCTTCTCACTGATGAAATCCTCTGCTGCTGTTGTTGTCTGAATCGTAAATTTCTTCCACTTCATAACGTTATTCCTCTTCTATTCATATAATGATGGCGCCTGCGGAATCGCAAAACCTGACTGCAAAACACCATTTTCGTCAAAATAATATTCACCATTTCCAATGGTCATCTTTCCAGTTGCCATATCGCCGGCCTGATAAAAATAATATTGCTTTCCATCAAGCTTAAGCCAGCCTGTGTGAAGCTTTCCATCTGGGTCAAGATAAAATTTCGTATCACTACCCACCCAGCCTGTAACCATCTGCGCTGTCGTATAATCAAAATAATAGCAGCCCTCTTCAAGCTCCTGCCACTGCAAGCCAAGTGCACCATTTTCATGCACATAATATGTGGAGCCATTCCAGTTTACAAATCCTTTTTGTTCTCCTACTCCTGCTAATACTTTAATCGAGCATACCTTTGATTCTCCTGACGCATTATACACATAAGCCTGTACTGTATACACACCGTTTTTTCCGGCGTGATCCGAAAGACTGACATGATAGGAGATTGTGTCAGATGTCACCTCCAAAGATCCCTTTGTCAGCACATCTGTGCTGTCATACTCAATCCAGACAGGAAACTCAGCTCTCACAGCATCAAGTCCGACATCCCATGTCACGGTAAATCCAGCATCATCAATCTGCGTCACACGCGGATGATACACATTAAAGCCTCCAGTCACACCCCAGTCATTAATCTTTGCGTAGGCATTGTCAAGCAAAAGACTTGTATCCTCATAGCTTATGCCTGAGTCTGATTTCATAACAACTGCTATAAGATTAACATCGTCTCGCTTTGCAGCTGTCACAAGCGTGGACTGGGCAAGACGTGTATAGCCCGGCTTTCCGGCATAAACACCCTCACATTCAAACTCACCTGAAACCATCTTATGACCGCTTGTCATATTTCTTTCTGATGTATACGCTGTTTCAGGAATAGTGTATGTTTTCGCAGAAAGAATTTCCTTTGCCGCCGGATTTTTTAGTGCTGCCTTCATAATAAGCGCCATATCATAGGCTGTTGTTAAGTGATCATCAGCATCAAGTCCGTGAGGGTTTGAAAAGTGAGTGTTTTTTGCACCGGCTTCTTTTGCTCTCTCATTCATCAGTTCAACAAAGCTGTCGATATCACCGCAAACTGCTTCCGCTAAGATATTCGCACACTCATTGCCTGAGCACATCGTAAGACCATATAAAAGATCCCTGATTGTAAATTGCTCTCCCGGCTTTGGCATCGGATGAAGTGTTGAGCTAAGCGGTGCTATCTGATTCAGTGCATTTTCTGACACAGTTGTTACAGAATCAAGGTTCTTACATTGTTCCACCGTCACAAGCAGCGTCATAATCTTTGTAATGCTTGCCGGATGAAGCTTTTCGTCAGCATTTTTTTGCAAAACAATTTCACCCGTATCTGCATTCATCACACAGTAACCTAAGGCTGATACGCCAATCGCCGGCTGATCCTGTGACTGACCGCTGTCATTTCCCTGTACCATAGAAGCCTGTACATTTTCAAGAAATGAGCTGTTTTTTGCACTGCTTCCAACTATACAGGAAAGTAACAAAACGATCATGCCAAGAAGGAGACTCTTCTTATTCAATCGCATTACCTTACCCTTTCATATAGCTTTCTGATTATACTTTATTAGTTACTAATTCAATCTAGTCTATCATACCTGTGTAAAGATTGCAAGTGTGGGATATGTTCATGTTACGAAAGCCATTCACCTTCGGGCTTTGCCGCAATATTGGCTTATCCATTAGCTATAACACGTTTTACATAATATCCCGTGTAGGACTGCGGGCACTCTGCCACTTCTTCCGGCGTTCCCTGCGCTACTACTGTTCCTCCGCCGTCTCCGCCTTCTGGTCCCATATCAATGATGTAATCAGCTGTCTTTATTACGTCTAAGTTGTGCTCGATTACAATTACCGTATTGCCGTTTTCTACAAGCTTCTGCAGCATTTCTGTAAGCTTGTGAACATCTGCAAAATGAAGTCCTGTCGTCGGCTCATCTAAAATATAGATTGTTTTTCCTGTACTCTTTCGGCTTAACTCAGTCGCCAGCTTAATACGTTGTGCCTCGCCGCCTGAAAGCGTTGTGGATGGCTGACCTAATCGTATATATGAAAGACCTACCTGATACAATGTCTCAATTTTGCGGTAAATAGACGGAACATTTTCAAAAAATGTAAGCGCCTCTTCTACAGTCATATTAAGCACATCATAAATACTCTTTCCCTTATATTTTACTTCCAGCGTTTCTCTGTTATAGCGTTTTCCCTTGCAGACCTCACATGGCACATACACATCAGGCAAAAAGTGCATCTCAATCTTTACGATACCATCACCGGAACATGCCTCACAGCGTCCACCCTTTACATTAAAGCTAAAACGACCCTTATTATAGCCTCTCGTCTTTGCGTCAACTGTTGAAGCGAAAAGATCACGGATCATATCAAACACGCCAGTGTAAGTTGCCGGATTAGAGCGCGGTGTGCGGCCAATCGGGCTTTGATCTATATTTATTACCTTGTCAAACTGCTCTATGCCCTTAATCTCTTTATATGCACCTGGAATGGTTCTCGCACGGTTTAGCTGCTTTGCAAGCGCCTGATACAAAATCGAATTGACAAGGCTGCTCTTGCCAGAACCAGATACACCAGTTACGCATGTAAAGACTCCCTTAGGAAAATTCACTGTGATATTCTTTAAATTATTTTCCTTTGCTCCCACTACAGTCAGCCAGCCCTGCGGTTCTCTTCTTGTATTTGGAACTGGAATCTTAAGTTCACCGCTCAAATATTTTCCGGTTATGGATGCCGGATTTTTCATAAGTTCTTCTGCCGTGCCTGCTGCAACAACCTGACCGCCATGTTCACCTGCACCAGGTCCAATATCAACTACATAATCGGCAGCACGCATTGTATCCTCATCATGTTCAACGACAATAACAGAATTGCCAAGATCACGAAGATGCTTTAATGTGCCAAGAAGCTTGTCATTATCTCTTTGATGCAGACCAATGCTTGGCTCATCTAAAATATAGGCCACGCCGACAAGACCAGAGCCAATCTGTGTTGCCAGACGAATACGCTGTGCCTCACCGCCTGAAAGCGTACCAGTTGCACGCGACAGGCAAAGATAATCAAGACCTACATCAATCAAAAACTGTACGCGTGCTCGGATTTCCTTTAAAATCTGCTCACCTATCATCTGCTGCGTCTTAGTAAGCGTCAAATTAGATAAAAATGATGCGAGATCACGAATAGAAAGATTTGTCACCTCATAAATATTTTTGTCTGCCACTGTCACAGCAAGTGATTCTCTTTTCAGACGCATACCCTTACATGTAGAACATGGTGTGATGCGCATAAATGTTTCGTACTCTGCTTTGATTGTTTCCGAACCTGTCTCACGGTAACGGCGCTCTACATTTTTAATTAAGCCCTCAAATACAATATCATACACGCCTTCCCCGCGCTGTCCCTTGTAGCGCACCTTTACACTCTTATTAGTTCCATGTATCAAAATATCATGAATTTCTTTGCTGTACGACTCAAATGGCACGTCTAGCGTGAAATGAAACTCCTCTGCAAGTGCATTTAAAATCGCTCTTGTAAAGCTGCCTTCATCGGTACATGACTGCCATCCAGGCACAATAATTGCCCCCTGATCAATGCTAAGCGACTGATCTGGAATCATGAGCTGCTCATCAAACTCCATCTTATAGCCAAGTCCAAAGCAAGTCGGACACGCACCAAATGGATTATTAAATGAAAAGCTTCGCGGCTCAATCTCATCGATGCTTATTCCGCAGTCAGGGCAGGAAAAATTTTGGCTAAACGTCATTGGTGTTCCATCCACAACATCCACAAAAGCAAGGCCATCTGCCAGCTTTAGCACATTTTCCAGTGAATCGGCAAGACGCTTTTCAATACCCTCTTTTATGACAAGACGATCTACAATAATCTCAATATTATGCTTTATATTCTTATCAAGCTTAATCTCCTCTTCCAGATCATACTGACTGCCATCAATGCGCACACGCACATAGCCGCTCTTTCTTGCCTGCTCCAAAACCTTCTCATGACGGCCTTTCTTTCCGCGCACAACAGGTGCCAGCAATAAAATCTTCGTGCGCTCTTTAAGTGCCATCAAACTGTCCACCATCTGATCAACAGTCTGACGGCTTATCTTTCGGCCACAGACAGGACAATGTGGAACACCAATACGCGCATATAAAAGACGAAAATAGTCGTAGATTTCCGTTACGGTACCTACCGTAGAACGCGGATTTCTATTAGTAGATTTCTGATCAATGGAGATTGCCGGAGGCAGACCTTCAATACTTTCAACATTTGGCTTTTCCATCTGGCCTAAAAATTGTCTTGCATAAGATGATAGCGACTCCATATATCGCCTCTGACCCTCTGCATATATTGTGTCAAATGCAAGTGAGGATTTTCCTGAACCAGACAATCCAGTCAGCACAACAAGTTCATCTCTTGGAATATCCAAATCAATGTGCTTTAGATTATTCTCTGCTGCACCGCGGATTCGGATAAATTTCTTATTTTCCATATTTATTATTTTATGCCTTTCTTTTAATCATCTAAATATTTCTTCAGATTTCTCATCTGATCACGAAGTTCTGCCGCTGCTTCAAAGTTTAACTCAGCAGCTGCCTTATTCATCTGTTTTGCTACCTTTGCAATCAGCTTTTCGAGTTCCTGCCTACTCATTGATTCTGGATCCTTTGCAAGCTTCTCATCAGCCTTCTCTGCTGCCTTTGAGATTGAAATCAGATCACGGACAGCCTTCTTTATAGTAGTAGGTGTGATGTTGTGCTCTATATTATACTCATTTTGAATCTCGCGTCTTCTTTTTGTCTCCTCAATTGCATTTCGCATAGAGTCTGTTATCGTATCAGCGTACATCACAACATGACCTTCGCTATTTCGTGCTGCTCGTCCAATCGTCTGAATAAGTGACGTCTCTGAACGCAGAAATCCTTCCTTATCAGCATCTAATATCGCCACAAGCGCGATCTCCGGAATATCAAGACCCTCTCTAAGCAAATTGATGCCCACCAACACGTCAAACACATCAAGACGCATATCGCGAATAATCTGTGCGCGCTCAAGCGTATCAATATCAGAATGCAGATAGCGCACGCGAATACCTGCATCGCGCAGATATTCCGTCAAATCCTCTGCCATTCTTTTTGTTAAAGTCGTAACAAGCACTTTATTTTTTGACCGCAGCGTTTTTCTAATCTCGGCAATCAGATCATCAATCTGCCCCTCAACTGGACGCACCTCAATCGGCGGATCTAAAAGTCCTGTCGGACGTATAACCTGCTCTGCACGCATCATCTCATGCTCACCTTCATAATCGCCTGGTGTTGCCGAAACAAAAAGCATCTGGTCAATCTTGCTTTCAAATTCACTAAAATTCAAGGGGCGATTATCAAGTGCTGATGGAAGACGAAAGCCATAATCTACCAGTGTAGTTTTTCGTGAGCGGTCTCCTGCAAACATACCGCGCACCTGCGGAAGTGTAATATGAGACTCATCCACAATAATTAAGAAATCATCTGGAAAATAATCAATCAACGTAAACGGCGGTGAACCGGCCGGCAGTCCTGCCAGATGACGCGAATAATTTTCTATTCCAGAGCAAAAGCCAGTTTCTCTCATCATCTCAATATCATAATGAGTGCGCTCTGAAATTCGCTGTGCCTCCAGCAAACGGTCATTTCGCTTGAAAAAATCTACACGTTCCTTTAGCTCTTCTTCAATATCAGTTGTTGCGCGAAGCATCTCCTTTGGATCAACAACGTAATGAGAGGCCGGGAAAATTGCGATATGCTTTAGACGGCTTCTTACCTGTGCTGTCAGCGGATCAAACTCACTTATCTGATCAATTTCATCACCGAAAAACTCTACGCGCACTGCAGTCTCACCCTCATTTGCCGGAAAAATCTCTACGACATCACCGTGCACACGAAATGTACTCCGGTGAAAATCCATATCGTTTCGCTCGTACTGCATCTCAACAAGCTTTTTGATTACTTCATCGCGATCCTTTATCATTCCTGGACGAAGTGATAAAATCATATCCTTATAATCAATAGGACTTCCCAGACCATATATACATGAAACAGATGCCACTACGATTACATCACGCCTCTCAGAAAGCGCTGCCGTCGCAGAAAGCCTTAATTTATCAATCTCCTCATTGATCGCAGAGTCCTTCTCAATATACGTATCAGATGAAGGCACATAAGCCTCAGGCTGGTAATAGTCATAATATGAGACAAAATATTCAACTGCATTCTCTGGGAAAAATTCCTTCATCTCACCATATAGCTGACCGGCAAGCGTCTTATTGTGGGAAATAATCAATGTTGGCTTATTTAATGCCTGAATGACATTTGCCATAGTAAATGTCTTTCCCGAACCGGTTACGCCGAGAAGTGTCTCGAACTGATTTCCCTCTTTAAATCCTTTTACAAGCTCCTCAATCGCCCTTGGCTGATCGCCAGTCGGTGCATACTCAGACACCAGTTTAAAATGATCCATATTTCCGCCTCCATCGTACATTATTTTTACAGTTCTGTATTCATACGCTGATGTGCTGTTTGCGGTACCTCAAGCACACCAAAGCGCCACAGCATAGGGTAAATATAAGAAACACCGCGAATATCGCCAAGCGCTTTAGGGCGATCTGCACTCTTTATTTTCATTGCATTTGAAAATGCCAGTCTGATACTGCTCCACGCCAATGACTTACTATTCTCCCGTCTGTCAATCCATAACTCTTTTGTCAGTTCTCCATTTCGTCCACGTTTAATAGTATAGGAAAATGGAAGACCTGACACAGTCTTAAACGGACAGTTCTGGCAATCAATTACAAGCTGCCACAAAAGCTCACTTGCCTGATTTTCATCGCCTGCCTTAACAGCTTCAATTAATTTTTGTTTAAGCTTCTCGTCCATATGACACCCTTCTTATATTATAAATACTTGTAACTATTCAGAACCACATTCGCAAAATCGCATCATGATCGGCACAAGAATGTTCATATCAATCGGCTTGGAGACATGATCATTCATACCTACATCAAGCGCCATCTGTCTATCCTCCGTAAAGGCATTTGCTGTCATTGCAATGATAGGAATTTGTGCCTTATTTTGATTTTTCATTCTGCGAATTTTCCTAGTAGCATCATAGCCGTTCATGACAGGCATCTGAATATCCATAAGAATCATCGCATAATATGAATCATCTGCCTTTTCAAGCATATCAATGCACTCCACACCATTGCATGCCCTCTCTATAATGCAGCCTTCCTCTTCTAGAAGCTCCGTTGCAATTTCTGCATTAATATCATTGTCCTCTACCACCAAAATTCTCGCACCAACTAAGTTTGCTTTATCATGAGTTCCTTTATCCCGCTTTGCAATTGATTCCTCTTTTGATGCAATTTTGCATGGGATAGTTACAGTAAATGTAGATCCCTCGCCAATTTTACTTTGCACATCAACACTGCCATCCATCAGCTCAACAAGCCTTTTCACGATACCCATTCCAATGCCGCTTCCTTCTACACGGCTTATCGTTGAATTGCGCTCTCGCTCAAACGGTTCATAAATATGCTTTAAAAACTGATCTGACATACCAATTCCATTATCTTTTACAGTAATAATAACATCGCACCAGTCATTCTTTTTGCCAGGCGCCTGCGAAATATCACAGTTTATCACACCTCCATTATTAGTGTACTTAATTGCATTGCTTATGATATTAATAAAAATCTCCGATACATGAGAAACATCCATGTAAACATACGGATAAAGCAAATGTTTTGTCTTAGTAATTGTCTGTTTCTTTTCTTCCGCCTGATTCAAAAACATCATAACCCATGTTTCAAAATCTGCGCCGATATCTGAAATTACATATTCCATTTCTGTTTTATTATTTTCAATTCTTGCAAGATCCAGCACATCATTAAGAAGAGACAGCAAATTCTGGCCGCATGACTGAATATTTTTCATATATTTTTTAAGCCTTTCTGTATCATCTATATGCCTAGATGCCAGATCTGCATATCCTATAATTGCATTCATTGGCGTCCTGATATCATGCGACATATTAAAAAGGAACGTCGATTTTGCATTATTTGCACTTTCGGCCTTTTCTACTGCCACCTGCAGCTTTTCATTAAGCTCCTGTGTGTGTATTGCTGCCCTCGTTGCAATAGCCTCGGCCTTTCTTGCCTTTCTTAAAAGCACAAGAATCACAGTCATAACACTTAAAACAGTAACGACACTTACAATAGATACTTTTAACAGATTGTGTTTTATATAATCTCCCAATGTTATTTTTCTTGAATTGTTCTCATACATGGCAAGTGAGCTCGTAAGCATATTGTTTGGCATAGCATTAAGCGTTTTATTTAGTATTGTCAATAAATTCTTATTTCCGTTATTAACTGCAAAGGCTGCTTTCTCCGAGTATAAAAGTGGCACACTGTAAAAACTTGGATCCCTGCTGTATTTTGATGCAAGGGTGACACCAGTTATAAAGAAATCGGCCTCTCCAGAATTCACAGCTTCTGCCATCTCTTTGTCTGTATCATATTCTAAAATTTTCCAATGCGGATAATAATATTCAATATGTTTTCTGAGAGACATATTGTTTTTTGAAATTGCAACACGGTTTTCATCATTTTCATTAAAATGAGGCTTATTCGTGACTGCTATCAAATTATATGTCCACGTTGTATTTGTACATGCGAAATGATATTTCTCCATCGCATTTGGATGCTGATTGAAATGAAAAATCATATCAATCTCATTTTTCTTTAGCGCTTCTATCTCTTCTTCATAGCTGTCATATCCCATAAGCGTAAATGTCAGATCTTGTTTTCCAAGACATTCTACTGCATACTGAATATAATCAGTGATTGCACCAGTAACTTTCCCACTTGACGGATCTATAACGCTCGCGCCGACATCATTGGCTAAAAATCCCATTCGAATTGCACCATGTTCTTTCAGCCATGATTTTTCCTCAGATGAAAGAACAGGTGTATAATCAGACGAAAAATATTGCTTGTACAAATCTGACAGATAAAATGGACGATCCTCCTCTAACTGACGCATTGCAAGCTCAAGATCTTTTTTTATCTCTTGATGATCCTTATTAATTGCAAAATAAATATTTGATTTGCCAATTCGTGTAATAATCGAAACATCTTTATCAGCCCAAAATGGTCCATCCAACGAAACAAAACAGTCAATTTCTCCATTTTCCAGTTTTGCCAGTGCATCTTCTCTACTTTCTATACTTACATGTATTGTTTTAAGTTCATTTTTTAACTCCCATTCTTTCAGCATCACTTCTGGCTTTGCGCCTATAAGGACACCAATACGCTTTCCATTCAATGTCTTAAAATCAGTAGAAGAAATATAGTCACTTGAAAAATCTGCATACAGATAATATTTCTCTACACCCATAGGTACGTCTGAAAACAGCATCCTATCTGTGCGTTCCTCTGTATAGGCAATATCTCCCAAAATGTCTATTTCACCATTTTGGAGTTTTTCAAAGCAATCTGTCCAATTACAGGCTACATACTCAAATTTCCACCCGGTATAGCCTGCCAGAGTCTCTAGCAGTTCATAACTATACCCCTTTCGCATCCCCTTTTCAGTTACATAATTAAACGTATCCCCAAATACGCCCACGCGAATTATTTTTTCTGGTGCCTCTTTTTCAGCTGCATTTACCGTTGTAAAAAAAGATAGCAGCAAGGCTGCACATACAATCATATATTTGACTTCTTGGCATATAGTAACTACATATTTTTTCATAGTCATCTTTTTCATCAGTCTTTCCTCATGATCTAATACTTTTTTCGTTCTAAGTATACTCGGTCACATGGTGTTTTGTCAATTTCCTTCACATTAAAAAAGGGCACAACCCTAATCGAGTCATGCCCTGCTTTAAATACTATTTAGAACTTATTCGCAAAGTTTTGAAAATGCATCAGCAACAAACTGAACTTTTGTTCCGACAATTACCTGTACGGAAGTCTTTCCAGGTTTGATTACTCCTGCAACACCTGCAGCCTTGATTGCCTTATCATTTACTGCAGTCATATCTCTTACTTCAAGTCTAAGTCTTGTTACACAGTTATCAATACTTACGATATTTCCCTTACCGCCGCAGCCTGCAAGAATCTTCTTTGCGATTTCTGTGTAATCATCACTTGCTAACTGAACCTTCTTCTCTTCCTCAAGATCATCATCATCTTCTCTTCCTGGAGTCTTTAAATCAAACTTCTTGATTGCGAAGAGGAATACAAAATAGAATACAACGAATGCTGCGATTCCAAGCGGAATAATCAGCAATGTCTTCTGCGCTGCCGGAAGTGTAGATGAGAACAGAAGGTCGGTAGCACCTGCTGAGAAACTGAATCCTGCACGGAAGCCAAGAGCAACAGTAATAATTGTGAAGATACCATAAAGTAATGCATAAATTACATACAGACCAGGTGCAAGGAACATAAATCCAAATTCGAACGGCTCAGTAACGCCGCAGACAAATGAACAAACTGCTGCAGAAGCAACAAGTCCGATTGCGATCTTCTTCTTTGCCGGCTTTGCACACTGAATCATTGCAAGTGCTGCACCAGGAATACCGAACATCATACATGGGAAGAAGCCTGACATATACATTCCAAGGCTCCATGTTACATCTGCAGATGTCTCACCTGCCCAGAAGTGCTGCAAATCACCAAGACCAATAGTATCAAACCAGAATACGTTGTTTAATGCGTGATGTAATCCAGTTGGGATCAACAGACGGTTTAAGAATGCGTAGATACCAGCACCCACAACACCCATACCTGCAACTGCATCGCCAAGTGCAACAAGTGCTCCGAACAGCAATGGCCATACAAATAATAAAATAGCAGATACAATGATAGAAACTAAACCGGCAATAATAGCAACACAGCGCTTGCCGCTGAAGAATGCCAACCAGTTCGGAAGCTTAGTGTTCTTGAACTTGTTGTAGCAAGAAGATCCGATAACACCAGAAAGGATTCCGATAAATGGGTTTTCAATCTTATTGAATGCAAGTGTCTTAGTTGCATTGTCTGCAATTGACGGAATCAATGTGGTAACAACACCAGTAGAAAGAAGTGTTGTGATCATAAGCCAAGATGCCAGAGCGGCGATTCCGCCGGTTCCGTCATTCTTTTCTGACATACCGACACCAATACCGATTGCGAAAAGAATCGCCATGTTTTCAATAAGAGCTGATCCTGCCTTTACCAAGAAGAATCCGATCAAATTTTTTACGCCTAAATTATACTTAATTGAATCACTCCAATCAGTTTCATGAGATTTTTAAAACTGCCTCGTCTAGTAAGACATCGCCTTCCTTTTGAAGACTGATCTTTTCATAATCATCCGTATTGCAGATTAAAACTGGTGTAATTGTATTTAATCCAGCCTCTTTAATCTTATCCAGATCTACGTCCATCAAAAGATCACCCTTCTTCACCTTGTCACCAGCTGCAACATGCGCGGTAAACGGTGCGCCCTTAAGTGTAACAGTATCCAATCCGATATGAATTAAGATTTCAGCTCCCTGGCTGCTAGTCAGCGTAATTGCATGAAGTGTATCAAATACCATGGTCACTTCAGCATCTGCCGGTGCATACACTTTTCCCTCGGTTGGGATCACTGCAAAGCCGTCTCCCAATAACTTTTCAGAAAAAGTTGGATCTGGAACCTCTGTCAAAGGAACTACTTTTCCTTTGCAAGGTGCATAAAGCACATTTCCCTTTTCTTTTCCCTTAAAAAATTTGAACATAACGTCTCCTTTTCTTTTCGCCAAAAAATGTTTACGTTTGTATTCCGCAGTTGCCATTCATTAAATGGTATTTTGCATAATTTTCACACGTTCTTTCCTCAGCATTTATATATATTTTAGCCACTAGTTCCTGCTTTGTCAACAGTTTTATCGTTATTTTTCCCATTTTTATTTATTTTATGTACTATTTTGACTTGTTTTTGTCTTTCATCTCCTTTAATCCATCTATATGAAGTGCCTCTAACTTCTCATAGGCTGCAGTCTTGTCAATAATCGTCTGAATCAACTGCTCTAGCTGCTGACCTTTTCTATAATCTGCCGGGGCAAAATAACGTATTCTGTTATCGCGCATCATGCGATAGACTTTTTCTTTATTGCCCGTGACAGGATTGTACACGCCAATCGCATGACCTCCATATGTGTTTACAAGCTTCATGCTCGGAATATCTGTATCGCTGTCACCAATATAGACAATATTTCTAAATGGCACACGCATCTTGTCTGCCGGAAAATAGTCATTTACTGCAGTATCATTTACATCAAGTATTCCTTTTTCTATGCGAAATAAAAACTGTGTCTTGCTCGTATAATTTACTGCCTGTGCCGGCCAAATTGCCACACCATTTTCATCATAATAAAAGGCACTCGCATAAATCTCTTCAAATGAGCCGCGCCTAGCAATCTTAGTTCCCTCTATCATCTCCTTTAAACCTGATGAAATAATATAATGCTCTATAATCACTCCATTTTTATCGCCATACTGGCGCACGCGCTCAAACCACTCATCTACACCAGGAAACAATTCTACCTTTGAACCATACTCCTCAAGCGCCTTGCGGCTCAAATCAAAATGACCTTTCGCCTCGCGAACCATCTTATACATATAAGCAAGATTTGAATCCATGCCGTTTGCTCTTGCCATTTCGTTTGACTCTGCCCAGAAACGGTCCACATGATAATTTACAGACTGAATATAGCCCTGTGCCTGCATATCATCTGGCGATAATGTCTTATCAAAATCATAGCAAATTGCTAGTACAGGCCGCTCCTCCTTCGACTTTCTCTTAAAGCCATATGGATTATCTCTTTCTTCTGTTTTATAAGATTCATTTATTTCGTATTCTTCAAATTCCTTTTTCTGTCTGCTCACAAAATACTCCTTTCCAAACACTATTATTGAAAAATGGCGGCACGAAATCCACTTTTTCGTGCCGCCATTTTTCTTATGTATTATAATTTAATTCTTTAATCACTTCTTGTTTACTCAACTGTAACACTCTTTGCTAAGTTTCTTGGCTTATCTACATCAAGTCCCTTTGCTACACTGACATAGTAGCCCATAAGCTGCAGCGGAATAACTGCAAGACTAGTTGCAAAGTGCTCGTCCGTCTTTGGAATATATACAGTAAAGGATACAGTGTCCTCAATGTTATAATTTCCATATGTTGTCAGTCCCATCAAATAGGCACCGCGGCTCTTGCACTCTACCATATTGGAAACTGTCTTCTCATAAAGCTCAGACTGAGTTAAAACACCGATTACAAGAGTTCCATCCTCAATAAGACTTATAGTTCCATGCTTTAATTCACCTGCCGCATAGGCCTCAGAGTGGATGTAGCTTATCTCCTTCATCTTAAGACTACCCTCAAGACTGATAGCATAATCAATTCCTCTGCCAATAAAGAAAATATCACCTGCATTTGCCTGTTTTGCCGCAAACCACTGAATGCGCTCCTTATCCTCTAAGATCTTTGCGATCTTATCCGGAAGCTGCTGCATCTCGTCAATTAAGTGCGCATACTGTGTATCATCAATGCTTCCTCTGACCTTTGCAAACTGAACAGCCAGACAATATCCTGCAATAAGCTGCGTGCTGTATGCCTTTGTCGTTGCTACTGCAATCTCTGGTCCTGCAAGCGTATAGAAAACATTGTCTGCCTCTCTAGCAATAGAGCTTCCCACCACATTGACAATACCAAGCGTCTTCACGCCCTTTTTCTTTGCCAGACGAAGCGCAGCAAGACTATCTGCCGTCTCTCCTGACTGACTGACAATTATAACAAGGCCATTTGGATCAAGCACCATTTTGCGGTAACGAAACTCAGATGCAAGCTCCACGCGAACTGGAATCTCTGCCAGATCTTCAAAGACATACTGACATGCTACTCCAACATGATAAGCAGAGCCACATGCAACAATATAAATCTGGCTGATATTTTTAATCTGCTCCTCTGTCAGTCCAACATCAGACAAATCAATAGCGCCATCCTTTACAACTGAATTGATGGTGTCACGAACTGCCTTTGGCTGCTCATGAATCTCCTTAATCATAAAGTGTTCAAAGCCAGCTTTCTCAGCTGCCTCTGCGTCCCACTCGATCTGTGTCGGCTGCTTCTCAATCTCATCACCATCCAAATTGTAAAAGGTGATCGCACCATCTGCCATACGTGCCATTTCCAGATTGCCAATATAATAGACAGTACGTGTGTATTTAAGAATTGCCGGAACATCAGATGCCACAAAGCAGTCGCCATCTGTCACACCAAGAATCATCGGGCTGTCTTTTCTTGCCACATAAATCTCGCCCGGATAATCTTCAAACATCATAGCAAGTGCATATGAACCGCGAATACGCACAAGTGCGTGATTGATCGCGTCTACTGGTGTGTGCTCATATTTCTTATAATAATAATCAATAAGCTTAACTGCAACCTCAGTATCAGTAGATGAATAAAAGCTGTAACCCTTGCGAATAAGCTTTTCCTTTAACTCCTGATAATTTTCAATAATACCATTGTGAACACCAACTACATTGCCATCATCTGACATATGCGGATGTGCATTAGTCTCACTCGGTTCACCGTGCGTTGCCCATCTGGTATGACCAATACCGCATGTACCAATAAGTGCATTACCGTTATCCGTTTTTTCTGCAAGGGATTTTAATCGCCCCTTCGCCTTAACAATCTCAGTTTTCTTTTCTCCATTGCGAACAGCAAGTCCTGCTGAATCGTAGCCTCGATACTCCAGTTTTGACAGACCGTCCAAAAGAATAGGAGCGGCCTGAAGATGTCCAGTATAACCAACAATTCCACACATGATGTCTCTCTCCTCTAACGCTTACGTTTCACATGCAACTTTTTTTACAATTTCCACACCAACCTCAACTAACTGCTGTCGTCCAAACATTTCCAGATTCAGCCATGCCTTTCGTTTATGGCGATCAATCCTTTGGATAGTGGACTCCATACCCTTAAGAGGTCCAGACAAAATGACAACCTTATCACCGATAATCATTCCCTGTGACATCTTTACAAGCTCCTCATCACCAGCAAAACGAAGTAGAAAATCAATTTCATTTTGCGTCAGCGCAATGATATCATCTCCAGCCCCCAAAAGCTTTGTCATAGCTTCTACTCTTTTTAACTGCTCATGCAGCTCATCCAAATTTTCTGATATAAGAAACAGATAGCCCGGAAACAGCTTTTTCTTCTGAATATGCCACTGTCCCTTATACTTTATCTTCTCCTCATACAATGGAAGAACACAATGTGAAAGCACATCCTTACTTATGCGCTGCTCACACTCCTGCTTTATCTTTTCTTCCCTTCCAGTGCTCGTCTGAATGACATACCACATAAAACCTCCCATTAAAAACGGCAGCAGATACGTCTGAATGGTTCCTTGCGTGCACGCTTATCTCTCAACAAAATCGTGATCCGGTATCACCGCAATATTTTCTACATCCATAGCATCAATGCGAATCCAGCGGTGACCGTCCAAAAATTGGATCAGCGTATCAATTTCGGCTTCTTTTCCCTGCACCTCCATCTCTACGCTTCCATCATCTAAATTTTTTACCCAGCCGGCAAGGCCAAGAAGCCTTGCCTTATAAACTGAGAAATAACGAAAACCTACATCCTGCACTCTGCCGTAAAAAATGATATGCTTGCGAACTACAGTATCTGCCATATGTTTTCTCCTTTACATCACTTAACCGTACAGACTGCTCTGAAATTTTTACAGATGCAGATGACGCGGCACACCATCTACATAGAATGGATGCAGCTCTGCCTGTATTAACGGTCTTGCATAACGTGCAAACTCTGGTGTTACATGCATGCCGTCCTCGCTAATCCACTCATCCGGCACACATTTTTCCTTGTTTGCCACACGGCTTACATCAGTCAGACCAGTCTCTGTACGGTACGGAATATCTGATACACGATAAATCGTGCACATCTTTCCAGTTTCACCGCGAAAAGCAGCTTCCACAGCAGCACCGCCCACCTGATATGCCTCTGTCACATCAGTACGGCTTGCAAGCGGAGACGCACAGCGCTGCAAAACTGACAGCTCAACTGCTCTTGTCTTACATCCAAGATGAGCCTTAATCAAATCTGCAAGGTAACGAGCCGTACCTGAAAGCGCAGCCTTATGACCAAATGCATCCACTGCACCAGGTCCAGATACAAGATCGCACAAGAACTCACCATCTTTGTTTTTCACACCCTCGCTCACTGCAATCACAAGCGTATGACGCTCTTTTTCAAGCTGCGAAACCCTTGCAAGAAATGCTTTCTCATCAAACGCGCGCTCTGGCAGAAGAATCATATCTGGTCCATTGCAGTCTGCACCTGCTGCCAGACTCGCTGCACCTGCCAGCCATCCTGTATGACGGCCCATAATCTCAACTACTGTTACACTATTCAGGTTATAGACACTTGAATCGCAGATAATTCCTTTGATCGTTGCCGCAATATACTTTGCTGCACTTCCATAGCCCGGTGTGTGATCAGTAAACATTAAATCATTATCGATTGTCTTTGGAACACCGATAAAGCGAATGCTGCTTTTTACCTTAGCACCATACGCTGCCAGTCTCGCAATAGTATCCATCGAGTCATTGCCGCCGATATAGAATACAGCGCCAATCTCGTATTTTTCAAATAAGTGAAACAGCTGTTTATATGGTTCCTCATCCACATCCGGATTTGGCAAACGAAAACGACAGCTGCCCAAATAGCTTGCCGGTGTACGCTTTAACAGCTCAATATCCATCTTATCGCTAAGACACTCATTTAAATCAACGATCTGCTCCTGGAGCAGTCCCTGTATTCCATAGCGCATACCATATACATGCTCTGCGCCCATCGCCCTTGCTGTCTCATAAACACCTGCAAGGCTTGCATTAATTACTGCCGTCGGTCCACCTGACTGTCCAACTAATACATTCTTGATTGTCTCCATAAAACATACCTCCTCAACGAAAACAGTATACATTGTTTTTAGGATTTCAGCAAGACTTTTTTGTTTGGTCGGTATACACCTAATCCTTCTTCAACGGAACACACATTTGCAAATTAATAAATTTGATGCTAATATAGCTGATATACACCTAACTTGATTGGGTTGATAAAAAAGGAGTCCCATTTTGAAACAAAAACATTCTAATCGTCTTTGTTCTGTTATTGTTAGCATCATAGTTATTCTTCTTGTACTGATTGCTGTTTCGTTATTTTGGGTGAATAGCCGTCTATGTTTTGTCGATTACACACCATATAGCTATTCTGAATCTGGTGATGCAATCAAAAATCCATATGTTGGCTTGTACTCGATTCGCGGCTATCTGTTGGCAGAGGATGCCACATTTTCACTGCCTGAGACAAATGCTGCAATTGATTCATCCAGCTCTTCTTTTGAACTATCACTGCTTGAAATCAATCTGAAAAATTATGGAAATTGTGATCTTTCTGATAATGCACTTAGCCAAATTGATTCTATTTTGTCTGCGTGGACTAAGACAGGCAGCCAACTAATTTTGCGCTTCTTATATGATTGGGATGGTCAAAATTTAGAAAGTGAACCAAATGAGTTGTCACAAATTTTAACGCATATGGAACAGGTTGGACCAATCGTAAATAAATATGCCTCATCTGTCTACATTATGCAGGGGATTTTTGTCGGAAACTGGGGCGAGATGAATAATACAACACATATGGAAAATGGTGAGATGGAAACGCTAATTCAAAAGTTGGACGATGTTATTGATCCTTCTATTTTTCTTTCAGTTCGCACTCCTGCGCAGTGGAGAACCATTGTAGGCGAGTATCATGGCACCAAAGTACCGCGTTGTCCACAGCCAAATCTTTTGTCTTCCTTGGCTTCACGTCTAGGTTTGTATAATGATGGAATGCTTGGCTCTGCAAATGATACAGGCACTTACGGGGATAAGGCAGCTGCAGATTTGGATACAAATTATAGCGATGCGTGGACACGCGAAGATGAGCTTGCCTTTCAGAACGACCTCTGCCGTTATGTACCAAATGGCGGCGAGGTGATTATTGATAATGTATATAATGACTTCGATAATGCCGTAAAAGATCTTTCACAAATGCATGTGTCTTATCTAAACAGTGAATATGATAGCACTGTACTGAATAAGTGGAAAGAAACTATAGTAAATGGAACTGACAATGTTTGGAATGGAATGAGTGGATATGACTATATTGAACGCCATCTAGGCTACCGATATGTCCTTGACAGTTCATCGTTAAAATTTCATCCGCTGTTTGATGATACCGGAATGCTGACAGTAACAATTCGAAATGTAGGCTTCTCGAATTGTTACCGTCCTCTTGAGGCAAGCGTATATGTAGTTTCAGATCTAACGGGGGATTGTGTCGCTAAGGTACCTATTGATACTGATCCACGCCTATGGAACAGTGGGGAGTCTTCCTCATTTACAGTTCCAATTGATGTGCGCAGTCTGAATAATAGGGAAAATAATACTTATACGCTTTATTTAAAATGCAGTGATACCACCCTTAACCGCACAATACTATTTGCAAATACACAGACGCTTACAGAATATGGATACGAGTTGGGAAGCATCAAAATCTAATTCCTACTTTGCGTTCTTTATGCTTTCTAACTCGCATTTTACTATATTCCGCTTTTTAAAACCTTTTACTAGCAATCTCCAAACCCAGAAAAACGGCAGCAATACAGGATACTTATATACGGTTGGCGCATAAAATTTGCACCATTTCAGATCTGGGAAAATACGTGAGAAAATATATCTTAGTTTTGTGTAAACTGTGATAGCTTTACCATCTGACTGCAAATTTTGCATCTTATTTTGAATCGTTCCATACGTAGATGAACCAACATAATAAGCAAGCATCTTCTACTCGGCTTCAGTCAGAAGATCTTCCTGAGGCCATTCTGCCGCACCAAATAGTTTCTTGGCGAGCTGACGACTCTCTTTCTCATAATCAAAGATATCTAGGTCGCGTAGCTCAGACTCCACATACTCCCAATTCAAAGTTTTTCCCAATTTTTGCTCCATGACGTAAATGTCCGCCAAGGTGCGAACTCCCGTTCCTCTACTGTGGTAATGCTTATACGCGTGAGTTATAGCAAACACATAAAAATCCTCCTGCGTAAAGTTAAAACGATATGGATTATACTCATCCTGAATCAATCGCTGCTTTACATTGATATACTTTTCATGAAACTTCTCATATAACTCAAGATAAAGCTCCACATGCATCTCAAAGTTATAGATCGGCGGCTTTTCATACGCATCGTCGTTAATTTTGCCGTATGATTCCACAGTGTAACCACGATTTTGGAAAATTTGTTTTACATCATTGCGTTTTTTCTCATCGAAAAGTATATCGTTATCAGCCATTTCACGCATGCCAAATTTAGGATACCAGTCTTTTAAGATACTGCCCTTCAGCGGCATATACCAAATGCCATTCTTTGCAAATTCTTTTTCCAATTGATGACGTTCTGTATCCAACAAGAGATTTTTCCTTACTGCTTTATTTTTGGCATCAATCCATTTCAGCCGTGTACTTTCCTCTGCATTGCGAAATGTATCCGTTTGTTCCAAAGCCATACAAACCATTGCAGAAACAGAATGTGCCTTTGCGGTCTGGAGCAATTTTTCCAAATCTGCTCCAACAAGAACTTTCTCTTCTGGCTTTGTGTTTTGTATAGAACAGGCCATAAGATAAAGCAAAATTTTCGAAATATTCTCCATTTCATGCTCCTTTAATAATAGCTGAGTTTAGTACCAGTTACCTGGCACCCGGTTTTGGATGCCATCTTTGGAAAAAGACAGCTCTCTGTCAAAAAATTCAGTCTGATCTGCGCGGTGCGTAACCATCAGAACCGTTTTGTCGGTCATGCGGCGCAGATTTTCCAGTAACTGCTGCGCAGTTGCTTCGTCCAAGGCACTGGTGGCCTCGTCCAACATCAGGATGGGATGCTCTGAGAACACGGCACGGGCAATGGCGATGCGCTGCATCTGTCCTTCAGAAAGTCCCTGTCCGTGTTCGCCCAGCGTAGTATCCAGCCCTTTTTCCAGACTCTGCACAAAATCCTCTGCGCAGGCAATGCGCAGGGCGCGGAGAATGCCAGCATCATCCTGTGCTTTGCGCGTGTCACCAAAGGAAACAATGTCCCGGATCGTACCGGAAAGCAGCTGATTGCCCTGCGGCACATAGGCAAACAGCCTGTGCCAGCGGGCATCCATGGGATGCTGTGTTCCGTCTGTGTCCTGTAAGAAAAGCCTGCCGCTGTCCGGATGATAGAGGCACATCAAAAGCTTGAGCAGCGTAGACTTTCCGCATCCGCTGTGCCCCGTCACCGCCACATAGTCGCCCTTCTGAATGGCAAGGCTCACATCTTTCAGCACCACAGGCATGTTTTTCTTTTCCAGATTCGAAAGCTCCTGCGATACCGGATAGTAGGTGTAATTCACATGTTCCAGCACAACGCTGCAAAACGACTGCTCATAGAATTGCTGCACATACGCCAGGGAGTACGGCGGTTCGGTTGACTCATCCGCAAACTGCTCCACCTCCATCAGACGCTCCGCACTGGAGAGCATGGCAAAAAACTGCGGAAAATAGCCGGTAATGTTGGCGAACGGCTGCTGAATCTGTGCGATCAGCTGAGTGATGCCCACCAGCGTGCCATAGGACATAGTATCTGTCAGAATCCCATAGCCGCAATAGCACGCCCCCAACACGTACATACCATTCATCGCCGCCCCAAATCCAATGTTGCAGAAGTTGGAGAAACGATTTTTCCGAAGCCGTGCTGCCCTGTGCGCCTGCATTTTTTCCGCTGCCGCCTCTTCCGCCTGCGACTCTGCCGCAAAGGAGCGGAGCATCATCATACAGCCCAAATGCTCCTGTAAAAAGATGCGCAGTTTTCCGTCCTTTTCCTGTGTATTCCGATGCAGGCGCTTGATGACACGTCGAAAAGCATAGGTGAAGAGAATCAGGATTGCACCGCATGGCACCAGCATAGCGGCAAACCGCACATCGTAAATCAGGATCATGGTCAGTGCACTGACCAGCTTCACGCACATTCCAGCCAGTCCCGGCAAAATCGCTACACAGCTGTTGGCGACCAGTGCGGTGTCATTGGTAAGACGGTTCAGCCACTCGCCGGAGTGCACAGCGTTGACGGACGCATAGTCCTTATATAACAGATAGTGGAACAGCCTGCTCTTAAACAGATTTTCCAGCGTCGCACGGGATAGTTCCTCCAGCCAGCGAATCAGCCCACGGATGGCAATCTGTCCGGCGACCAGCAGCAGAAGCAAACCGGCAAAGAGCAGAAAGCCGTTTCGGTCGTGACCCACCGCACGGTCTACCATCTGCTGCAACAGCAGCGCATACAGAACACCAGAACAGCCGTTGATGCCCTGCGCCAGAATCAGCAGGGCGACGCACCACTTCTTTTTTCCTGTAACACGCCAGAGCCATTTGAATGTACTATTTTTCATGCTGCGGTTTCCTCATTCTCTTGAGTTTCCGGCGAAGGCGCAGGAGAAACGCCCGCACGGGAAAGCAGTCGCACCAGAGAT
>OGUL01000859.1_pt1 | contig 29843 bp, 59 predicted proteins | sample 1553651 | NCBI WGS metagenome assembly OGUL01 (sample SAMEA2580048, study PRJEB22360) | human gut metagenome | biome: human gut; feature: human-associated habitat; material: faeces | place: Denmark | collected 2008/2010
ATATAATAATCACATATATCATTTAATAGATAATAGTTATATCTGTTATAATTACTCATAATATTATTATTTATATTATATATATTGCTTTTATCTCTTAATATATCCTTGTCTCTAAATACATGGCGTTGGATATATCTAAGGCATGCGTTATATACAGACTGAGAAGCGGCGCGCATGTCCTCAATCTCTTGTTCTTCGCAAAAGATACGCAAATACATAGCTATATCATTTTCAAAGGTTTCTATGCCCTGTACCTGTTCGACCTGTTCCATGTTCGCGCCTTCCTTCCTGATCTTTGGCAAATAAAAAAGCCGGCTAGACTGATCTAACCGGCGAAAGTTCATATATAGCGCCCTCTTGCCTTGGCTTGTTTGTTATCTGCTCCGGGCGCATCTGCATATAACAACTATATACAAGCTTTATAAATTGGCTATACTATACCACTATATCTTGAATATGTCAATAATTTATATCATTATAGGCTCTATATCTTGTATATATGGCTTTTATATCTATCAGGCATATAATTATATATAAACAAAAAAGATACCACAAAGCCGCTTTCCTGTCTTTTCCCTAATCTTCTAAATACTGCTGATACAGATCGTCCCATGCTTTGTGATCGTGGTTGTTTTCAAGCTCCATAGAAGCCTCAAATGGTGTCTCTTCTTCATGGTCAAGCACGTTGCCAATCGGAATTGTGTACTGATTTCCGCGAACTTCAACCCATACCTGCTCGCTGTCATTCTGGACGCCGTTTCCCTCTTCTGCTTCCCGGATGAAGTCCGAAAGATCAATCTTGAAATCTAACGTGTCGTAATCGAAACACTCGCAATCTTCACTCTCGATATCTTCCTCGTACATGCGGATTTCGACCGTTTCGTCGTTGCCGTCTCTTCTGTTCGTGAAGTCCTCTTCCTTTGCTTCTTTGATAGCCTCCTCTTTGCTGTTCGTCTTCAAGATTTCCCGCTCATCATCTGATTTGGTACTAACTGCAACCACATAATATTTATACTTCATAGTTACCACCCTTCGCCATCTGGCGTCCTTTCGTTTTTGTTTGATCTTATTGTACTCTATTATTAGAGTATTGTCAATATTAAAAATCAATAATATTTGATTTTTTCCTCGTCCGTTGGTATTACCTCGACAAGATCCCCCGGTTGACATTTGCACATTATACATATTTTATTTAATGTATCTAATGTAATAGATTTTCCGGCTCGTATATTTAGCATTGTTTGAGCCGGCAAAAGCTTTTCTTTTTTTATGCGCGTTTGATTATATCCGTGTTCCTTTAACAATGTAAAGATATCTTTCTTGTATTGTATCATTCCGTTGATCTCCTTTCTATATTTATAGAAGAAATGATAATACAATACGCCGAAAAAGTCAATAATAAAAATATTCTAAAATTAGAGTAAAAAAAGTATTGACATTTCTCTAATATTAGAGTATCATAAAACCAAGTTAAGAAACCAAGCACCAAACGAAAGGAAGGAATCAAATATGAAAAATTACAAGATCACAGACAAGGCGACTAAATCAATAATCGGAGTTGTAGCAATGACACCAGCACAGGCGCGCAGAGTTGAAAAGGATTTTATAGTAAAAGAAGCATAGCCGAAACGCTCCGACCTTGGAGCGTCAGCCGTGGGATGGTCTCCCGGCTCTGATGATGGCAGACTAAAAAAGGCGGCACGCCTACCAAGCACAGCCGCCACCAATCAAAAAAAGAAAGGTAGCTATATTATAGCACAGGTAAAAAGAAATGAGAAGAACAAACAGCAAGGAAGTTAAGGAAGCAGTTAAAAATTATTTGGTAGAGGTTGCACAGAGCGAAGAGCTTAGCACGATTAAGGGCATCAAGAACAAGTTTATAAATGAATACGGATGGGCAGTCGCAAGACTTGGAGAGCGTAACGCTTGTATAGAATGGCTTAGAGGCTTAGGCGTTGGCGTTGATTATAGTTACTATGATATTATCCAGCTTATGGCTGAATGGTTAGACGAAAGTACAGAAGAAGCCGAAAAATGGCTTGATAAACGCGGCGATGGTCTTTACTGGGATTTATTAGCAAGAGAGATTTTAGCAAGTAAATAATTAGCAAGGTTGGCACGCTTCCGGGGTTCGAGTCCCCGGCTTGCTTTTACCTAAAAATAGGATGATAAAATCGAAAGGTGGTATTTATATGAAAAAAATACAGTTATCAGACGAAAGCAAAAGCGTTTTGCACATTTTAACAAGGGAAGAATGGGAAAGAATACCGAACGATTACAAAACAAATTATATCGTTGATTACACCAAAAAGGAAATAATAGACAAAACAATCAAAAGCGCTTTCTTGCCCGGATATGGTACAACATTATTTTTTGAAAATAGGCATTTTCTTATAGTTGACGACAAGAAACCATTAAAAAAGTATGCTATATGGAGAAATCACGAGGTGATAGGATATTGCAAAATTGACAAGGCTACAGCGGACAAGGCAAACATGGCAAGCAATGCATATTTTTATTTTGGTTTTGACAAAGTAACAAACCCAGAAAAATATTAATTTTTTCCGTCATCCGTTTAGGCGGTCTGCAGGGTTCAACGCCCTGCGGCGGATTTTCATTTTTGGGGCAAATTTTAATATAAAGGAGGGCTTATCATGAAATGCGATAAATTGCTACAAGAAGCAAACAAGCAATACAAGGATATTATAGCATCCTTGGATGCTTTGAAACGCGGAGAAATAAGCGGAAGCAAAGCAAACGCGGACATCATGCGCGCATTTGATCGCGTTGATGAATCAATAAAAGAATATGGAAAGCAATAGCCGGGATTTTCTCGGCTTCTTTTCGTACCTTGACAATTTGACAATATAGGCATATTATAGCCTTAATTATATCTATAAGTGTATTTATATGCTTTGTATGGTTTGCGTGGCTCTGTGGGCGTTCTACGCGTTCAAAACCGCAAATATCAGCTTGTTATAGCCTTTAATTTGTGCGCTCTGAAATTCTGCAACCGCGCCCGGACAAGATCAGCAAGACAGACACCCGGAGAAGTGCGCCCGGATTCCATCGCCGGAGCATGTCGGAAGATCAGGACACCCAAACCGGCGCAGCGGTATATCTGGAATTCTTGCAATATGCCAGCGATCCGCAAAAGATCAGCGCAAACGATCAGCACGAGCCCGGACAGGCCCCGGAATAGATCGCCCAAGATCATCCGACAGGTGGAGATCAAAAAACAGGCATTGAAATTGTGAAATCGTGAAATTTCCGGCCAAAATCTGTGAAAAAATTTTTTGATGGTCGTGGGAATATTTAGGAAACATAGGGGCGTTCAAATTCTGCTGGACTAAAATTTAGAAAATCGAAATTTTTTTGAAAAAATTCTGAAAATTATTTTTCTTTGGTCGTGGCAATTTCCTATAACATAGGGGGATATTAAATTCTCGCAGACCCATCCGACACATTTTGAAATCCAAATATTAAAGATTTTGCAGAATAATCGCATTTTCCCAACTCTTCTATCAACTTATCACGCGTCATTTCCGGGTTTGTCCGGCGAACATATTTAAGCATTTCATCTATCTTATCCATATCTTTTCTCCATAAAATTACTCATAATACTATCGGCAAGGTATATAATATCTCTACCATAAAGAGACATAAAATCAGCGATTATCTCTTCTGTCGGCATATCAATATGGCAATCATAAGAGAACGAATAGCAATGCACTAATTCATGGCAAAGCACCTTGTTTGTCATATAATCAGACATACCTCTTGCAATGCTAACCTTCTTGGTATTATTGTCGGTAACGCCCAACGTATATACGCCATCAGATCGCCGCAATTTTTCGCTATTCGGACGTACAAATTGCAATATCCAATTTTCCCCATTTATTGTGAATACCATTTCTATATACCTCAAATAAGGCTATGAGCGTTACACCCATAGCCTGTTGTGTAAATTACATCTTGCTTACAAGTGTCGTAAGTTTTGACTTCGCCATGTTCATTTCTTCCTGTGACATACCGGACATTAAATCTGTAATGTCTGCCGAAAGCTCCTTCATGTACTTTTCAAGTTCACGCATCTTTGCTTCCTTGTCCTGTGGCGTATTTGCGCGGTGCATTTCCTTTGTTTCCGTGTAATTACGCTTTGCACGGTCGTAATTACTCTCGCTCATGCGCGAATTACTTGTTCCACCATCGTTCATGTTTGTTTCCGTGTAATACATTCTGCCACGCGAATCTCTATCCATATCACGATACATTTCCGGTGTCATGTGGTAATACGGCTCACTATACCCACGCTGATACGTTCCACGTCCTTTCGGTGCGAATCTTCCATCTGCATATCTATAGTGATCGTAGAATCTGCGTTCCGGATAATCTTCGTACTGTTCAAGCATACGCATAATATCCTCATTATCTTCTGACTTTTTCATTGCTTCCACAATTTTGTAGTCTTTGTCATAGCAGACAATGTTTTTTGCAATCTCCGTCCAATCCTTTAAGTCGTCAAGGCTTTGACCGCTGAAATTGTCAAGACCGATAGATTCAGCGTTCGTTTTTACGCATTCCATAATTTTCTTTGCAAACTCATGCATACAGATCACCTCCTACGCTTCACGAACAACAATTAAATTACTGTTCTGAACCTCAATAGCCTGTGTAGATGTATTTTGCACCGCTACTGTGCTACAGCATCCGCAAGGTACGTCTATATATGCTTGCGCTGATACGTTGAACAGATTTTCTACCGCTGCAGGGGTTACAACCATTCTTGTTGATTGTAAAGGCTCTCCATCTACCGCAAGCGCAAGTGAAATAGCTCCAACCGTACCGCCTGTTGGGATCTGAATGTTTCCGGAATACGATGCAAGGAATCTTGCTCTGCATTGATTTGTGATTCCTCTCAACTTGACGATACCGCTTCCTTGTCTATGAACAATGCACTTGCTACCACATACCGGTGTTTCTGTAAAAGCGACATCTTCTCCGGCGGCAACTGTTTGTAATGCAATTCCTGTAAATTCTGCCATAATAATATACCTCCTTACTTCAATTCACTTATTGATTTGGGAACATTGACTGCAAAACCACTATTATCCGATCTAAGGGTTTCAACCAAGGTTTCCATATAGTCTTTTTTTGAAAGCTTATCCATCGTTTCTGTGATTTCAGAAACAGTTTTAAGCTCATTTACACTAAGTTTCTCGAAATCAATCTTCTTGATTGCTTCGATGAATTTCTCTTTGATTTCGTCCATGTTGTTATACCTACCTATCCATAAAATAAAGGGCAAACATTATAGTCTGCCCTTGGTTTATAAGTAATACTGCATAGCAGACATAATCGAGTTAAACTCAATTAAGATACTCAATTATTCATTTTTGCGTAGCTGCTACTTTTAGCTGCTAATTTTAGCTGCTACCTTTAGCATCCACAACTCTGATTACATCCGCATCCATAAGCGTATGCATTTGGATTTGGAACGACATATGCCGGGACTGCAGTCGGATTTACAGAATTGACGATCTGCTGTGTCTGTGCCGTCATTGCAGTAGTCAGAAGTGCATTCTGTCTGTCCTGTGAAGCAGAAAGTTCAAGCTTTTGTACCTTATCTCTCAAATCCGCATTTTCTTTTGCACATAAGTAGTCAAGAATTGCTCTTGTTCCTGCCTGCTGGCTGTCGATAATATCTCTTGTGTTGTTATTCATTGCATTCTGCAATGCGCAAGTGTTGGTTGCCATATTGTAGTTTACGCCCTGAATAGCTTCACGAGTTTCACAGCAGCAGTTTGCAAGCTGTGCCTGCAATGCATTTGTGTTCTGCATATTTGCGATTGTGTCAGCGTTAATTGCCTGCTGGATGCCATAGCCTGTCTGCATGATATTGGTGTTGATTCCGTTAAATCCTGTAAGCATACTGTTGTTTACAGCGTAGAATCCATCACACAGACCGTTTGTGATACCGTCAAGTTTGCTGATAACAGCCTGATTGTCGAATCCACGCTGAATTGCGCTGTCTGTATAAGCGGCGGCTGTAGAACCCATTCCATTTCCATTTCCCCATCCGTTGTTGCCAAAACCGCCCCAACCGAAGATAAGAAGAATGACAATCCACCATGCGCCATTGCCCCACATACCATCATTGTCTCTGTTGTTGCCTGTTACTGCCGCAATGTCAGCAAGGCTTACTCCGTTACTAAACATATTAGTTTACCTCCATTTGTTTATTTACAAATAGGGAACCTTGGTTTTTACTCTGTCCGGACAAAACCCTAATATGTACTAGATTTATCTAAGCATTTGATTTATGTCGTTCATGCTGATTCCATTTTCGCCCATAAAGTTATTAAGCGTTTGCTCCACTCCAACCATATTGCCTGATTGAATATTTTGCAAAATGCTACTTGCCATCTGGTTTCCTTGACTTGCCGCATTTTGAAGGCTTTGCATAGCCGCCTGTTGCGGATTTTTGATTGCTTTTAATTTATTTATTGCCTGCATAATTCCTTGATTCATCATAAAACCACCATCCTATTACTTTTTATGACTAATCTATGACTAAACTTGGACTAATCTTGACTAACTTTTGTTCTTGCATTAGTCTTAGTCAAAGATTTCTCGTCAATTTTCTTTTCAAGTTCTTCCATCTTCGAAAACAATGTGTCAAAGTGCTTGTTAAATATCTCTGTGGCTTCGTCTGATAGCCCTATTTTCAATTTTTCTGAATCTTGTGATAACTTGTTATGGTTATCATTTTGAACAGGCTTAAAAACCATTGTAGAGATTGTTCCATCTGCGCTCCATTGCTTTGCGTAAATCTCTGAAAGATCACTCTTTGGGAAAAATGCAACGCTTCCATTCATCGGAACATCATTGGCAACGATAGAATCTTGTGACTGCACGACCTTACCAAAGATTCCCTGTTGAATCTGCTCCGGCTGTTGTGGTTGCTGGAATCTCTGAATGTTCTGCATTGGGTTATACGCCTGTTGATATGTTTGATACTGTGGCATATAATTATTCACCTGTGGCATCTGATACGGATTCATCTGCATTTTGCTTTCCCTCCTCGTCCATAATGCTTTCGATCGCGTGAACGACCGCCGATTGTGTATTTAAGTCCAGCTTCATAATTGCTGGATGCGCAAATATTTTTGTTAAAATCTCATCTGTAAACATAGAGCATCACTCCTTTATAATTTAATTTTGGCATAAAAAAAGACGGAATATCCGTCAGTTTTCCGTCATAAAACCTTTAGATTTCCGTCATAAAATAAAAAAAGATGCAAAATGCATCATTCTATTACAGGTGTTACCTTATTTAAAAAGTGTTACCTATGGTGTTACCTTTCGATTTTATGGAGAAAAATAAGCGACATACAATTTTCTCCTTTCCTAGTAAAATCAAGGCTTCCCAAGGATTTTTGTTTAATTAAAAAAGTAGCGGAAGGGGGATTTGAACCCTTTCACTATTCCTTTATATCCGCATAAATGCTACGTTTTTCAAGATTTCAAAGTGTTACCCGTGTTACCTTTTCGGCACAAGGCATTCATAACAAGCTCTTTTACTTCATCTCTTCCGTGATTGTTGAAGTAATAATATTTCTTCGTTGTCTCTATGTCCTCATGCCCCATTTGATTCTCAATTACGCTGTCAGGAACGTGTGCATCAATCAACTTCGTCGAATACGTTTTTCGTATTTTGTGAAGTGATCTCTGTTTTATTCCCAATTTGTTGCACATCCGGTATAATTTCCTTGAAAACAAATATCCTTTAATTCGCTGTCCGTCCTTAAAGAACAAATAATCGTTAAACGGATTCAATGCTCGAATACGTTTAATAATCATTTTTGCCTCCGGTGTCAAATACACAGTTCTGTAACCAGCTTTTGTTTTAGGTGCATCACGTATATCAAAAACATAATTTCCATCTTCATCACGATATCTAATCTCCGTCTTAGTGATTGATATGGAATCTTCTTTTACATCTTTCCACATGAGCGCGGATAATTCTCCAGACCTTAGACCGGTTTGGAATGTAAGCAAAATTCCAAGTCCAAGCAAAGAATCATGTTCTGCATTTATACACCATTCAATCTTCGCTTCTTCGGAATCTGTAAAAACTTGTTCTTCGCTTGAAGTGTAGTTTTTTTTGAATGATTTATCAGAAATCTCCAAATCTCCAATAAACGACGTAATGCTTATCGAAGTAAGTCCTCGCTTTTTTCCACGCTTGAATATTCCGTTTATGAGCGTTCTAAGATTTCCCCATGCTTTTGACGTAAGCTGTTTCTCTTTGATCGTTGTTCGAATAAAATCTTCCAAATCATCTTCTGTGATATATCTGAATTTTATCTGCGCAATATGAGAATTTTTAATATATTTAATAAAATCTGTTTTGTATCTATCTGCTGTTTGCTTTTCTATTTCTCCGTATTTAAGCTTTCTATCTAACCATTCATCAAATACGTCATCTATATAAGGCTCGTTTTCTTGTTCCTTATAAAACTGAACAATAGCATCATTCAATGCCTGTTCTGTTGTTCTCTTTATCAACCTCTTTCCTCTGCTATATTTTTCGTCTGGCAGATATGTATAAAACTTTCCGTCTTTACTCTGCCAGATGCTATAATTGTGATTTTCAATGTAGCGATTTCTTTCGTTCATTTCAATCTTTTGTTGTATGTCGCTTACGTCGATAATACCATTTTCGATAGCGAAATTCAACAATTCTTTGTCGGAAAGTTCCATGCAGACACCTCCTTCCATTTACGTTTTATTTCTCGGACAGTTCTCTCAACTGTGCTTACAGATATGCTTAATTTATATGAAACTTCCTTCTGCGTGCTTCCCCGGCACAGCATTCTAAAAATCTGTTCTTCTTCATCTGTAAAATTTGCACTTGCAAGAATCCCCTCAATTTCTGGCTTAGTTAGTCTTGAAAACTTCATAAGCCATTTCTCCTTTAATATTTAATAAATAATGCCTTGTTGCTCTTTCTTAGATAGTCCCTGTTGGCTTTCTTTGCTTTTTCACAATTCATCTGATAGTGTTTCTCGCAAACCTTGTAACCAGCTTTAATTGGAGAGTCGCACCAAATGCACAATCCGTTTCTCTCTCTTTCATCTCTCAATGTTTTAGGTTTTGTCCTGCTGTTCTTTTTATTCCGGCAATTATTACATGTAACGTATCTTTTTTCTTTATTTGTTTTACCACAAACAGGGCATAAACCCTGTTCTTTTCTCCTGTCATAAATAGATTTATGATAGGAAGATATAGAATTGTTATACGATTCCCTATCTAATTCTCTTTTTAATTCTGCTTTTTCTGCATTCTTTGCTCTGCATTCAACGCATGTTTTTTCTTGCCCCATGAGCTTATTTTTTTTACATTGAGGGCAATATCCATGATTTCTATACCAATTTCGTGTCTCCGTTTGATATATAACGTCTTTTTTTGCACATTCAGAACACACTGCTTTATTGGGACGATCATTGATTTTCCCACATTGGCCGCATCTTCCCTCTGCAATATTTTTATGATATGCACTACTCATAGTTTTAAAGGATAGCAAATCGCGATTTATTGTCCGGACAAATCTATCTGCCTCCTTTCTCTGAATTTTTACTCTTTCTTCCGCATAACCAATTCATAATCGGAATCCGGGTATGTGATTGAATACTCTGTGCGCTTTCTGTGTTCATCTTTCATATTACCGACAAACCAAGCAAAAACCGAAGAAATAACATCTTCTGTCACATCTGTTTTTGTTCCAACCCACATCCCCTTATCAGTGTCTTGTGTTCCATAAAAAATTTTGTTTGTGATTGGACTTACTCCAAATCCTTTTTTTCTTGCCATCTTCAAACCTTCTTTCTTCATCCATAAATACTACCTCAATCTGTAATTGCCACTTTCTTTGAACTCGACCACATAACCCTTAGACATCTCAATAATTCTGCTGCCAAGAGCTTCATCTACCGCAAGTAAATCTTTTGGATATTTCTCTGTCGAAACGATCATAGGCAACCGCTTTAAGTATCTGTGATTGATAAGCTCGTACATGATATTTTTATCGCTGTCTGTGCTTCTACCCTTGAATAAATCGTCAATAAACAAAACGCTCACATTCTTCATGCGGTTTATCTCTTCTGAATACTCCACGTTGTCTGTAATATTCTGTTTCAAGCGTGTAATTGCATCCCGGTAGCTCACATACTGAACAGGTGTACCATTCTTGATAAGCTGATTTGCAACGCAAAATCCAAGCATTGTCTTACCCCTTCCCGGAAGTCCTGTAAGCAATAAACTATTGTTCTTCTGGTATCGTTGCATCGGTAAATCCTTGCAATACTTAGCAGCGGTTGCTTTCGCAATCTGTAATTCCGGTTCACTAAACGTCTGGAAATCATTAAATCGAACATTCACATCTTCCGCATCAATGCCACTTGCTTTCATCAATCTGCGATATACTGTTTGCGCCATGCAATCACAATCTCTTGCTACCGACCTACCATCTGCATCCTTAACGATTACAATGTGTGTGTCTTTGCATATGGGGCATTTATAATCCGGCTTGAAATTTCTGTTTGCGCTTTCTACTCGCATCCGCCGTAGTTCATCAACCATTCCCATCTGATTCACACTCCCTTATAATTTCTACCGCTCTGATAAGTCCTGCTGAAAACGTATTTTCATTTTCGGAAATAGCAACTTCTCTTGCGTATTTATCAAAGTTTTCACAGGATATATCTGCTTCTGCGTTCAAATTTCCGATTACTCGATTTACGTTGATTGCTGTTGGAATTTCTCTTATATGCGTCAAAATGCTTTTGCCATTGACTTGCATATTATCAATACGTAAGTCGCGCAAAAGTCTCATTATAGATTTTCGAGTAATTAAATCATTCATCTTTGCCACCTGCCTTTACAATTTCGATTGCCATATATTTGGGAATACACTCAAACGCATTTCCTACACAATCTGCACCTATTGCGGTTGCATCTTCCATCTGCTCCAAGACCTTATCTGTATCATAAGCGGTCGGCTGGCTTTCAATAATATCTTTAAATATTGGCACATTTTCTGCTAAAGGTATCTGTTCCAATAAATCCTTAACTAATACATCCGCATCAATCAATCTCATTTTCATCACTCCAATCTAATTTCTGTCCGCACTGATGGCAGTAAACTAAATCACTTCTGATTATTCTTCTTTCGCATACTGGGCATAACCATAATGCTGTACAACCTAAATTTGCAATATATAGCGGTTTCTTAGAAATTTGCTTTTCTCTCGACGCACGGCACTCTTCTATGCTTCCGATTTCTCTGTACTTCTGTACTTCTTCAAGTGCCTGTATTGCCATTTGTAACGCTTCACTTAATTCATCTGCATTCACAAAAGCTTCATTTAGTCCATTGTTAAGTATTCCCAAGCCTTCTATCGCTTCACTCTCTGTCATATTATCCCTCACTTTCTGGTTTATCACACACCTCAAACTCAATCACCCATACATACGGATTAGCTTCCCATCCATAGCGGTCAAGGTCGGATTTCTTGATGGTACTGTTCCAAATCCCAATAAATGATGTAATTATTGAGTTTTCATCAAGTTCTCCATTTAATCGTATATACTTATCCATGCCTTCCGCTAAAGCATCTTCGACAGTAATATCCTGCAACCGCTCCACTCTCACATTCGTAACTTTAAGCCAAATACGTGCGGCTTCTTTCGGCATGTGGATGGATGGGCGCCACGGCGCATGATCGTGTCTCACTCCATTTTTATCAACATATGTATTGAACGGGATTGTATCAGTTGCTGCATAATAATATTTTCCCGTATCCTCAATGACCTGTTCATTTCCATCCAATTCATATAGATACTGCCATGTTTCCCGGACATACAGAATATCTCCCGGCTGATATGGTGCTTTTCTGATACACGGCTCATTTTTGCCATTATACAGCATTAAGCCATCCTTAATATATCCAGTCCACTGCGGATTTTCTCCCGGCAGAAATCTTACCAGCCTCCTGGTACAGGTCTTCCGTCCGTCCAGAATCGCACGAACCATCTCTGTATTAAATAAAATCGGTAATTCTCTACGCATCCGAATCCTCCTTGTAACAGCAATATACGATTGGATCGGAAGCATCGCACTCATAGTTGTTATAATCAATATCTTCCAATGCTCTGTCTTTCGCAATTTGAATAGCCTCTGTTTTTGTGTCTGCCTCTATATCTTCATAGTCAATCGTAAGTTGTAATCCTACACTTGCATTCCATTTAGGCATCCGCTTCACCCACTTTCTCAAAATAGAACTTAATCGGTTCTCTGTTGTGTATATTTATAACCTTCCTCGTAATCTGCTTCAAAACTTCGCTCTCTGTCATACCTACACCTCCAATAACTCTGGATTATCAAAGATGTTGCCGATAACTTCTATACCATCTTGATAATCGTAAATATGCTCTTCTTCAAATCTTCCATCTTCAAGCAATACATTAAAGTAAAAACCTGCTTCACTTTCATTCCAACCAATGTATCCGCAGCATTCTTCAGTCAGGCAATTTACAATATCATTCTCCCAAATCAGCTTTCCGTTTTTATCTCTTAAGCCTGTGCATTGGCAGATTGTGGATGGGTCTACTTCGTACCACACATAATCTGCCCGATCATATTCGAATTGAGAAATCTCCCACTTTCCGGTATCGCACTTTAGATATCCTTTTACCCATATACCATCTTCCGCATTATTGAACGAGTCAACAATTCTTGCCGTTTTCGCTTTGAATAAATATCTATCTTCCATATTCTCTCCTATTCCGCTTCTGATTGAAGCCAACCCCTAACTTCCGTCACTGTGTGCATTGAAACCCCATTTCCAATAGTCTTAACGCTACCCTCTTCATAAGTTTCTATTGAACATATAAAATCAAGCAACTCTTCATCTGACATATTTCTGATCCTGTCGGCATTGGTCTGTTCCTTGCTTTCTACAATTTCAAAATATTCATCAATAAACCCTAACACAGTCTTTAAGCTGTATGAGCTATAGCCAATAGAATATTCCTTTTTACCAACCTCTCTGTACTTCACTTCATAATAAGGCTTGTCGTCTATCATCCGCACGATTATTTCTAAGCTATTTACCTTAACCATATTTGTATCTGTTAATCTCTCCATATTATCACTCTCCAAACATTTTATTTATTTCTTCGTCGCTCATAATCGGAACGCTCTGTTTTTGGCGTTCTGCAAGCGAATCTAACTGCATATCGGTTACGGATTTATGATCTGATCTGTTTTGACCGTCTTTCTTGTCCGAATACTGACCCTCTAAAACCTTTGGGAAGTTATTCGGTTTTACAAACCAATCAAATGTAATTACCCAAGAGCGCCGGCTATCACTCTTTCCTTGCAAGAAACTGCTATCCTTAATGTTCTCGATTGCAGTTAAAACGTCATCAAGTGAAAACTGTTTAATTCTCGCATTCAGCATCCGGCACCTGTTAGAACCGCTTGTCAATTTTTTGATTGACGCAATTCCGTATTTTTCAAGTTCGTTCCACTTATCCACAACACGTCTGACATCTTTTGTCTGACATATAGTATCGTTAGATACTATATATATATTCTTATCTTCTTTATTTCTTATATTCTTTATTTGTGGTTCGTCTGCTGGTTCGTCTGGTAGTCCGTCTGGTGGTTCGAGTGCTAGTTCGTCTACTAGTTCGACCGTTGGTTCGTTTGGTGGTTCGCCTTGCTTTTCTTGACTTTGAAAAATGCAGTAATTTACTACGTTTACAAGGGTTCCCTTGTTGGTTCGTCTAGTGACTATCATACGTTCGCGTTCAAGCACATCCAAGTAACGCTTAACCTTGTTCCGAGACCACATCCAACGATCACACAATTTCTCTATACTAAGCATATAGGAACCACGCTTAATAGTCTCAATCTTTCCATCAATCATAAGATTTTTGTTTTGGTGTTCCATAAGAAGCAACAAGTCAATCCATGCGCTTCTTTTATCGAATGGTTCTTTAATTCTCCATAAAAAACATTCCTGTATCTGCCTGTGAAGTTTTATCCATCCACTCATAAAATCATCACTCCTCAAAGATTGCAATTCCATGTTTCAATGCGTAAAGGTGTTCTTCACATGCACCGGGGCTATTCTGCCATCCCTTTAACATGTAAATAGCAAAGCACATAGATAACATGCATATAGACATCTTCATATACTCTTCATGTGTCGTATCTTCCGGCATATTGGAATTTACTTTTGCCTGGTTGATAACGCTGTATTTTCCACCTAAAAAATTCTCCGCTGCTTCGAATCGCTCTGTGTAGTCCGTAGTTCCTGTAATCGGACCGCTGATATAAACCCTAAATTTTTAACCATTGCGATTTCCCTCCAAAAATCCATATCTTTTCAACTGTTTTACATCCGCTACAATAAGACTAATGGTTGCATTTACTGCGGAAAGAATTTCTTTCGAGTAAATGTCTAACTTCATGTTGTTTAACATGCTTATTACATCGTCAATCGCCTTATCATACCCACACTTGCACACTTCTTCGTAAGTTGCCATTGCCATTCTAAACACCGCCTTCCCACGCTTTAAGCATTGATTTCTTGCTATCTATCGAAGTCTCGTTGTAATAGCATCCAAGTTCCCGGTAATACTGATTCTCCGGCGTGTAAATCGTAACCTGTGACATATAATCACGTATCATAGCCTTATCCTTGCGCTTCTTGTCAAGAAAGATTATCGGTCGTATTCCGTACCGCTTCTTATATGACTTTTTCCACCTCCTATGATTCATCACTCTTCATCCTTTCAATACATCTATTCTGTTTCTGACACACATAATTCTGAATTTCATTATCAGATATTCCATACACCTGTTTCAGAATTTCCATGCAGATCATAACATCCGCCATTTCTTCAATGAGGTTGTCTCTGCTGCCCTTGCCACGCTTCTTCTTGCTAATTGCCTGTATAAGCTCCGAACATTCCTCCATGCATACTGTCGTCTGTAAATCAGCACCATAATGTTCAACGCTCTTTGTAACTACGTTTGAATCAATAATAATCACTTTAATCTCACATCCTTTTCATTCATGCGGATTGAATACTCCAACCCGCACTCTTCCTTCAATATTGATATCTGATCGTTCCAATCGGTATAGTTTTCTCCGATGCACTCTGCCTTGAAATTAAACCGCTTCTTAAACCGGTTTAATCGTTCTCTGCCGAATCCAAATTCATCATGCAACGTTACAGATGCAAGAATCAGAATTGTGTCAAGAATCATGTTCTTGGCATTGTCTGTAAACTCCTGCAATGCCTTATCATCAATCCGTACAGGTATGTTATATGCTCCACGCTTCTTCAAATCCTCTTCTAAAGCATCTAATCCATGTTCCCTTGCGTATCTAAGCGCATACGACATTCCCTCACGTCTTGCCTGTTCTTCTTTGCTTTTGCTCATTTTCAATCACACTCCTAATTTTCTTTGTGACGATTTCTCTTGTACCGATCATATTGTTCCTTATGCATATCTTTCAAAGAATTATGCACAAACTTCTGCTGTCTGATGCTTGCTTTAAGCTTCTCATGTGCTTCTTTATATGCCTTATACCTGTCGCATATTCCATGACAACTGATATGCCTATCAGAACAATCTACGCACGGTGCCGTTGGTTTTACCATTTAATCACTCCTGCTCAATGTTCAAATTCCTAAACATGGCACACATAACATCTACAACGATGCTATTGCCAAATTGCTTATATAACTGCGTATTGCTGTTGACTTTTGCCATTTTGTCAATATCTCCATCAGATACACCCATCAGCCGTCCGCACTCTCTCGGTGTTAGCTTTCTGATGCGATATTGGGTTTCAATTCTGCACAATTCCTGATTCTGTGCCATAATTGTAGGACATACATTCCCGCATTCCTGTACTCTGCCACGTCTAGTGGCACTATCAGGGAAACTTAAATCTGCCCCCACTAGTTCGCATTCTGTATATCCTTGCTTTGTGGCTTGCCTAATCATCACTCGGTTGTTGTGCTTCGGACTGCTCCCATCTGTTGTTAAAGTTCCGAAAGTTTCTTTCCGCACATTCATGTTCTGTTCATCAACAGCAAAAACACTTTCCATAACAAGGTTATCTTTCTGCACACTTGTTAAGCAATTGCTTGTACCTTGCATATTTATCTCCAATCTCTGCTCTGTCGGACTTCCAACAGTTCTATCTGATGGATTATCGGGATTTCTGCCACGCATAGCAACTATATGTTGTTCTTCAAGAATTTTCGGCTCTTGATTACCACCTTGCATTGTACTCAATGTCGGACTACACCCCCCTCACATCGTAAATTCTGTTGGTACTCTCAAATTTTGCTTCAAGAGAACCTAAAACATTTACATCTGCCATTACTTCAATCACTCCGCTACTTGTTTTATTGGCTCTTAGGGTAGGGGAACACCCCCCCTTAATCACCTTTTCGCCACCGAATTTTTTGCTTTCAAAAATCACTATCCCGATAGCATCTGTTAGTTTTTCCATTCAATTACTCCGTTCGTTCCGTAATTATTCAATCCTTTATAATCTCTTGCCATAATCGTTGTAGAAACATCAATTATGGATGCTGTTGGTTCAATATCTTTATCAACCATTCCTTTTAACAACAAGGTTTCCGTCCGACCGCAAGTTTGAAATTCCGGCATCACATCTTGCCTTGATACAGTTTGCAACTTCTCTTTGTTTTGGCTTGTTGATTGTTCCGTCAACGCAGCTCTGCTCTGCTCTTCTCTGCTCTTAGGGATTGTATTTGGCAATGTGCCATTGTCAATAAGCTGTTTTATCAGCTTATCAGCCTTTTCATTATTGATGTAATACTTTTCGTCTACATTATCCTCGAGATAGTCTTTGAGTTTCTTTTTAAGTGGTATAGGCTGCGGGAAATGATAATTGTACTCGCCTAGGAATGAAAACATGAAACATCTTTCACGATTTTGCGCTACACCATAATTTTTAGCGTTTAAGTCTTGATAGTAATTTGTGTAGCCCAGGCTTTCAAGGAAGTCTAGCCACTTTCTAAAATCAGGCATATTATCCTGACTATGCACCTGTGGCACATTCTCCATGAATAAAATCTGTGGCAATTCTCCGTTGCTATCTCTGATTTCAGTTAGTATTCTTTCAACTTCCCACAATAGACCTGATCGTGTACCACTTCCCTTAGACATTCCGGCTTGTTTCCCGGCAACAGATAGGTCCGTACACGGAAAAGAGTACGTAAGTAAGTAAATGTATCTGTGTCGCAAATATTCAAATCTTCTGAATGAACCTTAGTTATATCCATTGTAGGAAAATTCGTTCCATGTACTGCGTTATAGCTTGCTATGGCATACTTATCAAACTCAACAACCCTGTAATGTTCAAACTTAGCGCCTATTCTTTTTAGTGCCATTGCCTGACTTCCGTAGCCGGTCAGCCAGCAAATAACTCTATAAGACGTATAGGCTTTGTAATTTTTATTGGCTCTCTAATTATGTCAAATAATGTTATCTGCTGCATTTCATCACTTCCTCTCTGTATTTCCCATAAAATCACTCAATCTCATTTGTGCCATTTCTGCATCTAATCTCTTTTTGGACAAATCATAATAATGCTTGTCCAGTTCAAAGCCAACATATGGATGGTTGGTTCTGTAGCAGGCTATCAAACTACTAGCACTTCCTACATGTGTGTCAAGGATAATGTCTCCGGGCTTTGCATAGCTATTCAGAAGCCATTCATATAGTGCCACTGGTTTTTGTGTAGGATGAATACGGTTTTCTTTGTGTTTCATATTTTGCTGAAGCATTCCGTTCCACCTATATTTAATCTTCCTTACTGCAGTACTGAACGAAGTCCATGCAAGTTCACAATCAGCAAAATCATTATTTCCATTATCTTTATCCCAAACAATCCAACAACTACTATTAAACGGCATTTTGCTTATAAAATGATTTGCTCCCCAAATAATCTGATTTTTTGACACTCTAAACAGTTCATTGAAATATTTTTCGTTTGGTGGTTTTATATCCATTCCGCTAAAACTCTTGTAATCTTTTGCTTTTGCTAGGTTACTTCTTGTATGGTTTTTATCTCCATTTTCTCCAATCCCATACGGTGGATCTACAATCGCAAGGTCAAAGTAACCATCCGGGAACTCTTTCATCCCATCCATACAATCCATGTTGTAATATCCAAAATCTAACATTTTCTCTTACCAGAAGGGAACCTCGGTTTTATGTGCGCACAACCTATTCCTTTCTTTGATTTTTAGTTAGTTATCTTCTTTTCTTTCAAACTTCTCACAAGTTACATCAAGTAAGCAACCGCACCGCTCAATTTCTGTTGTTCCCCAATATGTCTTGTATCTGTAAGAGTTTTGGCATTTAAAACAGAAATCCTTGCCATTATTCAGCTTGCAACTTGTCTTTTTATCTTCCAACTTTTTCTCAATACTCTCATTTGTTCTTTTAAGTTCTTTGACTTTTTCCTGTAATTCCTCAAAATCTTCAATGAGTTTATTATATTTCTTTTTACTTAAAATCTTCATTTCGCTTCGCCCCCTTCAACTGTCCTCGTTCATCAGTTCCTTAAACTTCATTTCCCAAACAGTCCCATCCATCTCTTGCATTCCTTGCAAACATTTCAAGTTTTGTTGCATCAGGGAACATATTCTCAAGCATTTCATAAGCACAAACCGGCTTCTTGCTATGCTTAGTAGATGGCTCTCTTAAAACAGTTGTGTATTTCCCTCTCATATCATCGCAAGGCATAAGAATATTACCTTTCTTATAAAACCAAAGAAGATACTCGTGAGAAAATCTAACTGTAAAAGCAGGAGCAATGCCATTTTCTTTATCCCAAATCATTCTTGCATGAAGTTCATAGCCAAGCCCTTTCATCATCTGCTCTGTTTCATGAAGATATTTATCTATTGTCCACATAAAAACATTGTGTTTTTCTTTGCAAAGATTTTCAAATATATACTTATGTATTATCCTAATGTCAAACATATCAAGTGTTGGATAATCTAATTCATTTCCTTGATTCGGCCTGCATTTTCTCTTTCCACCTTTGTTTTGTTTCCAAGGCGGGTCTGTGTAAATCAAATCATATTTATTCTTTGTGTTAAAAATATCAATCTTCATTTTCTACACCGCCATTCATTAAAAACTTAAACTTCTCATACTGTTTCTGCGATAGTTTGTTATGCTTCTTGTCGTCTCTTATTTCGATTTTAAGGTGCTTTTCTGCAATGTTGGATAATTCCCTCGCAAGGTTCTTTTTACCTTGCTGTATTCCCTGCATATAGCCTTTAGGTGCCTTTCTCTCGCCTATTGAACCGCTTGCACGATTTTCTCCTTGGCCGCCTAAACTGACATTCCTAAGCTGATAACCCTTGTCGGCGTATAATCGGATATACTTCTTTTCTGCTTCGTCAAGTTGTGAAGTCGGAAGATTCATAAATTCAATTCGCCATCCGTAAGGATTCTTCTCTGCATCGTACAATCCATGCGATCTGATGCTTAAATCTATGTGTTGCTGATAGCCGGATAAATGGCTCGCCAATCTGCTGATTATGTGTACCGCCTGTCCGATATACGCAAATTTGAATCCGTTTTCATCCTCTCGAAGCAAGAAATATATACCGCTCTTGTCATTCAACTTAGGATTCACTTTGAGAAGTCTGTCTTTGTTCTTCTTCTCAATCGCATACACCTGTCTTAAATTCGTAGCCACTTATGCATCACACTCCTTTAAGTCGCTTGCTATCTGGTCTAAATCTGATACAATCTGTGCAAAGCAATCTGTCGGATTTTCACTAACAAGGTCTTTAATCGCCTGTACAACGTCGTCCACGCCTTGATTGTACTGATTCTGTTCGTCAGCATCTGTAATTTCGCTTTCTTTTCTGTATCCAATAATGTAGTCACAGGTGCCATCCGTATACATTCTCATGGGTTTTACATCGCAAAACTTTTTAATTTCTCTGAATGATTCAAAAGAAAAGATTCCTCGATATATAAAACTTGACGGATATACGGCTTTTGCACCTGCAATAATTCCATCTGAAATCATTTTTCACTCTCCTTTGTTCCCCACCGCCCACCACTTATATCTACTTCATGTTCAAATAACACATGATTCCGCAATCTGGAAATATCTCCGTGTTCATGTTTCCCCTGTTTGGGTCTAATTCGTCAAGGTATATTGGATTGCCCTTGTTATCTTTCAACATAGAATGTCCGACTAATCGCTCCAACTTCGCCCGGCTCTCGAATACTTCCGGGAAGTCTTTACGGATTCTGTTCCAATAACCCATACCGCCTTTTACGCATCCGATGCAGTTGTTATTCGGATAACCGATCTCATACATTTTCGGTCGGTCAAAATCAAAAGTCCGTTCAAATAATCCGTGTACCTCTTCTTTTGATAGCCCTCTGTCAATAAGCGGAAATTCGTGTTCCGCCTGTGGGTTTGCTTCGATCGTGCGCTCTGCCCGATTCTTTTCCTTTAAGTCAAATCCCCAAACATACATCAATTCGCAATCTTTATGATTCTCTTCCCACTCCTTGCGAACTCTCTTTTTTAACCAATTTGTACAAGGTGCAAATCCGTTAGCAGGATTTCTAAAACCACCAAAAACCTTTACGCACTCTTCAACACTTCGATATTCCTTTGATTGCAATATCTGTATTTCTTTTCCGATTGCTTTCTCACAATCTTTAATAAATCTCAAACTATCTGAATGTTGGTCTGATATGTCAATGTAAATCCATTCGTCTACATCTCTGGCAAGATACCCAGCCATAAAACTTGATATTCCGGCACTTACCCAACATACTTTTAGCTTCTGTTTCATAACACCACACTACAAATCCTTGTAATGTGGATAAATTTTTAGATTGCTCTACATCTCACGTTCGTTTCCGTTCGTGCCTTATAGCCACAATGAATATTTTTCTATACAACCATTGCAAATCTCCGTTGCATAACCTCGGTTTACCGAGGATTCGTTATTCCTTTCTTATTCTTACTTCCATGCAATCAACTCCTACTTAAATGGAAGGTCATTACCTGTCAATCCTGTCGGAATATCCATAAATCCAGCATCAGCAGGCATCGGCTTCGGCGCATCCTGTGTGTTACCGAACTGTCTACTTTCGCAAAATTCGTGTTCTTCTACAACAACGTCTGTTGTGTACACCTTATTTCCGTCTTTGTTAGTGTAACTTCCTGTCTGGATGCGCCCTGTAATTGCAATCTTTGTACCCTGCTTCAAATACTTTTCAGAAAATTCTCCGTTCTTTCCAAATGCAACACAGTTTATAAAGTCTGCCGTCTGCTCATTTCCAGAATTGTCTCTTCTCTGAAATCTACGATCAACTGCAAGTGTATATCTTGCGATTGCCAACGGTTCTGATGCCTGTGTGTATCTGATTTCCGGGTCACGGGCCAATCGACCCATCAAAATTACTTTGTTCATGTTTAATACCTCCATTTCTAATATGTTAAATCATCATATTCATTGCCCTTGACAATGAAATCCTCGGAATAAGACATCTCATACGATATGCCTGTCTCCTTACATTTGAACTCAAAACACGCTGCGCTTGCAATCCACCGACACACATACCGCTTGCCGCTCTTATCTTCGCAAATATCGTGTTCATAGATAAGTTCTCCATCTGTGTCTCTGCATCCGGTGCATCTGCAAATCGTATCTTTGTCAATGATGTGTGCCATATCCATAAGAAGCTCCTTTGCAGACCGCATAAAACAGGCTCCCTCGAACTTCTCGATAATAAACACAAAGTTGTCGTTCCAATCTTGAATTACAAGACTTCCTTCAACCCAATCATGTGTTGAATCATCAATAGCCTTGCAAAGCATCGCATCTCTCTTCATTCCCATTTCGTACTTCACATCCTCCCAACAATCCCGGCAATAATCGTTATCGCCATCACGAATGAACTTTTCTGCATCGGTTGTTGTATCTCCGCATCTGTCACACTCAAACACGTAATAGTCATCCTTTCTACCACAGTTAATGCAACCTTGCGGACAACCAACGCAATCATTTTCTTTCCATCTGCTCATCATCCCACCGCCTTGCCCTTAATAATCTTGCCCGGCTTAATGCGTGTAAGAAGTCCAAGCTCCAATCCGTTATGCGGTCGCCAAATATGCAGGCAATTATCAACCATATTTACGTACTCGCTTTTCTTTGGCATAATCTGATATGCTTCCTCTTCATCATCGAAAAACGCATCTTTCAACTCGCACATTGCATTCCAATCCGGCAATCGTCCGTTGTACGGACAGAAACTTACGTGTTCATAACCTCTTTCATTGTTTGAAAAAACAACGCTGCCCTTATACTTTCCGACCATGATTTCTGCGCTGTACGTATTGATGTCGATTTTCTTCACGTAGGAAAGCGTTTTCTTAATCTCTTCAATATCTTTCATGCTGTCACTCCTTTTTATTCTCTGTAGCCGTCATATATTTCAATAAACGGTTCTTTCGTTCCGATGAAATCTTCTCCTACAACAATCTCTCCTGAAAGTTTTATAAACTCCATAAAATCTTCTGCGCTTTCAACATCGACATAAGCATCTCCATCCACAATTTCAACCTTATCCTTTAACTGTGGATATTTTGTTAAAATAGATTCTGCATCAATAATTGACGTTGTTATCAATCTAAATCTCATTTAATACTCCTTCCTTAAAACGGACACTCGTTCGGATTCCGTAGCAACCATTCCTTGACCGGCTCTGCAACGTCCACATTTGCATTTGGAACTGTTCTTTTCATCTTGCCGATAAATAAGTCCTTGTCAGCATTATTCTTCGACAAATGGCACATAATAACGTTCTCCAAGTCTTTGAAATTGTTTGCCTTGACAAAATCGCAAGCCGTGTCAATACTCATATGCCCCCGATATACGTGGTTTACCTTTGCGGAATCTTCATTGTCGATTAAATCCTTGTCATAGTTCACACCTAAGAGAATGTGAGTTATGCCTTTGAATCGCCACTTAATTAAATTTGTGTCTGTTATATAAAGCATTCTCCCCATCTCTGGGTGAGTTATCAAAAATCCATAACAAGGACATTCGCTACCATCTGCATTTGTGTGTGTCCATCTGCCGTCTAATGTTGTTAGGTCAAATGGCTGTACTCTAAAATCTCCATTTCCAATCTTCATAGGTTTTTCGCTTATGTATGGTGCAAATACAGGTATTCCCATATTCTCAAAATCTTTTACCGACTTGCTATGGTCTGAATGAACGTGGCTGACTATGCAGCCAACCACGTTTCTTATGTTCCAATTCAAGCCTTTTTTAATCTCTTTGATCGGTATTCCACAATCAAGGATAAGTGTTTCTCCGCTTTCGGAAGTTAATGTGTAGCAGTTTCCTGTACTTCCTGTGGCGATACATTTAAGTTTCATTTCACTCTTCCTTCTTTCAGTTTGTAATACAATTCACACCATTTAATTGCCGTTAAGGTACGTTCTGCGTCATGAAAATACCAACCATTCTTAGCCAATATAGCTGATATCCTTCGGTCAATCGCATATAAATTGTCAATCGACAAGTCCTCTGTATTGCCATTAAGAAATATAACCATTTTGCCTTGTGGCACTTCTCCATAGGCATCTTGATATATTTTCTTCTGAATAGGTAGCCACCAAGGTTCCCTATATCCACTTGCATGTGAATTTCTGCTGTCAACAACCTTTATGTAGGTTGTTCCGTTTCGACCTTTTCGCAATGTACCGATTTGGCATTGCTCTTTAATATTCCCCTTTGCAAACCTTGTAACATTATTCATGCCTGTTAATTTCAACCCTTTCGAGCATTTATCGCTTATCTGTGACACACTTCTGCAATCGCAAAATTTCTCGTTAAAGGCGGCGGTTAATTCAGCATAGCCACTACATTTACAAAAGTTTTTAGCAAGATAATCCTCTTGTTCTTGCGTATAATGAGTGTTTGTTTTTGCAGTGTTCAAGTGAACTCCGCACTTTTTTGTTGCGAATTGTTGTAAAGCATGTATCGATTTATCGCAGTTGAATTGTTTGTTGAAAGCAGCAGTCAATTCCCCATATTCTGTAAATTTTTTTTGATTACAAAAAATCCATTGTCTGTGCTCCTCTGTGTAAAATCTACTCATTATCCGAACTTCCGACAATCTTAGATATTGTATTTCCCTTTAATAGCCTTCCTTCAGCAATCAGCTTGTCTGTTCTAAGAACAACATCAGCATTGTTAATCATCTGCTTCGCAAGTCTAGCAACCGATTCGCTCTTTTGGTATTCTTCTTTTCTTTGCTCCGGCGACATATCTTCGCGATCAATAGCTTCAATATGCTTACCCAATATGTTCTGTAATTCTAATAATGTCATACTTACACCTCGATTTCATCATCCTGTGGGAACTGAAAATACTCGCTCGTTACCTCTTTGAATTTTTCACTGCTTAAAAGGCCCATAGCTCCTTGAAAAGTATTTGTCGTGGCTGTGTGATGATAAAACTCATTATTGCAATATGCTTCTCTAAGCATTGCCATAGCCTTAGTCGCCTTTTCTTTGGTTGAATATTCAGCTGCAGCGTCAATCTCCGTGCCCCCATATAATTGTATTTCTACGCAAGTATTTCTTTTTACACTGTTTTCATGTAGAAAAACCAAACTGTTATCGTACGGAAAATCCATTGTTCCATCCTGTGAAATAACTCTCATCTGAAAAACTCCTTTCTAACGTCGATAATTTTGCACTTTGACTTGTACTCAAAATCTTCAATAGGTTTTCTTTTGCTCGGACAGCAGATAAAATATCTGCATATTCTAGGTCTGACTGAATAAATCTCGCACTTTTCTTTCGGCTTATCATCATTAAGAAAAGGACAAGTCATATCTATTGATGGCGTGGCTGTCGGATAATTGTGTCTACGTTCCTTGATGTGATGTTTCTTGATGTACTTGTGTATTGTGTCAATCTCCTCTTCTGTCATGGGTAGCATGTTGCTACAACAGCCACCGCATTGAGTACATTCGCCACAACGGGTTAAGTCGTAAACACCTTTATTCATGTCATCCATCATTTTCTTTATACTTTCCGACTGCATTTATTCTCCCTTCATAAACTCCGGCTCTGCCGATTCTTCACTCACGATCTCTGAATCAACAACATCCTCGTCAAAGTCAACGGAATTGGCGTTTTCTTCAATCTCATTCTTCGAAATCTGATATACCTCATCCATTTCCATCTGTGCCTGTCTCGCCATAGGATCATAATTTTTCGGGTATTTTTTCGTCGCATTGTTGCACATCTTACGTACAATCATGCTTTCCGGCGTATCAAGCCACGCACCGCTGATATATGGTCTTGCAATCTCGCATTTAAGCATTTCGTCAACCGTTTTGCACGCTCTAAGTGCATTAAGAATCTCTTCTTTTTTTGCCTTAATCTCTGCTTTCTGCTTTTCATTTGCCTTAAATCTATCAGCACAAATTCCAAAAGTGACGTTCATCAGGTTTTGTTTAACATGCGCCATAAGGTTGATTTTTACGCTGTCGCGGTCTGCCGAAAGATATGTGATACTCCCATCATTCAACTTCACAGGATATACAACCCTGACGGCCTTATCTGACAAGAATTTTTCTTCCCATTCCGGGTCTGTAACTGTAAGTCCTTTGTGTTTTGGCGGGATATATACATCCCCTTCCTTAATTACCCAATATGGATATACCTGTTTTACATCCTTGCCATAATTAGCAAGCAATGAATCGTAACCGCCGCCCTCGATTCCCATTTCTACCTGTTTCTGCCATACGTCTTTATTTGTCTGTGGGTCTATTCCGACTTTTACACTACGAAGTTGAAAATAACACTCTCTCGGATATGCGCTTGCGTTCAATTTAAGAGATGCGCAACGCTTTACAATTCCTCTTAAATTGCTTGTATCAAGGGTTCCCATACCGCTAATCTTTGGGTCGTTTTTGACAAGGTTGTAAATACTTGTCATTGCTTCCATAGCACATTCTTTCGAGTAATCATCCATCTTCATACCGCAGGACTTATAATCTTCGATAATCAATCCTGTCATTGCATTACTCCACTCACTTAACGAAGTGGTAAATTCTTTCTTCTCTGCTACCTGTGTATTCTCTGCCATATTACTTTTCCTCCTTCTCGTTGAACAGTCTATCCAATTCATCCTCGATTTTTGCATCAATTTCTTCCTTGTCGAGTTTTGCGTGTTCTGTAGCAAAATCATACTCATCTTCGTTCAATATGCCATCGCTTATAAAGCAGTGTAAGAGTGTTGTCAGTTCTGCGATAATTTTGATTTTGTTTCCTTCGATTTGAACAATTCCTTCTTCAACTTTAATCATTCCTGCATACCTCCTAATCTTCTTTTACTTCCATTGCCCTAACATAGCTTCCACTACCCAAATAATCTTTCACGTCTTCGAAATTCTTTAATGGCGGAAACACAATAGGGTATTTAAGTCCATTTATCTTCACACGGCCATTCACAAATTCGTAAATATGTCCGGCTTCAAATGTAAAAGAATTGCTATCGACAACAAAAATCTTTCCGTTGTAATACTGCTCCTGTTCTACAAGATCGATCATTTCGTCATTACACCAATATCCATGATTCTTCACGCAATGACCGAAGCAATCATGGAATTTAGGTGATTCTTCATCGAACTCAACCGCATAATCAAGGTCGTCCTGATTGCTCCTTTCGATATACTCAATAGTTCCTGTTCTGCCCCAAAAATTCCGACCAAGTTCTACCGGATTTACAAGTTTCACTCTGTCTCCAACCTTAAATTTACTCATACTCTCATTCCTCCATATTCTTAATAATCAGTTCCTTGTCGTCCGTTCTACGAATAACAATCAACTGTGTGTCAATCTCCGGGATTCTCCATGCATCCAGGGATTCCGTATCGTCAATGATGATTGGCATTTCTACGTCATTCTTGTGCTGGAAAGCACGACAAATATCAATCTCTGTAAGTAACTTCGCTCCGTGGTTCATATTCCGGTTATATGGTTCTCCCTTATAAATGAACTCGCAACACTCTTCTGTATCTCCGTTAATAAGTGGCCGGAACAACCGTACCTTGCAAAACTCCAAATACTGATTTACGCTTTCTGAAAGAATCTCATTTTTCTTTCGGTCGAGTTTCTTCAACAAATCAAGGATTGATTCCTGATCTGCGATCTTCTGCTGCGTTTCTCTCTGCTTTTCTCGAAGCTCTGATACCGCCTTGTCAACATAATCATTGACCGATGCTTCACCGATTTTCTTTGTTACATCCAGCCTATCTTGTTGCAATTTTTCAAGCTCTTTCTTCAAAGAATCAACAAGATTTGAGCCAATCGCTTCCTTATTATATAGAGCTTCTTTTTCTTCCAACTCAGACTTAACTTTCTTGTATTCAGAAGTGTTCGTGATATCAACGCAAACAGGCATACCGTCAATTCGATTATTCAGAGAATCGTATTCGGACTGTAATTTAGATACCTTCTTTCCCTGTTCCTGTATCTGCTTCTCTGTCTGTTCAATCTCTGCCTTGCAGCGGTCAAGCTCCGATTTCTCGAAGTTTCCACTTGCGACGATATTGTCAAGTATCTGCTTCTTTGTCTCTTCGTAGCGGCCCCGGATTTCTTCGGCATTCTCCAACTCTCGGTGGCAAGTAGGACAGATCGTATCATTCTCTCCGATTGTCTCTGCGTTGGTTCGCTTCCACTCTTCGGCATATTGCTCACGAAGGGAAACATGGCGTTTAAACTCTGCTTCAAAGTTCTCTTTCATGCGCAACAGATCGTTTTGCATATTCTTCCGTGCAATCAATTTCTTGTTGACATCAAAAGACTTCTGTGTAAGCTCCGCTCTCGTCTTATCAAGATTTTCGTTTGCCTTGTTCTGCAATCCGGACAGTTCAAATTTAAGATTCAAAATCTCCTGTCCTAAAGCATCATGCTCTGCCGATGCATCTTTGATTTTGGCGTTTACATCATCAATCTTGGATTCGATGTCTGACTTCATCGACTGCAACTGCGACACATCAACATCCGTCTTTTGCTTCATCAATTCGTCGATACGTGGTGCATATTCGTCGGCAATCTGACGAAGTCCTTTAGACGATGATTTTCCACGTGAACCATTCAAAGTTCGATTGCAACGCTCTTTCAGTTCTTTAATAGTTCCATCTTCAAGCATAGGAACAATAGGCGCAAACTGTTCATCTTCCTGTGCGATATATAATGTCGTTTTATCTCCAAACGTCTTTTCCAGCACAGTTCGTTGGTCTGCCGGTGACTTCTTCAACAACGATTGAGCATTCAAGCAATACTGCAATTTGTCAGAATCCAAAAAGCCATCTTCAAGGAACTCTGCATAGTCCTTGACTTTCTTCGGAACGTCATTGATGTACGAATCTGTAATGTTCCCAATAAAATCTCCGTTCTTGTTGATGCTCTCCCGGAACACCTTTTTCAGTTCCTTTTCTGTTCCATCCAAGTCGAATGTAACTGCGCACGTTGTCTCGATACCTGTGATCTCCTTGCCGTTATCATCATGCGGTCGGATTCCTGTAATCTCCTTGCCATTATCATCACGACAATTAAGTACATATTGAACGCCCCGTTTGATGGTTGTCTTGCCGGATTCGTTCACGCCGCAAATCTCTGTTCTTTCTGCTATGTCCGCATCAACAGTATTCGCTCCAAAGAATTTCCCAAAATTGCGCAGGAAAATATGTTTAATTCTTATCTTTTTCATGCTTAATCTCCTTCCTCATAATTTCGTCGATTGCGCCAAACGTTAAATCGCTCGAAGCCTTATAAAACCGATCTCCGAATTTTTCATCTGTAATCGACCGACCAAGAATCATTGAACCGATCAATCGTGTTGTAGTCTCGGAATCTGCACCGCCTCTTACCGCTCCGGCGTACAGTTTGAACATCGGAAATACCTTAAATTCTTCTGCCAAGGTATCAATCGATGCGTCCTTCGTGTTCTCAACGTATTCTGCAAACCCTTTCTCGAAGTAAACTTCCTCATTCACTTCATCTTCCAAGTGCAGATTGTTCAAGTCGAACATATTCTTTACTTCTCCCATTTCTTTTATTTCTCCCTTCCATTTTTCTATAAATTCTTAATGCCTTACTGATTTTGTCGTAGTTCCAATATCCGTAGACCGTAAGTACCATGCCGATGATTAAGATAATCTTCGGGACCAACTGAAACTCATCCGAAATAGAATATGCGCCTGTGAGTGCCATAATGCTTCCGGCAACCACGTATGGGTTGAATCTTCTCATCTTCTTGCCCTCCGAATATAATTATCAATTGTCACTCTTCTTCCTGTTTGCTTGTGAACCAGGAATAAATGAAAAGAAGTTTCTCTCCGAACCATCCATTCATCTACGTTGTACCCTTGCGAATGTACGATTTCTTTCTGTGTTCTCGTAAGTTTCTTGGGTTGCTTCATTACTCGCTCACCTCCACAATCTCACCATTTACCATAGTGTAAAATGTGTTTTCTTTAATCTTCTCTCCGTCGACGCGCACCATCTTGGCACCTTTAAGCGACCATCTATCCTGCTTCCAGTAATTGCGTTCGTCGCCTTCCCAGTCAGCCAACACAAGATAAGAACCTAAGACACCTTTTGCCTTTCCGTGATAACCCCAAGCCACTGCAA
>OGUL01000860.1_pt1 | contig 29828 bp, 30 predicted proteins | sample 1553651 | NCBI WGS metagenome assembly OGUL01 (sample SAMEA2580048, study PRJEB22360) | human gut metagenome | biome: human gut; feature: human-associated habitat; material: faeces | place: Denmark | collected 2008/2010
GGATCGCCGTTCCGTCCGTGGTCGTCGGGGCCGCCGTAAGCCGCTGGGGTGCAGACCTGCTGGTCAGCAACTTCGTCGAGCGTGTGGCGCTCCGCTGGTGGCTCTTCGCCCTGTGCGGGGCAGTGGTGCTGCTGATCGTATGTGCCGTGCAGCTCGTCCGCACGTGGCGCATCGCCAATGCCAACCCGATTAACATGATTAAAACCGAATAGTGTGTTATGAAGATCGCATTTCGTAATTTTCTGACTACGCTGCGGCGCTACAAAATCTCGTCGCTGCTGAACGTCATAGGCCTGACGCTGGCATTTACCGCGTTCTACGTCATCATGACGCAGGTCTGGTGGGAGCTGGGTTACAACCGCTCGCTGCACGAAGCCGACCGTATTTATCTCGTGGAGAACGAGGACTGGTACGAGCCCGGGAAATGGTCGTCGTGGCTTAACCGGCCGGTGCCCGAGCGTGTCATCGCTTCGACGGCGGGGGTCGAAGTCGGGGGCTGCATGTGGGGCGGTTTCGGCTCCGGAACCTGTTGGACGAGCAACGAGCCTTCGTTCGGGTATAATAAGTTTTCTGCTTCCTGCGGTTCGGTATCGCTGCCTTTCCTCGATGTTTTCGCTTTCCGTTCGGTCGAGGGCGATGTGCATGACCTCGGAAAACCGAAGAGCGTCATCGTTTCCCGCGAGGCGGCCGAACGGATGCGGGTCGGCGTGGGCAGCCTCATATGGGTCGACACCGACGAACCCCAGCCCGACGGGGCGATGGAAGTCGTGGCGGTTTTCGAAGACTTTCCGGACAATTCGTTGCTGGGAGAGTGCGAGGTGGTGAAAAATCTGGGCGAAACGAACCTTTATACCACTTCGGAGTGGAGTTTCAATTATTTCGTCAAATTCAGGCCCGGTGCCGATCCCGACGAGTTTGCGCGCCAGTGGACGAACGTGAACCAGGAGATGCAGCGCGAGGCGGCCGAGAAACGTGTGGCGGCCGGGGACGCCGCAGATGACGACGACGAATCGGGTATCTACGGCGTGCGCCTTTCTCCGGTATCGGAACTCTATTTCGAGTCGGATTCACAGGCGCCCTGCCGGCAGGGGTCTGTCGTCACGACCTATACCCTGCTGGGTATTGCCGTGTTGGTTATCGTGCTGGCTTTCATCAACTTCGTCAACTTCTTCTTCGCACTGGTGCCGGTGCGCATCCGTACCGTCAATACGTTCAAGGTCTTCGGCGCTCCCGCCTCGTCGCTGCGCTTCAATTTCGTGTTCGAGGCGTTCGGGCTCGTCCTGATCGCTTTGTTGGCGGCCTGGTACGTTTCCTTTGCCTTGCAGGGCACCGAATTCGCCAGCTACATTTCCGCATCGCTGGCGCTGTCGCAGAATTTGGAAGTCGTGGGGCTGGTAGCCGTTGTAGCTTTCGTCATGGCGCTCGCAGCCAGCCTCTACCCGGCGTGGTATATCACGTCGTTCGCCCCGGCGCTGGTCGTCAAGGGATCCTTCGGCGGAACCCGCAGCGGCCGCCGGCTGCGTACGCTGCTGCTGGGCGTGCAGTTCTTCATCTCCATCGGGCTGATCATCGCGACCAGTTTCATTCGCCTGCAACACGACTACATGATGCACTATGACATGGGTTTCGACAAGGAAAACCTCCTCGCCGTGCGGCTTTCCGAACGTGGGGCGGCAAGTTATGACGCCCTTCGGCAGAAACTTCTATCCGACCCTCAGGTAAAGGATGTTACGGGAGCTACGAGCCGTTTGGTGTCGGTCGGGCGTATGGGCTGGGGCCGGGAGTTCAAGGGCCGTCAGGTCGCTTTCCAGAGTTATGTCGTACAACCTGATTTCTTGCGCGTTATGGGTATCCCGATTACCGACGGACGCGATTTCCTGGAGAGCGACTTCGACAAGGAACTCGGAACGATGATTTTCAACGAAGCGGCGCGGCGGGAATTTGAAATGCAGGTCGGCGACCGTATCAACGGTTTCGTGTCGCCCGACGAGCAAATTGTAGGTTTCTGTGCCGATTTCAACTTCAAGCCCCTGCAATACGGTGTATCGCCCTTCTGTTTCTATCTTCTTCCGAAGAAAATCCAGCAGGAAAATTACTGGCACCTGCCTCATGTGGTCTATGTGCGTATGACGCCCGGAGCCGATATTGCGGCTGTTACCGCCCATATCCGCCGCTGTATCGCGGAGGTCGATCCCCGCACGGAGCCGGGCGATATCGTTGTCCGTGTTTTCGACGAGGAGCTGGGCCTCGAGTACGACAACGAACGCAAACTGACGGCCATCGTCGGGCTGTTCGCGCTGTTGGCCGTCGTGATCGCCCTGATGGGCGTCTTCGGGCTGGTGCTGTTCGAGACGCAGCACCGCCGCCGCGAAATCGCCGTGCGCCGGGTAATGGGGGCTTCGCGGGGCGAAATCCTCGCCATGTTCAACCGCCGCTACGTCATGCTGGTCGCCGTGTGTTTCGTGCTGGCCGTCCCGGTAAGCATCTGGGCCGTCAGGCACTGGCTCGCAGGCTTCGCCTATGCCGTGCCGCTGTATTGGTGGGTCTTTGCCCTGGCACTGGCGGGGGGGCTGGCCGTCACGGCACTCACCGTCACCGTCCGCTCGTGGCGTGCCGTTAACGAAAACCCGGCCGAATCCGTGAAATCCGAATAAATCAAATCAATATCAACAATAAAAACATGTTTGTTATGTCAATGCTGAAAGTTGAGAACCTCAAGAAGGTTTTCCGTACCGAAGAGATCGAGACCATCGCACTGAACGGCGTGACGTTCGAAGTGAAGGAGGGTGAATTCGTCGCCATCATGGGTCCCTCGGGCTGCGGCAAGTCCACGCTGCTCAATATCCTGGGGCTTCTGGACAATCCCACCTCGGGCAGCTATACGCTGCTCGACCACGAGGTCGCCGGGTTCAAGGAGAAAGACCGCACGAAATTCCGCAAGGGGAATATCGGGTTTGTCTTCCAGTCGTTCAACCTGATCGACGAACTGAATGTCTTCGAGAACGTCGAGTTGCCGTTGATCTACATGCGCGTCAAGGCGTCCGAGCGCAAGCGTCGTGTCAACGAGATCCTGAGCCGCATGAATATTTCGCACCGCGCCGAACACTTCCCCCAGCAACTCTCGGGCGGACAGCAGCAACGTGTGGCCATCGCCCGTGCCGTGGTGTCGAACCCCAAGCTGATCCTGGCCGACGAGCCCACGGGTAACCTCGACTCGAAGAACGGCCGCGAGGTGATGGAACTGCTTTCGGAGCTGAACCGCGAAGGTACGACCGTCATCATGGTGACCCACTCGCAGCACGATTCGACTTACGCGCACCGGGTGCTGCACCTGTTCGACGGCGAGCTGGTCAAGGATCTCGCCAACAAACTGTGATTCCTGTCCATGGCCGATAAAAAGTTCATTCCATAAGCGGGGAGGCCGGAGTATTCCGGCCTCTTTTGTGTCGTTCCTGTCCGTGTCCTGTGCGGTGTTTGTTCTGTTTCCCGGGAGCAGACGGCCGGCGGCGGTCTTTCCCGGATGCCGTCCGGAGCCGTTCCGGGTCATTTTAGGTATTTTCGCGTATTGATCCATTGCGCCGGAATTACGACTTTTGTGAACCCAAACGATCTTGTTTATGAGAATGATTTTGCCTGTATTGCTGCTGCTCGGTGTGATTGTACCCGTCCGCGCGCAGCAACCCGACACGACCACTGCGACATCTTCGGTTGAGGAGCTTTCGGCGGAAATCGCGGCGCTCAAAGCCAAAACGTCTACATGGGACAAAGTGCTGGCCGCCCTGCCGGAAATTTCGGGATATGTCCAGACCGGTTACGAATGGAGCGACCGTTCGTCGACCTTTTTTATCAAACGTGTACGTCTGAACCTGGCGGGCGCCATCGCTCCGAAACTGGATTACCGTGTCCAGATCGAATTCGCTTCGCCGAAAATCGTCGACGCCTACCTGTGTTACAAACCGTTCGATGAGCTCAACGTCCAGCTGGGCGAATACAAGCTGCCTTTTTCGATCGAGAATACCGACTATGTGCCGCTCAGATATGAGTTCGTCGAATACCCCCTTTCGTTGTGCAAACTGATGGGGTTCAGCGACCTCTGCGGACTTTCGGCCACAGGCCGCGACCTCGGCGCGCAGCTGTTCGGAGGATTTTTCAAGCGCGACGGATACAGTATCCTGAACTACAACTTCGGCGTTTTCAATGGCGAGGGGCTGAACGTCAAGGACAAGAACAAAAGCAAGGACATCGTGGCACGCCTTACGGTCAAGCCCGTCGCCGGATTGCAGTTCGCGGGATCGTACTACTGGGGCGAGTACGGCGAGGATTACCTGAAGCGCATCCGTTACGGTGCCGGTGCCTGCTACGATTACGGGCGCCTCGTCCTGCGCGGCGAATACATCTGCGGCACGACGGGCGGCCTCGACAGCGAGGGGTGGTATGCCGTGGCCGGCTGGCGCGTGGCCCGGACATTGTTGCCGACGGTGCGGTACGATACCTTTCTCGAAGACTGCTCCCGCGGTTCGAGCCGCCAGACCAATTATACGGCCGGGCTTACATGGCAACCCGTGAAATACCTGCGCTGCCAGCTGGATTATACCTACGAAGATTTCGCCGCGCGGGGTGTCGCCGGTCGCAATGTGGTGGCACTGATGCTCTCCGGCATATTTTAACCTGAAAAAATGATAAAGATGAAAAAGTGGATGGAACAATTCCGGGTCGAGGACTGGGTGGTGGTCTGGGTGAGCATTCCCCTGCTGGTGCTGGCCTCGGTCGCACCTTCCGCGCTGCCCAAAGTCCCCGCGACGCTGCTGGGCGGCGCTGCGTGGAGCAATATCGCCTGTCTCTTCGCCATCGTGCTGGTGGTGCTCTATGCCGGGTGCCTGATGCTGCGGCGACCGCTCAGGGGGCTGCTTGCGTCGCTCGTGGTCGTCTTCGCCGTCTCGTTGCTGGCGCAGATCGTCGCCAAGATCCCCTCCGTGTCGTATTACGGCTTCGAGTCGGTATTCTTCTCGGTGCTCTTCGGGTTGCTGATCCGCAACGTGTGGCGTGTACCCGCGTGGCTCAAACCCGCGATCCAGGGTGAATTCTACATCAAGATCGGCGTCGTGTGCCTCGGTGCCACGATCCTCTTCAGCGATGTGATGAAATCGGGTGTCTTCGGCCTCGTGCAGGCCTGCCTGGTGGTCGCCGTCGTGTGGTTCTTCGCCTTCCGGCTTTCGCGCCGCATGAAGGTCGACGAACGCTCGGCGATGATCCTTTCGAGCGGCGTGTCGATCTGCGGCGTGTCGGCCTGTATCACGGCGGCCCGCGTGGCGGGCGGCGACGACCGGAAACTTTCGTACATCGTTTCGCTGGTACTGATCGTCGTCGTGCCGATGATCTATCTGATGCCGTGGCTGGCGCATGTGATCCTGCCGCATATTTTCGACGATCCGCATGTCGTGCAGGAGGTTGCCGGGGCGTGGATCGGCGGTACGATCGACACTACGTCGGGTGTCGCCGCGTCGAGCATGATCGTGGGCGAGGTGGCCAACCAGCATGCCGTCATCATCAAGGCTGCGCAGAACGTATTGATCGGTGTGGTGGCGTTCTTCATCGCGCTTTACCTCTCGACGCGCCGCGGCGATAAGACCGGGCAGGCCCCGTCGCTGGGGATCGTGTGGGAGAAATTCCCCAAATTCATCATCGGATTCGTTGCCGCATCGCTGGTGTTCAGCCTTTTGCAGGGGAACGGCCTCTTCACGGCCGATGCCAAGGGTAAACTTGCCGAGCCGGGTGTCGCCAAAATGTTCTCGACGGTATTCTTCTCGCTGGCCTTCGTCTGCGTGGGGCTCGATACGCGCCTCAAGGATATCGTTTCCCGGGAGAACCGCAATCTGCTGTGGGCGTTCCTCGCCGCCCAGGCTTTCAATATCGTCGTTACGCTCCTCATCGCGCTCGTGCTGTTCGGCGTACTGAAACCGATGCTGGGATAATCCCCGGCAGATGCCTTTCCATAGCCCCCGAAACCGAAAGGTTCGGGGGTTTTCATATTTCCGGCCGGGCTGTAATACTCGTCCGCTGCCCGCCGCCCGCCAATCCTGCCCGTTCATCCGTCCATTCGCCCGTCCGCCCTTTCCGTGCGTTTGCCGCCCTGTCCTGCCGGCTCCGCTTGTCTGCTGCCTGCTCTGTCTTGCAGTCTGCCCGTCTGTCTGATCCCGTCTGCCTGTGCCTTGTGCTGCAAGGGTCTTTCTTGTCCGGAATACCCTGCACGCAATGCCGTTATGGCCGAATAACATATTTTTCAGCCTTTTTAAATTGTCCGATGGTTAGTTTTGCTGCCATGATCCCGCCGGGACATGCATCCGTGCACCTCCGGCGGCGTGGAAAATTCCAATTCTAACCATAAACAACTAAAATGTATGGCAACAGTAAAAGTCAAGCTCAGGGAATCGACGGTCGGTGGGAAAGCGGGAGTAATATATTACCAGCTTTGCCATCGGCGCAAATCACAGCAGGTAACTACCTCCATGCGTCTCCAGCCCCGGCAGTGGGATGCAAGGCGCGGGTGTGTCATCACGCCCCTATCGGGGGAAGCCCATGCGTTGCTGTCCGTGCAGCAGCGGATCGACCGTGATCTGTGTCTGTTGCATACGATCATCCGGGATCTCGAATTCCGGCAGGAGGGCTACTCGCTCAGGGATGTTGTCGACCGGTTCCGCAACTCCCGGCGGAGCACTGTGCTCGCCTATGTCGAAACGCAGGCCGCAAGGCTCGAGGCGAACGGGAAGTTGGGGACGGCGCGCAACTACCGGCGGACACTCGGGAGTTTCTCCGATTTCCTGGGCGGACGGGATATTCCCTTTTCGCTCGTCGATGAACGGCTTGTGGGGCAGTATGACGACTGGCTCCGGCGCCGGGGCATTGTCCGCAATACCGTCTCGTTTTATATGCGGATATTGCGCGCGGTCTATAATAAAGCCGTGAAGGAGGATATCGTACCACAGGCCGATCCTTTCCGGTATGTGTATACCGGTGTCGACCAGACCTGCAAACGTGCCGTCGGCGAGGATGTCGTCGTGCGGCTCCGGCGGCTGGATCTGACGCACTCCCCGTCCCTGGCCTTGGCCCGGGATATTTTTATTTTCAGTTATTGTACGCGCGGGATGGCGTTCGTGGACATTGCCTTCCTGAGGAATCAGGATATCGTCGGGGATACGATCCGTTATGTCCGCCGCAAGACCGGGCAGCGCCTCGTTATCCGTATCGAGCCCTGCATCGCGAAGCTTATCGGGCGCTATGCCGGTGCAGGGCGCATATCCGGCTATGTTTTTCCGCTGCTCAGTTCGGACGATCCGGTCAGGGCGTTTTCCCAATACCGTACGGCCCTCGATTATTATAATCGTCGGTTGAAAAAGCTGTCCGGTTTGCTGGGGCTCGAAGTCCCGCTCTCCTCCTACACCTCGCGGCATACGTGGGCGACCGCAGCCCGGAACCATAACATTCCGTTGTCGGTCATCAGTGCGGGAATGGGACATGCTTCGGAAAAAACCACGCAGATTTACCTGGCCTCGCTCGAAAACTCCGTTATCGACCAGGCGAACCGGAGCCTGATAGCATCCTTATACGTGTAAGGTCTCTATGTAAGAGACCTTTATAACTTTCGCAAAAGTACTAAAAATAAAGTATATACCCAAATTTTTTAAACCATATTTTTGTTTACAACGCCGCTTGTTTCTGTAAAAAAAATTTGAATATCAAAAACTTATTGTTTTTATCCTGATTGTTTGCAAGAATTGCTCACTAAGTGGATGAATTCTGTGCTCTTTTAATCCGATTCGGGCTATTTGCAGGCAATAGTTAAGCAGTGTTAGAAAAAACACCCTTCATTATATGTCATCCAATTGATTATCAGACGGCAACTAAGATGTAACTATCTCTTACATAGAGACCGCACTTTAAAATACGAAAGTGTTCTTATGGGAGGCGCGCAATTGATTGAAAATCTTGGTTTTGCAAGGTTTTCGATGTCCCCATGGAACGCTTTTTTTCTCAACTATACGCCCTTTTCGGGTGCCGAATACCGACTTAACGGATCACAATAATGGACTGTCAGGACACAGATGCCAAATGGTATGTGCTTCGGGTTACCTATCAGCGCGAACTCTCTACCAAGGAGTATCTCGACAAACTGCATGTCGAGAATTTCGTGCCGGTAAGGGTCGTACGCCGCCGGGATTCCAAGGGCCGGTTTTCCCGGGTACGGGAAGCCGCAGTGCACAACTATATCTTCGTCCGTTCCACGCGGGAGGTTATCGACGACCTGAAGACATTCAGGCTGCCGATTCTGCGCTATGTGATGCATCTGCAAAACGGCGAGAACCAGATTATGACCGTGCCCGAGTCCCAGATGCGCAATTTTATTGCCGTGGCCGCCAATATCGACGAACCGGTGATTTTCCTTTCGCCCGAAGAGGTCGCATTGTCGAAAGGCGACAAGGTGAGGATTAAGGACGGCGTATTCATGGGTGTCGAAGGCACGTTCATGCGGGTGAAAAACACCCGGGACAGACGTGTCGTCGTCAAGATCGACGGCATCACGGCGGTCGCTACCGCTTCCATTCCGTCCGCGTTGGTCGAAAAAATATGATCCTTGGCACTATAAGCCTGCAAAAAGAACTGTTCCGGTTCCGATAAATTACTGACATGACACCGAATTACCTGAAAAAAATGCTGCCATTGCTGCTGGATGCCGATCTCGCCCAAGCGACGAACGTGCGTCTGCTGGCGTTGGCAAGGGCTTTTGCCGCGGGCTATGAATTGGTGTCGTCCGTGGCGCCTGCCGGGGAATTCGGTACGGAGGAAACTTTCCGCAATAGGATCGACAGCTTGTTCTGGGCGCTGTCTGAACGCTATGAACACGAGCTTGATACAGCGATCCGTAGCCGGATGGTACATGCCATGTATTCGCTTGCCTGCGAAACGGTATTTCCCGCCGATCTGCGGAAGAAAAACTGTTGTTATCGGGCTGCGGACGCACTTGTCCGGGATTTTATGGGCGGTGTCGGTGCCCGGCCGGGAAACAGCCTGTTTCAGCAGACGGGCGTCTGCATGTGCGCGGCCGACCTGCTCTATCCCGCTCCGGCTGCCGATGACGAATACCTGCTGTTCCTGGAACGGCAGTTGGCCGGATGGACATCCGCCCTGGATGCTGACGGCTGCTGGCCGGGGGTGTCGTCCCGGGTCGCGTTGGAACGCATTGGGGTGATGAACCGGGTTGCCTGTATGTTTCCCGACTTGTGGAATGATACCGCGATAAGGCGGGCGGCGGGGTATTACCGCAGGTGCGTACCCGTCCCTGCCGACCCTCTGAATTTCGACGAGGGGTACCTCTATACGCTGGGACGGATGTACGAGGTCGCATTGCAGGGCAATACCCTGCCTGTCGATAAAACCGCAGCGCGGCGGATCGCCCGGTTCATGTACGATTACAGCCTGACGCTGCCCGTGCGCGGCGACGCATGGTATTATTGCACTTCTTATGTCATACATTATATTGCCGAAAGTGTCGGGGCGCGACTGGAGGCTGAAATGGAACGGCATATCGCATAAATGATAAAGCCTGTTGAATTTTCCATTTGATTGCTGTCGATGTAAAACCTCTTCCTTTTCCGGATAATAAAATGAATCAGTATGACAACGCCTCTTTGCTACACAGTCATCATTCCTTTCTTTATAGCCCTTTTCTTAGTCGGCTGGATCCACCCTAAACTGGTGAAGATCGCCCTGTTGAAAAACATCGTGGATAATCCGGATGCCCGTAAACTCCAGCGTACGCCTGTCCCGGTTTTGGGCGGCGTCGCCGTTTTCTTCGGGGTCGTGATCGCGATCGGGTGCATGAGCGCTGTCGTGGACTGCTCCGGACTGCCTGTCGTAATCATGGCCATGATGGCGATGCTCTATACCGGCACGATGGACGACATCCTGAACCTCTCTCCTTCCCTGCGGCTTTTGATCGAGATCGTCGTCGTGCTGTTGCTGGTCTTTGTCGGCGGCTATTGCATAAACGACTTCCACGGTTTGTGGGGCATCGGGCCGATCTCTTCCTGGTATGCCGTGCCGCTGACTGTTTTTGCCACCGTTGGCATTATCAACGCCATCAACCTGATGGACGGCGTAAATGGTCTTTCTTCGGGCTATTGTATCATGGCCTGCACCATCTTCGGCATACTTTTCCATCTCGCCGGCGAAGAGGCAATGACGATCCTGGCGGTAGTTTCGGTCGGGGCCCTGATTCCCTTCTTCCTGCACAATGTTTTCGGTAAAACCTCGAAGATGTTCATCGGCGACGGCGGGACGTTGGTCATGGGCACTGTCATGTCCGTCTTCGTGATCGCTATCCTGCAATCCGGCTCGCGGGTCGCAGCCGTTGTCGACCCGAATGTAGGGCTTGTACCGTTCACGCTGGCGGTGTTGTCGGTTCCCGTGTTCGATACGCTGCGCGTGATGTCGACGCGTATGCTGAAGGGCTCGTCGCCATTCCGTCCCGATAAGACGCACTTGCACCATATGTTCATCGAGATGGGTTGTTCCCATGTCGCGACGACATTGGCTATCTTGGGATTGAATACGGCGGTCGTATTATGCTGGTGGGCGTTCGAAGCAGCCGGTTTTTCCATCTCCGTCCAACTGTATGCGGTCGTCGGCATGGGTCTTCTGGCCACGTTCGGGTTGTATCATTTCATGCAGTGGCATATCCGCCGCGACACGAAATTCATGGGCGTTATTCGCCGGCTGGGTTACAAGACTCATATCAGCCGCACCGGAATCTTCTTCTGGTTGCAGCAGGTTATGGATAAAGTATGAGATAGTAAATACAAAATATTTATGAATATAGCAATTGTTGGAACGGGGTATGTCGGATTGGTTTCCGGAACTTGTTTTGCCGAGATGGGTATTGATGTTACATGTGTTGATATTGACCAGGTTAAGATAAACAGATTACTAGAGGGAGAGATTCCGATTTATGAACCAGGATTGGAAGATTTAGTCACACGTAATGTGGTCGCTCGCCGATTGCATTTTACAACAGATTTAACATCGTGTCTTGATGATGTAGAGGTCGTTTTTTCAGCTGTGGGAACACCTCCAGATGAGGATGGGGCGGCCGATTTAAAATATGTTTTGGATGTTGCAAGGACTTTTGGACAGCATATTAAAAAATATACAATCCTTGTGACAAAATCGACAGTGCCGGTTGGGACGGCAAGAAAGGTTAAGGCGGTGATTCAGGAAGAGTTGGATAAACGAGGGGCAAAAATTGATTTTGAAGTAGCCTCGAATCCTGAATTTCTGAAAGAAGGGGCGGCTATTAAAGATTTTATGTCTCCGGATCGGGTTGTTGTTGGGGTAGAGAGTGAACGCGCCAAAAAGATAATGAGCAAACTTTATCGTCCGTTTTTGACGAATAATTTCAGGGTGCTTTTTATGGATATTCCTTCGGCCGAAATGACCAAATATGCAGCAAACGCAATGCTGGCCACTCGTATTTCCTTCATGAATGATATTGCTAATCTTTGCGATTTGGTCGGTGCGAATGTCGATCTGGTTCGTAAGGGTATTGGTGCCGATGGTCGCATTGGAAATAAATTCCTTTATTCAGGATGTGGTTATGGGGGATCTTGTTTCCCAAAGGATGTAAAAGCATTGGTACATACAGCGCAAGAATATGGCTATACAATGGGCGTAATTGAGGCTGTTGAAGCTGTAAACGAGCGTCAAAAAGAGATTGTGGTTCTAAAACTGCAACAACAACTCGGATCTCTTAAAGGAAAAACTATTGCATTATGGGGGTTGTCGTTTAAGCCTGAAACGGATGATATGCGTGAGGCACCGGCATTGGTCGTTATAAACAAATTGATTGCTGAAAAAGCTATTGTTAAGGTATATGATCCGGTTGCAATGGATGAGTGCAAACGTCGAATCGGAGATAAGGTAATTTATTGTAAAGATATGTATGAAACTGTGATCGATGCTGATGCATTAGCACTTTTAACCGAATGGAAAGTTTTTCGGATGCCGTCATGGTCGGTTTTGAAGAAGGTGATGAAATCACCAGTTTTGGTTGATGGTCGAAATATCTATGATAAAGAAGAGCTTTTATCAGAAGGATTCAGATATTCAGCAATAGGAAAATAGAATCATCCATGCGGAATACTTATATAGATTTTTTAAGATTTATTGGGCTGACATTGATTATTCTTGCACATGTGAAAGCCCCTGTGTGGATTACCGAGTTAAGATGCTTTGATGTTCCTCTAATGGTTTTTGTATCAGGCATATCGTTCAAATTTTCTGGGGGGGTATTTTATGCACAGAATAAAACGTATATGTATACCTGTCTATTCTTTCCTCATTTTCCTGTTTTTTCTGGTGTTTCTATCAAAATGGATATATGGATATAACTTTTATTCTGGCAAACAAATGCTTGGTTCCTTGCTATTGTTGAATAATCCAAGTATTGGCTATGTATGGATTTTTCGAATATTTCTTTTAATGGCATTTGTAGCTCCATTTATTTATTGGATATCAATACGAATGTCGAAAAAACAAAGTTGGGGTTTTATTGTTGCCATTTTTGTGTTACAAGCAATCCTAGTTAAGTGTCAAATACAGAATCAATCAATTAATTTCTTATACAGGGAGTATTTTTTATATCTGCTTGGATATGGAGTTTTCTTATTTTTAGGGATGCGTTTAAGAGTAGCTGATGAAGATGAGCGAAAGCGGCTTCTGCATGTCTCTTGTGTCGCATGTTTGGCATCGGTTATTTATAGTTGTCTGACAAATAATCTGTTGTCTGATTATAAATATCCTCCTCATTCTATATTTGCAATTTATGGAGCTTCTGCTTCCGTAATTCTATATCTGGCTAAGGATAAATTGTCCCGATTTGTCGAACGGCAAAAGGCAGCAATTTCATTTATAGGTGCTAATTCAATGTGGATTTATTTATGGCATATCCCGCTTGTTTTTATAATGAATAACCTGTTGCAAACGAATTCCTTTTGGATCCTCAGGTGGATTAGTGTCTATGTAATGGCAATAGGTATTTACTGGATCCAAATGCAAATAATCCGGTTTTTATTGCAAAAATGTCCGCAGTTGAATTTTAAGTATTGGATATAATGGCTTTTCTATGTCGATTGAATCTGTCAAAGCAAAATAAACAGGTTGTCGAACTCTATATTTCAACATTTGTTGGAACTCTGCTCGGAGTCGTATCATCGATTATCAATACAAGATTTCTTGATCCGGTAAATTACGGAGATGTCCGGTATGTACAGAATATCATCAATCTGATTGCTGCTTTATTGCTTTTTGGTTATTTTCTTTCTGGAAGCAGGTTGTTAGCACTGTCGAATGATGAAGCGTATAGCCGTCGTATTCGTGGGGCAATGGTGGTAATCTTGCTCATAGCATCGCTTATTTTAATAATTGGTACTGCTTCCAATTATTGGATTCATCTTTATAATGGAAAACTAACGGTTGCTCCGTTGTTTATAATATCTTTACCTGTATGTATTCATCAATTGCTCCTAAACTATGTTAATACAACAGCGCAGGGGGATAATCACATTGGGCGACTTTCGGTTGCGCGAATGCTTCCTGCCCTGTTGTATATTCCTTTGGCTTATTGGATTTATACACAATTTGGGGCAACTTCTACTCGTATGATTTTACTTCAATGGGGTACTTCCTCATTGATTTTGATCGGGGTCATAGTCTCAACGAAACCAAGTTTTCACCGCCTTGCATATGTGTTCCGAGAACTTAATCAAGAGAATAAACAATATGGACTTCAACTATATTATGGTCAATTGGCGATGGTTGCCACCAATTATATCGCTGGTGTCGCATTAGGTATATTTAATGTAGATAATGCCAATGTCTGTTATTTTACTTTGGCTTTGACGATCACCAGCCCGTTGATTCTTGTTCCCTCTATTATCGGGACGACGTATTTTAAGACATTTGCAACGCAGGATCGAATCTCTAAGAAAGTAATGAGAGGGACGATAGTGGTGACTGTTGTAAGTTGTATCGGCTATATCGCGATTATAAAACCTGTTGTCAGTTTGCTTTATCCTGCGACTTATGCTGTTGTCGGCATATATGCTACTATACTGGCTGTTGGGTGCTCTATACATGGTTTGGGGGATATGATTAATCGGTATCTGGGCTCTCATGGACAAGGTATCGCGATAAGAAACAGCAGTTTTGCCTGCGGCTTGTTGAAAGTGGGAGGATATATTGGACTTGTTTATTTGTGGAATATAGAAGGAGCCTTGATAACCAATATCTTGAGTTCATTAATATACAGTGGAATATTGTTTTGTTATTATTATCGATTTACTAAAGGCAGTCGTGTTAATAATAGATATTAGACATATAGTCCTATTAAACTAAATGCCTTTTATTATGATCACATCAATATTCATCATACTTTATATTGTTTATATTATAGCTGGAGTGCTATTTTATGATTTACAACTATTTGATTATATCGATGAAATTTATCCTTGGCTACTATTTATTCTATTCTTTTTTAGTAAACAGAAATTTTCAAAACCATTTATTATATTTTTATGCGTAAGTATATTTTATTTCATATATTCTCTCTATATTCAATCTAATGTATTAGTGGCAATATGTAATGATTTTATCATTGAAATAAAGCCATTTCTAACTTTCTTTAGTCTGTTGTGTTTAAGACCGGTATTTACGAATAAGCAGATTATTCTCTTAAAGAATGTTTCATTATACTGTGTTCTGGTATTAGTTATAGTTGGTGTTTTGCATTATGGTCATAATCAAACGATTAGAGGGGAGGTGCTGACGGGGGCTGGTTATGCTTTGTCTTGTATATTAATAGCCCTTTCATATTATTTGTTTAGTAAACACGACAATAATAATGTCAAAGTAATCTGTATACTAATTTGCGCATTAGGGATACTTAGACCAACCTCAAAATATATAATAGAATTTGCTTGTCTGATATTCTTGTATTATTACGTCGATACAAGGAAACAAAAAAAAGCAAGCAAATATATTCTGACGTCAGTCCTACTTATTTTTTCGTCATATTTCGTCTATGACTTTATTCGAGATGATATGATGTATTTTACAAATGATGGAGCTGCGAGAGGAGTGTTGTTTGCGACATCATTTGATATTCTTAATAGTTATGTCCCATTCGGATCTGGACTCGCATCTTATGCGACGTCTGCATCGGCAAATTGGTATTCCTCGATATATGCTCAATTTGGTATCGATAATATTTATGGATTAGTCGACGGAGAGACTTACTTTGTATCGGATACATATTTTCCGGTATTAGCTCAATTCGGATATGTCGGTATTCTCCTTTTTGTGTCTTTTATGTATTATGTGTATAACTTGGCTAAACGGAAATATCAATATTCAGGTGATGACAAGACATATAGAATATCCTTGATCATATTGTGTATTATCGTTGTGGAATCTACTTCTGCAGCAACTTTTATTGGGAACAAAAGTGTGTTGTTGATGCAGTTGTTGGCTTTATCATTATATGATATAAAAAAGCATAGTTTTTCTTCTGCTAACTTAAAGCCTAGAATTTTTCTTCAGTAATCCTTATGCATCTTGTTATTGTACGTCCATTAGGTAATGTTTTAGATGTCAATTCATATAATTGTCAGGAAATCGGATTGGCAAAAGCATTGGTTAATGATGGGTGGTGTGTTTCTGTAATCATGGCCGGGCTGCAGAATGAACATATCCGGGTAAATGTATCCGGAGAGCATTTTGTCGATGTGTATTTTTTACGATTTGTCGGTCTGCAAAGCGTATGTTTGTTCCGAGGTTGGAAAAGATTGATAAAAAAACTTAAGCCGGATATTATTCAAGTACACGATCTAGAAACTTGGATGAGTTTTCGGGTAGTGCGATATTCATACCGACATAGAATTCCATGTGTTCTTATCCAAGGGGCCTGTCCGACAGAAATGAGTCGAAATAAAAGATTCTTTAAAAAGATTTTCGATTCGATATTCGGAAAATATGTATTAAAACATGTGAATGCTGTTGGATGTAAAACTCCTACCGCATCAGCATACCTCAATGAAATTTATCCGTGTGAGACTTGGACTACCCCTATCGGCTTGGATGAACAGAAATTTGCGGGGGAAGTGTTCCGGGATTGGGTGGCTGAATTGCATTTAGAAGATAAAAAAGTGTTGCTATACGTGGGGCGATTGAATAATTATGGGCGTAAGCCTATGTTTTTGGTTGATCTTCTGCGGCAATTACCCTCGGACTATTGTCTTGTTATGGCCGGCGAAGGTATCTTGCGTGATGATATACTCTGCAGAGCTTCGGAATATGGTATCTCTGACCGGGTGCATCTGATCGGAACCATTTCTCAAAAACATCTTCCGGCATTATATCGGGCAGCGCATGTATTTTTGTTGCCATCCACTTATGAAATCTACGGAATGGTCATGCTGGAAGCGATGTATTTCGGCGTCCCGGTAATATCGACGGCGTCTGCCGGAGCTAAAGTCATTATTCAACAAGATGTAACCGGATATATTCTTGATACTTTCGATACCTCTTTGTGGGCGGAAAAGATTGTCGATATTAATGAGAAAGTACAAAAAAGCATGGGGGCAGATGCCCGGCAATATATTCAAAAGAATTTAACATGGTCAGGCACTGCCAAAAAATTCGAGGAGCTATATAGACTGGTAACACATCGTCTTTAAATCTGACATCAGCTGTTTTAATGTCCCGCATAGTTTATCTTGATATTGCCAAGGCAGTATGTATGATCTTAGTCGTTATAGGACATTATAGTCCCATGACGGCTCCGGAATATTGGCAGCAACTCATTCGGGTTATATATACCTTTCACATGCCGCTTTTTATGTTTACAAGCGGATTGATCTACATCTTATCTAATAATACCCCCCCCCTCCGATGTTATAAAAGATTTGTTGTCAAGAAAACGCACAGGCTTGCGATTCCTTATATCGCTGTTTCGATTATATTGATTACGGTTAAAATATTCTTGGGTAAGAACGGGGAGAATGTTGACCATCCATGTGATATTTACTCGTACTTTGAACTCTTTTATAGACCGGCTGCTGGCTTTTTCTTGTGGTTTTTATATGTTCTATATGTAATATTCTTAATTGTACCTTTATTTAAAACGAAAAAATCCCGATTATATTTGGCTTTGGCATCACTGATATTATATTTTATCCCGATTGATCTGCCCCATGAATTTTGCTTGTTCGAATTTAAAAATCACTTTTGTTTCTTTATGTGCGGGGTGTTATGCGGAGAGTGTAAAGACATCATTAAAATACAGGGAAAGTCTTTGTTAATTCCTCTACTTTTATTGGCAGTCAATGTCTTCGCTACGATTTGGGGCTATTCGAATATGGGCGTAGTAAAAATGTTGTTAGCTCTCAATGGGATTTTTTGCATGTTATCGATTTCTCGGTATATTGAAAATCATTGGTCTTCTGCTTTGACGAATATAATCATGGCGTCATTCACTATATATTTGTTTCACACGGCATTTGAAGGATTTACCAAATCTATTGTATATAGAGTGGCGGAATTCGTTCCTCTTCCTTTTATTCTGCAAGCGGTTGTGATCGTCGTTGGTGGAATAATCTTACCTGTTTGGCTGGATAAATTCGTTCTCCGGAAATATCGGGTCACACGCTATCTGTTTGGATTGAAATAGTGTTGTTTCAATGAAAATATTATTAATTAATAATTTTCACTACCGTAAGGGCGGAAGTGAAACGGTATATTTTAATACGGCTGAAATTCTTCAAAAGAGAGGTCATGAAGTCATCTTCTTTAGTCGTGAGAATCCAAAAAATCTGCCGTGCAGACAAGCTGAATATTTTATTCGTAGTAGTGAGTCTACCTCATATTTACGACGGATGCTGAACTATTTTTATAATAAAGAGGCTCGGCATAACATCGAAAAGTTAATCTTGCAGGAAAAACCAGACATTGCACATGTGCATCTTTTTTGGGGCGGTATATCCCCGTCAATTTTCGGGATTCTGAGAAAGTATAAAATACCGCTTATTCATACGGCACATGATTATCGAATGGTTTGTCCGGCTTATGTTTTTAATTCTAATGGGAGAATCTGCGAAGAATGCCAAGGAGTGCATTTTTATAAATGTGCATTAAAAAGATGCTCAAAAAAGAATTTGGTGGAGAGTGTGTTGATGTCAGCGGAAATGTATGAAAGGAATAGATTTCTTAATCCTGCAAGGAACCTGTCGGGTGTCATTTATGTTAGCCGCTTTTCTCGGGTGAAACACAAGCAGTATATGCCTTTGCTCTCATCCATACCATCAACGGTTTTATATAATTTTGCCAATGAACCGTCTGTAGATTTATTGAATCATTTTTCCGGTGATTATTATTTATTTTATGGACGACTTTCTTCTGAAAAGGGCGTAGATAAATTGATCGACGTATTTGCATCGCTTCCGGATATATCGCTTAAAATTGTCGGAACGGGCCCGCTTGAGGAGCAATTAAAGCAAACTGTTGTGCGGCGTCGGATTACGAATGTCGAATTTCTTGGCTATAAAATCGGACGAGAACTCCAAACAATCGTAAGTCGGGCATCGTTTGTATTGGTTCCCTCTCAATGGTATGAAAATAATCCGATGACAATAATTGAAGCGTATTCGTTGCAGAAGCCTGTCATCGGTGCAAATTTAGGCGGGATTCCAGAAATTATAGATGATGGTAAGACCGGATATATATTCCAGCATGATAATCCGGAAGACTTGCATCGGATTATCAAAAAAACCATTAATATGTCAGAGGCGGATTATCTGCGAATGGCGCAGAATAGTTACGAGTTTTTCAAGAATAATTTTAGTTCTGAAAATTATGCTGTTAAGTTGGAAGAATTCTATAACCAAATAAAAGATTCTTATGAGAATATTTAAACATCCGATATTGTTCGGAGGATTGAAGCATTTGCGTCAGGTATTTTGGTTGTCAATCATGAATATTTTGCCTGTGCCGGGAACTTTGCGTTGGATCTTTGCAAAGTGGGGTGGGGTAAATTTTATTTCCGATAATGAAAAAAATGGTTTTATATTGGATCAAACGTGCGTTTTGATAGGGTTTACCCCGGGAATATAATTATTCATAATGGAGTTCATATTACACATGGGGTTATATTCCTCACACATTGTTTAGATACGCAAAATTCCGATTTGTCGGATATTTTCTGGAAAGAAAATCATATTACGATTATGCCTCGGGCTTTCATTGGAACCAATACGATTGTTTGTGCCGACGTAACCATCGGAGAAGGTGCTGTTGTCGGAGCTGGAAGTATTGTTACAAAAGATATTCCACCTTACGAAATATGGGCTGGAAATCCGGCGCAATTTATTAAGAAAAGAAGTTGCAAACAATGACCCAAAAGATTAATTGGATATTAATTCTACAGGCCTGGGCAATGTTATGGGTTGTTGTCGGACATGCGCCCTTGTTGTCTGTAGATATGATACAACCTGGATATGTGGAAATTTTGTATCGGATAGCTTACTCATTTCACATGCCATTGTTCATTTTCGTGTCCGGATATCTGTTTTATATGACACGTATAAGTAAACCCATGCCATACGCGGAAATGGTCTTGGATAAATTAAAACGTCTGGGTATTCCATTTTTATTCTTCACTTTGGTTGCTATGGTTGTAAAGACTCTTTTTGCAAGTGATATGGCTCGGCCTTCTACGATTTCTGTTAATGAATTTATAAGAAGTGTCATGTATCCGGGGCAGGGGCCTTTAGGGGAATTATGGTTTGTGGCAACGATATTTTGGATGTTTCTTATGAGACCGATATGGGCCTGGACTTTGAAAAATGGTTATTCGAGCGTTTGTACATTAATTGTACTCTTGTTAATAAGATTGATTACCCCCCCCCGTGGTATTGAGTTGCTGTGTATATCGACTGCTATGAGATATGCTGTGTTCTTTTATGTGGGGATGTGTTTCAGGCGATTCGTGAATGTCCAAAGTCTTATGTCTCTAAAAAGCGGATATATGTTGTGTGGGATCGTTATTTTAGTTGGGGTTGAGCTAGTATTGTGGCACTATTCTTTAGCGTTATTACTTGCCTTTACAGGTATAACTATAGCTATTGCGGTCGCTTTGCTTTTTGATCGGTATATTCCGAAAATTTTTAGCCTTTTCAGAAACTATACTTATCAAATTTATCTGATGGGCATATTTATTCAGATACTTGTCAAGATGTTATATAAGAGGGATATATTTCCATCTTATTTTTGGGGATACGCTTTGTGTATCCTTTGTGGTCTATATATTCCGGTGCTTATTGCATATATTGCAAGAAAGCTTGATGTTGAATTTATTAAATTGTGTTTGGGACTATCAAAATAAATTAATTATGACTGGTTCAATAATTGTCACTTACCGCTGTCCCATGCGGTGTAAAATGTGTAATATCTGGGAAAATCCAACTAAGCCATCCGAAGAATTCGCTCCTGAACTGTTGAAAAAACTGCCTCGTATGAATGGGGTAAATATTACTGGCGGAGAACCATTTGTAAGAGAAGATATCGAAGATATTGTTAAAGTGCTCGAAACAAAGACGGAGCGCATTGTTTTTTCGACCAGTGGTTATTTCTCAGATCGGATCCTTGAGATGGCAAGGAAACATCCGCATGTCGGTTATCGCATCAGCATCGAAGGGCTCTCTTGTAAAAATGATGAATTGAGAGGACGACAAGGTGGGTTTGATAAAGGATTGCATACTTTGCTCGAATTGCGGCGAATGGGAATAAAAGATATCGGTTTCGGTATTACTGTATCGAATAATAATTCGGCCGATATGCTCAATCTTTATGAGCTGAGTAAGAATTTGAAAATGCAATTTGCAACGGCTTCGTTTCATAATTCTTTTTATTTTCATAAATATGACAATAAGGTTACCAATCTTGATGAAGTATGTGGTAATTTTGATGAATTGATACAGCGATTAATGCAAGAGAATGATCCGAAATCGTGGTTCCGTGCGTTCTTTAATCTTGGTCTGATTAATTATGTTAAAGGAGGGCGACGTATGTTACCTTGTGAGGCTGGAACCGAGAATTTTTTTATCGATCCGGTTGGCAATGTGCTTCCTTGCAATGGGATGGAGGAAAATTGCTGGTTTGATACGATGGGTAATCTAAATGATGTATCTTCATTTGAAGAGATATGGCAAAGTGAAAAAGCTGCTCAGGTTCGTGAGAAAGTGGCTAACTGTCCGAAAAGCTGCTGGATGATCGGCTCTGTATCTCCGGTAATGAAGAAATATATTCGTCAAGTTATACCGTGGGTTATAAAAAATAAATGGAAAGTAGTGCGTGGTGGAACGGTTGACACAGAATGTATTCCATTTTTTCATGTAGGAAACAATGACAAACAAGGATTAAGATAATGTTTGTTGGATAAGTATTGTTCTCTGCTGTTTTATTTTGCCGTATATGAAAATAGCCTTTATTGGAGGTCGCAATATCCATAAATTAGGTGGTATTGAAAATTATATGTACAATTTAGCGACCGAACTTGTAAAACGGGGCTACGAACCGATTGTATTTTGTGAAAGCGATCGGAATGGGACAGAATGGGTAAATGGGTTTCAGGTCGTTCATCAGAAATCTCTGAATAGTAAATTCTGGAATAAACCGATTCTGGGGTTAAAGGCTATCGTTCGGATATTGCGATATGATAAAACTGTTAATATTTTGCATTTTAATGCTGGAGGGCCAGCCTATTTTGCATGGATTGCCCGGATGTTCGGGCGAATTACGATTTATCAAGGACATGGTATAGAGTGGCGTCGAACTAAATGGAAATGGTATCAACGCTTGATTATGCGATTAACGAACGCTTATGTAGTTCTTTTATGTACTAAATACGCTACTGCGGTTTCGGAAGAACAGACTGAAATGTTAAACCGGCTGTACCATAAGAAATGCGTTACGATTCCTACGGCAGTAAATGTGCCTGTTTGTTCGGTTGAAAGTGCTGTTTTACAAAAATATGGGCTTGAAAATAATGATTATTTTCTCTTTTTGGGGCGTCTTGTGCAAGATAAAAATCCCGATTATTTGATCCGTGCATATATTCAGTCTGGAATTATTGATAAAAAATTAGTGATCGCAGGAAGTAATGATGCGGATCCAGCTTATGTTCGCCAATTGAAAGAAATGGCGCAAGAGTATGAGAATATTATCTTTACAGGTGCTGTTTATGGAGTAGATAAAGAAAAATTACTGGAATCGTGTTTTGCATTTTGCATACCTTCGACTATTGAGGGATTGGCTATTACCCTACTCGAGGCGATGAGCTATGGAAAGATATGTATAGCTTCGGATATTCTAGCTAATAAGGAAGGACTTGGGGAGAATGGACTTTGGGTAAAGGCTGAAGACGAGGAGAGTCTTTGTCGGGCAATGAAATACGTATGTGAGCATTATTCGGAATTAAAAAAATCCGGGATACTAAATCAAAACCGTGTCAGGACACATTTTACATGGGATAAAATTGCAGGAAAATACGAATTATTTATTAAATCATTAAAATAATATTTACTATGGAAATTAATGAATTCATTGAAAAGTTTGCTGAAGTTGTCGAAGTTGAAGATGCATCAGCGTTAAATGCCGATACCAAATTCAGAGATTTGGATGAATGGAGTTCACTCGCCGGATTATCTGTAATTACTATGTTTGATGAGGATTTTAATGTTGAGCTGACAGTGGCGGAGTTCAGACAGGCTGTGACGGTTGGCGATTTGTATAATATGTTGGAAAAATAAAGATATGGCATTTCTTCAAATTAGCCATGTAGAGATAAAAGGAATAAGTGCTTGTGTTCCGAAACGTATAGAACGGAATCGGGATTATCCGTATCTTTCGGCTGAGGAGATTGAGAAGTATATTGCAACAATCGGGGTTGAACAACGTCATTGTGCTATTCATGATGGTTCGATCTGTACATCCGATTTGTGCTTTGAATCTGCGGAGAAGTTACTGAATGAGTTGCAATGGAATCGCGATGAAGTAGGCCTTTTGGTTTTTATATCCCATACGGCAGACTATAAACTTCCGTCGACGGCCTGCATTCTGCAAGATCGTCTAGGCCTGTCGAAACAATGCATGGCGTTTGATTCTCCTTTGGGCTGTTCCGGATTTGTATACGGGTTGGGTATAGCATCCAGTATCCTGCAAACAGGAATGATCAAAAAAGCCTTGCTTTTGGTCGGTAATACCCAGTCATTTTATGCAAGTCCTGAGGATCAGAGTACTGCGTTGCTTTTCGGTGATGGGGGCTCTGCTATTGCATTGGAATATAATCCGGATTATGATCGTACGATGGATTTTCATTTTTATAGTGATGGCTCGGGGCGGGATGCATTGATTGTACCGGATGGGGGATGTCGTAATCCGTTTACAATTGATTCTATGAGGATTGAACCCTGTGAAGAAGGACATCGCCGAAACCGGTTGCATGAAAAAATGGATGGTTTAGAGGTTTTCACTTTTGCAACGAGGAATGTCCCTAAGTCGTTAAATATGCTTCTTGACCAATTTTCAATCAACCCGTCTGATATCGATTATTTGTTATTACATCAAGCTAACCGGTTTTTGTGTGAAAAAATTCGTAAAAGGATGCAATTTGAGGGAGAAAAAGTTCCATATAATATTGATAAGTTTGGTAATACAAGTGGAACATCTATCCCTTTGTTAATGGTTACTAACCTTACCTCGGATTTGAAAACGAAATCTTTACGGCATTTGGCCACTGGATTTGGTGTTGGTCTCTCTATTGGCAGTGTCTGCTTTTCTACGCACCATATTATATGTCCGGAACTTTTATATTTATAAATCTATGTTCAATCCCTTTTCTCTGGCAGGTAAAACGATTTTGGTTACCGGTGCTTCATCCGGAATAGGCCGTCAATGTGCTATTGACTGTAGTCGTATGGGAGCTCGAGTTGTTTTGATTGGCCGTAGTGAGGAACGTCTTGCTGAAACCTTTCACGAGATGATTGGTTGCGGGCATATGATAACTGCAATCGATTTGACGGATTTTGATCGAATAGGCGGATGTGTCACCGATATTATTTCGCAATGTGGGCCTATTCATGGTGTGTTGCATTGTGCTGGTATATCGGCTATATTATCACTCAAACAAATGGATATTTTGCATTTAGACCATTTTTTTCGAAATAATGTCTATTCTGCTATTGAACTCACCCGAGAGGTCTGCAAAGTGCACCATATTGCAAAAGAAGGAGCCAGTATTGTTTTCTTTTCTTCAGTAATGGGTTGTGTCGGTGAAAGTGGTAAATCTCTTTATGGTATGACAAAAGGGGCATTAATCGCTGGGAGTCGCTCGTTAGCTTGTGAATATGCAAAACGAAAGGTAAGATTCAATGTAATTTCTCCCGGAGCTGTCGAAACACCGATTAATGCCCGACAGCCTTATATGGCAGATCCCGAGTTACGTCAGCTACTTGAAGAAAAACATTTGCTTGGATTAGGCCGGACAATAGATATTTCTTATGCCTGTATTTATCTTTTAAGTGATGCATCACGGTGGATAACAGGCCAGAATTTAATTGTGGATGGGGGATATACGGCTCGTTAATACTTTGGGTTATGGTGGTTGTATGTAAAACAACTCCGGAAATTACCGATGCGGAGATAAAACAAATTTATTCATTGTTTTTTGAGGTTTTTGGCAAACATCGCGATTGTCATACGTTTCGTGAAGAATATTCCAATACGCCGTTTGGATATTCGTATCATAGTCTTTTATACAATGATAATGGACAGATTGTTGGTTTCCACTCCTGTATGCCATTCTATTATCGTAATAACAACGAGCGTTTTTTTGTCGCGTTGGGAATTGATTCGATGGTCAAAAAGGAGTATCGTGATTATTTCTATTTCCGAGATATGATCACAACTTGTCAGAACCGATTGAAACAAGAAGGATGTATTTTGCGCATTGGTTTTCCGAACGATAACTCGCATCCAGTTTTAAAACGGGGATTAAAACATAAGGATATAGGGCGACTTACAACCTATTGTCTGATTCGCAATATCGGAAGTGTGAGGTTCTCTCTGTCTTGGTTGAATTTTTTCAGTCGAAGTGCAGCCAAGATTCAATATTATTTGTCTTATTTATCTATCGGGAATAAACTGTATGAATTTAGGTTTCGGAAAGATCGTAGGACATTCGATGTTGTACGTTACAAATGGTTTGGAGGAAACTATGAACATGTTAATCTGGGTAAAGCGGAGTGTTTTTACAAAATTCAGGATTATGAAGGTATTTCCACTGCCTTTTTGTTAGATGTATTTCCGTTGTCGCGTTCGGCATTTGAGACTGCAGTCCGTTACATATATAAAATAGAGCACAAAAGAATTGACATGATTCTGTATGTTGGTGCGCTTCCGTTTACACCATTGGGTTTAGTCAGAATTCCGCATCGTTTTGAACCTAAGCATTTCCATTTTACTTGTAAGCCTTTAGTCGATGGTGTTTTTGACGACGGGGTGTATGATCTTTGTCAATGGGATGTAAATCTCTCAAATTTCGATTTGTTATAGATTTTCTTTGTATCATATGAATATTCTTACTTTCGATGTAGAGGAATGGTTTCATCTTCTTGATAACGACTCTACTCGTACAGAAACTCAATGGAAAAATTATGAGGTGCGTATCTACGAAAATATGGATCGGATATTCCGTATTCTTGAAGATACCGATACTCGCGCAACCTTTTTTATTATCGGATGGATTGCCAAAACTTATCCGGATATTGTAAAAAAGATTGCGGAAAAATATGAGATTGGTAGTCATACGATGAATCATCAATTGATCTGGCAACAGGATCGTGCGACCTTTCGAGAAGATCTCTATTCTTCAATTGAATTACTGCAAGATATTACAGGGAACCCGGTCAAATGTTTCCGGGCACCTGGATTTTCTATTCGGGCGAGTGAAGCATGGGCTTTTGAAGAGATTAAGCGTTGTGGAATTGAAATCGACTGTTCTGTGTTTCCCGCTCATCATGCCCATGGAGGATTACCGTCTTATGGACAGGCTGTGCCAAGTATTATTAGAGTAGAGGGTACGGAGTTGAAAGAGTTCCCTATTTGTTCGAAGGAATTATTGGGACATCAGGTAATTTTTTCTGGTGGTGGCTATTTTCGATTATTTCCTTATAGGATAATTAAACGATGGTTTGCAGAACGGGACTATACTATCTCCTATATACATCCTCGAGATTTGGATGCAGGTCAGCCAATGATCCAGGGTTTACCATTTAGTCGTAAGTTCAAATCTTATATTGGACTTCAAGGTGCAGAGCATAAATTGCGCCGTTTGTTGTCTGATTTTAGCTTTACGGATATTTCTACTGCTGCTGCAACTATCGATTGGGACAAAGTCCCGATCGTAAATCTTTGATAGTTCTATTATAATATTGATATTGTAGATGACTCATTTTATTGAATCGAAAAGTTTATTCAACATAATAGTCCGTAATCTTGAAGTCCTAGTCCGGTTAAAAGGTCGTTTCGGGAGGTTTACTGCAGAATACTTAGTGTGGAGATAGTTGGTTATACTTTATATTTGAAAAAATGCTTTAAAATGATAAGAGAATATATCCGTGCTGATTATGCCCGGTTTGAAAAAAAGAATCGTAAAATTTACTTTTGGGTTCGATTCGTTCACTATCCAGCTTTCCGGTTGCTGGTAATATTTCGTATTATTCAAGGTCTTAGATGTAGTGTGCTGAAACGAATTCTTCGGGTTTATTATCGGCATTTGGAGCGAAAATACTTGATTGATTTGCCCTTAACAGTCAAACTGGGTAAAGGCTGTTTTTTCCCTCATAATGGGCCGGTTGTTTTCAATCCGGCCGCCATTGTTGGTGAAAATTGCAGTATTCATCCATGTACATTGATTGGCACTGTCCGGGGAGAGGGGGGGGGAATTCCAATTGTCGGGAATAATGTTTTTATCGGGCATGGTGCTAAATTATTAGGGAATATAGTTGTTGGTGACTATTGTTTTATTTGTCCAGGTTCCGTGCTTCTCAATTCTGTTAAGAAAGGATGTACTGTTGGCGGAACTCCTGCTCGGGTTTTGAATGAAAATGGAATGGAAAATTATAAATTATATTTATAAGTGTCCGTTTATATATTATCTGTTAAATCATGAAAGGCATAATCTTGGCAGGCGGCAGCGGAACGCGTTTGTACCCGATCACGAAGGGCGTCAGCAAGCAGTTGTTGCCTGTTTACGACAAGCCGATGGTCTACTACCCTTTATCGGCGTTGTTTCTGGCTGGTATCCGCGACATCCTCCTGATCTCTACGCCAGAGGATGTGGGTTGTTTCCGTCGTTTGCTGGGTGACGGTTCTGACTACGGGGTTCGTATCAGCTACGCGGAGCAGCCGTCCCCGGACGGTCTTGCGCAGGCGTTCCTGATCGGCTCGGATTTCATCGGCAATGACTCCGTGTGTCTGGTTCTGGGCGACAACATCTTCCACGGCTCGGGCTTCACGGGCCTTCTTCGCGAGGCGGTACGCACGGCCGAGGAGGATGGCAAGGCCACAGTTTTCGGCTATCGGGTCGACGACCCGCAGCGCTACGGGGTTGCGGAGTTCGACGCTGCGGGCAACTGCCTGTCGATCGAGGAGAAACCGGAACACCCGAAATCGAACTACGCGGTGGTGGGTCTCTACTTCTACCCCAACAAGGTCGTGGATGTGGCCCGGGGTATCAAACCCTCGGCGCGCGGGGAGCTTGAGATCACGAGCGTGAACCAGTCGTTCCTGCAACGCGGCGAGCTGAAGGTGCAGACGCTTCAGCGCGGCTTCGCGTGGCTGGACACGGGCACACACGACTCTCTGGCCGAAGCCTCGATCTTCGTGGAGGTCATCGAGAAACGCCAGGGTCTCAAGATCGCCTGCCTGGAGGGAATCGCCTACCATAACGGCTGGATCACGGCCGCTAAGCTCCGGGAGTTGGCGCAGCCGATGCTCAGGAATCAGTACGGGCAGTACCTGTTGAAACTCACCGACGAAAACCGACGCTAAAGCCATGAAAGTCATCCCTACCGAAATAGAAGGAGTGGTCATCCTCGAACCCGATGTCTTCGGGGACGCTCGGGGTTATTTCTTCGAGAGCTATTCTGAGCAGTCCTTCGGCAGGCTCGTACGCCCCGTGCGGTTCGTGCAGGACAACGAGTCGATGTCGAAGTACGGCGTTCTTCGCGGTCTTCACTTCCAGCGGGGGGCGCATGCGCAGTCGAAACTGGTGCGCGTTGTCCGGGGCCGCGTGCTGGACGTCGCGGTGGACATCCGCCGGGGCTCGCCCACGTTCGGGCGGCACGTCTCCGTGGAGCTCTCGGGGGACAACAAACGGCAGTTCTTCGTACCGCGGGGCTTCGCGCACGGCTTCTCGGTGCTGAGCGACGAGGCTGTATTCCAATACAAGTGCGACAACCTCTATGCCCCCGAATCGGAGGGCGCCATCGCGTGGGACGACCCCGCGCTGGGCATCGACTGGCACCTGGCACCGGGGGATGTCGTCCTCTCACCTAAGGACAGTTGCCACCCGCGGCTGGAAGAGGCCGCGGAACTGTTCGACTATAATACGGACTACTATGCTTAATATCCTGATTACGGGCGCCAACGGACAGTTGGGGAGCTCGCTGCGGCAGCTTGGGAGCGTGTCGCCCAACAACTACCTGGCCACCGACGTCGCGGAGCTGGACATCACCGACGCCGGGGCGGTGCTTCAAACGGTCAAGGAACAGCGTATCGACGTGATCGTCAACTGTGCGGCCTACACGAACGTGGAGAAGGCCGAGGAGGATGAACCGACAGCCGACCTGCTCAACCACAAGGCCGCGGCATACCTCGCGGCAGCGGCCAAGGAGACGGGTGCGACGCTGATCCACGTCTCGACGGACTACGTCTTCGACGGCACGGGGCACAGGCCCTACACGGAGGATATGGCGACCTCGCCGCTGGGGGCCTACGGGCGTACGAAGCTGGCGGGCGAGGAGGCCGTGAAGGCCTCGGGGTGCCGCTACCTGATCCTGCGCACGGCATGGCTCTATTCGGAGTACGGGAACAACTTTCTGAAGACGATGCTGCGGCTGACCTCGGAGCGTGAGACGCTGCGCGTGGTCTTCGACCAGGTGGGCACTCCGACCTACGCCGGCGACCTGGCGCTTGCGATCTTCTCCCTGATCGAGGCGGGGCGCTATGCGGGCAACGAGGGGGTGTACCACTTCACCGACGAGGGCGTGTGCTCGTGGTACGACTTCGCGGTGGAGATCGCCGCGGCCGCGGGACATGACACATGCCGCATCATCCCCTGCCACACGTCGGAATACCCCACGAAGGCCACCCGCCCGGCCTACTCGGTGCTGGACAAGACCCGCTTCAAGGAGACCTTCCAGATGGATATCCCGCACTGGAGGGAGGCTTTGATCTACTGCATGAAACGACTCACAGAAAATAACCCATGAAACGCACTATCCTGATTACGGGCGGAGCGGGCTTTATCGGCTCGCACGTAGTACGCCTGTTCGTGACGAAATATCCGGATTACCGGATCGTTAACCTGGACAAACTGACCTACGCGGGGAACCTTGCCAACCTGCGGGACATCGAGGATTCCCCGAACTACGTGTTCGAGAAGG
>OGUL01000891.1_pt1 | contig 28901 bp, 20 predicted proteins | sample 1553651 | NCBI WGS metagenome assembly OGUL01 (sample SAMEA2580048, study PRJEB22360) | human gut metagenome | biome: human gut; feature: human-associated habitat; material: faeces | place: Denmark | collected 2008/2010
CTTCGTGCTGACCGTCAGCCGGAGTTCACACAGATCGATATGGAGCTTTCTTTCGTAGATGTAGATGATGTAATCGATGTAAATGAGAGATATCTTTCCTACCTGTTCAAAGAGGTTCTTGGTATCGATGTGAAACTTCCAATCGAGAGAATCACATGGCAGGAAGCAATGGATCGTTTCGGTTCTGATAAACCGGATATGAGATTTGGCATGGAGCTTCATGATGTAAGCGATATTGTGAAGAACTGTGGATTCTCCGTATTTACAGGTGCTCTTGAAGCTGGTGGAAGCGTTCGTGGTATCAACGCAGAAGGCCAGGGCAGCATGCCTCGTAAGAAAATTGATAAGTTAGTAGAGTTTGCCAAGGGATATGGTGCAAAAGGTCTTGCATACATTGCAATCGCAGAAGATGGCACCAGAAAGTCTTCCTTTGCCAAGTTTATGACAGATGAGGAGATGGATGCTCTTGTAGCTGCTATGGACGGTAAAGCAGGTGACCTGCTTCTGTTTGCAGCGGATAAGAAGAAACTGGTTTATGATGTTCTTGGCGCACTTCGTCTGGAGCTTGCAAAACAGATGGATCTTCTTGACAAGAACGAATACCGCTTCGTATGGGTAACGGAGTTCCCGCTTCTTGAGTGGAGCGAGGAAGAAAACCGTTTCACAGCTATGCACCATCCATTTACAATGCCGATGGATGAGGATATCCCGCTTCTCGACACAGATCCGGGCGCTGTTCGTGCGAAGGCTTACGATATTGTACTGAATGGTAACGAGATCGGCGGCGGCAGTGTTCGTATCCATCAGGATGATATTCAGAAGAGAATGTTTAAAGAGCTTGGATTTACCCCGGAAGCTGCCCATGAGCAGTTCGGATTCCTTCTGGATGCATTCAAATACGGAGTTCCGCCTCACGCCGGACTGGCTTATGGTCTTGACCGTCTGGTTATGCTCATTGCCAAGGTTGACAGTATTCGTGACGTAATTGCATTCCCGAAGGTAAAAGATGCATCTTGTCTGATGACTCAGGCACCGCAGCGCGTAAGCGAAGCACAGCTGGACGAGCTGGGACTTGAAGTTGAGAAAGAAGCTGCTCCAGAGACTGAGGAATAAGAAAAGAAATACAACAAGAGATAACTTAGCTTATAACTTGGAATAAGCTGACTGAAAAATCCTGCCTGCAAAAATGGGTGGGATTTTTCTTATGGAAGAATGTTGTCACGCTCTGGCAGGCATGGACTTTGGGTTCGCTGTCAGCACAAATAAAAACGCCCCTGCACAAGTTTGCAGAGGCGTAAATTTTAACTATATCATCCGTTGGTTTCCTGCTTGTCTTCTACCGGGCTGGAACTTAAAGTTCCAAACAATGCCTGTCCAAACACCGTTCCTGCGTCTTCCAGTTTCCAGGAAGCACCGTCGTTGATCAGTGTGAAAGTCGTTTCCACTGTTTTAGTAGCTGTATTTTCTTCAATATATTCAAGAAGCAGACTGTAGGACTTTTCATATCGTTTTTGGGCACCGTCGATAACAGCATCCACAGAGGCAAGATAGGAATCCAGCTCCTTCTGATAATTTTCCAGAATAGCATCGCTGTCAAAGGTGGTAATATTGGCTGTAACTGTGGCTGTATAGCCGGAAACAGTGGTTTCCCCAATAGAATAATCAAAGGTGGAGTGAACCTGTTTTACCAGTGCTTCTGCAAGGCTGATCTTTGCAGGGTCTTCTGTGCTGATAATGGAATCTGCATTTAAATAATTGCCCAGTTCCTCTGCAGTCATATTTTTCAGGGTATTCAGATAAACTAAGATTGTATCTTCCGGTGATAAAATATCCGGGTCTGTGAGATCGTTCATAAGACCGCCGACAAGGTCATTTTCCAGTGTATTGGTGCGCCGGATCTCCCAACTGGTTTCGCCGTCTTTATCTGAGGCATCTAAGGAGATGGTGCAGTTACGCTCCACAGTCTGGTAGTCATTACTCTTAAGCAGTTCATCCAGAAGCGTGTAGCGCTCTTCAAGGGAAATGGTCTGTTCCGTAGCTTCTTCAGAGGAAGCGGACTGGGAAATTTCATGCTTCAGCTGCGCCTTGGAAAAATCTTCAGCAAGCGCATGGGCATCCAGAGTGACCAGCCTGAGATTCGCCTGTGCGGATTGTTTGTCCTTGTCTACGTTAACATCCAGAATTTTATAATCAAAATCCTGGAAAAAGAGAGAAAAGACTTCTTCAATATCAGAAGAAATAGTGATATCTTCGGGTTCACCGGGGAAAAGCTCCTGGTAGGAGATGTATTTCTGTGTGGTAATGGAATCCAGATCCTTTAGCTGATCCAGTTCCTGTTTTACTGCGTCCTCGATTTTTTTCTCCTCCTTGCTGGTACAGCCGCACAGTGAAAAAGTGCAGAGAAGCAAAAGAAGAGGAAGCAGAAATCTGACTGACTTCATACAGAGTTCTTTCCTTTCAAATTATTACGTAAAATGTTTATAAAACTTTTTTATTATACCATTTTTTTTCATAAAAGTCAAAAATGCCTAAAATTTAGACGATATTTCTAAAAAAAGAGTGAATAAATTGTGAAAATTGCATTATTAGCTTAGAATACTTTTCTTTTGGGGATGAATCTGTTATTATAAACAGGGTAAATGCAGATGACAGATGTGGAGATATATCTGTTATAATTGCAAAAGATATTGAAAAACCATTGAGTTATCGTATAGGAGGTAACCATGAAGAAAAAAGGTTTTGTCATCGGAGGGTTGATCATTCTTGCTGGAGCAGCTGGTGCCGGTGGCTGGTATTACTATAAAGAGAATTATGGGGATTCTGCAGCGGCTTCTGGTGAAGTTGCATATGTGACTAAGATCAGCACTCTTCTTGGAGAAGATTCCGGAGTGCTGAACCGGTTCGCAGGCGTAGTAGAACCTCAGGAGACGGTAAAGGTAAATATTGAGAACAATCGAACTGTTACCGAAGTGAAGGTGAAGGTTGGAGATGAGGTAAAGAAGGGACAGCTGCTTTTTGAATACGACCTGAGCAGTATCCAGGATAGTCTGAAGGAAGCCCAGCTGGCTCTTGATCGTCTGAAGAATGAAGCACTCAGCCTCAATACGCAGATATCCACTCTTGAGAAAGAGAAGAAGAAAGCCAATAAGAACAACCAGCTTTCTTACACCATTGAGATTGAGACCAATAAGATGAACCTGAAGAAGAACGAGTATGACCAGGTGAGCAAGCAGGCAGAGATTGATAAGCTGCAGGCCGCTACCACCAATACAGAAGTACGAAGTGAAATCGATGGCGTCATCCAGAAAATCGATACCAGCAAGCTGGGAAGTGACGACGGAGATACTCTGGATGACAGCATGGGAGCTGATTCCGGAATTGATTCTTCTGATAATTCTTTTATCACCATTCTTAGTACAGGTGCTTACCGTATTAAGGGGCAGGTAAATGAGCAGAATCGTAATACGGTTGTTCCAGGCTCTGCAGTTATTGTACGTTCCAGAGTTGATGAGAATCAGATCTGGCATGGAACTATGGGGGCTGTGGACGAGCAGAATTCAAGTAACAGCAATAGCAGCAATTCCTATTATTTTGGTGGATCAAGCGATGATACCACAAGTTCCAGTACATATCCTTTTTATGTAACCCTGGATTCTTCGGATGGACTTATGCTGGGACAGCATGTATACATAGAGATGGATGAAGGTCAGGAGGAGCAGAAGACTGGCATCTGGCTTGGGGATTATTATATTGTAGATGCTGATACGGAAAGTCCTTATGTATGGGCTGTAGATTCTAAAGGCAGACTGGAGAAGCGCTCTGTTGTTCTTGGACAGCATGACGATGATCTTTCAGAATATGAGATCGCGGATGGCCTTACTGAGGATGACAGTATTGCATTCCCGTCAGACAGCCTGGCAGAGGGAATGCGGACAAAGGACGTATCTGAGATGACAGATGAGGATCTGGAGGCTGTTGATATGGAAAGTAATCTGGATGGCAGTGAGTACTCAGACGGAGATACCATGGAGCCTATGGATGGAGACTATTCCAGTGCGGACTTTGAGACAGGCGTTTCAGATGAGAGCATGGATGCTGCGATTGATGGGGATAGTACAGACTTTTCAGAAGATTTCTCGGATGAAGATTTTATAGAGGATGATTCAGAAGGGGACGATTACGAAGACTTTACAGATGAGAGCATTGATGAGCCTGGACAGTATGGTTCTGATGATACGGAGGCCGCAGGATGATACTTGAACTGAAGGGGATTTATAAAGATTACCAGCAGGGAAAAATGATTGTCCCCGTATTGAAGGACGTAAACTTTTCCATGGAAGAAGGCGAATATGTAGCCATCATGGGACCTTCCGGTTCTGGTAAATCTACATTGATGAATATAATCGGTTGTCTGGATCAGGCAACCAAGGGAACTTTTTTCCTGGATGGGCAGGACATCAGCAAATGTTCTGAGAATGAGATGTCAGATATCCGTCTGAACAAGATTGGATTTGTATTTCAGAGCTTTCACCTGCTGCCGAGACAGTCTGCTATTTCCAATGTGGAAATGCCGCTGAACTATGCTCATGTGCCGAAGAAGGAGCGACGCGAGCGCGCTTTTGCAGCACTTGACAGGGTGGGGCTTGCAGACCGTGTGGATTTCAGACCCAATCAGCTCTCAGGTGGACAGATGCAGCGAGTTGCCATCGCCCGTGCCATTGTAAATAATCCAAGACTTCTTCTGGCTGATGAGCCTACCGGTGCACTAGACAGTAAGTCTGGCAGACAGGTTATGGAGCTTTTCCAGAAGCTGAATGATGAAGGCGTTTCTGTTCTTATGATCACTCATGATCCGGATATTGCAGCACATGCCAAGCGGGTAGTTATGATCCGTGACGGTGAGCTTCAGGAAAAGAGGTGATCCTATGGGAAAAGCGAAGAAAATTATAATAGGTGTGGTAGTCACAGCTCTTGTAGGAACCGGTATTGGCGGCGGACTGCTGTATGTACGGAAAGGAAGCCAGAAGGAAGTGCTGGTGGCAAGCGTCAGTGATCTGGCAGGTGAGAGATATGATTCCGATACCACATTGAGCGGAACTGTATATGCCAATGCAACACAGAGGATTTCCGTAGAGAAAGACATGATCATCCAGGAAATTTATGTGAGCAAAGGGGATGAGGTAAAGCCTGGAGACAAGCTGATTTCTTTTGACATGACGCTTGTGGAAATGGAACTGAACATTGCCAAGCTGAAGCTTCAGAAACAGCAGCAGGATCTTGCTGTTGCAAAGAAAAGACTTACCAGCCTGCAAAATGGCGGACCGATTCTTGATTCCGATTCTTCCTCCGCAGACAATCTGATTGATTCAGGAGAGGATTCTACAGAAGATGACAGCTCCGATCTTACGGGAGATGATGAACTGTCTTTTGCAGTAACTGCTTCTGATCATTATCTGGCAGCTGTTTTGCAGCCAATGCTTCTGGCTGCTGTGACAGATGGATTTGCAGACGCTCAGGCAGTTGTAAATGAAGAAATTACTTCTGCAGATACCCAGGAAGTGGGAAGCGAAGATATTGGTTCTGCAGATGAAATGACAAGCGGTGACACAGGAGATCTTTCTGCTGATACAGAAGCTGATTCCGGAGATGATTCTGAAGACGATTCAGAGGATAGCACCGGCGATCCGGGTACTGCTTCCGGATTTTATGACGAACCTTCCAGTGATGGTTTTAGCAGTGATATTTCAGACACGAATCAGGGAGGATTTTTCGATGGAAGCAATTCTGGTTCCTCACAGAATCATGCTACCGTTGGAAATGACGGATTTGTAGATGGCGAGGAACCTTTTTACCTGACTCTGGATTATGATACAGAACCTTATCAGGGAACAGGAACCGAAGAAGATCCTTATCTGTATCTTTGTTCCAGTGCAAAAGGCAGGGTAAATGTAACCGGTGCCTTTCTGAACAAGATGGCTGGCTATAATGCTGACGGAACCATTCTTCTTCATCCGGGTGGATACTGGTATCTGTTGGAGTTCCATCATAATGATACCATTGCTGATTACACGAATCGAAAGAAATCCTGTACAGGATATTATCTGATTGATGGAAATATGCTCAGCAATCCAGTTGACCGCTTTGCGGAAATGGATTTTACCCTTGACGGGGCTATGCAGTATGATAAGGGAGATGACGAGCCGGATATTCCTGGTGATGGAGGCGGTGGTGGCGGAAGCTCTTCCCTGTCCCGTTCAGAGGCCATTAAGATCCAGAAGAACCGGATCGCCAGTCTGGAACTGGATGTGCAGGAGAGTGAGATCAGTATCAGTAAGCTTCAGAAGAAAGCTGACAGAAAGTTGATCACCAGTAAGCTGGATGGTATTGTAACCACTGTGGGAGATGCAGCTACAGGTACCAATTCAGAATCTGATTCCTTTATGATCATTAAGAGCAAAGACGGCTATTACGTACAGGGAACTGTAGGGGAGCTTATGCTTGACCAGGTGAAGGAAGGCACAATTTTGAACTGCAATTCTTATGGTGAGAATGGATATATGAATTTTGAGGCTGAGGTGATCCAGGTTTCTGATTATGCAGTTGATGGAGACAGCTCCTATTATTACTATGGAGACAGCAATCCAAATGTTTCTTCTTATAATTTTACTGCCAAGATCACAGATGACACCGTGCAGGTAAGTGTTGGAGACTGGGTGGATATCCAGCTGGAACAGCAGGCGCAGAGTACTGACGGCATTGTTCTTTCCAAGGCTTTTGTCCGTACGGAAGACGGCGTAAGCTATGTGTATAAGGATGACAATGGCGTGCTGAAGAAACAGATCGTTAAGGTAAAAGAGAATGTAAACGGTGGTGCTTATGTATTGGTAAGCGGCGGCTTGTCCATGGATGACAAGATTGCATTCCCTTATTCGAAATCCATCAAAGAAGGTATGAAGACAAAGGAAGGATCGCTGGATACGTTTATGGGATATGATTCCACATCATATGGCGGTCTTGGTTAAGGAGGGATTTCATGTTTGAAAATATACGTTTGGCATTCCAGGGAATCTGGTCACACAAGATGAGATCTTTCCTTACAATGCTGGGTATTATTATCGGTATTGCATCTATTATTGCCATTGTTTCCACGATTAAGGGAACGAGTGAGCAGATTAAGGATAACCTGATCGGTTCTGGAAATAACACGGTAAATGTAACTTTGTCACAGGGTGACAGTGCTTACAGTGTGGATTATTATGATGGCAGTTCTTCCGGCTCTACACCGATCCTAAGTCAGAGCCTGAAGGATGAAGTATTAAAAACAGATCATGTGGAGAATGCAACATTTTTCTACAGCAGAACAGATTACAACAGCAGTGTTTACTATGAGAACAGCAGTTTTTCCGGCGGCAAGGTCTATGGTATTGATACCAATTATCTGAATACCTGCGGTTATCAGGTTCGCTCCGGAAGGGGATTTGTACAGGCTGACTATGATAATTTCCGCAAGGTGGCACTGGTGGACAGCTATGCTGCTGATACCATGTTTCCGGGAGCTGATCCAGTGGGAAAAATCATTGAGATCGGTTCTGAACCCTATACAGTTGTAGGAGTTGTACGCCAGTCGGCTGACAGCTTGCCCAACATGGATACACCGAGTGATTTCGACAGCTATTATGAAAATGTAATTGGAACCGTAATGATTCCAAATAAATGCTGGCCGATTTCTTACAAATTTGATGAGCCTGAGAATGCGATTGTCAAAGTAGACAGCACGGACAACATGAGTGAGACTGGTTCTGCAGTAGCGAAGATTCTGAATAAATCCATCAGCAGCACTGGCAGTGGAAGCAGCGGCTTCAAGTACAAAGCAGATGATGTCATGCAGCGGGTAAAGGATCTTCAGGATTTAAGTGAGAGCACCAACTCCCAGCTGATCTGGATCGCAAGTATTTCTCTTCTGGTTGGAGGTATTGGTGTTATGAATATCATGCTGGTATCTGTAACCGAGCGTACCAAGGAGATTGGTCTGAAGAAGGCGATTGGTGCCAGAAAGAAGGTGATTCTGGGACAGTTCCTGACGGAGGCAGCAGTACTTACCAGTGTGGGAGGTATTATCGGAGTTGTTCTTGGAATCGGACTTTCAAAAGTAGTATCCAAGGTGGCAGGCTCACCTACAGCCATCAGCGTTCCGGCGATTATAGGCTCTGTAGTATTCTCTATGCTGATCGGTATCATCTTTGGTCTGCTTCCTTCTGTTAAGGCGGCTAACCTGAATCCGATTGATGCACTTAGAAGTGAGTAATGGTTTATATTTGCAATAAATGTTAATATTGTTATAAAAATGAACAGCTGAAAGCATGGATCAGATGATTTGTGTTTGGAGCTGTTCTTTTTTTATGAGTCAATTCATGCGTCAAAGTATGTTTTTGAGTTATTTGTGTAAAGTGGAGCGTGCAGATTGTGAGATTGCTTTTAGGACAGGCTATAGAGAATGTTATGTTCCGCCGGTTAAAATTTTGCAAAATATAAGGGGAAACATGATATACTTGTTTAGAGATTACATAGAGATTCCTTTGGTAGGATTATTGCATACCACTGGAAGGAGAAATTTAATATGCAAAAATATAAAAAATGGAAACAAGTTCTGTCTGTTTCTACAGCAGTAAGTCTATGCATTGCGGGTGCGGGAAGCCTGATGGGCTGCGGCAGTACTGACAGAGGGAAGGACAAGGCAGATTCCGTGGAATCCAAAGCAATGGGACGGTATCTGGAGAATGAACTGTCTGTGCCGGAAGGATGTATGGAGATTGTGGATTTGCAGGTTATGAAAGAGGGAAGCCTGAAAATGCTTGCAAGAAACAGTGATTACGAATTGATGCTCTACCAGTCCTCTGACAAGGGAAAGACTTGGGAAGAAGGGAAGAAGGTTGCCGGTTTTTTCGGTGTGGAAGGGGGATCCATTTATAAAGCAGCGCTTGGGAGAGACGGAAGTATTCTGATTGGCGTATATATAGAATCTGAAGATGAGAACAGCATGGGAAGTATGGAATATTATTATTGCCCCGCTGACGGTGAAGGAAAGAAGGTTGAAATCGGAGAAGATTTGGATGAAACCATGGCCTGGAGTATAGATATTGGGGAAAATGGCAACCTGTTTTTACAGATTTCAGGAAATGGAATCATGGAAATCAATCCTGTTGACGGGGCTGTGGTTCATGAGTATGAGAAAGGAAAATCCACAGATTATATGTGCGTAACTTCAGAGTATCTGATCGTGATTGCAGATGGAGATGTGCATTATTATGATGTGGCTTCCGGCAAGCCGGCAGGTGGAGGCGATGCACTGACTGCGCAGCTGAAAAAGACTCCTGCAAATCTGGAATTTGGAAATTCCTCCGGTACTGCCTTACTGTTTTTGGAGGGGGATGAGAAAGATACCATATTCTATGTGGATCAGACTGGTTTATACCGCTATGCATTTGGCGGCAATGTAATTGAGCAGGTAATTGATGGAAGCCTGAATTCCATAAGCTCTTCGAATAAGGCATTTAACTGTATGGCAATGGATTCGGAAGGCGTATTTTACATTGGTGAAGTTGATTACAACTCTGGCTTAAATGGTGGAAGGCTGCTTTCTTATAAGTATTCTGCAGATACTCCAACCGTACCGGATACAGAGCTCACCATATATTCCCTGGAAGAGAATTCCGGTATTCGACAGGCAGTTGTTATGTTTCAGAAGAAATATCCGGATATTTATCTCACACTGGAAACCGGAATGTCTGGAAACGATGGTGTAACACGTACAGATGCGTTAAAAACACTGAATACGGAGATTATGGCAGGAAAAGGACCGGATATTCTGATTCTGGACGGAATTTCTTCTGAAACCTATGCAGAACAGGGAATGCTGGAGGATTTAAGTGGAATTCTGAAAGATGCAGGATTGCTGGACAACATAGAAAGTGCTTATACAAAAGAGGATGGAAGTATCTATGAGATGCCAGTGAAATTTGGAATTCCTATGATAGAGGGAAACAAGGAGGATGTGCAGGCGGTGACAGATCTGGTTTCTCTTGCTGATGTGCTCACGAAGCACAAGGATGAATATGGACTGACTTCGGAAAACATCTATAAGCTGCCCTTACTTTATTCCATGTATCCACAGGCACTTCTGGAAAAACTGGCAGATAACAATTCCGCAGCATGGATGAAAGCGAATGGAACTCTGGATGAAGAAAAGATCAAGGGATTTCTGGAACAGTCCGAAAGAATTTATCAGGCTGGAAAGGATGCTATGGATGAATTAAAGGCTGCTTATCCACAGGCTTTTGATGACAGTGAACAGCCAGTATATGAAAGAGCTGGCAGTATTTCGGGAGAAACTGCCGTGCTGCTTTCCCGAAACTGTGAATTTGCTTTAGGTGATATTTTTTCGCCTTTGGATTTTGCATTTGTAAATTCTATGGCAGAGATAGATACTTCCTTGGCCTATGCACTTTGGAATGGGCAGATGGCAAATTGTTTCATTCCGGTCAGCCGAATCGGAATCAGCTCCAGAGCTTCCCAGAAAGCTGCTGCTGAGAAATTTGTGGAATATTTATTTTCAGAGGAAGGACAGATGCTTTCCAGAGAAGATGGTTTCCCTGTAGTGGAAGCTGTTTACAATGGAGAGGACTACTGGAATCAGGGAGAGGCTGGAAACGTGTTAGTTACTGGCGGCAGCAGTAACAGCGAGAACGGTCAGGAATTGGTATACAGTATAAAAGTTCCGTCAGCTGATAAGGTGAATGAATTAAAACAGCTTGGAAAAATGCTTACAACTCCGGTTTTGGATAATACAATCATTACCAGTGCTGTTTGTGAAAACGGAGTGCGTTACCTGAATGGGGAAATCAGTCTTGATGAGGCTGCGAATGCAGTCATGCAGCAGGTGAATCTGTATCTGGCAGAATAGAAGGAGTAAGAGATGTTTAAAAAGCTTCACAGGCAAATGACCATATTTGCATCACTGATCACAAGCGGAATACTGATCCTGATGGCAGTTTCCTGTCTTGTGATCTCCGAGAGAGGGCTTACCCATAATACTTATGAGAGATTTTTAAATAATGGAAATTCCTGTGTGGCTTATCTGGAAAATCAGACTGTGCTTTCTCACAAGTGGATACTGGAAGCAAAGCAGGAATACAAAGTGGAATTTCGCATTCTGAATAACGGAAAAAAGCTGTATTTTGATAAGCTGGATACAGAAAGCTGGAATCAGGATAAAAAGGAAGAAAATCTGAGCTCTGTAGGAAATATGCTGACAGAGGCTGCCAGAATTTCCAGGGAAGAGCAGGGGCTTGATGTGGACTATATGGGAAGCCTCTCTCTTTCCAAAACAGTTTATTTTGAAACTTCAGATTTTTATGCCTGTACAGCCTTGATTCCTAAGGGAAACGGCGTGTTAAGCCTGGTGCTGGTATATCCTCTTGATGGGTTGAAAACACAGATCTTTCATCAAAGAGTCTGGTTTGGAGTCATGGTGCTGCTTGCAGTTCTGGCTTTGGTTACATTTTCCTGGTTTTTTACAGGAAAAATGCTTCGCCCTCTGGAAGAGAATCAAAGGAAACAAACCCAGTTTATTGCTTCGGCATCCCATGAACTGAGATCTCCGCTGGCTGTGATATTGTCAAGTGTACAGGCAATGGAATCTGACTGGGAAAACGCCGGCAGATTTTTGAAAACCATAAAAAGTGAGGGAGACAGGATGTCCCGGCTTATCGGGGATATGCTTTCTCTTGCAAATGCGGACAATAAATCCTGGAGTATTATGAAGACAGATTGTGAGCTTGATACCTTGCTTCTGGATACATATGAGAAATACCAGCCTATTCTGCATGGAAAAAAGATTTCCCTGAAAGTAGTTCTGCCAGAGGAGCCTCTTTCTATCTGTAAGTGTGACAGTGCCAGAATCAGTCAGGTGCTGGGAATCCTTTTGGATAACGGGGCAAGCTATGTGCCGGCCGGTGGCAGGATGGAAATGGGAGTAAAAGAAAATGAAAAATATTTTCAGCTTTATGTACAGGATAATGGTCCGGGAATTCCGGATGAGAATAAGGAGGCTGTATTCCGAAGATTTTACAGGGCTGATCCGGCCAGAAAGGAGAAACAGCATTTTGGACTTGGACTTTGCATTGCCAGGGAAATTGTGACGTTACATAAAGGGAGTATCCGTATTCTGGATACTCCGGGTGGCGGCAGTACATTTGTGATAAGATTACCGAAATAAAACTAGAGCGTGTTTACTGACAGACTTCCAACTGATAACCTATTCCGCGTATGGTTTTGAGAACCAGTGTGCTTTCCACGGATTTCAGGCGGCGACGGAGAAAATGTATGTAGTTGTCAAGATTTCCCTCTTCTACGTCGGATTCCATGCCCCATACGCGGGAGAGAAGAAGGTTTCTGGGAAGAACCTGACCGGGATTTCGGAGAAATACTTCCAGAAGGGCACTTTCGCGGCCGGAAAGAGTGCATTCTTTTGCACCCTTGGTAAGGCGCCCGCATTCAGGATCAAAAGCAATATCTCCCAGCTTCAGAAGATTTAAGTCACCCCATTTTCCGGGACGGCGCATAATGCTGTGGATTCTTGCAAGAAGTTCTTCAAAGGCGAAGGGCTTTACCATGTAATCATCTGCTCCGCAGTTCAATCCGTTGACCTTGTCCTGTAATTCGCCAAGTGCCGTAAGGAAAATAACAGGGGTTGAGATGTTGGACTGTCTGGCTTCTTTCAAAACCTGAGTTCCATCCATGGAAGGAAGCATGCGGTCCAGAAGTACCAGATCATACATATTTTCCCGCATATAGTAAAGACCTTCCGCACCATCCAGACACATATCTACCGTGAAATTTTCTTTTTCAAGTGCAAGCTTTGTAAGCTGTGCCAGATCTTTGTCATCTTCTATTATTAAGATTCTCATAGGAAACTCCTTTTCTTATAATCTGTTATCCATTATATACGCAAATCTCTAAAATTTCTCTAATTAATTTTAAAGCCTTTTTCAAACACGCTTTAGAGAAAAAATAAAGATTCCTCTGCTATTTTTATGATGTTGAATGAAAGATAGAAAAGAGGAAATTTTTTTGAAAAGAAAACATGCCCTGAAAGGGATTTTATTTATTCTTCCAAGCTTTGCTGGAGTCTGTATGTTCTGGCTGTTTCCCTACATGGATGTGATACGCAGATCTTTTTTGGGAGCCGTAAATGGAGTGTTTGTTGGGTTTATGAATTATCAGATGATATTTTCCAATCAGGCATTTCTTCTTGCCGGGAAAAATACCTTGCGGTTTTTCGGAATCTGTATTCCGTTACTGGTGGTTTTGTCACTGGCAGCTGCTGTTCTGCTAAATGGACTTGGGAAAAATCAGAAGCAGCTGATGAAAACAGCATTTCTGCTTCCAATGGCCATTCCAGTTGCTTCTGTGGCAATTTTATGGAAAGTACTCTTTAATGGACAGGGACTTTTGAACTATTTTCTGGAAATGCTATCGTTGAAAAGCATAGACTGGTTGAATACAAAGGCTTCCTTCTGGGTGCTGGTGATCAGTTATATTTGGCGAAATTTAGGGTATGACATTGTACTGTGGCTGGCAGGCCTTTCCACAATCCCGGAATCTCTTTATGAGGCAGCAAAGGTGGATGGAGCAGGTGCCTGGAAATGCTTTACCAGAATTACCTGGCCCAATCTTTTGCCCTCTCTTTTTACCATTGTAGTTCTGTCGCTGCTGAATGGATTCAAAGTATTCCGGGAGGCTTATCTGGTCGCTGGAGATTATCCACAGGAGAACATGTATCTTCTACAGCATCTGTTCAATAACTGGTACAGAGATCTGGCCATGGATAAGATGGCGGCTGCGGCAGTGGTTACCGGAATTGCGATCATGGTTCTGGTACTTTTACTGCAAAAAGCATGGGAAAGAGAGGATTAAGAAGTGAAAAAGATAACTTGTTTTTTTCTTGTACTTTTAGCTTTGGTCTTTATATTTCCTGTTTTATTTCTGGTAGTTGGTTCTCTTATGGGAAAAAATGAGCTTACAGATCTGCTGTTTCCAGTGCTGCAGGAGGGGGCGAAAGGATATGCTTCCTGGAAGCTGTTTCCGGAATATCCGACTCTGAAACATTATGTGGAAGTACTGCTGGATTCACCGGAATTTTTCGTAATGTTCTGGAACTCGGTGAAGATTACGGTTGGTGCCCTCGCTGGCGGGCTTCTGGTTGGAATGCCTGCTGCATGGGGATTTGCCAAATTTGATTTTCCAGGGAAAAATATATTGTTTACTTTGTATATTGCGCTGATGATGATGCCGTTTCAGGTTATGCTTCTTGGCAATTATCTGGTGCTGGATAAAATTGGGCTTCTTGACTCGCTTTTGGGGATTATTTTCCCAGCGGTTTTTTCTACATTCCCCATATTTATTATGTACCGCTTTTTCAAAGGGATTCCTCTGGCGTTTCTGGAAGCGGCAAGACTTGACGGTGCAGGTGAGCTTAGACTGTTTTTTATAGTTGCCATCCCCTTGGGCTCACCTGGCGTCATTTCTGCCATTGTACTTGGCTTTCTGGAATACTGGAATCTGATCGAACAGCCGATGGTATTTTTGAAAACAAAAGAATTGTGGCCATTGTCTTTGTACCTGCCTAATATTGAGTTGGAGCAGGCAGGGTTTGCATTTGCGGCCTCTGTGGTGGCTCTGGCCCCGGCAGTTCTGGTATTTTTGTCCGGACAGGACTATCTGGAGCAGGGAATTGTCTCTACGGCGGTAAAAGAATAAAAAGAGAAACAACTGGAAAGTGACGATAAAAAAACGACAGTTTGATAAAATATATTGTCAATGGAATTTAAAAGAAATAGTTAGAATGCAGAGTGTTTTACAAATATGTTCAGAAACAGAATGGGAGTTTGACATGAAGAAAAAATTAATTCAGGCAACTTGCCTGTTTTTTGTAATGATGCTGATTTTTACCATATTGTCAAGAGTTTCGGATTCTGTAAATGTGATACAGATCCAGACTAAGAACCCGGCAAATCAGATGATCACTCATGAGGTGAAAGGCTCTGGAAAAGTGGAGGGTAGTCAGGAAGTGGCGGTGTTTGTACTGGAAAATCTGCAGGTGGAGCAGGTGATGGTACATGCAGGGCAGACTGTGAAAAAAGGGGATATTTTATTGAAGCTATCCCAGAACAGCATTCAGGCGGCTTTGAAGAATCTGGACGATAAAGTAAAAACTCTGGAAGGGCAGGCAAAGGATCTGAAAAGCCAGAAAAAGGTGAACAGCCAGAAGAGTGCAGCGGAACAGGCATGGGCTGGAAATTCTTATGATCTGGCTGTGCAAAGCGGAAATGTTTCCGTGGATAATGCAAGGGCGGAAGTTCAGATAGCCCAACAGCGGCTTGACGAATTTTACAGGGAAAAGGAAGCAAAGACTTCCGGGGATGATTTAAGTGGCTTCACAGATGGAGAGGAAGGATTTAATGATGGTGAGACCACTGTAACACAGGAGGATGATTCCGCCACAGAAACTGCCCTTCAGGATGATCTGCGAGCCAGACAGGAAGCATTAAATGAAGTGATCGCGGGAAGAAACCAGACTCTGGCAAGTGCCGGAAAAGCGGTGTCCGATGCCAGTACGCCGGAGGCTTCAGACAGTACTTTGGAGAACGTACAAAGAGAATTGGAAAATGCCAGAGCAGATATGGAAAAGGTTACAGTGCTTCAAAGTACAGAGGGAGTGATTTCGTCTCCTTCTGACGGTGTGATCAAAAGTCTGTCCGTGCAAACCGGAGACCTTACAGGACAGACTGCAGCAGTAGTTTTATATTCAGCCGATGGTGCTCTTCGAATGACTGGTACCATCTCAAAAGAAGATATAAAATATGTGTCTGCCGGTGCAGACGTGAAAATCACAGACAATAACAATAATGATATTTCTGGTGCAACAGTGGAAAATATAACAGAAAATAATGAGGATAATGATATTCGCGACCTGTCCATCATAATACCGGCGGACAGTCTGTCCATCGGTCAGAGCGGAGATTTTTCCATATCAAAAGATGCTGGGCCTTATTCCTGCTGCGTTCCGCTTTCAGCGCTGTACCAGGAGAATGGGAAGGTCTATGTGTATGTTACAGACACAGAAAATACAGTGCTTGGAACGGTAATGGTTGCAAGAAAAGTGGAAGTTACTGTGCAGGATAAAAACCAGACAACTGCTGCATTGGGTGAGGGAAGCCTTTCTACGGATCAGGCTGTGATCGTCCAGGCAGACAGGGAACTGAAGGATGGAAGCAGGGTGAGGATTTCTGAAAATTAGCATGGAAAGTGAAAAGAAGAATTACTGTTCCAAATATCTGAAGGTTGTTATGGCAGTATTGCTGGCCGCAGCTTTATTTTATTCTGGAATGAAAGATTATGTGAAGGTGGGAAAAACAGATACAGCGGTGGTTGAACTGTATGGAGATTATCCTGCAGTAAACCTGGCGAAGCAGATCTGGGAAAATTATCAAAGTAGTGATGAGATTACAGATTTCTGTTTTGTGTGGAATGGAGGAGTTCAGGTGGTTACGAATCCAGAGGATTTCAGACAGACAAATGCCCGGGTGACAGGCATTGTGGGAATGGCTGCTTTGTATGACCGACAGGCTGCTTTATTAGAAGAGAATGATGAAACCGGATGCGTGATCGATAAAGACACAGCCCTGGAGCTTTTCGGCAGTGAAAATTGTGCGGGAAGTCAGTTGACTGTGGGAGAGCAGATTTACGAAGTGCGAGGTGTGGTATCCTGGAATCAGCATACGATGCTTATCCGTCCGTCACGAAAAAATCAGGTTTGTACTCAGGTTCTGATCAGAGGGAAAAAAGGTCAGAATCTGGAGGGTACTGCATCTGATTTTCTCGTGGGAAACGGACTATCCGGAATATTAGTGGATGACAGCTGGCTGGAAGTGATTTTGCCCTGGTTTCCAGTGGCTTTTCTTGTAATGCTTATAATAACTGTTTCCAGGTGGCTGTATGAGATGGAGCACGGAATCTGGGAAAATGGAATTCAAAGAAATAGAGAAAAGAAAATTGATTTTAGAAAATGCAGTTGCTTTGTTATTAGAATTTTACTGTGGGGAATCGGCCTCTTTTTTTGCGTAAGGCTTTTATCCCATATTCCCCAGAGCTGGCTGCCGGACAAATGGTCAGATTTCTCTTTCTGGCCTGCGAAGATCCGGAAAACAATGGAAGCTTTCCGCTGGTACATCATGTTCCCGAAAACTATGGCGCAGGCGGAGCGGCTGATGAGCGGAATTGGCTGTATTATAAAATGTGGGGCAGCAGCACTGCTTATAGGGGCGGTGTAGGCTGTCTTTTTTTCTTTTTTGCCAAAAGAATTTTATAGATGAAGAAATATTTTGGTACATTTTTTTCGAGACTTTTCTTTAAAGTGTTTGCCAGACTGGAGCGCAGGTATTATAATAGATTTTAAGACCCTGAATAGGGAAAGAAGATTTACAGTCGCTGTTTACTGGGAAAAAAGAACCAGCTGCCAGAAGAAAAGGCAGGACGGCGGCGAGTTTGTTACTGTTCATTGGTAAGGTTCGCGAAGCCTGTTGCTGTGAACGAAGTGAACAGGAACATGAGTTTTTATGAGATAAGGAGAGATTGAATGAGTAAGATTGCCATTGTAACGGACAGTAACAGCGGCATTACACAGGAGGAAGGACGCAGACTTGGAGTGTCTGTTATTCCTATGCCTTTTTTTATTAATGAGAAAATGTACCTGGAGGGAATTACCCTGAGCCAGGATGAATTTTATCAGTGGCTGAAGTCGGATGCTTCTATTTCCACTTCCCAGCCAAGCCCGGGAGAGACTATGGGATTATGGGACAACCTTCTGAAAGAGTATGATGAGATTGTACAGATCCCCATGTCAAGTGGTCTCAGCGCTACCTGTGCTACTGCAATGGGACTTGCCCAGGAGTATGAGGGCAGAGTGCACGTGGTAGATAATCAGAGAATTTCCGTAACCCAGCGTCAATCTGTGGTGGACGCGATTGCCCTTCGGGATGCAGGTAAAAGCGGAGCTGAAATTAAGAAGATCCTGGAAGAAGAGAAATTTAATTCCAGTATTTATATTACCTTGGAAACCCTGAAATATCTGAAAAAGGGCGGCAGGATCACACCTGCTGCAGCTGCAATAGGTACCGTTTTGAATCTGAAGCCGGTGCTGCAGCTCCAGGGTGAGAAGCTGGATGCTTTTGCCAAGGTAAGAGGCAAGAAGCAGGCCAGACGTACTATGCTGAAGGCTATGAAGGCAGATTTTGAGGGACGCTTTGCACCGTTTGTCCAGAATGGAGAAATGTGTCTTCAGGCTGCTTACACAGGTAATCCGGAAGAGGCAGAAGAGTGGAAGCAGGAGATGCAGGAAATTTTTCCTGGTATGGAAATCCATATGGATCCGCTGTCACTTAGTGTGGCATGCCATATTGGATATGGTTCTCTTGCAATCGCATGTTCTAAGAAAGTGACTGTATAGAAGCTAAGAAATAGCTATCAGAAGAAAATAGAAGTATTCTCTCTGAGAAGAAAATTTAGGAGGATTTATGAAAAAACTTACAGACTACATGGCAGAAGAGCTTTCTGCAGCATTTGAAAAAGCAGGATACGATTCATCCTACGGTAAAGTAGGCGTTTCCAACCGTCCTGACCTTTGCGAATACCAGTGCAATGGTGCCATGGCGGGAGCTAAGGCTTATAAGAAAGCACCATTTATGATCGCAGATGACGTAGTGGGCAATCTGGCAGATTCCAAAGTATTTTCCATGAAAGAAATGGTAAAGCCCGGATTTATCAACCTGAAAGTCAGCGAAGAGTTTCTTGCAGATTATCTGAAAGAGATGGAGAAGGATGAGAAGCTTGGTGCAGACACAGCCAAAGAGCCGAAGACCATCGTAATCGATTACGGCGGACCGAATGTTGCCAAACCTCTTCATGTAGGTCATCTCCGTTCTGCAATTATTGGTGAAAGTATTAAGAGAATCGGTCGTTTCGTAGGCCATAAGGTGATCGGTGATGTTCATCTTGGTGACTGGGGACTTCAGATGGGACTGATCATTACAGAGCTGAAGCACAGACAGCCGGAGCTTGTATATTTTGATGACAGCTATACAGGTGAATATCCTGCAGAGGCACCTTTTACTATCAGTGAGCTTGAGGAGATTTATCCATGTGCAAGCGGCAAATCCAAGGAGGATGAGGCATACCGTCAGGAAGCACTGGAGGCAACTCATCTTCTTCAGCAGGGTAAGCCGGGGTACATGGCTCTCTGGAACCACATTATGAGTGTTTCTGTTACAGACCTTAAGAGAAACTATGCGAATCTGAACGTATCCTTTGATCTGTGGAAAAAAGAGTCTGATGCGCAGCCTTACATTCCGGACATGGTAGAGATGATGAAGGAAAAAGGCTTTGCATATGAGGATCAGGGAGCGCTTGTTGTAGACGTTAAAGAGGAGACCGATACCAAGGAAATCCCGCCATGTATGCTTCTGAAATCAGATGGAGCATCTCTTTATACTACTACAGACCTTGCCACAATTGTAGAGCGTATGAAGCTGTTCCAGCCAGATGAGATCCTTTACGTTGTTGACAAACGTCAGGAGCTTCATTTTATTCAGGTCTTCCGCTGCGCAAGAAAGACCGGTCTTGTGAAAGAAGACACAAGGCTTTCCTTCCTTGGCTTCGGTACTATGAATGGAAAAGATGGCAAACCGTTCAAAACAAGAGAGGGCGGTGTTATGCGCCTTGAGAACCTGATTGCCGATATTGATGAGGAAATGTTCACAAAGATCGTAGAGAACAGAAGTGTCCGTGATAAAGATGCAAGAGATACTGCTAAGATTGTAGGTCTGGCAGCAATTAAATATGGCGATCTTTCCAATCAGGCTACCAAGGATTATATTTTTGATGTAGACCGCTTCACCTCTTTCGAGGGAAATACAGGTCCGTACATCCTTTATACAATCGTTCGTATCAAATCCATCCTGAACCGTTATGTGGAAGCAGGCGGAAATCTTGAAGCAGGTGAGATCCTTCCGGCATCTAACGGCAGCGAGAAGAACCTGATGCTTCAGCTCAGTGGATTTGGAAGTATGATCGAGAGTGCATTTGAGGAAAAAGCTCCGCATAAAATCTGTGCATATATTTATGAGGTTTCCAATGCATTCAACAGCTTTTATCATGAGACCAAGATCCTCAGTGAAGAGAATCAGGCGCAGAAGGAATCCTATATCCGTCTTCTGCAGCTGACCAAGAGAGTGCTTGAGACAAGTATTGATCTGCTTGGATTCGAGGCACCGGATAAGATGTAATAAAATAATAAGCAGATTATGAGGGGCTAGAGCGTGTTTGAAATATGCTATAGTCTGTGGTATGGAGCTGCGGCACTTTCTGGAAAAGCTGGAAGTGAGCGGCTCCTTTTTTGTATCGTTATGCTTTAGAGCGTGTTTAAAAAAGGCTTTCTGCAAGATGTACGTCACAATTTGTGGGACGTGCAGATTGCGGGAATGATTTTTCAAACACGCTCTAAGGCAGAAAGGAAATGTCAGATGAAAGCGAAACATCATACAAATTTTCAGCCGGACAGGGTGTTTTCCTATTTTCAGAAAGAATGGAAAGTGCTTCTGGCAGTGACTATATCCGGTTTGATCTATAATATCGGCCTTCTGGCAGGTCCCTGGTTTGAGGGGAAAATGACCGGCTGCCTGGTGGATATCCTGAAAGGGGCTGACCAGTTTTCAGATATGCTGGTTCTGGTGCTGGGCTATGTGACCGCCATTGCAATTGTCCAGACTGCCAGATATATCAAGAGGTTTTATGTGCGGCGTTTTGCCAACAATGTAAATCGCAGAATGAAAGAAATCCTGTATGCTAGTCTGGTGCGGAAAAGTCGTGCAAGCCTTCGGGAAGAGGGGGAGGGAAGCATTATGACCAAGGCAATACTGGATGTGGATGACTGCGTAGAGGGAATGCGTAAATTCACTACGGAGATTTTTGATACAGGAGTTGCCCTGGCTGCTTATGCAGGAATGCTTTTGTGGTATGATTTCAGGCTTGCCTTGCTTTGCATGATTTTCCCGCCGGTTTCTTATATGACGGCGGAAAAAATGAAAAAAATGATCCAGATAACCGGAACTGCATACAAAGAGCAGTCTGGACATTTAAGTACAGCGACTCTGGATCGGGCGGAAAATGCTGTTACATACCGTGTTTTTGGATGTGAAGAGGATCGCCGCAAGGCATATGAAGAAAATCTTACCGCTTATGAAAAGTCAGCAGTAAAAGCGAATATCTGGAATTCCATCATGCCGCCTTTGTACCGGATCATTTCCATGACCGGGGTACTGTTTATCCTGTATTTTGGACAGAAAAATGTTCTGGGAACAGGCTGGAGCACATGGACGATTGCATCTTTTACTACTTTCCTGGCATGTTTTGTGAAGCTGTCCGTGAAGTCATCCAGTGCAGCGAAGCTGTTTAATGCAGTGCACAAGGCGCAGATTTCCTGGAAGCGTATTAAGCCGCTTTTGACAAAGCAGGAAGAAATTCCAAAGAGTGAGAAAAATGTGTCTGGAATTCTGGAAAATGGGAAAGTGGAAAAGATCGAAAATGTGTCTGCTAAACATGCAGAAGAAACATTGTCGCAGAAGGAACTATCTCAGCTAGAGATAGCCCAGTCAGAAATTCGTTACAGGAACGTAAAACAATTGCAGGTCCGTCATCTGAATTTTGCTTATCCGGATGGGAAACAGATTCTGAAGGATATTTCCTTCAAGGCTGAAAAAGGGCAGATAATCGGAATTACCGGACCAGTGGCCTGCGGAAAGTCTACTTTGGGAAAAGTATTTTTGTGCGAGTATCCATATGAAGGTCAGATTCTTGTGGATGGCAAAGAGCTTCAGAATATGCCCCAATCCTGGCAGACGAATATCATAGGCTATCTTGGTCATGATCCGGAGCTGTTTAACGACAGCGTGGAAAACAATGTGCTTATGGGTGAACAGAAAAAGACAGAGGATTTCCTGAAAATGGTTTGCATGGCAGAAGAAGTAAATGAGATGGATGATGGTTTACAGACTCTGGTAGGAAATGGTGGCGTACGTCTTTCGGGCGGACAGGGAAAACGTCTGGCTCTTGCAAGAACTCTTTGCCACAAAAAGCCAGTTCTGGTTCTGGATGATCCTTTTTCGGCTTTGGATAAGAGCACCGAGAGACAGATTTTTGCCAATTTGAAAGCACAGGCGAAAGAGAATATTGTGCTGCTGATTTCCCACCGTCTGTATCTGTTTCCGCAGATGAATCAGATCATCTGGATGGAAGATGGAAAAACAGTGGTGGGTACGCATGAAGAATTACTTGTGAAGGTACCGGAGTATAAGAAATTATTTACTGAGGAAGGAGGTGCAGAGAGTGAAGACAGACAGAAATAAGAACAACGTGAAATCAGAAGAAAATATGATTTTGGAAAAGAGCAGAAGGTCAGATGCAAATGTTTTTCCGGTAGAAAACAAGGGAAAAGGGAAAATTGCAAAAGCGAAAAAAAGACAGGTAAAAGGTGTGATCTGGAAAACAGTTCTGCAGCAGAAATGGCTGTCTATGGGTATTGTCTTTGCTGTAGCAGGCGCAGTGGTAACGGCTCTTATCCCGCCGCTGATCCTGGCAAAAATCGTAGATACAGTCACAGCGGGAAAAGCCGTGACATTCTGGGTGATTTTCCTTTATTTTGCAATGCTTGCACTTACCGGATTCATGGAATCTGCCAGGGAAGGTCTGCTTACCGTATTTGGGCAGAAAATCACACATGCACTTAGAAGCAGCCTTATGGAAAAATTCATATGCCTTACTTCTGACAAACTGACAGGGCTGGAACCTGGAACTCTGGCTTCACGCTTTGTTGGTGATGTAGATACTGTGGAAAATCTTTTTACCTCAGGGATCATCAGTATGTTTGCTGACGCCTGCAAGATTATCAGTATTCTGGTGGTGATCTGGTTTGAAAATAAGGGTCTCGCTGTGGTGCTTCTTGTAATACTGCCATTTCTTTTCTGGTTTACCAGACATGTGCAGAAAAACATGCTGGCAGCCCAGATCGAAAACCGTAAGGCTGTGGGAAGAGCCTCTGGACATGTGCCGGAAACCCTTCATAATATCCGTACCATCCATTGCCTTGGCAGGGAAAAATATATGGAAGAGCGTTACGACACTTACATCGGTGAAAGTTACCAGGCAATGGAGAGAACCAATTTTTATGATGCAGTATATTCACCGGTGATCTTGATTTTAAATGCAGTCGTGGTTGCAGCTGTGATGCTGCTTTCAGCATCTGGAAATAAGATGGTGCTCACGTTTTTTGGAATGTCTGCGGGAACTGCAGTGGCTGTGATCAACTATATTTCACAGATTTTTTCGCCGGTGGAAAGTCTTGGAATGGAGATTCAGACCATCCAGTCCGCGGTAGCTGGAATCCATAGGATTAATGAATTCTTTGGGCTGGAGGAGAAAGAAAATGGCGCACAGGAGAATGGAGATACCGAGAAAACCTGGAATAATCCGGCAACAAAAATAGAAGAAAACAGAAATGAAAAGATTAGCCGAAAGGAAGCGATGGCTGATATGGAAGAAAGGCACAGACTGGGAGCTTCTGGCAGTAATAGTTTTCCGTTTGTAGAATTCCGGAATGTAACCTTCGGCTATGATGAGCATGTGGTGCTGGAACATCTGAATTTCAAGGTGATGGATACCGATCAGGTGACTCTACTCGGACGAACTGGTGCAGGAAAGAGTACGATATTGAAGCTGCTTCTTGGACTTTATGAGCCGGATCAGGGACAGGTACTGCTCCACGGCATTCCGGCAACGGCTGTGAGGGCTGGAGAACGACGGAAACTCTTTGGATACGTAGAGCAGACTTTTCACATGGTGCCGGGAACCGTACGCGACCAGATTACATTATATGATGACCGGATCTCTGAGCGTCAGGTAAAGGCTGTTGCAGAGCTTACAGGTTTAAAAGAGGCGATTGAGAGTCTGGAAAATGGTTACGATACTTATTGCACCCCGGAGATTTTTTCCCAGGGACAGTGGCAGCTGCTATCCATCGCCAGGGCAGCAGTGGCAGAGCCCAAACTGCTTCTTCTGGATGAGATCACTGCAAACCTGGATGCGGAGACAGAGAAAGCTGTTCTGGCTGCATTGAAACGTGTGGCAAAGGATCGTACCGTTATTTCCATTTCACACAGAACGTCCGCAGAACTGGGAAAGACGATTCAGATTTAATTTGAGATTGTGAAAAGCACTTATAAAATTTTTATAAAGTGCTTTTCACAGTGGACTTTAAATGTTATAATTCTGATTACATTCTTACATGTCTGATCTGGAGTTTTTTATCATGCTTCAGAATAGCGGGCATTTCATAATCACTAATTTTTATTCTGTTTATATTTATCATTTGCCGGAAGTCATCGGCAGCATTCACTTAATTTACGCGGACAAGGAGTTGAAGCCTTTTTTGTCTCGTTTTTGTTGTTGGTAAAGGGTTGCGTTTTATGTGAAAATCGAGGTGATTATCATCAATCTTACAGGTATGATCTTGAAAATGCGTTACTGTATCCTGGAGCAGGTAGGCGCAGGTGGGGAGGGGCATTTGTACCTTGCCAGGGATATGGAGCTTGGAAATTACTGGGCAGTAAAAGAACTTCCCCTTGAGAAAAAGCGTGAAGCCAGACTGCTGCGGCTTCTGGAACATCCATCCATTCCACGGATGGTAGATTATGTGGAAAATGGAGATCACTGTTATCTGATCATGGAATATATTCGTGGAAAGTCCCTTGGACAGATGTTAAAGGAGGGACATGTTTTTGCAGTGGATGAGCTTCTTTCCCACGGAGACACTGTGCTTGCAGTTCTGGAATATCTTCATGGGCAAAAACCGCCGGTATATTATGGGGACTTGAAACCGGATAATCTTATGCTTTCAGATTCGGGCAAATTGTATCTGGTGGATTTTGGGAGCGCGGTGTTTGGATTTGGAGAAAATCAGCGGATCTGTATGGGAACAGAAGGCTTTGCAGCTCCAGAACAATATGAGGGAAAAGTAAACAGCTCCAGTGATCTTTATGCTTTGGGAAAAACATTACAGGCGCTGGCAGGAAAAAACTGGTTATCCGTTTTGTGGAAAGCTCCGGGATTTGCTTTGTTTCTCTATAAATGTACCCGGCCTCAGGGGAAAAGACGATTTGAAAATGCGGCACAGGCAAGAAAAATGCTTTCTGGTATAGGAAAAAGAAAAGGGCTTGCCAGAAAAAATGCAGCGGTGGTGATTGGAACTACGGGGATTTTGCTGGCTGCAGGTGTATTTCTTGCAGGATCAGAGCAGCAGGCAGCTTTCGAAAGTGCATTGGCAGAAGTAACGAAAGGATATTACGAGATAGAGGAAAATGAGTCTTCTTCGTTGTCAAAGAAATTTGCAGCAGAAGCGGATAAAAAAAGTACAGACAAAGAAGCAGATAAATTTCTTCTTAAAAAATGCGAGCATGCAGAAAGTGCTTTGCAAAAACTGCAAAAAGAATATACGAAAGATGAAGAGCAGAGAAAATTGCTTTTATTATTGGCGGTAAATGCGGAACTTCAGAAAGAGTGGGAACGGGCAGCCGTGTATTATGAGCAGCTGCTGTTGTATGCGCCGGAATTTGCAGAAGGGTATGGGAAATATGGACTGTTCCTTTTGCGAAGAGGTCAGAAGAATTCCAGCAGGAGACTTTATGTTTTATACAGAAGCAGTAAGGCAGATGGGACGGATTGTAAGAGCGTTGAAATCTGGGAAAAACAGATGGAAAGTGAAACAGGTGAGGGAAAATGAAAAGATGGAGAAGCATAAGGAGAAAAATTGCGAAAAATTCAAATCGAAAAGGTATATATTCACACAGCATCTGGAATAACTTTCGGAAACCTGGAATTTATCTGATGGTGACAGTGATTTTACTTATTACCAAAGTTGGTATACTTTACACTTATGGTGGAGAATTTGGAGGATTTGATATCGATATTGGTGCTGATGAAGGTATATTTGATAATTGGGAGGAGGCTGAAGGAAATCAGGAAACTACGGAGCCAGAGCAGAAAGAAAATGGGGGCAGTAATGGTAATGAAAGTAATAACAACAGCAATAATGACAGCGCGAATAGCGGTAATAGCAGTAATGACATAGAAAATGACGGTAATAATAACAGTCACAATAGCGGCGGCAGTAACGATAACAACAGCGGGAATAATAACAGTAACAACAATAATAACAGTAACAACAATAATAACAATAATAACAATAACAGTAATAGCAACGCGGGAGCTGGCTTGTCGAAAACTGAGAACGGTGACAACACAGGTGATAAGGAGGGCTGGGAAAAACCTCAAGCTGCGGGTTCTGAGAGAAGACCAAAAGAAAATAGGAAAGAAATAAAGAAAGAAAACAGTGTCACGGCAGCCTCACCGGCAAACAAAAACGCAGAGAATGAGAAAACGAATATAAATGCAGACAACAGTGCCAATGGAACTGAGTCTAAAAGCAATACTACAAAAAACACTCCCCGTGTAAAGAAGGATAGCTCAAAAAGCAAAGAAGAAAAGTCAGAAGATACCGCAGCAGATGAAAATATAAGTGAAAGCAGGATTACTGCCAGAGAAACAAAGAATACTGATCGGAAAAAAGCAGATAGGTCCAAAGCAAAAATTACGGAAAGTCCTAAAAAAGAAAATACCAGTGAGCATTTGAAGCTCACAGGAGCCGGCACGGTTTTTACAGCAGTAGGAATGACAAAGATATCTCATGGACTTGGATTCTATAACAAAAATGATGAAAATAGAGAAAAAAATGAAAACACAAATAAAAACAATAACATAAATGATAATAAAAATAGCACAATACGTTTTGTACACGAAGAAACAGTCCCTGTAAATGAATATCCTGAAATACAAGTTATAAGAACTACCGGTGAGCAGGATGTTACAATTCTGTCTTTGAACTTAAATGGTGATGAGATTTTCTGGCACCAGGAGGGGGATACCCTTATATTTGACCAGCCGATTACAGCGAAGGAAAATACTGTGAAAGTGATTGCTGTAATAGATGGGAGAAGAATTGTGCATATGCCTATATGGGAGTTTTGAAAGTGTGCATCAATTGTTACTGGTCATGGAGTGAATGGTAACCATTAACTAAGATTTTGCCATCTGGACGTTATAAAGAAATGATGTTATAATTAACACTCATATAGCGAAAGACCTGAAAAATCAACGACAAAAATTACATGACGATACAGGAGGCAAAACACAGATGTACAAAGCTATTTTATTTGATTTGGACGGAACTCTCACCGATTCCGGGGAGGGAATCACCAAATCCGTACAATATGCTCTGGAGAAGGTAGGAAAACCAGAAACAGATCTTCAGAAGCTGCGCATTTTTGTGGGACCGCCCCTTTTGGAGCAGTTTCAGGAATATGCGGGAATTGACGAAGAAACAGCAAGAAAGGCAGTTGAGATTTACAGAGAACGATACGCACCAGTGGGGATTTATGAGAATGAACTGTATCCTGGCATTCCGGAAATGTTATCTGGACTGAAACAAAGAGGATACAAGCTTGCCATTGCGTCTTCCAAACCAGAGAATTTCGTGAAGATCGTTGCGGAATATTTCCATATTGATTCTTATTTTGACGAGATGGTTGGAAGTGAGCCTGAGGGTAGACGAACCAATAAGACAGAGGTGATCGAGGAAACTCTGAAGCGGCTGGGACTTTCGGAACACCGTGACCAGGTGATCATGGTGGGGGATAAAGAGCATGATGTATTTGGGGCAAGACGCGCCGGACTGGAATGCATTGCAGTTTCTTATGGTTACGGAACCGAGGAAGAACTGAAAAATGCCCATCCCTTTAAAATTGTGAATTCGGCAGAGGAAATACTGGATTTTTTCGCCTGAGCCCCAGAAGAAAACAGAAAATGCCGGTTTTGGCATGGAAGTGTCTGTATCCGGTGGGAATCCATTTTGTGCTTTCCCAGCTTGTCTCCTATCTGGGACTGTATTTTCTGGTGCAGCGGACTGGCGCAGATATGAGTGCATATTACCAGCATGTGCTTATGCTGACTGGTCTGACAGGGATTTTGGCTGCAGTTCCCTGCATATTGTTGTATCGGGGCGATTTTTCAAGAAGAAAAGAAACCGGGATATTATATCCTGCAGCTGATCGTCACCTTCCTGTTCCTGAAATTCTGGGGTTTCTTATAATTGGCGCATTTCTTGGTCAATATGGAAACATTCTGGTAGGGCTTTTTCAGCAATATTTGAATCCGGAAGCTTATCAGGAAACTCAGTCCTTGATTTCCGAGGGGAAAAGTATCTGGAGTCTGATTTTCTGGATGGGGATTGCAGCACCTTTTGCAGAAGAGGTTATTTTCCGCTGGCTGGTATTTCTTCGTATGAGAGATAATATGCGCGTGATCACAGCTGCACTGTTTTCAGGACTGACATTTGGAATTTACCATATGAATCTGCTCCAGGGAGTGTATGCAACTATTATGGGATTGCTTTTCGCATTGATCCTGGAATGGAGAGGAAATCTGTTTGCCAGTGTATTTCTTCATATGGGGGCAAATATCTGGAGCCTGCTGGTCAGTGATGTGATGCTGTACATGCTGGATCATACAGGAGCCACATCCGTAATTGCACTGAATCTGTTTCTTGTTTTTGCAGGAACTTATGGTATCTGGAGATGCTATAAGAATTATCAGAAACGAGGATGTACGAGGCTGATATAAAG
>OGUL01000916.1_pt1 | contig 28296 bp, 22 predicted proteins | sample 1553651 | NCBI WGS metagenome assembly OGUL01 (sample SAMEA2580048, study PRJEB22360) | human gut metagenome | biome: human gut; feature: human-associated habitat; material: faeces | place: Denmark | collected 2008/2010
CCTCGGGCCAGCGGCCCGCGCACAGACCGCCGCCGCGCTGAATCACGCCGCGGCCAGAAAGGAAACCTTGCGGCCGAAACGCGCCGACGAATTCGAGAGCGCCCTAGAGGCCAGATATTACGAGGCAGAAATTGCCCCTAAAATCTACGCGGGCTTGATCGACACGGTAGAGGCGCACAAGGAATTTTTGCTCATGCCCGCCGGGGAGTATTGCGGGCTCAAGTTGCACAGTGCAAAATATACGCCCGATTTCTTCATCACCTACAAAAACGGCGCCGTCGAGGTCGTCGAAGTCAAAAGCAAGGCGGTGCGGCGCTTGCAAGGCTCGAATATTATCAAGGCGGGAATACTGCAAGACGCCGTCGGTAAAAACTCGATCAATCTCGACACGGGCGAGGTCAATCTCGACTGCAAGAGCCTCAAGATACAGGGAAAGACGACCGAGGAAATAGCCGCGGGCAAGGCCAGCGAGGCGGAAACTGCCGCGAAAAAGGCCGCCGCCGATGAACTGAACGCATATAAAGAGGCCGTGACAAAAGACCTCGCCGATATGCAAGACCAGATTGACGGCCAGATTGAGACGTGGTTCTATGACGCCGAACCGTCACCGACGACGCCCCCGGCGTCCGATTGGACGACGGACGAGCTCAAGGAGAACCACGCGGGCGACCTGTATTATAGCGGCAAGGGCTACGCCTATCGCTGGACGTACTCGGGCGGCGCGTGGACGTGGTTACAGATCAAAGATACAGACATAACCGCGGCCCTGCAAAACGCCAAGAAAGCGCAGGAAACCGCCAACAGCAAGCGGCGCACGTTCCTCGTTCAGCCGACGCCGCCCTATGACATCGGCGACCTATGGGCAAACGGTACAGATTTGCTTGCTTGCGTAACGGCCAGAGGAGAGGGCGCCTCGTATTCCGCGAACGACTGGGAAACCAAAACCGACTACACGACCAAAAAGACCGCGCAACTCATTGTTGACGCCTCTATCGAGAAAATCGAGCTCGGAATCGCCGAGGACGTCTCGGCGACAGACTTTTTCTCAACGGCGGCATGGAAAGCCGAGAGCGGCAGCTATATAGCAACGTCGGGCTCGGTAACGATTGCGGGCGATACTGCTACGGTCGTCGCCCCAGACAGCACCGAAACGGGCAAGCGCCGCGCGGTCATTATCGACGTACCGACGGCCATGCTCGCCGCGACGCAGGGAAAACGAGTGACGCTTTCAATGCGCTACAGGGTAAACGCGGAAATTTCGGGCCGAGCTGCTATCGTGTTGTGGGCAAACTACGAAAGCGGGAACGAATCTCGCCGCCTCGTGACACTCGCAACAACGTCACAGACAACCCCGGCGGGCGACTGGACGACGGCGACGTTGAATTACACATTCAAGGACGAAAAGCCGACGCGAGTTTACCTGTTCGCGTACCTGTTCGCGGGCACGGGCAGCTTGAGCGCAGAACTGCCGATCATGAGCGAGGCAACGGGCAAAAAGAACACGATTTCGCTCACAAAGGACGGAACCACAATCAGCAGTTTCGCCCTCGACTTGAGCAAGTATGCGACGGGAACCGAGCTCAAAGTCGGGCTTGATGAAATTTCCGCCTCGGTCGTGAAGAACGGCGAAATCCGCTCGAAATTTGCCCTCGATTCGTCGTCGTGTACGATCTCGGCGGGCACTATTAAGTTTACGGGAAACACCCTCGTCGTAGAAAGTACAAATTTCAACCTTAAAGCCGACGGAACGGTCAGCATTACGGGCGCGTTCTACTCGAACGGTTCAAGCGGCAACGCCACAATCAGAGACGGGATGATATGTCTAAGCGCACTCAACGCTGACGGGAACCGCTATAATACAATCTCGCTAAGCTACACGGCAAAAGCCTACCCGAGCGGGTCGCTCACCGTTTACAGCCGCCGAGCAGACGGAACAGTCGGCAACGGCGTGGTTATACAGGGCAGCGACGCCGATTCGAGAATCTGGATATACAACGCCTACGGAAATGCCGACGTTTTCTTGACGTCGGGCGCTGGCAACAACTGTGAGTTTGCGGGAGGAATCAACGTCAAGGGAGAAAACGGCGTCAATGTCTCTCGTGCTGTCAGTGCTCGAGATTTGAAGTGGTGGGGCGATCTTACGGCGACGGGAGAACAGACGAGAATAAAACCGCGCAGCAGACAAAATGCGCTCTATACAGACTGGCAGTATTGGAAATCCGTGAACGGCGTGAGCTACTGGGTGCTCACGGGCAAGGATACGCCATGGTAAAAAAGGAGCAACAACATGACAAGCGACGAAATTATTTCGGAAATGCAAAACCGCGTCGTCGAGACGCTGAACGCCTACGAAATGCCTACGACGGTCAAGGTGCTCGTTCTCGAAAATGCGATTTTGCGCTACAACCTCGCATTGCAGAAACAGCAGATCGAGGCCGCGGACGACCCGCCCGCACAGGTTGACCCGGCGGACGACCCGCCCGCACAGGCAGAGGAAAGCAAACAGGAGGCAGACAATGCCTAACTATGAGAGTTACCAAGTTATCAAAGAGATTACGCTCGATCTTGTGGCGCCGGGGCTTGCCCCGGTCGTCAACGTGCCGCAATACGACACGAAAGGTAGGGTCGTAAAAGTAAACCTCGTGAGCAATTCGGCGGCCTACGAAATCGAGAGCGATTTCGAGGTTCACGCCGTAATGTCTAAAAAGGACGGCAAGAGCGTCAATAACCCGTGCGTTGTTGATGGCAGCACGGTCTATGCTGTGATTTCTAAGCAAATGACCGTTTTCGAGGGCCGCCAGATGGTCGCTATTTCCATCACAAACAACAACGACGTCGAGCTCAAGGCGTTTCCGTTCGTGCTGAATGTGATCCGCGCCCCGAGCGACGCAGAGAGCTACGCAAGCGAGGACGAGCACCTTGCGTTTGAAACGACATACAAACAAGTTCTCGAGGCTAAGACTGCCGCAGAAAACGCCGCAGAGAGCGCCGCCGAGAGCGCATTAAATGCAAAAAATAGCGCAAAAAGTGCATCTGATGCAGCCAAAAAAATTGAGGGGTCTGCGAAAAAAATCGACCAGAATGCGGATGCCGTTAGTCAGCTAAAGGAAGATTTAGATTACAAACTTGATAAAACTGCTGTCGGAGAAAAAGAATTAAAATTTACAAATTCTGGATATATGAGAGCTTCTGACGGGGTCGTAGTTGAATCTCCTTCTGCACAAAATACGGGATTTTTTGCAATTGATGGCGTAAATAGAATAATAGCACATGTTAGACTTTCCGAAGCGGGTGCTAAAATTGCTTTTTACAATCGGAATAAAGAATATCTAAAAGATATATCCGTCATATCTACCGGTTCACCTGATGAAAAAATTGATCTCGATATTATTTCCGATGTTTACGCAAATGCAAAATACTGTATTATATCGAACTACGGCGTTGAGCCAAAAATGGCAAAAGTAATAGGAACAGTTGCTCCATATTTCGTTAAAGCGACTGCCGATGAAGCTAAAGCGACTGCCGATGAAGCAATAACACCTATACGAACTACTTTTTTTGATGAAGTTAATATTGGAGCACCTGAGAATGTAGAAAATGTTCAGAGGATTCCGTATAATAATGGAGTTGTTAACTCCGTTAGCAATGTATGGAGTTTAATTTTTAAATGCAAACCAAATACTGATTATTATATATATATCCCTGATAGAAACAGAAGGAATGCAGCTGAAAGTGAAACTGACAAGTTTGTTGATGGCAAAACATATACAATTTTGACTACTTCTGTTATAAATTATAGCGGTGTGGATGTTGTAAAGATAACAACTGGCGAAAATGCAAAGAGAATCATGTTCTATTATTTTGCTGGTTCTTACGATTATGATGCAAATAAAGATAAGATTATAATTCTTAAAAATAAATGGGTAGCTGCCCCATATGCACATATTCCCTTGCAGTATTTGCCAAAAGAGATTGTAAAAAAATCAAAACATTACGGAACATTCTCAATTATCGGAGACAGTTACTCAAGCTTTAAAGGGTATATGGCAAATGCGAATGCGGCAACCTGGTATCCTGCATCAGACCATAACATGAATGATACAAATGATGTCGAAAATGTAGAACAAACATGGTGGTATAAATTTGCGAACAATTATAATAGCCGCTTGTTAGAAAATAACTCGTGGAATGGCTCAACTATAGCTTATGATGGATACTCAGAGGGACTGGAAGACGGAAAAGAGACCTCATTCATTCAGCGTATGAGCCTACTTACAACACCACAATTGATCTTGATTTATGGTGGAACAAATGATAGTTGGGTTGCTATGGATACAAAGCGAGATGATTTTTTAGGGGAATACAAGTACTCCGACTTTTCGGAATCAGATTTTACATATTTCCGGCCTGCGCTTGCTTATCTGCTGGATACGCTCAAACACAAACACATCGGCGCAAAAATAGTATTTATGGTAAATACAACCTTGGGCAATATCAAACCGTCTGTGTATGAAATTTGTTCTCACTATGGAGTTGGTGTTTGTGAAATTACAGGTATTGCATTGGCACATTCTCATCCAACGGACGCGGGAATGACAACGATTGCAAATCAAATAACTGAGTTCTTGGAAACCGCTAACTAAAGGAAGCTTTAGCTGACTAACTTGCCGCGCAACCATCTTATATAATTATGCTGCTCAATACGTCCGCACATCCGCGCGGACGTTTATTTTTTGTATGCGAACTAAAGCGAGCCGCGTACAAAGAGAAACTGTGCTCGTACTGTCCTAAGATCATCACGCCCGAGCAGTACGAGAAAATCACGGGCGAGAAATTCGAGAACGATTCGGAGGTTTAACGCTATGAACATTTACGGCATCGACACAAACCATCATCACCCGATCACGAGCTGGGCCAGCGTCGCCGCGTGGCTGAAACGCATGAACAACGGCGGCCCCGGCTTTGACATGGTACGCATCGGCTATTCCTCGCGCAGCGGCAAGGGCGGGCTCATTCTGGACAATATCGCACTCGCAAGCCTCAAAACGTGCAATAAGCTCGGAATCCCGGTCGGCGTGTATGTCTACTGCTACGACACTACGCCAGCTGCCGCCGAGAAAACCGCCCGCGACGTTATCGCCGCAATCAAGCCGTATAAAATCGAGTACCCTGTCGCTTACGACATGGAGTACGGCACACACGACGGCAGGGCAACGGGGTACAAGTACGACAACAAGGCAAACGCCGCAAACAATACGGCCATCGTCGCCGCCGCGCTCAAGGCCATCGAGGCGGCGGGCTATTACGGGCAGATTTATTGCTCGCGCGACTTCTATCTCAACTACCTCGAGCGGGCCAAACTGTCCGCCTATGACGTGTGGGAGGCCGCCTATACTTCTAAGGACACCGCCGCCGTCGTCAATGGTATTTGGCAGTACACGAGCAAGGGCAGCGTTCCCGGTATTACCGGGAATGTCGATCTAAACGTCGCATATAAGAACTACCCGGCGATCATCAAGGCCGCGGGCCTCAATGGCTTTACAGCCGGCAAGCCCGCAACAGACACCGCCCACGAGCTCAAGACCATCAAGGCCGGGCCCATGAGCGCGGGCGACTACAAGAAACACACCGAGGCGCTCACCGCCGACGGCATTGCATGGGAGGACTGCTAAAATGATGAACGAGGCAAGAACTGCATACTATGGCGCGTTGACCGCGTTTTCTCTCGTCGGCACGGCTATCGCCGAGGCTCTCGGCGGATGGGACGGGGCCCTCAAGGCTCTCGTCTGCATTATGGCCGTCGATTACATTACGGGCGTCGTCTGCGCCTTAATCTGGCACAAGAGCCCGAAAAGCGCCGACGGCACTTTCGAGAGCAAGGCCAGCATCAAGGGCCTGTTCAGAAAAGGTGCGATTTTGCTCGTCGTGCTGGTCGCCTACAAGGTGGACTTGCTCGCGGGCACGGCGGGCGTTACGCGCACGGCGGTCATTCTCTTTTTCTGTGCAAATGACGGCATGAGCATCGTCGAAAATCTCGGCATTATGGGAGTTCCCATGCCCCCCGCGTTGAAAGACGCTTTCGCCGTCTTGCGGCAGAAATCGGGCGACGAGGAAGGCGCAGCCGACGAAACTGAATAATAAGGCATAGAAAAAGCCCCTCACTCGTCTATATCGACGGTGAGGGGCTTTTTTAGTTGCCCGGCTCGCGGGCGACGACAATACCGAACACGCCATTCACAAATATGAATGACTGGTTCGTTTTTGTCGGTATTTGGTGGGCCGTGAGGGATTCGAACCCCCACTCAAGCGGTTATGAGAAAGCATCGCTGGCAAAAATTCTAGAATCACCGTAAAATTTTGTTGGTATTCTACAAATAAGAACGACTAATTTTAGGTAATGTGTAGTTATTTCCGCAGCGTTTCTCAACCAAAATGCAGAGCCGTAGATAAATTGGTAGATGAGTTCGTAGATGGGTTTTGTAGCGAAGCAGGATTAAAGGTCACACACACAGATTAGAGTCTATGACCGCAAGGCTAATACCTGTGCAACGAACTCCTCCTCTGTCTGCACAAAGTGATAGGGTGCGTATTCCCCATAGGCTTCGGGGCGGCTGATGGTCATAATCTCTACACCGGTATTCCCAAGGGCTTCGTTCAGAGACCGTTTCAAGTCGGCTAAATGTTTCCCATGTACGGTTTCAAATGCTATGCAGCCGTGGGCATAGCGTTCTTTAGCAATAACGTAACACATTTGTTTACCCTTATTTTTGGCCCGGCGCAAGAAGATTCAGAACGTCAGGCGATTGCGACCAATTCACTAAGATTGGGATACTCGTCAATATGATTTCGCACATATGTACGGGTGAAGCCTGCAAACTTATGGCTTCTGTTCAGCATTCCACGCAGGGTTCTGTAATTTCTCTGGCTGGGATTTTGTTTGTAATTTGCAAGACAACGATATAATGTTGTCATAGTAGTCTGTAAAGCGTTTACCCGTGTTTGGCATTCAAGGATTCGGATTCCGGTGTTCTCTTTTTCAAAGCACTCAGTTAGTAACCCTGCTGTGCGGATGGCATCCTCAGTGGATTCGATTGCGGTCACTACTACATGACTGTCTACAAGTTCTTGCCGGATGGATGCTTCGGGGTCTTCTTTACAGCAGTCGATGATGTGCTCCTCATATTTTTTCTGGTTCTTTACACTGTTGCAATGTGGACAAGAAAGAAACAGATTATTCCAATCAAACATCAAATCACGGTCTTTACCATGATGCGGCTTTAAATGTTCAATGTGGATGCTTTGCAATTTGTCAATTTCACAGAGATAGCACTTTCCGTTAAAGTCCTTGTTTAGCTGAAAAACAACATCTCGTTCTCTATAATTTTCGGTTCCCTTTTCCTTTTCAATCGCAAGCGATGCGGGAGCCGTTTTAGTACGATTTACTTTCACCATACTTATTACTCCCGGTTCATCAATTCCAACTTGAGGCGACTATATTCTTCCGAAAAATCAAGCGCCAAGTAATCGGGAACCTCATCCAAATAAGTCTCTAATTCCGATGCACGAGCAAAATCTTCATCCGTCAATGTGGCCTTTTGGACAATTCCCTTGTACTCGGTAAACTTCTGACGAAGTTCAGCTGACAACAAATCCGTATCGAAGTACCCTTCAACAACGCCCTCGTAAGGCAGGTCGGTTAAGCCATCTTTTACCAGAAGCTTCTTTTCCAAGTCATAGACGACGGCATTCGCAGTGGAATTTAAGATGAACGGAGAATGTGTGGTTAAAACAAACTGGATATTCGGGAACAACCGCGTCAAAATCGGAACGATTTTCTTCTGCAAATCAACATGCAGATGGGTTTCGATTTCGTCAATCAGCACAAGGCCCTCTAAATCATAGCGATGCTTGGATTCCATGCGCATGATTAAATCGCCAATGATATCAAAAACAGCAGCATAGCCCATTGACAGAGTGGTGAAATCAAACGGATCATGCCCTGCCTGGCAAATGGTAAAGGCAAAAGTTTCGATGTCGAATTTCAGTTCAAGAGTATCATCGGAATAAATGGAGCGCAGAACATTTTGGAATCTGTCAAACCAAGCATGGATTTCGGCGGCGCGGGCTTCATTCCCGTTAGTTTTAGCAAAGGCTTCCGTCGTTTTTAGATTGACAAGATATTTGACAAGTTGTTTACTTGGATGATCTTGGAGAGAGTAGACATCCTGTAAATCAACCTTTTCAATGTTCTTGGAAATCTGGACTTTGATTTCGCGGTCGTCGCCGTAATAGGCGAGGATGTATTCGCCCTTTAGGTATTTCTCACGCAGGTCAGCATAGGATAAATATTCGGCAACAGTCCCATCAATCCAATGGTCTAGGAACCGAGTCCAGAACGCGATGTCCCTTTCAATGCCTTCTCGATTTTGCTTATCTTGTTCAGAGTTGTCTAATTCTTGGAGCCTTTTTTGGTTAAAGGTAACACTCTCTAAACAAGCTGCTTGTGAGCAGAAATTACTAGAAACCACATAAGTCAGAAAGTCAACAACACTTTTCAAAACGCTCGTTTTTCCGCTGCCGTTTTTACCGGTCAAAACTAAATGCTTAGGCTGGCTGTTAGAAAGAGGTATCGTAATATCCTTTAAATGGCGAACATGGTTGATGCGAAGTTCTGTCATGAATGTCTTGTCCACAATAACCCCAACTTTCATTGCTATACTGGCATACACTAAGTATAAACGTTTTTCTGCGAAATAACAACATGAAATTTTGAAAGAAGCATTATCGTGAAATAGAGAGTCGGGGCACCCTATATTTATCCACCGATTACTATTAAAAGCGTGACAATTTGTCACGCTTTTAATAGTAGAAAACTATATCAAAGTAAATTCGACAACTCAATGTAGACTGACGGAAAATATTTGACAAGAGAGACCCCTATCTGCAATTTTACCCCGACAAGCTGTATCGAGCCATCTACGAAATTGAACTGTACGATGTTCTTGCGCAATGATGTTTTTTCGACCAATGAAAGTATACAGCCGATTTAATTCTAAGCGCTCACCTATGCGGGCGCTTTTTTATTACAGCGTAAAATTTCGCCGCTGGTAGGGTGATTTTGAGAGTGGAACACCAGTGGTGGCGGATAAAACGCTACCATTCTCGAAGAAAATTCCGACGAGGGAGATAAGGTCTCCCCCGCCGTTTATTATAGATTCCCGAAAGATTTGAAAAGAAAGAAGGTATTTCCCATGAGCATCATTATCGGCATCGACCACGGCTACTACGCCATCAAAACAGCCCACTGCTCGTTCCCGGCAGGACTGACAAGCTACGGAGAACACGAACCCTACACCCGCCAAGGACTCTTAGAGTTTGGCGGGTGCTTTTTTGTTTGTGGCTCCGGGCGGCAGCCTATCCAGCGGGACAAGACCGTAAACGACAACTACTACCTGCTGACGCTGGCAGCGATTGCAAAAGAAATCCGGCAGCGCGGCTTGCCTCCCGAATGCTCGGTGCGAATTGCGGCGAGTCTGCCGCTGACCGGTTTCGGACGCGACAAACCCAGGTTCAGAGATTATCTGCTGCGGAGCAATCAGCCTGTGAACTACAAGTTCGAGGGCGTGGAATGAAACGAACCTAAAAGTCATTCAGGACATCATGGGACACGCAGACATCACCACCACAATGAACATTTACGCCGAAGCCACCAAGGAAAAGAAGCAGCAGGCAATGGCAAATTTGAACGGGAAAATGCACCACCTTTTAACGATTAGTGGGTCATCGTTAAAAGGTACAGGGGTATCATTAAAATGTGTAGTAAATCGTTAAAAGGTATGACAATCGTTAAATTGTATAAGAACATAAAAATCTCCGAGGCAAGTGCTGCCCCGGAGAATCGTTTCCTTATGCGTTGTACAGTTTCAGGAGTGCATCTAACAGGTGGTATGCTTCTTCACGATAATAGAGCATTTATAGGGCTGTCGAATGACAGCCCTATTCTTTTTTGTAAAGAAGATGTTCATAATGCACGATTACACCGAATCATATTTAGACAAGCTGATGAATTTTCATTGAAAGCTGAAGAAGTACCAATTATGGTATAGGCTTAGATGTAGAATAAAAGTACGGAAATGAATTTTTACATGAATCAAAGCGATTGTTTAACAGTGTTCAACACGTAGAAATATTCATTGGCTTGTTGTGCAGATTGACGAAAGAGAAAGCAACGATTTTGAACCGCAAAGAGAATCAACGTATAGTCGATATGCTTGTTGACCTGTGGATGAAACTCATGAAGAGAACATCTGAAATAACCCAAACATAATGTTAGCGAAAGAAAACATTTGTGTTTAATTTCCAGAAAGAATGTGGTATACTTGGTACAATACTAGCTTGCACAACAGGGAGGACCAATCTATGGCTGTGAGTTATAAAAAACTATGGAAACTGTTGATTGATCACGACATGAAAAAGCGCGATTTGGAAAAGGCTGCACAGGTCAGCCACTATACAATGAATAAGCTCACCCACGGCGATAATGTTACCACGGATGTGCTGGCGCGCATCTGCTTTGCACTTGACGCTGATGTGGGTGACATTATGGAAATCATCCCGGATGACAAAGGAGAGACCACCCATGGTGCGTAAAGAATACAGTGCAGGTGGCGTCAAGCACCCGTTCTGGTTTTTGGAATTCAAAAAAGCCGCCATCCTGCGCGATCAGGGCGTAACGTGGGAGGGACTCCGCACCCGCAGTCGTGAGGAAAACCTCTTTTCTGCCGCTTCGCCGGCCCGCGCCGAGATGACCTGCAACACGGTGGCGGCCCGGATGCAAACGCTGCCGGACAGTTTCCTGCCGATGTTCGTCTTTGGCGACCCGGCCACGCAAAAGCTGTTTTGTCTGCTGGGTTGCATGGGCAACGACACGCTCTTTTTCGATTTCTGCTATGAGGTCATCCGCGAGAAAGTCCAGCTTGGTGTCAACGCTTTTTCGGATGCCGACATCCGCCTTTTCTTCAAGGATAAGCAGTCACAGGATGAAAAAGTGGCCGAGTGGACGGACTACACGCTCAAGCGCCTTGGCAGCTATTACAAAAATCTGCTGTATGAAGCCGGGCTCACCGACCACGGCAAAACCGAGCGCCGCTACGCCAAGCCCATCATTGACCGTGAACTGGAATACTGGATGAAAGACAACGGCTTGCAGCCTATGTATGCCGCGCTGACGGGGGAAAACTGATATGACATTTGAAGAACGCCTCGATGCCATGGAGCTGGAAATTCGCAAACCGATTTTCCGTAAGAACCGTGGCCGCGCTAACGAGGTCAACTACTGGGTGTTCGACTACCCACCCGAAAAAGAGCTGGAAGTCCGCGCCCGCATCGAACGGATGCAGCAAAAGAATGCCACAGGCAACGACGATTTCAAACTCGTCGTCTTTGATTTATACGACTACATCATCGACACGCTGGAGAAAGAAGGCTTCCTCGACCAGTGCTACCGCTTTGAGGATCGCCGCGGCATTGACCGCATCGTCAAAGCCGTGGGCAACCTGCTCTGCGTCAACGATGACGACAGCCTGATCGTCCGCCATATCGAGGAAAACACCCCAGAAAACGCCATCGTGTTCCTGACCGGCATCGGCAAGTGCTACCCGCTGCTGCGCTCCCACAAGGTACTGAACAATCTCAGCCAATCCTTTGGCCGCGTGCCGGTTGTGCTGTTCTTCCCCGGCACGTATGATGAACAATCCCTGATCCTATTTGATGAACTGAAAGATGACAACTACTACCGCGCGTTTCGGCTTGTAAAACCGTAAGGAGGAAGTTCCCGTGTTAATCAAAGATATGTTCAAAAAGCCTATTGACCGTGACATCAAGGGCGTTATCGTTGTCGGCGAAGGCGAGGACAGCAACGCCAAGCAGGAACTGGAAGAATACGTTGTCACCCGCGAACTGTCCAAGCACTTCCGCGAATTCTTCGACAACTACAAAAAGGGCATCGTGGGCGAGACCACCAAAACCGGCGTCTGGATCTCCGGCTTCTTCGGCAGTGGTAAATCGCACTTCCTGAAAATCCTCTCCTACCTGCTGGACGGGCAAAAGCTCATCGGCGGCAAGCGCGCCGTGGACTATTTCATTGACGATCATAAGATTGAGGATGCCATGGTGCTGGCAGACATGAAGCTGGCTGCCGACACTCCCACTGACGTTGTCCTGTTCAACATCGACTCCAAGAGCGAGCAGACTGGCAAGCAGTCCAAGGATGCCATCGTTACGGTTTTCCTAAAGGTGTTCAACGAGATGCAGGGCTTCTACGGCTCGATGCCCTATGTGGCCGACCTCGAACGCCAACTGTCCGAGGATGGCCGCTACAATGAGTTCAAGCAGGAGTTCGCCGCCGCCACCGGCAAAAGCTGGGAGGATTCCCGCCGCAAGTTCGATTTCATCCAAGATGACATCGTGGATGTTCTGGTGGATATGGACTACATGAGCGAACCCGCCGCCCGCAACTGGTGCGAAAAGGCCGCCGAGCCTTACCAGATCAGCATCGAAAACTTCGCCCGCATGGTGCGCGAGTACATCGAGAAAAAAGGTCACAATCATCACGTCTGCTTCCTCGTGGACGAGGTCGGCCAGTACATCGGCGACGATTCCCGCCTGATGCTCAACCTGCAAACCATCCGCGAGGAACTGGGCAAGGAGTGCAAGGGCAAGGCGTGGGTCATCGTCACCAGCCAGCAGGATGTGGATTCCATCACACAGGTCAAGGGCAACGACTTTTCCAAGATTCAGGGCCGGTTCGACACCCGCCTGTCGCTGTCCAGCGCCAACGTGGACGAGGTCATCAAAAAGCGTATCCTTGCCAAGACCGACACCGCCGACCAGACCCTGCGTGTGCTGTATGAGCAGAAAGCCACGCCCCTGAAGAACAAGCTGAAATTTGAAGATCTGCCGGAGATGAAGCTCTACGATGACACCCGCGACTTCGTGGACGTCTACCCGTTCATCCCCTACCAGTTCAAGCTGCTGGGCAGCGTGCTGACCTCCATCCGCCAGTACGGCGCGTCCGGCAAGCATCTGTCTGAGGGCGAGCGCTCGATGCTGGCGCTGTTCAAGGAGTCCGCCGAAGCGCTGCAAAACAAGTCTGACGGCGCACTTGTGCCGTTCAGCCTGTTCTATGACGCGCTGGATGAATTCCTCGATGCTGCCCACCGCCGCGTCATCATGCAGGCGCTGGACAACAAGAACATCAACCCGGACGGCGGCGACGACTGCTTTGCCGTCAGCGTGCTGAAAGCCCTGTTCCTCGTCAAATATGTCAAGGAGTTCCAGAAAGCCACCGTCACCAACCTGACGACGCTGCTCATCTCCGACATGGACGAGGATCGCCTTGCCCTGACCCAGAAGGTGCAGGACGCGCTGGACGTGCTGATCCACGAAACGCTTGTGCAGAAAAACGGTGATGTCTACGTATTCCTGACCGAGGAAGAGCAGGAAATTGGCCGCGACATCAACCGCCAGAATGTGGAAATGACCGACATCATCCACCGCACGGCGGACATGATCTACACCCAGATCCTGACCGAATCCAAATACAAGTACCCCAAGTTCAATGGCCGCTATACGTTCAGTTACAACCAGCAGGTGGACGACCAGCCGTTCAAGGTCAACCAGAATTATGACATCGGCGTCCGCGTGCTGACCCCCTATTACAGCGATGGCACCGATGAGCAGCGCCTGCGCCTGATGTCCGGGCAGGGCAGGGAAGTGCTCGTTGTCTTGCCCGATGACCGCGAGTTCCTCAACGAGATCAGTCAGGCAATGAAGATCGAGAAGTATCTGCGCACCAACGCGGCTTCCCAAATCGAGCGCTACGAGGCCATCTGCGAGAATAAGACCAAGGAGATGCGCACCCGCCTGAGCAACGCCAAAATCTACTTGGTCGATGCGCTGAAATCCGCCACGATCTACGTCAACGGCGATATTGCCCAGCTGTCCGCCAAGGACGTGCAGGGGCGCATCGGCGAAGCCCTCGCCCGCCTTGTGGACACGGTCTACCACAAGCTGACCTACATCGATACCGCCTTTAATGAGGACGATGTCGTCAAGGAGTTCCGCCCCAACCACCAGATGAGCCTGAACGCCGTTACCTCCGCCGAGCCGAACGCCCCCGCGCAGGACGATGTGCTGGCCTACATTGACAACAACTCCGCCCTGCACGCCAACACCTCCATGAAGTCGCTGAAAGACCGCTTCACCAAAGCGCCCTACGGCTTTGTGGATGATGACGTGGAGTGGATCGTCGCCCACCTGTTCAAAAAGGGGCAGATCAGCCTGACGCTGAACGGCGCAGTGCTGACCCTGAGCGCCGCCAACGGCGACGAGATCGCCCGCTATATTACCAAGCGCGAGTTCCTCGACAAGCTGTTGACGAGCCGCAAGGAGCACCCGAAGCCCGAATGGGTGCGCATGGTGCGCGAAATCATGCGTGAGCTGTTCGGCAACAACGCCCCCACCGAGGACGAGGACGGCTTAATGCGCGCCTGCCGCAAAGCCTGCGCCGACCTTGCCGCCACGCTGGCCAACCGCAAGCAGTACGATTACGTCAAGCCCTACCCCGGCAAGGCAGTCATCGACAGCGGCCTTGCGCTGCTGCGCCCCGTGGCACAGTGGAACGACCCGATGGAGTTCTACAAGCAGATGTACCAGCGGCAGGACGACTTCCTCGATTTTGCCGAGGATTACGACCCCGTCAAGGCGTTCTTTGCCGGTGTGCAGAAAGAAATCTTTGATAAAGCGCTGGATCTGATGCGCATTTATGAGGACAGCAAGAGCTTTATCGTCAACGACAAAGTCGAAAACACGGTCAAAGAGATTTACGCCATCCTGTGCGCTGCCAAGCCGTACCAGCAAATTCAGAAGCTGCCCGCCCTGTTGGATCAGTACAACGAAGCCTATGTTGAAGTGCTGGAAGCAGCCACCAAGCCGGTGCTTTCCACGATTGCAGCGGACCGCGCCCGCGTGCTGGAAGTGCTGGACGAAAAGCCCTACAAGGCGCAGTACGTCAACGCCTACGCTGCGCAGTTTGACGAGCTGAAGAAAAAGGCGGAAACCTGCAATAATGTCACCATCCTGCGCAGCTATGCAGACCAAGCCGATGCCGTGCGCATCCGCCTGCTGAACGAGATGGATAAGCGGGATGAGAAACTTACTCCGCCGACGCCCCCGACCCCGCCGACTGGTGGTGATGACCCCGTCATCCCGCAGCCACCCAAACCGCAGCCCAAGCGCCGCAAGAACCTCGCCATCAAATCCCTGACCCAGACCACCAGCTGGCGCATCGAGAGCGACGCCGACATTGACGCCTACCTCGCCGCCCTGCGCCGCCGCCTTGAATCCGAACTTGACCCCGACACAATTGTGAACGTGGAGTTCTAATAGAAAGCATGGTGATTTTATGAGTCCGAAGCAAGCTGCCCAGCATGACAGCAATCTGCGCAATATTCGCGGTACATTTGCTGCCGAGGGTATGACCATCAGCAAATCAACTCGTGACAACCTTGACCGCATTGCCAGCGGCAAGGTCAGTTATCAGCAGGTTTTGCAGGAACTCCGCACCAAGTACAAGAAATGAGGGCGAGTCATGTTCTCTAAATATGACGTATATACAAGTAGTGCTTTGAAGCAGTGCATAGATAAGGACGAGGAGAGATAACTATGGACAAACCCGCAATCAAAAAGTTTGCTGTATGGGCGCGCAATAAGCTGATTGCCGATACCAAATACCGCGCCGGGCTGGTTGGCGTGACGGAAACCGCTGTTGCCGAGCCGCTGCCACAGTCTAATGAGAGTGTGCAGTTCTTTGACGTTGGTCTGCCGCAGCCCTACCGCATCGAGGGTGACGCCGTCACCCAGCGGCAGCGCTTTGTGGCGGAGCTGAATAAGGAGACCGCCAAGCAGGGCAGCTACACGGCGGCGTACCAGACTGTGGTGGATAAGGTTGCCTACACATGGTTCAACCGGCTGATTGCGGTGCGGTATATGGAGGTCAACGACCTGCTGCCCAGCCGCACGCGGGTTTTGTCCAGCGCGGACGGACGCGCCGAGCCGCAGATCGTCACCAGCCCGTTTGACGCGGTGCTGGACTACACCCCGGCAGAGCAGCAGATCGTGACCCTCAAAAACGACAACAAGCTGGACGAGGCATTCCGCCTGCTGTTCCTCAAGCAGTGCGCCGCGCTGGGCGACTGCCTGCCCCGCCTGTTTGAGCAGGTGGACGACTATATGCCGCTGCTGCTGGCGCTCTCCTTCACCGATAAGGACGGCGTGGTCTGCCATCTGGTAAACGACATCCCGGAAAGCGACTGGCAGGACGCTGTGCAGATTGTGGGCTGGCTGTACCAGTATTACAACACCGAGCCGAAAGAGCAGGTGTTCGCCAACCTCAAAAAGAACATCAAAATCAGCGCCGAGAACATCCCCGCCGCCACCCAGCTGTTTACGCCGGACTGGATCGTGCGATACATGGTCGAAAACAGCCTTGGCCGTTTGTGGAGCGAGGGACACCCGGATTTTGACAAATCCAAGTGGAAGTATTATCTGGACGAAGCCCCACAGGAGCCGCAGGTGGCGCAGCAGCTGGCCGAGCTGCGCAAGGGCTACGCCGCCCTGACGCCGGAGGATATAAGGTGCATCGACCCCTGCATGGGCAGCGGGCATATTCTGGCGTATCTGTTTGATGTGCTGATGCAGATTTACCGCAGTGCGGGCTATACCGACCGTGACGCCGCCGCCAGCATTGTGGAGCATAACCTCTACGGTCTGGACATTGACGACCGCGCCGCGCAGATGGCCTATTTTGTCGTGATGATGAAGGGCTGCCACTACGACAGCCGCTTCCTGCGGCGGCATCTGAACCCGCACGTCTATGCAATACAGGAGAGCAACGGCATCAATCGCAATCAGCTGAAATCCTTCGGCAACGGGCTTTCTGACTTTGAGCGCAACGAAGCCCGCTTGCAGCTGGAGGGGCTGCTGGACACGCTGACGAACGCGAAAGAGTACGGCAGCATCCTGAACATGGAAAACTACAACTGGGCTTTGCTGCGCAGCTGTGCCGATGCCGCGGGCGAGGATGCCCAACTGTCGATGGACAGCTTCGGCTTGGCAGACACGGTGGCACAGCTGAAACAGCTGATCGACATTGGCGAAGCGCTGGGGCAGAAGTACGATGTGGTCGTGACGAATCCGCCGTATATGGCACCAACAGAACGCCAGAAACCGTATTTGCTAGAGAACTTCATAGATAGCAAAAATGATATGGCAATGGCCTTTATAGAAAAGTGTATTTCCAGCTGCAAGCCGAATGGGTATAGCGCTTTAATCGTTTTTCCGACATGGATGTTTTTATCTAGCTATGAAAAATTAAGAACGAAGATTATTAAGCAAAACACTATTAGCTGTATGGTATACCCAGGAAGAGGAATTTTTGGCTCAGATTTTGGTTCAACGTCTTTTGTCATTAACAGAAATCGTATATATGGGTATAAAGGCTCCTATAGTAAATTGTTCAAAACCATTGGGGAAGTTGCACCACAGGAAGTTAGGGAACAGCAGTTTTTGTCTGGAATGGGGAGATATGTAATATCGCAGCAAAACTTTTTGAAAATTCCCGGCAATCCGATGGCGTTTTGGATTTCAAATAACTTCCTGAAAACTTTTGATGAGAAAAAAATAGCGGATATATCGGTTGCCAAAGCGGGAATTGTTTCTGGTAATGACCCATATTTTCTTAGACTATGGCATGAAGTGGACTGCGAAAAAATAACAAAAGATGCAGTAAACTTTGAAGATCATACGGCATATAGATGGGTTCCGCTGAACAAAGGTGGATCGTATAGACGCTATTATGGAAATTATGAGTATATAATTAATATTTATGACCTTTGGAATCGACCAGATAAAGTTAATATTTCCGTAAGACGGAGCGAACCAGAATACTATTTTAAGAAGGCACTGACATGGTCCTCTGCAACAATGGGCGCTTCGTCATTCAGGATTACAGAAAATAAGACATCGAGTACGGCTGCACCAAATCTCTTTTTTAACAGTGATAATGACTTGTATGTAGCACTTGCGTTATTGAATTCGTCTATCGCTCAATTCTATATGGACTTACTCAACCCAACGGTAAGCCTTAATTCAACAAATGTGTCTTCGGTTCCGGCAATTGGATTTCAAGAAGCCACACCGAGTGTCGTTCCACTTTGCAAAGAAAATATTTCAATTTCCAAATCCGACTGGGACTCTTTCGAGACCTCGTGGGATTTTGCCGAGCATCCCCTTGTAAAATGGTCGCATGACCTGTGGGATGCCACCTCCATCGGCGCAACCATGGCATACTACTACCACGGCGAGCGCCCCGAAGTCTCTTGTCCGGTGGAGCTGTGCTATCTGCTCTGGCAGGGCGAGTGCAATGACCGCTTTGCCAAACTCAAAGCCAACGAGGAAGAACTCAACCGCATCTTCATCGACATCTACGGCTTGCAGGATGAACTGACCCCCGAAGTCGAGGATAAGGACGTCACCGTCCGCCGCGCAGACCTTGGCCGCGACATCCGCAGCCTGATCTCCTACGCCGTTGGCTGCATCTTTGGCCGCTATTCTCTCGATAAGCCCGGCCTTGCCTACGCCGGCGGCGACTGGAACCCCGACCAATACCATACTTTCCTCCCCGATGCCGACAACGTCATCCCCATCACCGATGAAGAATACTTCCCGGACGACCTTGCCGGCCTTTTTGTGGCGTGGGTCAAAAAGGTCTTTGGCGCAAACAGTCTGGAGGATAACCTTGCCTTCATCGCCAAGGCACTCGGCACCAAGGGCACCAGCCCCCGCGCCGTCATCCGCAATTATTTCTTAAACGGCTTCTACGCCGACCACGTCAAAATCTACCAGAAACGCCCCATCTACTGGCTGTACGACAGCGGCAAACAGAACGGCTTCAAGGCGCTGATCTATATGCACCGCTATAACGCCGACACCTCCGGTCTTGTCCGCGCCGACTACCTGTACAAGATGGAGCAGGTCTACGAGAGCGAGATCGCCCGCATGGACGATGCCATCGCCCACGGCGCCAGCCGCGAGGTCGCCCAAGCCACCAAGCGCAAAGAAAAGCTCGTCAAGCAGTTAAAAGAGTGCAAAGACTACGACGATCGCCTTGGTCATATCGCCCTCGCCCGCATCCCCATCGACCTCGACGACGGCGTAAAGGTCAACTACGACAAAGTCCAAACCGGCACCGACGGCAAGAAGCAGGCAATTCTGGCGAAGATTTGAGAGAAACTATGAAAAACAACAATGACCTGTTCTACACTTGCAGCCTGATCGAGGATGTCTGCGATGACGACTACGACCATGTGGTTGACCGCCTTGTGGAAGTTTATACCTCATGGATCGATGCCGTGCTTTGCAACTACAACACGGACGTTTACTATCAGTCGCGGGAATATATTTACGAGTGCTGCAAGGAAGGACAAATCTGCGCCTGAAAATACACACAGTAAGAGGAAAAATCTATGTCTGAACTGAAATACAACCAAATCGTGGATAAGCTGAACACCGAGTTTGCGTCCGAGGGGCGCAGGCTGGTGTTCTGGTACGATGACAACGGCTATTTTGCCGATGATGTGGACGCTATGCCGCTGCAAAATGCAAAAATCTGGCATCTGACGCCTACCAACCAGTTCAGAACCAAGATTTTGCTGGAACGCGAGGACCCGCAGAGCAATTACCTGATCTATGCACCGTTCCCCAAGCCCCCCGTGGAGCAGAACCACTTGGAGGATACGATTTTGTACTCCAAGCAGTTCCACGCCGACCCGATCTCGCTGCTGTGCTCCGATCTGGGCATTGGGGCCGAGGGCAAGGCCGTCTTGCAGAAATACGCCAAGGTCGTCGGCGAGCAGACCCGCAAGCAGCGGTTCTGTGATTACAAGCTGGCAGCGTACACGGCGGATGCCGTGGAGACAGCGCTGCTCTGCACCGTCTGCAAGTGCCGCACCGCGCAGTTTGAGGACGCACTGCGGGAAATCCTGTTGGCCGACACCCCGGACGGCAACCCCAAGCTGGACGAGCTGGCAAAGTACAAGCTGGATGAGGTGTTCTGGAAGCACTGTGAGACAGAGCTGGGCTTTGCCGTGCCCGCGCCGAATGTGGACAAGCTGAAAATCAGCCTGTTTGTGACAAGCCTTGCCCACAGCGTGAAGGTCATCCCGGACGCATGGCAGCCGTTTGCCGCCGCCAAGCCCGGCAGTGTGCTGGCCTTTATGGACGGCATGATGAACAACGTAAACTACGGCGAAGCCTTTGACGCAATGGCTGCCGCTGTGCAGGAGACGCTGCACGCCAAGGCTGCGCTGGCCAAGCTGCCCCATGACCTGCTGACCGACTGCGAGTGCCTGCCCTGCGTGGATGACCTGCTGACCGGGTGGATGACCGAGCGCCTGCAAGCCGAGGACGTGACCGCCGCGCTGAACGGCGAGAACATCCCGGAGCTGTGCCAGCGCCGCGCCAAGACCCACTTTGGCCGCAAGCTGGCGGTGCAGTATGCCATGCTGGAAAGCGCGTGGCATATCGTCAGCGCTGCCCACTACCGCGTCCCGGCGGATTATGAGCACGTCTGGGCGCAGTATTACCGCGAGGATTACAAAATTGACGCGCAGTACCGTGCGTTTTACACGGCCTACGACAAGCTGGACGAGCCAGCCGCCTACGACAAATTGCAGGGACTGGTTGAGAATATCTACAACACGGAATATCTGGCAAAAATCATCCCTGCGTGGAATACGGATTTCCCGCAGGAGCCCGGCATGGGCAGAATGGCGCTGCAGCGGAACTTTTTCTCGGAGTGTGTGGCCGGCAACAAGGAGCGCACCGTGGTGATTATTTCCGACGCCATGCGCTATGAAGTGGGCGCGGAGCTTGCTGCCCTGCTGGCCGAGGACCCGAAGTCTACTGTGCAGCTGACACCCCGGCTGGGCGTGCTGCCGTCCTACACGCGGTTGGGCATGGCGGCGTTGCTGCCCCATACACGGATGGAGATGACGCCGGAGTATCAGGTGCTGATTGACGATATGCCCTGCGAGAACCTGGCGCAACGGCAGGCTGTGCTGCAAAAGCGCGTGCCGCAGAGCGGGTGCATCCAGTTTGACGACCTGAAAGCCATGAAAAAAGACGACCTGCGGGCGGTTTTTACCGGCAAGCAAGTCGTGTACATTTACCATAACCAAATTGACGCGCGCGGCGACAAGCCCAACACCGAGGACGAAGTCTTTGCTGCCTGCCGCGAGGCTGTGGAGGAGATCGCTGCCATGATCCGCCGCATTGCGGGCAGCGCGAACACGCTGCACTTTATCGTCACGGCGGATCACGGCTTCCTGTACAAGCGCCACGCGCTGGCGGAGAGCGATAAAATTCCCAACACTGCCCCCAAGACGGCGTTTGTGAACCGCCGCTTTATTGTGGACGCTGACCCCATTGCGCAGCCCGGTGTCGCCAGCCTGCCGATGGCCACGGTGCTGAACACCAAGACGAACACGCTGACGGTGTCCTACCCGACAGCGGCCAATGTGTTCAAGGTGGCGGGCGGCGGCGAGAACTACGTCCACGGCGGCTCCAGCCCGCAGGAGATGATCGTGCCTGTGCTGGACGTGCGGATGGAGAAAGGCCGCATGGAGACCACGACTGTGCAGCTGACGCTGGTGAGCATTTTGAAGAAGATCACGAACCTGATCACCGCGCTGGACTTTATGCAGAACGAGCCGATCAGCGACACCGTGCGCGAGACGACCTTCCGCGTGTACTTTGTGGGAGAAGATAACGAGCGCATCTCCAATGAGAATATCGTGGTGGCTGACAAGCGCGGCGAGACGGCGGCGGAGCGAATGTTCCGCCTGCGGTTCAGCTTCAAGAACCGGAAATACGACAACAAAAAGCCGTATTATCTGGTAGCCTACGATGATAAAAATTCGGTTGAGGTGCTGCGCCGTCAGGTCGTCATGGACATTGCGATGGCGGATGACTTCGGATTTGGCTTCTGATGCAAGGAAGGAACGATTATGAGCCGTGGATTTAACATGTGGAACTATATGACCTACCACCTGGTTCACGATTACTTTAAGGCAAAGAAAAAGAAAAAAACGGAAATCCAAAATTTTGAGGTAAAGAACTATAAAGCAGCACAAAAGGCCGCAGAACAATGGATTAAGAGTGTGCGCAAATTTGCTGAAAGTTCGTATGGGGTGCATTACCCCAAAGAACTTTATTACGGTGCAACCCAGGTGTTGTTGGCTGTTTGTGCGGAGATCTACCGCAATGACCATACCTGGAACGACCACCGGAAAATTTTGGTGGATTACATCATCAACAGCGGCACGGACGGTGTGTGGTTTTCTGATTTTAAAGCGGCCACCGGTGCCGATGCAGACGTAAGGAAGCTGATCCCGCTGGGGTGGGTTGATGTTGATGAGTGTGGTGAATTCTGGACTTGCCTGGGCCGCTGCCTGAAAAAATGCCGGACTCCGCAAAGCAAATACGATGAATTGACCACGCCCTTGCAAAGATTTATTGCGGCTTTTGCATTCTGCGGGCCGCTGCAATCCAGTGTAGAAACCATCGGCACGCGATTTTTGAGCCGGGCATCAGATGGGGTTGAGCGCGCAATGCATGCCCCACCGCCCAAGGTGGATGTTTGGGGCAGCGGAAGCTCTATGGAACACATCCAGAAAATGAAGGTGATCTGGGATCACCTTTTGAACAGCAGCGATGGCGGGCGGGAAATTGATGACCCGCAGCTGTTATTATCCATGCTGATAGGGAAAACGATTACGGATATTATCATGTACGGGAACATTCCTGCAAAAGATAAGTTGTTGGAAGTTGAAATGGTCTTTGCCGAAAACCGCCTGGAGCTTGGAACAACCGCTAAAGAATTTGTGCTGGATATGGCAAACCATGGTGAAGCATGGAAGCTGGTCAGCCAGATGATGACGCCACAGGGGGACCAGCCGCCGATGTTCTGGCAGATTGCGCAGATTATGTCCATCAAGGGCAACTGCAAGGATGAGCTTGATAATTTGATTCAGGAGTTTATGGGTTTTGCTTATTGCTTTGTTTCGGAGATCATGAAAAAATATCCGAACGGCGGCTATGACCGCGAAAAGCTGCTGCCCTACTTAAAAAACCTGATGCCTGCTGAAGCACCGAAAAATTGACGGAGGGATAGTACAATGCCTGATTTGGATGATAAATACAGTGAATTCAGCCGCGAGATTGGCAACGACGAACCCACACAGGATAACGCTGCCGGTGCAGAAAAGGAACCGCAGCCGGATTTCAGCGACAGTGCGGATCTGTATGCGGTGCTGTGCGTCAGCAAAACGGCCTCCTCGGATGAGATCAAGTCTGCTTACCGGCGCTTGGCAAAGGAGTACCACCCTGATGTAAGCAGTGATGCGGATGCAGACGAGAAGTTCAAAAAAATTCAGCATGCCTATGAAACCCTGTTCGATGAAGTGCAGCGTGCCATGTATGATCTTGGCGGCGACAGCATGGCGGGGCTGAGCTATGAGCAACGTCTGAAAACGGTGTTCCAAGGCCGCATCGTCCGCAAGGATTTGACGAAGAAAATCAAAGAGGGCGCGAATGTGCCTGTCTATGTGCTGGAATTTCTGCTGGGGCAGTATTGCAGCAGTGATGACCCGGCTATTATTGAAACCGGCGTTGAAACGGTAAAGAAGATTCTTTCTGACAACTTTGTACGCCCGGATGAAGCACAGAAGATTCTTTCCTTGCTGAAGATGAACGGCAGCCATACCATTATTGATATGGTTACGGTGCATCTGGATATGCGCAAGGATGTGTATCTGGCCGAGTTCTCGAACTTGGGCGTGAAGGATATTCCTATTGAGGACGAATACCCGCAGAAGTATGACCGCCTGCTCTGCGGCGGCATCTGGTGCATTGTGCAGCTGAGCTATGAATTTATCGAGGAAGATAAAAAGTCTGCGCCGATCCGCATCAACCGCGTGACACCTATCCAGATGCCCCATGTCGATCTGGATGAGATCAGGCAAGGACGCAAGGCATTCAGCAAGGAAGAATGGCTGGGCCTGATGCTGCGTTCTGCCGGTTATGAGCCTGAATCGCTTACCTATCGTGAACAGTGGCTGCTGCTGACCCGTATGATTCCGTTGGTAGAGAATAACTTCAACCTGTGTGAGCTTGGCCCTCGCAGCACCGGTAAATCCCATATCTATAAGGAAATTTCGCCCAACAGTATCTTGGTCTCCGGCGGTCAGACCACCGTTGCCAACCTGTTCTATAACATGGGACGCAAGACCGTGGGTTTGGTCGGCTTGTGGGACTGCGTTGCCTTTGACGAGGTTGCCGGCATTAAGTTCAAGGACAAAGACGGCGTGCAGATTATGAAGGACTACATGGCGTCCGGCTCCTTTGCGCGCGGCAAGGAGGAGAAGGCGGCCTCAGCCTCCATGGTATTTGTGGGCAATATCAACCAGAGCGTGGACGTTGTGTTGAAAACCTCCACGCTGTTTGAGCCGTTCCCGCCGGAGATGGGCACCGACACGGCATTCCTTGACCGTATTCACTGCTACTTGCCCGGCTGGGAAATCCCGAAATTCCGTCCGGAGCATTTCACCAACAGCTACGGCTTTATCAGTGACTACATGGCGGAATTCATCCGCGAGCTGCGCAAGGTGCAATATGGCGATGCGCTGGATAAGTATTTCAAGCTGGGCAAGAACCTGAACCAGCGTGATACGATTGCCGTGCGCCGCATGGTGGATGGCTACTTAAAGCTGATGTACCCCAACGGCGAGTTCAGCAAAGACGAGTTGGAAGAAGTGCTGCGTCTCTCGCTGGAGATGCGCCGTCGTGTCAAGGAGCAGTTGAAGAAGCTGGGCGGCATGGAGTTCTATGATGTGAACTTCTCCTACATTGATAACGAAACCTTTGAGGAAAAGTATGTTTCTGTGCCGGAGCAGGGCGGCGATACGCTGATTCCTGAAGGCATGGGTGCGCCGGGCCAGTTATACACGATTTCTCGCGGCAAGTCCGGCATGATCGGCGCGTTCCGTCTGGAAAGTCAGATGCTGCCCGGCAGCGGCAAGTTTGATAAGACCGGCCTTGGCAGTGATGGCAAGGCGAAGGAAGCCGCCAACACTGCCTTCAACTTCCTGAAAGCCAATGCACGGCATATCAGCGGCAACATCAGCACCACGGCAAAGGATTACATCGTCAACTATCAGGATCTGCAGGGTATCGGCATGACGGAAAAGTTGGCATTGCCCACGGTGATCGCACTGTGCTCCATTGCCATCGGACGCCCGACGCTGAGCAGTCTTGCTGTGCTGGGCGATATTTCCATCGGAGGCACGCTGATTAAAGTAGATGAACTGGCCAACACCTTGCAGGCTTGTGCAGACTGCGGTGCGAAGAAAGTGCTGCTGCCGGCTGTGTCTATGGTGGACTTCGCCACGGTGCCGGCAGACCTGATGACGGCCTTCCAGCTGATTCCATACCAGAATGCTGAGGACGCAGTGTTTAAGGCGCTGGGGGTTGAATAAGCGCAGAAAGCGGGCAAGTTATGACATGGGAAGAATATTACAGTAAATTTTACGGCTGAGCTACTTTTACCCAAATCAAAAGGCTGCCCTATGCAATGCTGAATGCGGATGTGAACCCGGCAGAAATTGTAGATGTTGCGCGGGATATTTTGGATGAAAAAGCAGCCGGGCGCTTAATGAAACGAGCTGCCAGTGCCGGTATCCAATTCACTGCTGAGCAAATTCTGGAACTTTCCCAATGCGAAGTCGATGAAGGGCTGTATATGATTCTGAAAACTTCTTCGTGTACTTTTTCGCAAACGCAGTTGGATGATATTTACTTTGAAACTGGTAATGACAATGTTCGCCGAAAGGTACTTGAAATTGCTCAAAATCAGGGGATTCGTTTGCAGAGCGTGTGTGATGAAGAATCAGAGGAAATTACACCACAACGCAAACATAAGCGCCCCGGTCTTTTAAGTGCGTTATTCTTCGGTGCGCTTACGGATAAAGATTCTGGTAAAATGTCGGGCTTGCAATTTAGCGTCGGCGATCACGTCCGGGTTCGGTATCGTGGTCAAGAGGGAACGATCATTGGAATTCATGGAAATTTGTATATGGTTTCTTTGAAAGATGGTGCGTATGTGGACTCTTACATTGCGTCAGATTTAGGAAAGTGCTGGTAGAGGAGACAAGTTTGCAGACAGCCCAACCACGGATATTCGTGATTGTTTTCCAAAGAACAAGGGACATTTTGTTCGAAATCTGAAGTACATGGCTAAATTTGTGGAGTGAAATTGCTATGATCCGTCACATTTTATTCTGGAAATACACTGACACGGTTAAAGCGGAACACAAAGAAGCGGAAGCACTGGCGTTCCTGCAAAAATCCGTTGCGACAATGGTAGGTCATATTGATAGTCTCCGCTGCGCAGAAATCAATACAAACACTGCCGACGGGGAGTACGATCTCGTGTTCTATTCCGAGCTGCGGGATGCAGATGCCTTACAAGCATTCCAAAATCATCCGCTGCATATTGCCCACCGGGAGCGCTGCAAGGCCCTTGTGACAGACCGTTTGTGCGGAGATATGGAGGCAGATTGAACATGGTTCTGTATTATTCCGGCACCGGCAACAGCAAATTTATTGCAAAATGTATCGCGTCCGCGCTTGAAACAGATTGCCTCAATCTTAATGAGCGCATCAAGGCGGAAGACACCTCGTCTGTTCAGACAGAGGAAAATGTAATATTGGTCACGCCCACCTATGCTTGGCGGATTCCGCATATTGTTTCCGACTGGCTTGAAAAAGTGGATTTAGTCAGCGCTAAACGCATCTGGTTCGTGATGGATTGCGGCAGCGAGATCGGCAATGCAGCAAAGTACAACCAGGAGCTTGCCGCACAGAAAGCCCTTACCTACATGGGCACGGCCCAAATCGTTATGCCGGAAAATTATATTGCTTTGTTCTCGGCACCGGACAAGCAGGAAGCAAAAGCGATTGTCGAGAACGCAAAGCCCGCTATCCGAAGCATCATTGACTGTATCCGTAATGGGATGGAATTTCCCGCACCGCGAAATAATTTGTATGACCGCTTTATGAGCAGCGCGATAAATCCCATTTTCTACAAGGGAATCGTCAAGGCGGATGCCTTTACGGTAAGTGATGCCTGTATCGGCTGTGGAAAATGTGTGCAGCTGTGCCCATTGAATAACATCCGTCTGGATAAGGATAAACCTGTCTGGGGGTCAAATTGTACGCATTGCATGGCCTGTATTTGCTATTGCCCGAAAGAGGCTATCGAGTATGGCAAAAGAAGCGTGGGCAAACCGCGTTATCATTTTGAGGCATTGGGCATGGCTGAGAACATTGTTTGATTAAGATGGCTCCCGGTTTTGCAAATCGAAATTTGTGTGGGAGAGCGAGCATAATGGATACTATAATGCAAGACACCTTGCTTTTCTTTGATCAGCACCAAACCGTCTATCCTTTGTATGAGCATTTTCAGAAAGAGCTGTTTACCCGCTTTCCCGAAAGCCGAATCAAGGTGCAAGAAGCCCAAATCTCATATTACAATCGGCATCTTTATGCCTGCGTATCTTTCCTGAAGGTCAAAAAGAAGGTGGATCTGTCCAAGGATTATTTTGTACTTACATTGGGACTGCCCGCCCCGCTGGAGTCCGACCGGGTGGCGGCAAAAACCGAACCGTATCCGGGACGGTGGACAACGCATTTTGTCATCACCAAACCGTCGGATTTGGACAAAGAATTATTCGACTGGATGGAACAGGCGTACCGTTTTGCCCAATCAAAGTGATTCTGATAAATTACAGTTTGATAGCCCGGCTGATTTTTCGAAATAGTTATTTGAAAAAGCAAACCTGCTTACAACGCAAACAGGTTCGCTTTTATCATAATAGCTAAAATTATTTCGCGTATCGATGGAATATACAAAAACGGTGAGCTGGACTATGAGGCAACTCACAAGAAATTCTTGTTGGTTCGTTCCGAAGGGACAAGACAGGTAAAAATAAATTAAGGTATCCCGACTTTATGACTTTTTGAATGCTATCTGAAAAAAAGAAAAACCGCTGCGCAGCCGACAGCGGTTCATCGTCATATTCTGTTTTCAGAACAGCCAAGCAAATATTGCCGATGCAGCGA
>OGUL01000925.1_pt1 | contig 28148 bp, 24 predicted proteins | sample 1553651 | NCBI WGS metagenome assembly OGUL01 (sample SAMEA2580048, study PRJEB22360) | human gut metagenome | biome: human gut; feature: human-associated habitat; material: faeces | place: Denmark | collected 2008/2010
CTGGATTCAAATTCTAATTTCTTCTCAAAAGTATTTAACTGTTCTTTGATTCCAAATGAAATCATCTTATCAATGTGATACATAACATTTGTACTGCTGTCATAATCCAAAACATATGTATGATGTCCACAGATTAAGATCTTATAATTGTATGTGTCTGAACGGAATATAATGTCAAATCCACGATATGTAGCAATTTTCCGTTCTCTCTTATAAGGTGGAGTAAGCGTTCGGATCATCTGGTTTGCTTTTGTTTTTGAATCGTAATCATATCGATCCAGTAAACGAATATGGAATTCTTCTTCTTCATTTTCACCCACCGTTTCTATATCTTTTTGAACATTCTTGATATTTTCCTGATATTGTTTGATCCTTTCAGGACCAACCTGGCTGATATAAGTTTCAAGCTCATAATACTGGTTCAGGAAATTGTTTTTTTGCATCTTCAAACGTTTTACCTGCTGTGTAAGCTCCATCTGTTCTTTGATCAACGGATTTCCACAGGCTGCTGCCTTAATCTCTGCAAAAGATAATGTAAGATCATCTTCTTCCATACGTCTCGGAATATTTTCTTCTGATAATATCTGTCCGATGTATCTTTGCTTATTTTCCACCGTCTGCCATAGATAAGAATCAAAAGTATTTTTCGTTACATATCGGTAAATATAAACAGTCTTATTGAAGTTACCCTGACGAATGATACGTCCGGATCTCTGTGTCAGATCTGACGGTCTCCATGGACAATCCAGGTCATGTAATGCAATCAGTTTTTTCTGGAAATTGCATCCTGTTCCTGCTTTGTCGGTGCTGCCTATCAGCACACGGATCACACCATCATTTACCTTTTTACAAAGATCAACCTTTTGCTTATTGGTTTTAGCACTTTGAATGAAAGCAATCTCATTTTCTGGAATTCCCTGTTGCATCAATTTGCTTTTCACATCATCATAAACATTAAATTCTTCTTTCTTCGGTGTTGACATATCCAAAAAGATTACCTGTGTTTTTCCGGGATATTTCTTGTAGATATCTATAACCCGATCTACGCAGCGTCTTGTTTTTGAATTAAGATTTTCTTCACAGATTCCTACCAACCGCTGATCCAGTGCCAACTTGCGTCCTTCATTCGTAACCTTTAACATATTATCTTCTGCCGGATTCACTCCGCCATTTCGAATACGTGCCGCTCTGTCAGCTAATCTTTCAACATAATGTTTCTGTTCATTGGATGCATCGATAGAAACTGTTTCCATGACGGCATCTGGAACATCCATTTCCTGAATATCTTTTACCTTAATGTCGGCAACTTCTTTGAAGATCGTTAATAACTCTGCCAGTCCGACAAAACGTGTAAATCTTGTTCTTGCACGATATCCGGTTCCTTCCGGTGCAAGTTCCATGACTGTTTTTGTTTCGCCAAATGTAGAAGCCCAACTGTCAAATGAATCAATTCCTAATTCTTTTAAAGTATTAAACTGTAAATAACGCTGCATCGTATAGACTTCTGCCATGCTGTTACTAACTGGTGTACCGGTTAGAAATACGATTCCTTTATTATGACAAGTTTCTTCCATATACTGGCATTTCATAAACATATCAAAAGCTCTCATAGAATTACTGCTTGTGTTAATACCTGCGATATTATTCATTTTAGTGTACAAGAACAGATTCTTATAATAATGTGCTTCGTCAACAATCAGCTTGGTTACGCCTAATTGATCAAAGTAAATAACGTCATCTTTGCGTTTACTATCTTTTAATTTTTCCAGTTTTACAGATAACTTTTTCTTTGCACTTTCAATATTACGCACCGTAAACTTCTGATCACTAGATGATAGCGGCTTTTCTAACTCTGCGATCTGATCACTGATATATTTTTTCTGATATTCAGGAGAAATCGGAATTTTCTGGAATTGAGATTGTGCAATAATGATTGCATCATAAGAACCAGTTGCGATCTTTGAACAAAATTCTTTTCGTTTGGCAGGAGTAAAATCATTCTCGGAAGATACCAAGATATTAGCACCAGGGAATAATTTCATAAATTCTTCTCCCCACTGACCTACTAATGGATTTGGAACAACAAATAAGTTCTTTTCAGACAGTTTTAATCGTTTCGCTTCCATTACTGCTGCAATTGCTGTATATGTTTTACCATATCCTACCTTATGTCCGATCAATGAATTATCCTTTGAATACAAAATTCTCATAATTGCATCTTTCTGATGTTTATATAGTGTAATTTCACGATTCATATTTGGAATTTTCAAAAACTCACCATCAAAGGTACGATACTGTATTGAATTGAATCTTTCATTATAAATTTTTTCCAGATCACTTCTACGATCATAACTCTTAAAAATCCATGAATTGAAAGCCTCTCTGATCTCATCCTGTTTTGCCATAGCAAGCGTTGTTTCTTTTGAATTTAAAACTTCTTTCTTCTTATCATTTTCATCATAGACCGTATCATAAATTTTTGCATCTTTAAGATTCAGACATTTTTCTAACAGATCATATCCATTGACTCTGTTGGTACCATAAGTAACAGTTGTTCTCTGGTTTGCATTATCCATCCAATGCGTGACCTGCCACTGATCGGTTTCTTTGATATAGCACACGTCTAATCCAGGGTGCCCGATATGTTCTTTTGGTGCATCGAATACATCTACCATAAAGTCTTTAATATAACAGTCTGGAATCCATGTAGCACCAAGCCTTGCATCGATTTCAGAAGCCTTTAAAGGTTCTGGCTGTGCTTCTTTCAATGCTTCTACATTGATATTGTATCTTTCATCTTGAGTTGCTGCTTCTTTAGCAATTGCCAGCTTCTTTCTAACATTACCAGACAGGTATTCATCTCTCATGACATACTTTTCTGTTTCTGGATCTATAAAAATCTGTCCCTGAAGTTCTTCTACGATAGTTTCTCTTGTTTTATCATAAATACTTTCCATAAAGTTAAGATCAATGCGTCCTTTTTCATTGAGTGAACATAATAACGATTCCTGTGCTGTAGAAACATGTTCCGGCATACTATGAGGAATAATCGTTCGTTTTGTAAAAATGTCCGCTTTGCTCTTTAACCCATTGTTTTCATCAAGATTTTCAAGAGAACAAAGCAGATAATAGCTGTCATCATCCTGAAACGCTAATTTATTTCCTCTGCTATGGATCAACCCAAACTTCTGAATGAATCTATCATAAGTTTCATTTAGTTTTTTGCGGTACGGCTCAATATCGTTATCACTGATATCTAACATTTCTTTTGAAATTAATTCCTTTAAAACGTCTCTTAATTCAATCATGGCTGCGATTCTTTTTGCAACCATTCCAACATCTTGGATCTTTTCCATGACAGAATTCTTTCGATAGTAGATATGATCCCTATAAATTCCATAAGACATGTTGTTGATTGAATCTACGGCAGGAATTGCTTCTTCTTTTTTGTCGTTGCTGTCAACTGATTCAGCAGGTTCGTAAATATTTTTTAAATAATATTCTAATTGAAATTCATCGATACAGGCTTTCCAGTCTTTATCTTCTTTTTCCTTACATACAAAACGTTTTCCAAATGGTCCACTTTCTTCCATCATACGTCCAAGCATATGATTTCGATGTGTACCAAAATACATATTAGCTTCTTGTGCTACATTTACCCATTCAGGCTCATCGCCAACCGTTTGATATTTTCTTTTCTTGAAAAATAAAAGATCTGTAGAAACTTCTGCTCCTGTTTCCGCAAAAGCAGTTTCTGGAAGTCGGATTGCACATAAAAGATCAGCCTTCTTAGCTAATATTTTTCGGATTCGACTATTCTTTTTATCAAGCGTTCCTTTAGCTGTTATCATTGCAACAATTCCTCCAGGTCTTACAACATCCAGTGCTTTTAAAAAGAAATAATCATGGATCAGGCAAGATCCATAGGTATTATCTTCTGCACTAAAATCAGAAAATGGTACATTTCCGATGATCAGATCAAAATAATTGTCTGGCAGATCGGCTTTTTCAAATGCACAATTTTGGATTTTTGCTTTCTGAAATAACTGCTTTGCAATGTTACAGCTTGTTTCTTCTAATTCAACACCGTATAGGTTGGAATCCTGCAGTGTTTCTGGGAGCATCCGGTAGAAATTTCCTGTTCCCATGCATGGATCAAGAATATTTAATTTTCCTCTGACACCCATTTCAGATAAAATTTGATACATAAAATTTATGATCTTTTCATTAGTGTAGTATGAAGTCAATATAGAAGATTTGATCCCTTCATATACAGTTTCTCCGACAAGTGTTCTTAATTGCACCTGTTTTTCCTCAACATTGAAATAAGAAGAGAGTCCTCCCCATCCTTCATATTCAGATAAAATCGTTTGTTCTTTGTCACCTGCGTAATCTTTCAATCCCAACAATGTTTTTAATGCGGAAAGGTTATTCTTCCATTTATCTTCCAATTTCTTTGCAAACTGGATTGTCTGGTGGAAAAAGTTCCTTTTTTCTTTTGGTTTTTCATTTTTTTTGCTGTCCTTCTTCTCTTCCACATCAGGAGAAAGGATATCAAAGATCGATGTCTGCACCGCTTTGGTCGTTGCTTCGGTAGTAATACTGGCAACCCCGTCGGAAACAGAAACTTCTTCTTCTGTTGCATTTGCTTCTCCGAAGGATGAAAAAAGATCAAAGATTGATACTTGTCCTTCCATTTGTTTGTTTTTCTTTCTTCTCATAATAAACAAAATCCTTTCTGTAAACAAAAAAAGACCGCCATATTTATGATCTTCTGATCAATAAATACAACGGTTTCTCGTCTAACTTTCTATAAATTATTAATTTTTTCTAACTTTTCTATGCTTTCTCTTGTTATGCTTACGATCTTGATGTCTCGCTTCAGTATAAAAGCTCACGTACCTGTGCTACCAGGTCAAAATATTCAGTTCCATAAAGCTTTGTATCATTGCCTCCATTATGACGCTCTTCTTCTTCTACAAAATCGTCACATGGAATCTCAATATTCTTTTTATCTAGTAGATTCTCAAAGACATCAATGATATCTTTAGCAAGATGTTCTTTATTGATCGCATCATCAATGATTGATCGTTTCTTGCATTTAATAAAATCGGCCTCATAAACTAAAGTAAGCTCCTCTCTGAAATGATCTGTAATAAGAACAGAATATGTGTGTTTCCGTAAATCTGATGTATGAAAATAATTAATAGATAACAAAATATCTTTTACATTGAGATTTACTGCATTATCAGTCAGATCTCCAGTATCAATCCCTTCATTGATCATTTTTTTGCGTTTTTCGATGCATGATTGAATAAAATTTTCAGTTTTTCTTTTTCCATTTTTTGTAAATATGTAATTCATATTTTTCTCCTTTACTTCCATTGAACCACAAATTTTTCATCTGAATAATCTGTAGATATCTCTTTCCATACGTGTTCGAACTTAGAACAGATATAAGGAAAGAATTCAGCATCTGGTAACCGATCCATCGTATCTTCATACATCTGAACAAGTTCACCATCTTTTTCCCCATATCCTGTTACTTTCCCAGATGTATCCACCTGTAAAAAATCACAGCCACAGGCATCTGCTTCCATGATAAAGCGATTCACTGCCTGATAAGCAAAGTGGTTTAACCAAAGATCTACATCCTTCTTAGCGTCTGCTTTTTTTGATCTTGATTCCTTTTTTTCATCTTTCGTAGCTTTCTGTTTAGCTTTTGATGAATCATACGTTACCTGATCTTCTGAAGCTTTCTGCTTTTTAGAAGCTTTATCTTTTGGTAAAAAGGTACAGAATAAATTTGCATTTCCAAGTCCTAATAGTGAATTTACAGGACCCCCTGTAATAAATAAAAAGACCAGCAACACGATCTTCCATTTTCCTGATCCTTCTTTATCCTGAATTCGGTATAAGATATATGAAACGATCACGTTACATAATAAGACCGAAAAAGATGCGATTAAGAATAAGATATCACAAATAATCGTAACTTTTTGTAAGGTATTTGTCTGGTTTTTAACTTTCAACGTTCTTTCTTTGATAACTGCTTCTTTCATAAATTTTTCTCCTTGTAAATAAAATAAATCTAGTAATCCTTGTTTGACATAGGATCATTTGGATTTGGCAAATTTCCATCTCCATAAGGATTCTCAAAATCATCATTTCCCACAGATGCCATATTAAAAGGATTTTCCACCGGTGCCAGATTTTCAAATTCATGTTGATTTTGATTCATCTGCATATTTGATCTGTTATTGAAGTTTCCTGATCCTTTAAAATCACTTCTCTGTGTTTGAGTTTTGTTTCCTGCTGTTGATCTTTGACTCTGAGAAGAGTGTTGTTCTGAACCCTGTGATTGATCTTTCATAGCCCGCTGTTGATCTGATTCCTGTGTCATAGGCATCGTAGCTCTTCGTCTCGGTGGCATGCTTGTATTTGCTTCCATTACATCCTGTGCAGGATCCTTTGACTGTTGCTTTGCATTCTGATCATAAGATCTTTGACTCTGCTTTTGATCTGCTGCTAGATTTTGCCCTTTATGGCATTCATTTTCTGAATCCTCCATTCTTCTATAATTTTCCATTGGAATACATACATCCGCCATGATTCTAAAGCTGTATACTTGAGTCCCGTCTTCTTTTTTATAGTTATTTGGCTTAATCTTACCAGATACCTGTACATAGGTTCCTTTCTTTATCTCCTTAGCCAACTTTACCGCTGCTTCTCCATAACTGGCACAATTCAGGTAAAATCTTTCATGTACTAATTCTTCACCTACATAGAAATCTCTTCCTGTGTATACGATGATGTTATAATGCAGTAAAGTTTTTCTTGAATCTTCTTTGTTTTCTTTGTAAATAGGATCCTGATTGATCATTCCTGAAACTGTGATAATGTTTAAATCTCTCATCTTTTCTTCCCTTTCTTATCAATCGATGTAAAATGAACTGATGTTGCTACACCTGTTTCAATTCACGATCGGTAATATGATCTTTCTTTCTCTTTGTTGCTTTTTTAGCAAAGTCAGTTCTTCCGAATACTCATTGTATATGCGACAGGCTTCTTCAATACTCTCTATGTCTCGAATATTTTTACTCGTTGCCTGAGATGCCGTACGAAGTAAGAATACGCTGTATGTAATGGTGTTATTGTCCCATACACATTCTTCTAACTGTACAATTCCATCGGAAGTTGAATACTTTGCTACTACTTGTTTTGACATAAATATTTCGTGCAAAACCCATGATTTGTCTATGGGTTAGCACTTCCTCCTTTCTTTGTAAAAAAATAAAAAGGGCATAAAAAGAAGCAGATACAAAATATCTGCTAAAATTTATACCCTAAAATTGGTTATTAGTTTTCTATATAAGTTGACTCTTTAAAAAAGTTCAGAACTTTCCTTACAAAAGTTCTAAAGTCTAATAAAAATACAACTCTATGATAACATAAATTTTGTGGAATAGCAATGGTCACTACTTGTTTCCATACAATATCGCATTTTTTAATTCTTTTTCTTTTTCTGTCACAACAGAAGTTTCATTTACTTTATATAAAACATCCTGTTTTGTCTGGTTGATATCTTCTTCGCTGACTCCATCATCCATAAAACGTTCTTTGTAAGTGTCTATGGAATTTACCGTCAGTTTGTACAGCTCCAACGATGCGACTGTATTAGTATTTCCTATTTTTAATAAGTCATTCAGATTGTTATAATATTTTTTATAAACTCCTTTATCTGTTCCTTCTTTTACGTTTAGTGTGATTTCCTGATTGAACCTTCCGATCTCACAATAAATCTTTGCGATTTTGTGATGGTTTGCAGTGCTTTTATATTTTAAAGAATCTTCAAACCATTGCACTGCACTTTTCATTCTTGTGATTTCTTCATTGTTCATATTGTCATATTCATAGTAATACCAGTATGCCTTTCCGATTTCGTATGCCAGATTTCCATATCCATCTCCATTTTTTACTTTATCCCAGTTTTGATGGATCATTTTTAAATATGATCTTTCTTCACTAGAACTAAAGACGGCATCTTCCAGATAAACTTCTAATAACCTTTCGTATGCCTTTGATTCTTTTGGCAGCAGATTGATTGCCTGATGAAGTATTCGAATCTTTTCTTTCTGGTCTGTACTGCGATCGACAACTTCGATCATATCATTATATTTATTCTGCTGATATGTCTTATGTATAAAAAATCCACCGATACTTACAACCAGTAGGAAGGATCCGATCATCGCAATCCGTACACCTTTTGAAACATTGAGCGTTTTAAATTTTTTTTCTTTCAGTCTTCGTTTTGGTATGTTTTCTTCCTGTTTTAACTGTATGATTGGATCAGTCAGTTTAGCATGAGTGACATTATCCGCTTGATTCTCATGAACTTTCATAACCTCTTTTATTTGATCTTCCTGTCCGGATTTTTCTGTTAAGGAGCCAAGAAGAGAAAATTCCGTTTTATCTTCAGATATGATATCTCTTTCTATATCTTCTATGATGTTCTGAGAGGTCGTTTCTTTCTGTGCTGTTCTTTTGGATTTGGTTGTGATCATTATTTCTCTTTCCTGAGCTTGTGCCTGATACTGTGATCCTAGATCTTCTGCTGCCTTATTCTCTTTTTCTTCGCGATCTTGCTTTTCTTCTTCTTTGACGGCCAGCTTTTGTGAATACTGATCTCGTTTAATAGGATTGGCTTCTTGAACTTCTGCATGTCTGGTTTTATGAAAATCTGTGCCTTTTTTCTTTATTTCTTCCTTTTCACAATTCTTTTCTCTTCCCAGTTTTGTATAATCCCATGATCCTTTACCATGTAATTTTTTTTGTTTCCTATTTAAACTTTGCGGTTTTGAAATTCTATGTTCGCTCTGTTCTTTTTTTGAAACATCTGTCTTTAAAGTTTCTTTTTTGACACTATTTTTTTGGTTTTGATCAAGATGAGGTCTGATATCCGGTCTTTCCTTTGTGTTTGGTCTATTAAAATTTATTACAGAATCTCTCTGTTCCGTATCGTTCTGGTCCCTTAATGTGTGATCATTAGAGTTTTTGACTTTTTGTATCGATTTTGTTTCAAATTGTTTTGAGATAGGTTTCGATGATGTCCTTTTCGTGATATCTGCATCACTTTCTTCTAGTGATTGTTGTACATCCGATAATTTCTCATCGTAATCTGTCTTGGCAACCTTATTCTCTTTCCTTAACACTGCTTCCCTTTTATGAACAACTCTTTCTTTTTCATCTCTGACCTTTGTTATGACCGTCTGATCAGAAGCATCCATGATATCCTTTTCTGCTCTTGTTATTATGTTTGCGGATTTATCTTTATTTTCTTCCGGTCTTATAACATGAAAGTCTAATCGTTTTGGATCTGGCATAAAACGATTTAGAGTATTCTTTTTTCTACGGGATGGTCGAAGGCTTCGATCCTGCTGATATACCATAAGGTCCGTTTCTTTATACTGGTCGAGCGTTGTTGCAAAAGCCTCTAAACCAAGTAAAGTTTCTTCTCTTGCACACTTAAGGATTGTAGAATTTAATATATAGGAAAAAGATGGATCGATGCTTCGAATATCATCTAACTGCTTTCTTCCTGTGACCATTTGATACAGAATGTAAGATAATTGTTTTGTAAGGAAGGATTCTTCGCACTTTTGGTAGGATGAGAAAACATATGCGTTTTGAAAAATAAGGCTTTTATCCTTTGTGAGATACAGTTCATCCATACTGATCTGGGGACAAAAACATCCGCCAGATAATCTCCATACCTGATAGATGGACAGGCATAAATTCCTGACCACATTTACAGAAAAATCAATATCATATGGAATCGTATCCAAATGTGTTCCTTCAAATTCTTTATAGATAAAACATGCTTTTCCTTCCCATTCAAATTGGTTGATCAAACCAGGAAAACCAATGAGATCGTAATTCTTTATGTTTAATAGCCGTAATTGTTCAGACATTGCCATAATATAGACATCTGGTGTTTCAAACATCGTATCTTTTACGATTGCCATATCATTCCCACATATTTCTAAGATCTCATACTGACCAATTTTTTGATTTTCTTGCATTTTATTCCCCTTTCTAACAGAATAACTCTTATCAGAGCTATCCTGTCATATATTTTGTGTATTCTGCACACTTTGTGCATTTTACATAAATGGCATTTATTTTTTTGTTTTTTCAATCTGCACATTATCATCACTGCTTGTCACATTTTCTTTTGTTCCATCCGACGTTGAGATCGTAAATTCCCTGCTAGGCACATAAGGAATATCATATGCCACATAATCTCCAATTGCAGCACCATTTGTTTCATCGATATAATCACTTGTGACTTCAATTCCATTGATATATGTTGTCAGATTTTTATCTGCGGTAAATTTAAAATTCGTTGCATACATATCTGGCATATAGACTTTCCATTCATTGTTTTTGTCCTGAACAAGCATGAGCTCATAATCTGTTCCATCTTCGGTCGTGTATGTCAATTTCTTGACAGAAGCATTGGTATTGTCAGAATCATTGATCACTGTATTATCTTTTTCCATATTTGTTAATAGGATTTGTTTTTTTGACATTCCAACAATATCTTCGAGATCACTTCTTTCAAGATACCAAGATACGTCTTCATCTTTGATAAACGTATTATCCGGAATATAGATACAAGAGCGAATGTTCTTATAATCTTCTTTCTGAACTCTTTTCACAAACTTGTCTGCAACTTTCTTTGCCTGTTTTTCTTGTATGTTCTTCGGTGTATAAAGTTCTTTATCGCTACTTCCACATCCGGTAAGGGCTGCCATAATACCAATCATACATAAAATAATTAAAATTTTTCTCTTCATATTTTATATTTAGTAGAGGACTGTATTATAAGTTGTAAAGTATTGATAAATAAGCATTTCTTACATTCTTTACACGAAATACTGTCCACTACGTTCTCCTTTCTTTTAGTTATTCTTCATCCAACAACTCTTGACAGGTCATCGAAATGAAAACACCTAACTTAATCAAATCATTTAGATGCGTTTCTGAAAAGTCAGCATCTTTCCTCATAAGTTTTGATATTTCCGCACTCAATTCGTCTGCCTGTTGTTGTATGTAATAAATCTTTTCTTTATGTTCGTCATTCATAAATGTACCTCTATGCCTGTTTTACTAACTGTTTCTTTAGTCGTTCATTTTCTGCTTTGAGTTCTTCATAATCGACTAACTGTTCAATAAGTTTCTTTTTATCATCCTCTAACTTTTTGATTTGTTCCCGGAGAGCCGAAATCTTATCATCTTTAAGCTGCAACTTATCCTTTTTAACAGCAACCACATCATCTAATGGACTTGCCTTTGAGATTGCTCTAAGGCTTAAAATACGCTCTTTAAGTTGTGGATTGTTATAAAGTGTTGCTCTTGATACTCCTGCCTCTTTACAGACTGTTTCAAAGTTTATAGGCTTCCTTTTTCTTTTGAGTTTATCTATTGCCTTATTAACTTTATCAATGGTTGCCTTATTCTTAGCCTCTGCATGAGCCTTGATACCTGCAATCTGGCTATCCGACACTTTCTTTGCCATTTAACTGTACCTCCAGACTTTCTACTAATGGTTTCAGATACTTGTACTTAACAGCCTGCACTTGATATGCTGGCTCTTGACCAAGTTCCTTTAATCTTGCCATTTCCTTTTCAAGTAAATCCAGTTCATCCTTTAGGATTGGATAGAACTGAACCTCTGTGATGTAGTTAGGGCAGTTATAGAAGAAACAGCCATCACCATCTGTACAGTTACCTCGTCTGAAATCATACAGGCAAACTCCTGTAGGAAGTGGATTAAAACTCATTGTTTTAGCCAAATCTGTGATTACATCATCAATCTCATCCTCGGTTTTACCATGAAATAAGTCATCTAATTTACCTTTGATTTCTTTTGCTCTAAGCCCTGCAAGCTTTGACTCTGGACTTAAAATCATATCAGAATAAATTTCTTTGACTTCTTCTGCCTGCAAGGTAAGATAGTGTGCTGTCATTTCAATAGAAACATGTGAATACTGTTTCATAATCATTGCGATAGGCACTTTTCTTTTGATAAGTTCCCTTACAAAAGTTGCTCTAAACCGATGTGATGTAAGTGGATATAACTCACCTTTATTATCTCGAATGTCCCATCGTTCTATGAAATGAGTAAGCCTGTTCTCATTCCATTTCGCAACATTCAACACTCGAATACCATGATTTTTAACAAGAAACAGTTCCTTTAATCCACTTTCTTTACGAAGTGGTTCAGTAAAGTCCGAAAGCTCTTTAATGGTGTTTTTTACAAGTTCATTGATGAATACCTTATGTATGATTGGCTCACCTTTTTCCGTCTTACCAAGAGTTACTTCCATGTAATCATAACCATCGAAAGTTCGCTTAACACAGCCTTCCTGTATAGACAAAACCTCATTGATACGAAGTCCTGTCTGACTCTGAATGATGATGCCTGCCTTTGTAAGTACATCATTTTCATCATGCACTGCATGATACAAAATCTTATCAAATACATCCTCTGGAATAGGCTTTGTCTTGTTGGTTTTCATTGACTTCCTTGTATTCCAAAGCTGATTTGCTGTTTCTGCCTTTGGAAGATGAAATGTAGGTACATTCCAACCTTTTATCTGACCGATACGGATGATTTCTTCTACTACATGGCAAGAATTATTTCCTGTACCAACTGCCACCTTCTTGTCATTTTTCATCCACAGGTTGAAGTTTAAGTAATCCTCTAAAGTTACATCTGCGAAGCTGTGAATACCATTTAAGGAGCAGTATTCGATAAACATTGGAAGTCTGCCATTGATATACTCTCGTACTGTCTGTGGCTTTATTTTACCGAGTTTATAGTAGGCGTACTGCTTAACAGTTTCCTTCATATCTACATCTGCTATATATTCAAATCTAATGTATTTGTGCGATTCCTTTGTTGATTTAGCAGTAATAAAAGGTCTTAAATCCCACACATCATCATTGTAGTTGGAATTGCCTATCATTATAATGTTTAAATCTGTATCAGGCTCAATGACCTGTAACTGTAATACCAAGTTAGTTGCCATTCTGCAATCCCTCCAATCTTTCAATGATGACCTTTAAAACCTCTATTGTCGATATAAAGTGTTCTGCGTAATGCTCTCCGTAGATAACACCTTCTTCAAGTTGCCTTTCAAGGTTTGCCAAGTGCTGTTTATGAGCATCTAAGTATTCTGGTGTAGTGATATATCTGCTACAGGTATAACATTTCTGCCTCTTAAGAAGTCTCGGACAGATATTTCCATCCGTTACAGGCTTTGTGCAATAACCATCACATAAACCTGCCACACACTTATCCTTGTTAGCCTTAAACCACTCAAACTCTGATACATTGTCAAAATCATTACTCTGTATCTGATTGATGTTTCCAATCACACCAACACTCTTGAATACCTCTGCTCGTTCCTTATCCTTTACATCTGCATAGAAACGCTTTGTAACAGATGCATCTGTATGTCCTAACACCTGCTGAATCACATTAATGTTAGTTCCTTTAGAAAGCATATCTGTTCCAAGAGTACGTCTGAACTGGTGGCTTGTAAGGTTGTAGTAATCGCCATTGGCATCTTTGATGTCATTGTCCTTGATGAACTTCTTAAACCAGTTATTAAAACTAACTGAATTGAGGTTCATTACTTTTCCAGCTCCTTTTCCAACAGGAACTCTCCGTATCATCAGAGTATTTTTATCTTTTTCATCAGCTTCATCTCTCAAATCTTTGGTAATCTCTACCAGCTTTTCGATAGCAGCAACACATTCACTTCTGACAGGCATAGGAGCCTTATTCTTACGTCCTTTGTGCTGCACCCACTCAATTGTATATCCACTAATCAAATGTGGCTTAATGCAGTCAATACGAAGTTTTAAAAGGTCACCAATACGCATCCCTGTAGACTGCAAGATAATAATGCCATACTTTAGATACGGATTTTCTTCTGTTTTAAGAGCCTCATTTATCTGCGCTACAACATCATCTGGAATGAAATCTATCTTTAACTTACGATTAACTCCTGTGTACTCATTTCCTGTAAAAATCTCAGTTATAGGCACATCATCAGGTCTATGTAACTGACACCAACGTATAACTGTCTTGAATCTATCCAAGCAATTCCTTTGATTATTGTAACTCATTGGTTTTCCTGTCTTTTCAGAGATTGTTGTATGCAGATAGGAGATGTAATTCTCAACATCTACATTTGTTAATCCCTTTAATGATATGATATTCCTTGATTCTGCAAACTGAATGAATCGGTAGAAATATGAATTTACCTCGCTGTAAAGACTACTCAATGTTTTATTGCCCACTCTGTAATTCTGCCATACATAGTCCTTAAACAGTTCCTTTATCTCCTCACTTGAAATATGCGAAAAATCAAACTTGAAGTTTTTTCCATAGTGCTGTGACATTTCATCATTATCAACAATGTTCCATACATCACCATCTGGTCTTTTACTTGCCATCAGAGTCACCTCCAATCAGTGTACTCTGATTCCAATACCTCGAAAGACTGTCCTCAATGTATGGATTAGAAAGATGTGTATATTTCTGTGTAGTAGAAAGATGTTCATGCCCCATAATCATTCTTACAACACTTACATCCATATAAATGTCAACATTAAAATGTACATTTTTGATCATTTAAGAATGTACATTTTTGCTATTCTTCCTCTTGATCGGTATATTTTTTTAAGCGATAAGATTTTCCTGTGATATTTACCACATGTGCATGATGTAACACTCGGTCAAGAATCGCATTTGCGATCACTGGATCAAAAAATACATCATCCCATGAATTAAAGTTGATATTTGTGGTAATGATCGTACTTCTTTTTTCATATCGCTTGTCAATCAGTTGGAAAAACAGCTTTGCATCATCTTTTTTAATCGGAAGATAACCAAGCTCATCAATGATCAGCAGCTTATATTTGAAAAAGTGTTTTAATCTTGCTTCTAGACGATTCTCCAGTTTTGCTTTTTTTAGCTGCATGATCAGATCATGGCATTTGATAAAATATGTACTGTAACGTTTTTTTGCTGCAGTTACTCCAATCGCAGTGGCAAGATGTGTCTTACCTACTCCGCTCGGACCTAAAAACACGATGTTTTCAGCATTTTCCAGAAATCTTAAAGTTGCAAAATCCTTGATCTCTTCCGGATTGACGGATGGCTGAAATTCAAAATCAAAGTCACTGATTCCTTTTTGATGAGGGAAAGCTCCGACTTTTACCATGGAACGGATCATGTTTGCTTCTTTAAAATCAATCTCATAATTCGTTAGTTTACAGAGTCCTTCCGTAAATGATAATGGTGACGAAGTGATCAGATCAATCACTTCATCAAGATGAAGATCCATCTGATTCAATTTCAGATACTCAAGGTTTTTCTTTAATTGTACATATGTGCTATTCATTTTTAAACATTGCTCCTATCTGTGTCAGGTTTTCTTTTGCGATCTTTTCAATATCCATTGTCTGCTCTTTGAATGTCTGTTTACTGATAGCAACATAATGATCGTGTGTATAATTAAGTTTTTTTGCACTGATCGGATGTATCACGATCAGTTCTGTGTTATAATACACATACAGATAATTATCATATACCTGTAATACCAGACGTTTTCCAAGATATTTTGGTGGTACGGAATATTGATTGGAACGATAAGTGATCATACAGGATGAATTCACTTTTACAGTTGTATGGGTCATCTGATAAGGCTTTCTTATCACATTGCGTGGAAGTGGTGATAAGTGAGCCTTTTCTTTTTGAAGATACATCACAGGGATCCTTCCGGTTCCTGGGTGCACCGCATGATTGATCCGTTCATTCAGTTTATGGACCAGTTGATTGAGCTCATGATAATCGAGAAGTCCGTTATAAGCATAGATTTCATCGAGCAGTTTCATCGGAGCTTCTACTTTTGCTTTTGTCTGAGGCCGTGCAGCAATACAGGGTCGTACCTTAAATCCATAATCTGAAGCAAACTGGGCAAAGCGTGGATTCACTTTTCCTTTACTGTAAGCAGTCCGTGGCTGATCCATGACCGTCTTCATGTTATCTGTCAGAAGTTCTTCAGGAACTCCACCGAATGTTTCAAAGGCATCATCGATAAAGGAACATAAGATATCCTGTGTTTTCGATAATGATAATCTGTAAACACGAAACCGAGATGATGACAGCAGCAATACAAAGATGTTGATATCGATCCATTCACCGGATTTTAACAGAAACTTTATGGATTCTTTCCAGTCCAGCTGTGCCTGTTTCCCAAGAGGAGTTTCAAAACGCAGATGAGATTTCTTTTTGATATGTCGTTTCTGCCTTCGTTCAAAATAAGACTGGAATTCCGAATGCTGGCTGATGTATCTGCGGAAACTTGACTGGGCACAGGAAAGCCCATGATTATCTTTTAAGAATTGCCATAAAACACGTTTATAATAGAAAATCTGCTGGTTTTCATCGGAAAGAAGATCTTTGATGATATCATAATAATCATCAATGCAAGATGAACGCCTGCGGGCTGTTGGTTTTTCATATCCTTTTAGATATTTATCAACCGTCCGTCGATCTTTTCCCAGCTCTCTGGCAATCTGACTTTTATTAATTTTCAATGTACTGTCCTCCAAAAAAGGGGTTAGTTTTACCAGATCCCTTAAAGAATTGATCTGAATGTCACTAGTAATCTTTGGTGTATATATCATAATAAATTCCTCCGTAGAGAATTTATTATAATGTGATTTTGTACATTTTTAAATGATCATTTCTGTACATTCTTATATTAGCATTTATACATCCATTCCAGACTGTACAAGGTTGGAACAGAAGGTATGTCTTAAATCATGGAAATTAAAGTCAATACCAACTTCTTTCTGTACCTTTTTTAACTTATCATAAGCAGCACTATAGGTAAGCTGTTTTCCAAGCTGTCTTGCCTGCTCTGATACAAAGATGTAACTATGGTCTGTATCAATAAGATTTCTTTCTTCAAAGATGAAATCATCAAGCTCCCGTATAAGTGACATAGGCACATATAAATCCCTTGTTTTACCTTTTGACTTAATCTGCTGAAAACAACCGACTGGCTGTGACATATCCGGTACAGGCACAGATTCTATTTCAAGATCTAAAACTTCCTGTATTCTTGCGCCCGTAAGATAAAGCATCTTGTATAAAAGAATGTCTCTACGCTTGTCTAAACGGCTCAGAAACAGTTCCATTTCATCATCTGAGACAAGATTAATCTTGTAATTACTTTCCTTAACCTTAAAGATAGACTGTTTTGTTTTGTTATCACTTCTTGCATGTTCCAAGATACCCTTAAAAGCATTGAATGGTCTGTTTACCTCATGCATCAACAAAGGATTGTCAATTTCCTGCATATCTGCTTTATACTGATAGAATCCATGTAAGGTACTAAGCATACGATTGATTGTCTTTGCTGTTCTTGCACCTTCTCTGTTAATAGCAATGATGTTATCATCCTCTGACATAAGGTATTCTTTGTATTCGCCTATCATCTTTGGACTTACTTCATCATAAGCATAACCGTAATCTGATAAGAACTCCCAAAAGGCTTTCAAATCATTTCCGTATGCTATGAGAGTATTGATTGCTCTATCTCTTTGGTCTTGGTATTTCAGATAGTCATAAACTGGCTTTACAATTCTCATGTCATTATCCAGTAGAACAACTATCTCCCTTCCTTTACGTTTTGTAACGTGTAATTCCATGTATCTGATACCTCCAATACACTTCTTATATGTCTAATATGTAAAATATCCTTTATTTACTATACATTTTACCGCTATAAGAACATATGTTCAATAGTTATACTACTGTTTAATAATATTTTAATATTCAATTTTTAAGGTACACTTACTTTACAGTAACACACCTCAACAAACCCTTATATTTACTAAGGTTTATTAGGGTATAACTATTCTTTTACATTCTATACATTAGCTACTAAAGATAACATCGAAATGCCTCCTTTAAAAATTCTGTTTCTATCCGTACATACCCATGATTTGTCACGATCTGCCCATCATCCGTTTTTTCCAGCATAACTTTTACATTGAAATTATTACCTTTTTTTGACTTACAGTTTAACAGATTCACATTTCCTTGTGTAAAAAGCTCTGCTACTGTATTTCGATCGACCTTTTTTCCGACAGCTGCAAAATATGGATGATCTTTCATCATGATCAGATCATTATTTTCGCATCGAAATGCTGATGCTGATTCCAGAACTCTCCCTCTGCAGATTGGGCAACGGCAGATGACCGGTAAAAAATTTTGATCTCTTTTTTCAAACATATGGTTCACATCTTTATAGATGATCAGTAATGCCTTCTTAATAGAAATCTGTCCGGTTCCGACCTCTCTTTGTAATACTCCCATCTTGACGGTACTTTCCTTGCTAAGATCGATTCCGAGCTTGAACAATGCGTTAATATAATAAATTCCTTTCTGCTCAATCCGGTAAATATCTTTCTTTAAAGAGATATATCCTGATTTTTGAGCTTTGTTTATGATTTCAGCTCTTGTCGATGTTTTTCCGATCGTGGCACCCTTTCGGATATTAGCATACATCGCATCTTCATCTTCAATCTCTTCATCTTTTGCGAATGGGTTGTCCATAAATTTTACTAAAGAATCTGTCGTATAATGTTTTGGCGGAGTTGTCATCTTCTTTTCTGGCTGAAAGTCAATCGGAATATCATCACCTTGATGATAGTCTGGAATCTCTCTGTCACTGGTCCTTAAATTCTTTACCTGTTTCCATCCTTTACTGATATAGATATCACCCTGAATCTTAAACTTCTCATCCAGACATTGTATCTCCACCGTTGTACGGTGAACCGTGCATTCTTCTGGGAAAAAAACTTCATGAAAGCGATCTGTGATCTCCTGATAGACAATCTGCTCTTTTCGATCCAGTTTATCAATATCTGGAATCTTGCCGGTTGGTACTAATGCACTATGGGCGATGACTTTTTTATCATTAAAGATCTTGTTGTTGTCCTTGAATACAACATCTACACCATTCTTACAAAGGGACTGTATGATTCGTTTTACTTTATTTTTTTCTTCACTCTTTAGATATTCCGACTCTGTTCTTGGATAACTTGCATATCCTTTTTCATACAATGACTGCACCGTTTTTAAAGTATCAGATGGTGACATCTTATAATATCGTCCCATCCATCCCTGCAAGGTGTTCTGACTAAACAATTTCGGAGCCTGTATCACGGCCTTTCTTCTATTAACCGATACAACTTTTGCACCTGCTTGATTATATTGATTCGCAGCTTCTACTGCTTCTTCTTTTGTTTTAAAAGTTTCTTTGGACGTTAAGACAAGTCCATTTTTGCTGACATTTTGGTAGTAAGGCTGAGGAACAAAGTTTTGTATTTCATAATCTCTTTTAAATATCTCAAAAACAATGGCTGTGATCACTCTTCCAACATGAAAACAGTCTTTTCCTGTTGTCCCAAACTTTAATGATGCGTATCTGGAAGCATTGATTCCATAAAGCCAGTCGTAAAAAGCACGGAATCTTCCTTCCAATGCCATTGCTCTATATTCTGGTGAATTATTGGGCTTCATTTTCTGCAACGCTTCTTTAAACTCGTCCACGGTATTGGAATCCTGAATCAAACGATATACCGGTTTCGTACACTTTGCATAATGTAGCACGTTATCGACTAACACCTGTCCTTCTTCGTCGCTGTCTCCTACATGAATAACGGCATCTGCCCATTGGATTCCTTTAACGATATCATCAAAGATCTTTTTGGCACTAGCTCCTCCTGTTGTTTTTTTCATCAGCTTATAACGAAAGACAAAATCTTTTGGAAAAAACGGTAATGCATCAAGATCCCATCCTTTTTTCTTGGACGGATATTCCGGATATTCTTCCATGGAAAATAATTCAAAGATATGACCGCTTAATGCATGAATCTGATAATGTTCACTGTAATAATTCCTGCCCTTTTTTACAAGTTTTTCTGGCAGAGCCTTTGCAAGATTTTCTGCAAGACTACTTTTCTCGCATATTGCGATATATTTTTTCATAAAAAAATCTTCCTTTCTTTTTTGCATAACAAAAAAGCCCAGGATCTACTATTCCTGAGCTTATATATGTCTGCTTTCTTAATGTGACTTACCAAAAATCTTATAAGCCACTTTATTTATTATAACATAAATAAGACCATATGAGTATCATTATTATTCAATTTTTTAACAAAAAAAAGCTGCCACGAAAAATGTGACAGCTGAAAAACTAAAGTTTTTTGATGATATTTTTTGTAATAGCATATTCAAAATTGAATTTTACTTTTTTATCCTTTTCAGGAAATTCAATCTGAATATATTTACCATCCGTATTTAAAATCTTTCCTTTTCCAAAGACCTTATGTATGATTTCATCTCCCGGTGCAAAATCTGATCTTGATAATTTTGACTGGGAAACAAACTGAGATGCATTCTGCTTATTATATAAGATGATCACCTGATCTTTGGCTCTGGTGATCGCTACATACATCAGCCTGCGTTCTTCTTCCATGTCTGTTTTCTCATGAGCCTTCTGATATGGAAGATTTTCTTTATTGACATCAAAGATAAGCACTCTTTGGTATTCCAATCCCTTGCTGGAATGGATCGTTGTCAGAGCAACTTTTCCGGAATGATCCTGATTCTTGTATGCATCCTGAATCTTTCTGGTATACTGCTCGATTCCTTTCTTTAAATCAGCCATTGTGTTATAGCATCGGATAAAACTATAGATCTGATTTGCAGTTTCCTGTAATTCCTCGACATCTTCTTCTGTCATATGAACAACATTGGAATAACTCTCCAGATGTTTCTTATAATTGATCCCTTCTTCAGAAAAGATATATTGGATCATCTTGCTTGGAGAGCCCAACCCTTTCATGATCTTAAGATCCTCTTCCAATTTAATGAGGCTTTTATATACATACTTTTTGTTATTCCCCGCATTTTCATAGACCTTCTTTAAATAAGCTAGTGTTGTGTTTGGCTGAACATATCTTTTTTCCACATATCGTGTCGGACGATTGATGATCTCATAAAAATTTCTTTCATCTCCCATTGCAACTTCCATATATGCCATGATCTGCTTTGCGACAAAATGATCGAACATATTTCTTAATGGTTCAAGAGAGTAAAAAGGAATTCCGCTGTTGATCAGCTTTCCTGCAAACTTTTCAATCGCACGATTGGTCCGGAATAAACACGCTGTATCTCCATATGGAACTTCTCCGATACTGGAAGCCTGCTTATCTTTTCCTAACAATACATTCTTTACGTACTCACATTCCTCGATGTATTTCTCATAAGGATGATAGATTACATCTGCATCTGTCGGTGCTTCTGTTCTGGAGGCCTTGATCTTTTTACTGTAACGATTCTGATTAAATGAGATCAGTCGGTTTGAAGCCTGTACGATATTTTCCTTGCATCGGTAATTTAACGGCAGCTGAATGACCTTTGCATGATCAAATTCTTTTGGAAACTGAAGCATAATGCTTGGCTCTGCCCCTCGGAATCCATAAATAGACTGATCATCATCACCAACACAGAACAGATTATTCCTTGGTTCCGCTAATAACATGATGATGTCATTCTGGATCGGATTGGTATCCTGATATTCGTCTACCATAATATAACGATACAGGTCTCTGTAATGATCTAAGACGTCTGGATGTTCCTTGAACAGATCATAAGTAAGAAGCAGCATATCTGTAAAATCAATCTGATGATTTTTTCTTAAGTGATCCTGATAATACTGATAAAACTTCCATGATCTATCCGCAGACATGTTCTTTAATTCCAGATCCTTTTCCTTGATCTCTTTCTGATTCTTGATCCGATGATTCTTGATCAGTTCGATGTTTAAAAGGATCTCTTTCACTTTATCCATACACTCCTGATATCCGGACCCCAGATAACAATCCAGTGTGATCGCTGCTTTCTGAATGACATCTGTCTGTTCTCTGGCTGTTATGATATTACTGTAAGAATATCCTCCATGTTTTACTAAGATTTTTAGAAAAACACTGTGAAATGTTCCAAATGTTACCTGATTTCTTTTCGGCATCATCTTTAAAAACCGTTCTTCCATCTCTTTTGCTGCTGCTTTGGTAAACGTAAGAACTAAAATGTTCTTGGGATTGACTTCCCGGTTCATGATCAGATTCTTGATACGATAAGTAAGTACCGTAGTCTTTCCTGATCCGGCCCCTGCCAATACCAACATCGGTCCTTTTTTATGTTTGATTGCAGCTTCCTGTGCTTCATTAAATTCTGGCATTTTTCTTCCTTTCTTATCTTTCTATAGCGATATTGTATCCACTTTCACATTTGATCGGCAGACTGTAAGAAAATACAATCCCATTTTGATCTTCATATTCAAAAGTAAATTCTACTTGATCAAGAATAAACTCAATTTTTTCTATATCTTCTTGATCAAGATCTTCCACGTACAACTGTATCTCTGTAACACCTGCATCCTGAATAATGTTCAGCTTATCAAAATCTGTAAATTCTTCATCTTCCCAAAAAATTTCTTTGAAATTTGCTGAAAACTTCCTTTTTCTTTTTAGGAGAGATGGTCTTTTATTATTTGATGGAACGTAAAAACTTTCGTTCCAATTCAAAGAAATCTCTTGACCATCTTTTGTCAGAATTGTAATATAATCAATTCTGACAGATCCTGATATATTTGTTTTTGCATGAACTTCTAGATTTGTCATATTCTTTCTCCCTTTCTTACTGGCAATGAGTGACAAGTGTGTCTAACAGATGATTTTGATTGATTGTCCAATCTGTTCTGTAATTGTAGACTGGATACAGCACACTTTCCAGACTTGACTGGATTGTATGCAAATGATCCTCATTGATATTTAAGATATTTCTGAGTTTTTCAATCATATCCAGATTATTCTTGCACTCTCTTCTTATATTTCTGTTTTTTCTGATCTTCCAGTAGTATCGGATATAAGTTATCATTCCAACACGTTTTCCTTCGATCATATGCATCAGATCCGACATCTCTTTATCACATACAGAAAGTATGTCAAGATTTTTCTGAAACTCTTCCTGCATCTGAGGCAGCAGTGTTACAAGATCATCTGCTAGAGAGATCCACTTGGAAGGATTTTTATCTGAAGGAATCATTAAGGAGCAGAAAATTCTTTCTGCCCCTCCTTTCTTTTCCATACGGATTAAATCTTTCTCTTTTACAAGTAAGAATCTGGATGATCTCGCTATTGTCATTTTATGAAGTGCTGTTGATATCTCGTGTAAGCTGTAGAATGGAACATTTTCTCCATTCTTAGCTTTTTTGACATACCCTTCTTCGTTAATTTTGTAAATATCCCCATTTTTGATCAGTGAATATCTGATTTCTTTCTTTTTTTCCATATAATAAATTCCTTTCTTTCTAACGGTTTTTAACTCCCATGATCGCATAAGTTGAATCTGTATTTTTATCATCATCTCCCTTTTTGATCAATATAGGAGTTGCAATGTTTGAACCAAACATCAAATCAACTCTTTCACAATCCATTGCGTTCAAGACATCGAGCAGCAGGTTTCCATTTACACACATTTCAGTGCTGTTTCCACAAACATCCGCCTCAATATCTTCATTGATCGAACCCTTGGTGCTTTGTGCCTGTACATTTAACTGATTTAATTTCATATCAGCTCGTAATAACACACCAATGTTTTTACGTTCTGTGGATAATAAACATGTACGCTTTATGGTTCCAAGAATCGTGCTCTTATCAATGCTTACTTTCGTAAGATTTCCAGAATTCTCTGTTTTTTTCAAGATCGTATCAACTGACATTTCTTTTGCATTGACTAAACGCAGAGAGATAAATGTATAATCGTCTGCCAGATACATAAATTTTTCATCTGCAAACATCTGAATCTCCTTGTTCTGAAAGGCATTGATTGCTTCACTGATATCCTCTGCGAAAACTAATGCTTTAAAATCAGTTCCATTATTTTCGTGTGCTTTTAAGCAGCTGACAAAACGGACAGATTCTACGGCATTGATCTTGATCTCATTTTTAGCACAATTGATTGCTAAACATTTCATCGCATCTCCACCATTGGTAGAATCACTTTTCTTTGCGGAAACGAAAGCTGTTTCTCGGATCATGCGGCGAAGATCAGCGGATTCGATCGTAACAAAGTTTTCATCAATCTCCTTTTTCTTCGGCATAGGAAACATATCTGCTCCTTCGATCGTCTCAAGTTTAAATTCAGATTTTGCATATCGTAAAACCAGATCTTTTTCTGCATCAAGTTCTACTTCTGCTATTGATTTTGGAAGCTGTTTTAATAAATCTGCCATAAAGGAAGGTTCTACTAAAAACCTTTTTTCTTCTGTTTCTTCAAAAACAAAACTGTTTGGTGGCATATTTGTGATAACAGTCATTCCATCACTTATAGCAACAAGTGATACGCCTGAATTTTTCATCTCAACTAAAGTTTTTGATTTAATATCATCCGCTTTTTTAGAGATTCCTTTTTTTGTGATCTGTAATGCTTCTTCAAATAATCTTCTATCAATTTTCATTGTAATTTCTCCTTAATCTTCTTTGATCTGTTTTTCTGTCATTGCCTGCAATGCGATCAGCACTCCAAGCAGGATGACTTTGATGGTTGTTTCTGGTAAAAAAATAATGGCTAATACGATCAACGTCATTGCCACTAATAATAATTCTGCTTTTCTTTTCATTTTTTCCTCTGTTTTCTATTACTTATATGAACTTTACTGGAAGTATAGTTTTTTGATGAACCGCTTCCTCGATCAATCGACAATGATCCGTAATATATTGTTTTTCAAGAACACATTCTGCAGGAAAAAGAAATAATATAGTTTCTTCATCCATCATGATTACAGCTCTGTCAATACAATATCGGATTATTTCTGGAAGTTCTTTTAAAGACTCTTTGACCTGTTCTTTCTGCATTGGTAATTTTTCCGGCAGTTTCTGAACCTTTTTGGCTTCGTCTTTAATCTCATCCAATTGTTTTATCGTAAGATCTAATTGTTCCTCTAATAAGCTGACCTTTTCTATAAGATCACTGTTCCTCATTTCCAGTTCCGGCTTGCATAACTTGATCAGTTCTACTTCCACTAATACTCTTTTTGTTGTAGCAAAACGCAGCTTTTCCAGTAATCCTGATAGGATGCGGATATCACGGATCAGTATATTCTCATCAATCTCCTTTGCTTTTTTCTGCAAAAACCTTAATTGTTCGGTTGAAACTTCTAATGCTTCTTCGGAAGCTGTTCCTTGCCCGACCAGTAAAAGATTTCGCAGAAACCACAAAAAATCCGTGACAAATTGCGACCATTCTCTTCCCTGACTGGCGATTTCTTCAATCATATCCATAACTTTTGACACATTTTGTTCCTTGATCTGGTCAAAGATATCACTGTAAACCTGAACATCTACCGTTCCAAGAACATCCAGTGTCGCATCATAAGTCAGTTTTTTTCCAAGATTGAAAGCAATACATTGATCCAGAAGGCTTAAAGCATCCCTCATAGATCCGTCTGCCATTCGTGCAATGTATTCTAATGCCTTATCCTCTGCCTCCACCTGTTCCTGAGCCATAAGATCGATCAACTGTTGTTTGATCACATCGGCTGTGATTCGATGAAAATCATATCTTTGACATCTTGATAAAATGGTAATAGGGATCTTATGAACTTCCGTTGTGGCCAGAATAAAGATCACGTATTCTGGTGGTTCTTCCAGTGTCTTTAACAAAGCATTAAATGCTCCGGTTGAGAGCATATGTGCCTCATCAATAATATAAACCTTGTATTTTCCTGTTGCTGGAGAATATCGAACCTGTTCTATGATCTCACGGATATCTCCGACACTGTTATTTGATGCAGCATCGATCTCGATCACGTTTAAAGAAGATCCTTTTAGGATCGACTGGCATGTTTCACACTTGCCGCAAGGTTCTCCATCCACGGGATGTTCACAGTTGACTGTTCTTGCCAAAATCTTTGCGACGGTTGTCTTTCCGGTTCCCCTGGTTCCACAAAATAAGTATGCATGGCCTAAACGATTATTACGAACTTGATTTACAAGCGTCGTAACGATATGGTCCTGCCCTTTGACTTCATGGAATGTCTGAGGTCGAAATTTGCGATACAACGCACTGTATGACATCCTTATGCTCCTTTCTACTGATAATTCTTATTTTTTTCGTAATTATACTTCATCTGCATGATATTGGTACTGTACGCAGTTACAAAACAGCTGATGAATCGATGAATCCGATTCATAAAAGTAAAAAATCCTTCGTCGGTCATATTGATAGAACTTTTTTCTGCCTGCTTGTTTTTTGTAACTTTGATCTCCAGATACCATGGGAACTTTCTTTGTTGATCTTTGTAGAAACTTTGACGTTTGACCGTTAAAGAACGGATTAAGGTCTTTGAATCATTCTCTTTATAAGAAGTATAACCACAATCCTGAAATGATCTGGAAAACTCATATAGATATTCTGCCTGATCTACATCCAGATAGAATGTTACATTCTTTTTACTTCCGCCAACTTCCAGTAAAGAGATCGGAATCTTGGAATATTCTTTTTTCCCATTGATTACTTCTTTTTCTGCAAAGATACTTCCATAAAAAGATGAAGTAACTTTCAGTTCGTCAGATGCAACTAATACGACCTTTCCATTACTTGTTTTTGCAATGTCTTTTGCTTGTTTTTTCATTTTTTTTCCTTTCCATCCCAATCTTCAGGGATCTTATCACTTTCATTAAATGTCATTGCATTAATAAGTCTGATCGTCATTTTGTGTAAGAATGGTATTTTCTCTTCTGCTAGAGATAAGATTCCTAAACTAATGAACAAAACAGACATAAATGCGATCAGATAAACTAAATTGTCTAACATACGACTTTCTCTCCTTTCTCTTCTTTTCGACTTTGTAACACTTCGATAAAAAACTTCTGGTCATGATTATCTAAACCACTTGTTTCTGCCCATCTGCGATACTCTCCTGCATCCAATCCTAAAAAATCCATCAATGTTTTTCCTGTATTATGAGTTTGCCAGTATTTAATCCAAAGATCAGAATCTTTGACTGTGCTCTCCTTATCCATACAAGATTGAACGAATGATTTATGATATTTTCTACGATTGCCTTCTTTATTTAGAAAGCATTTTAAATATCTTTCCAGATCGCTCTCCTTACATTGCAGATTTTCAGTCAGATGAATAACACGAAGATTGATATCTCCATACGCTCCGCAAAAGATCACTTCAATCCGTGTTAATAACATCTTTTCATCATGTGACAGAGGTTTTCGATTGTTTCTTCTAAGCTTTTGTGCTGTTTCAGCATATGCTCTAAGAACTTCCGGATCACGCAATCCAATCTCTAAAAATCCACCATCATTACAAAATGCTTCGACTTTGTTTATAAATTCGTCCATTTTCTTCTCCTTTCTTAACGTAAAAAAGGCACAAAAAAAACAGACCTTTCGTCTGTTAAATTTGTACCCTTTCATTATAAAATTTTCGTTAAAACACTACTACAAAGTCTGTTGCTTTAGTGTAAATACTTTAAAAAATCTTTTTTTGCCACACCGGCACGTTTCGCTGCTTCATCAACAGAAAGTATTTTGTCAGCAACAAGTCCAACTAATGTGGTAATCTTTCCTTCTTCAATACCCTCAGCACGTCCCTCAGCACGTCCTTTAGCATGTCCTTCCTTTAATGCTTTTTCTCTTGCTTCTTCCTCTACCAAATCTGATAAGTTACACATGAGATTCAACTCCTCTTATTATTTTGTGTTTAAATTTTGAGAATTTTTAATCTGCATCAATCGCTCTTTGGAAATTGTAACACACTCCATAATTGTTTCGTCAGATAATCCCTGTGCTATCATTTTTAAAACAATCTCTGTTTCTTTACGATTGAGAACTTCCTCCTCTAACAAATCTGATAAGTTGCACATAAAATTCAACTCCTCTCCTAAACGAATTGTCATTGGAATATG
>OGUL01000927.1_pt1 | contig 28145 bp, 30 predicted proteins | sample 1553651 | NCBI WGS metagenome assembly OGUL01 (sample SAMEA2580048, study PRJEB22360) | human gut metagenome | biome: human gut; feature: human-associated habitat; material: faeces | place: Denmark | collected 2008/2010
TGAAATGTTTACCAAGCCTTTTTTTATTATCAATAAAGAATTAAGAAAATATGAATTCATTGTTAAAACACATAATAGCGAAAAGCGCAATTGGCATATTGTTATATGCTGGAAAACGTCTTATAGATAAAGGCATAATATGGTGGGATGAAAGAGAGAAGAAAAAAGAAGCAATACCGGCTGATGAAACAAGCCCGGCTGATCATACTACTGAAAAGTCGGATAAAACTATTACCCCCGTTTCGATGAAAGAAATCATAGAGCGTAACAAGGGACAAAGCGCAGCGTCCCTGCCACGAGGCCTTTTCGCCCCGGGAGAACTCCATGTAATCTGTGCGCAGACAGGTATGGGAAAATCTATTTTTGCAGTAGAAATGGGTCTGGCGATGGCTGGGGGTAAAGAATCCGAGCCCTATGCGATAGTTAAGAGCATATTGGGTGATAAGTGGGACGCCACGAAGCAGAGGGTGGAGTACCTTGACGGAGAAAACGGTGAGGACGAACTGTATGAACGTTATGGGAGAGGAGATGTCAATTATCCCGACACTTTTACCGTGGTTCCTTCCGGAGAGATATCATCCATTGATGACTTGGAAAAGTACATCCGTCAGCGTGCGGAAGAAAGCAAATACAGGGAAGACCGCACGATCATCATTGACCATCCCGGATGTTATGATGGAAGCGACAATCCCCATCGTATGCAGAAGTTTTATAAATCCCTGAAAAGTATTATAGTAAACTATCGGCAGGGAGGTCATTGTCTGACTGTCTTTGTTCTGAGCTTCGTTAAGACAGACAAGCCATGGAAACCTGTATACTCGGAGGATATTATAGGTACGAAGGAACTCAAGAATATAGCCCATACGATCGTCGCCTTGTGCCCGTGTCGGAAGGGAGGAGAATACCGTTTCCTTAAGGTTGTCAAATCGAGGAGCGGGGAGAAAAATGAAGAGGTGCCTGTTCTTAAGATCAGCAAAGAGGGTGGGCTGTTTCTTCACTTTGTCGGCAGAATGAATGAAAAGGATGCGTTACCCTTACCTGTGAAATCCCGGAAAACTCCCGTTACTTCTCCCGATCTCAAGCAAGATATCTTTGAAGTCACCGGACCCTCTATTGCTTCAAGTGAGTCGGTTCTCCAGGATGAGAAGCCTGAAACGGTGGAGGAGGTAATCGGTTCTGCTGTGAAACCGAACAAACGCAGAAAGGTAACATCTGGGATATTACAGCGTATGAAGCAAATGTACAAAGAAGGGCTGAAACAGGGGGAAATAGCCAAATCCTTGGGTTTGTGCAGAAAAACTGTCAATAAGTACCTGCAATGTATCAACCAGGAAGAGCCTCAGTGTAACCTGTCACCATTGCTCTGCTGATACCCATTCCTACAGGAAGCGTCCTTTCCTCTCTTGTAACCTATTTATGTTTTTGTAAATAGGTTACAATATTGACAAGGATAAGGTACCAGTATTATCTTTTCCTTCAATGTTCATTCTGGATCGGCTATGCTGAATTGTCACAGAATTTCCGGGATGCGTATTGTTATTGTATCATGTGATGAAGCTGATCTGTGCAGATTTCGTGTTTGAAATGGCTAAAGGCAAATACTATATTATGCAAGATATCAAAGCTTGCTTCTCTTTATATTCTTTGGAATTATCGTCGTGTAACCTGTTATGTGAAGCATATGGAAGGCATACTCTAATAGACTACAATCTATACTATTTGGGAATAAATAATAGGTTACAGTTGCATGTAATACTTTAATAATCAAAGGAAAATGTCTTGTAAATTACAGCTTGGGTTACAGTCTATGTTACAGATTAGCTAATAGTTTATGTTACAGCTAAAGTCACTATATAAAAGATAAGTACTCAGGTTTATTTCTTAATAGGTTCTACTTCGGCATTTTTATATTATCAGGGAAGAGTTTGTTCCTGTTTGAATATAAATACTCTAAGTTAAAATAAAGAGGGCTCAATTCTTATAGTAAGCATAAGAAATCGACATGTAGAAAAGAAATTTTCCTGCAAATATTATTGTACGGATAAAATCTTTCTCAGCAATGAACTATATTTTAATGTTTTTTTATAATTGTAGGCTTTTTATAGCTCTGGTTGTGATCATTAATATCTGTTCATTCAATATCATTCTTCGCTATAGCTGATGTTATTATGGGGTGTGGCGGTTTTATGAGTTCGGATATGTTAATAAAGAGTAAAAGTTTAGATACTTATTCTATTTTTATCTTTCTGAAAAAACTTTTGTGTCACCTAAATTATATTTTATCTGACAGTAGAAAAGATAACTCTGAGTTTGGCTTAGTACATAGTAATATTCTCTTTATCCACATTTCGCATCTCAACGAATAATACCTAAATGCTTTACGTTTCCTGTTCCAGGATAACTATATTTTTATTTTATTTATTATACGAACGAGTTGCTTAATTCATAAAATGAACATATGGTACACAGAAAACATTGGCAATAGTGAAATATTACCTATGTATGTCGCTTACTTCGATGATCCCTATTTTAATTGTGGCAAGAGCCTTTTTGCTTCCACTAAATCTACATTCGAAAAAAGAATCAGTACAATATCTCCACTTCCTTGACCGATGTGAACAAACAGCAGATTGTCTGTCAAGGAAGAGGATGCAATATAGAAACGGGCAACTTGTCCATCTGTAGTTGCCTCAAACGCAAGCGACTTTTGGGGGAGTTTGGAAAGTACGCTTATAATCTTCTTACGGCAGGAAGAGTTGGGATGTACACACACTGTCGCTTCCCCAAAACTTTCGGAAAAACCGTATCTGTCACTCTCATATTCTTCTATTTCAAAGCGGTCTATCTCGGAAACCTTGTCGAATGTTTCTCGCAGGTTCAATTGGTGATTGCATGAACACAAGCAGAGGAGTATACTACAAAAAACTATCGTTGTTGATATATACACTTGCTAAACCTTCGGAGAAATCACTCGCACCCTCATACTTACATGGTATTACCATTTTCCCTGTTTTATTAACGAATCCACTTTTATCATTGATTTCAACCCTAGCTAAACCATCAGAGAAATCACTTGCATAATCGAATTGGCATGGTATGGTCTCAACTCCAGCTTTATCAATAAAACCATATTTATGATTAGCATTTAATACGACCGTAAGTCCCTCTTTAAAATCTCGGTATCCTTTGGGGTAAAAGACATTGATTATTTCTTTTCCCTCCCTATTTATATATGCATAATTTTCCTCTTTGTCTTTTCGAACTCGGGCTAATCCATCAGAAAAATCATATACTTCATAGTAATCATAGCTTGGCAAATCTTGGACATTGCCTGATTTATCAATTTGATTTACCCCTTTAATTTTGTCATAAGCAAAAGCCAAACCTTCTATAAAATTACCACAGAAATCATACTCACAAGGCACAACCAATTCATTTGTTCGTTAACGAATCCGTATTTTTTCGTTTTCTTATCACGTATTCTGATTCTCCCCTCACGAGGTAAAGATTACTCATATACCATTTCAAGAGTCGCCCTCTTTTCTGCAATTCTTTTTGATACAACATAGGTGTCTATATGAACATTTGACGATCAATAATATCTAAACCGTTAAACTTGTTATTTAGCTGCATTACATAGCTGATAAACGGTGTGTTTTTCTTCTGTATTGGAAGACTGACTACTATGTAATCAATCTCATCGGTTATTTTGCTTAACGTAAAGCGTAAACGTTTCATCAGGATGCAGTCTACCAACTCCTTGTAAAGAAGTCTACCCTCAAAATCTACACTTAGAGATTGAATCTTCCCAATCTCTTTATAAATTGGATTCTCATGATGAAACAACCAATCAAAATAGGCAAAAGGAATATTTATTTCAAAGCGTTGGCCTTGTATGTCATCCGTAACCAGTAATTGTGTAAGGATATTTTTCGCTGGGCTATAATTGCACTATAGATTTCAGGAGAAGAATCCTTAAAATCGGATACTATCTTCTCCAAAAAAGGAACTGATTGGGTTATTGAACATCCTCCCAATAGCTTTTTTCCCAGTAGAGTGCAAAAATAACTCTCCAAGTTGAAATCTTTCACGATAATCTCATCACATACTTCAGGCAGTGGCGATGAATCCAAGCGTATATATAAAATTTTTCCTATACCATTTCTTATTTTGATTGTTGCAAGTCAAAGAGTTTCTGACTTAAATCATCATACAGTTGTGTATTGGTAGTATCCATGTTTTTAAGCAAACTTTCAAAGAATGGAATCTCCTCTGCGGTCATACAGTCGCCATACAGACATTCTTCAACAATGTCCTTGAAATCATCAGCGACGATTTGGTAATTCTTTTGAGCGTAGTCTCGCCATAATTTCTCGACGACTTCCATAGATGAAGTTTCTGACAATTCCAACTGCTTCTTCACTACTTCAAACTGTGCATCTCGAATACCCTCAATGGCTTTTAGTTCAATCTCTTCTTGCCGTAGAAAACGATAGGAACGCTCATACTCATTGGCAAGTTGTTGGCGTAACTCCTTGTTCTTGTAGAGCGTGGGGAAATAGGCCTTAAACAGGTTGGGAAGCAGCGGTTCCGCATCTACCGAACGGAGATGATGAATGTCCGCCAATGCTGCCAGGTTCAGACCTATTTGTACGGAAAAACAATCTGCCAGCGGTGATAAATCCTGCAACGGTTCAATGGTAAATATGTTGTAAATGCCTAACGCCTCTATCTCGTCCAAACGGTTCTCCTGAATGCGTTGCTCGATGTGAAGTGCCTGATAGAGGTCTATGTTCCTCTTCAGTATCTTCTTTTTCTCTCTGAATCCCAATGCGTCCGAATCCATCAGGTTGTCAATCTCCGCAATGACATTCAGCGCCTTCAGTGAACGGTCGTACACGGAACAAGCCAAAGCCACGTCAATGTTGATGGGGAAACTAAGTTTCATCCGATGATGTTCCGTAGAGTTATAGCCGATGCCCCAGGAGAGAACATCAAGCGGAAAGTCGTTCCGTCGAAACGAGGCTCTATCACGACACAAGGTATGTATTTCAAAAAGAAATGCAAGGTTTCACTGGCGTACATACCGGGATTGGACTTGTCACTCCAAGCCGTGGGGAAGAACACGACCGGATGGTTACTGCTACGGTTATAGCTGGGTAAAGAAACTTTCAATTCGTTGATAAACTGTATCGTGTGTAACTTTATACCAAAGGTTTCTAATCACAAATGTGTCACGGATAAACATGATTGGTAAAACCTTATCTACCAATACTGGAGGTACTCAATGGGGAGGTGACATCTTATAATCTCTTTAGGAGCCCAAATCTTGAACAAGTATATGATATGCTTGACAGGTTTTTTATCAAAATTGGCCAAACTTACTCTACACTTCAACAAGATTGTAATATTTGTATTCCAGCTACCGCTAACGTTTTGCTGAGTATCACATCATATAAAGCATGGCTATAAAGGAAAATTGTCTTGACAATATTATGACTGAGAACTTCTGTGGCATTATGAAGTCAGAAATGCTATATGCTGAAAGTTAGAATCAGAAGAAACTGTTATAAAGGATTTTGACGAATATATTGAGTGTTACAATAGTAACAAAATAAAAAAATGATCAAGAGGAAAGAGGGCGGTACAATGGCGGCCTCTTTCCATTATGAGTTAATTGTTTAATTCATCTAACTTTTAGAATTCTATTTTGGGACAACCTCACAAAACGTTAAATATAATCAGAGAATACTGTTGGATAAAACAACTGTAATTATTTAGTTCTATTTTTAACAATTTTTACACACGTTCCACCTCCGGGAGCCAAAGTCAATTTTAAAGTATCTGTATTCATCACCTGCTTTTTCATTATTTTCAATGTTTCTCTATTCGTTAAATAATGAGCGTCATCACCATCTTCCACCACATCTGCTTCAAAAATTCCTTCATCTAAAAAGTTTAACGGTAAATCAATCGTACGACCATTTTCATTAGTGGCAGCACCGATCAAATAGACATTATCTGCCGATTGTCTCATCATAACGATATATTCTCCTATTTTACCAGCTAATGTACGGCTCTCTTTCCAAGGCATCTTTTGAGCAGACAAGAAATCAAGTAACTCTGGATATTTTTTATAATATTCCGGTATGTCAGGTAGAATCGTTACTCCCGAAAAAACAATTAATGTACGTGCAGCCTCTGATACTAATGTAGAAGGTACTGGTTGTTTTTCACCAACACGAGTTGTATTTCCTTGACGGAGATCGAACATACCATTATTCATGTCAATAGGTCCTGCTACCATATTGACAAATACAGCCGTACAGAATGTTCTCGGTGTAAACACTCGATGAGCGTCCAATTGTGCATGACAGAACTCGCGTGTCACAGCGTTCGGCCAAGTACGCATCTGTCCATAAGGATGAACCGGATTATCATGAAAGTCCACCAATAAATGATTTTCCGCACATAATTTTGTTATTTTTTGCGTCCACAGATTTTTTTCTTCGGGAGAACCTTTCATGAAACCATATTTCACACCGACCACTCCCCATTCACCGTATTGTTTCAAAGTCTCTTCGATCGGAAATTGTCGGCCTCCCACATCATTTAAATATAACCAGATACCGATACCTTTTTCTTTCCCATAAGCCAACAAACGTTGTACATCCTTTGCCTTATCTCCTTTTATTGGATCTGATTCTAACTCAAACTCAGGACCGTACCAATTAGCATCCAACACCAAATACTTAAATCCTTGTTCTGCTGCAAAATCAACCATTCTTATCCAAGAATCATATGACATCGTATAATTAAACCCTTCCCATTCTGCTCCATCAATACGCCAATCCCAAACAGCCATACCCGGTTTAACCCATGAAAAGTCCATCTTCGGATCTGGTTCAGGATTTAAAAGTTCTAACAAATGACTATCAACCAATGCACCGGGTGTTTTTCCTACCATAACAACTCTCCAAGCAGAAGTATATCCTTGTTTCAATTCACCAAAAACACCAGCAGAAGAAGCTACTCCAAACGAATGTTCTCCTTCACAAGAAACCAAACGCAACGGATCTCCCTCTGATAAACAGGCTTCATGCATGTTTAAAAACAAATCGTCCGTCACTTGCAAAGTTACATTGGAAGGTCGTTCTGTATCCACTTTACTCAATTTTACCGGACCATAATTTGCATTCTCACCGTTATAAAACCAAGCAATAGGATCGCTCACATAGTTAAACTGAGTCAACTCGCATATTGCCGTTTCAGTTCCTCCCTCTGGAATCCGATAGCGAAAAGCCAATCCATCGTCATACAAGCGAAACTCTACAATTAACCGGTTGATACTAGAGTTTTTTCTCTGACTTTCCAATACCATTGTTAACTGATTATAGCGATTGGGGACAATCGAACGTTTTCCCCAAACTGGATGCCATTCATTGTTGGCGGACAAAATCTTCTTGTTAGACACACTCCAGTCTTTTTCCGGTAGGCATTTACCATTATTTAACTGATAACCTATTCGAGATGAATCAATTACTACTTCTCCATCTATCAAAAAACGATATATCCAATTACCATTTATTTTGTGATCTATTTCCACAACTAACTTACCATTCGGAGAGAGTAATGTTATTCCAGTTTCGCTACAGGAGACCAATCCTACAAATAAAAAAAATCCGAGCACTAAAAATTTCACATTCATTTGTTATACTGTTTCATTAGTATCTCATTAAAATTGAGACATTATTAAAAATTAAATGATCATTCGTATAATGTCTGTTAATTTGTTTAACATTATATAAATGTTTTAATGATAAATATTTATACAAAAAAATGCGTATTTTGCTGATATTCAGTATATTTATAATGCTATTTTAACCCGAAATATCATTATGAATATACTCAGAAGCTGTTTTGATTTAATTCAAGAAAAATATTATAGCCACCATTAAACCGTCAAATCAGCAGGCCAATTGGAAAAATGTTATATCTTTAAAGGTACCAAACAATAAAGTTATGACACATTATCCAACCGACCTGACTGATAAACAGTGGCAAGTTATAAAAAAAATCATAAACCCGCAAGAAAGAAGGCGAAAACATTCACTTAGAGAGATAATGGACGCCATTCTCTATGTAAACAAGACAGGTTGTCAGTGGCGTATGCTTCCATCCGATTTCGCTCCTTGGCAAACCATCTATTATTACTACTTTCGCAAATGGAAGTACGAAGGTGTTTTTGAAGAGGTCATGGACTGTTTGCGCTCTTTCATTCGCAAACAGTCAGGACGTCCCGCCAGTCCCAGTCTGGGCATCATTGACTCCAGAAGTGTCAAGACTTCACATCACGTTGATTCTGAGCGTGGAATAGATGGAAACAGAAGATTTAAGGACGGAAGGAGCACATCATTGTCGACACGTTGGGTCTTCCACTTTCTGTCAAAATCCACAAAGCAAACCTACACGACAGCAAGGGTGCGCAGCAAACCATAGAGAACCTGGCCCATAAATTCCCGCGTCTGATGAAAATCTTGGCAGACGGAGGCTATCGAGGTGACTTGGCAGATTGGGTTAGAAAGAAATTCGGATGGATATTGGAGGTTATGCTCAGGCCAGAGGAGTGCCCGTGCAAGTTTCATGTGTTGCCAAAACGATGGATAGTGGAAAGGACTTTCTCTTGGCTGGAAAATTTCAGAAGGTTGACCATCGATTACGAGTTTCTTGCAGAAACAGCGGAAACTATGGTACAGATTGCGTTCATTCAAATCATGCTTAACAAATTTATTGAATAAAATCAAAACAATTTCTAAATTTCGTGCAACGGTTTCCCGATGAAACATCTTGCATTGCTTATCTGAAGGAACAGAGGGAACAATCAGGCATTGTCTGCAAACATTGTGGCTGTACGGAACATCGCTGGGATGCCAACAAACTTGTTTTTGAGTGCAAGCACTGCCATCATAGGCAGTTATTACGCTTCGGAACAGTGATGGAACACAGCAAGCTGCCTTTCCGTTACTTGTTAGCAGCCATGTTCCTGTTAACAAGCACTAAGAAATCCTTTTCAACAGAGGAAATCAGTCGCCAGTTAGGTCACAAACGTTATCAACCCATTTGGGAGATGTTCTGCAAGCTTCGGGATGTCATGGGAAAGCGTGATGAACGCTACCGCCTAACCGGTTCTATAGAACTGGACGAAGGTTTCTTCACTGTGGAGCTTCAAGAAGAGGAAAAGAACAAACCGTTGAAAAGAGGTCGTGGCAGTCAAAGGAAAGCCAAGATTCTGGTCATGGTTGAAAGTTCCGATTCTAGGAAAACTCCCAAGAGAGGAAAACCCAATAAAGCAGTCGGACACCTCAAAATGCAGGTTATATCAGATTTGGGATCGAAGACAATTACCAAAGTTGTCAAAGAGCAACTGGAGCCGTCAGTAGAACTGACTACGGACGATTCCATATCATATATCAAGTTTGATAAACTCGTCAAAAACCATAAGGCGGTCACTTCCGGCAAAGAAGTGGTTAAAGTCTTCTTGCCTTGGGTGCATATTGCAATAAGCAATGCCAAAAGGCTTCTGTTGGACGTTCATCATAAGCTTAAAAACGAATACTTACAATACTATCTGAATGAGTTCTGCTATAAATTCAACAGACGCTATCTTGATGGAAAACTATTTGATAGACTCGCTTTCAAAGCTATCAACTATAACACCGACTTTAGGTCGAAAATTTATAGACGGACATCATGCGGATAATTATGTTAAATTTTATAAGTTATAATTTTCTTTCTGTTCGGAACGGAGCTATAGGATATCCTTCCTTACTAAATAGATTGCCGACAGTCGCATCGTCGAAGCAGTACCTTACGGAAACAGGAGTCTTTACCTCTAGAGAGGATACGACCAGTTGGTTTCTGTTGTTGATTTTTGTTTGGACGAATATTCCGTCCGGATCGGCAATTTCCATGCCTTTTACCTCTTTGCTCGGGCAGACGATGCCGTTTTGAGCGGAACTGAAAGTCAGTACGAGCTTATCCTCTTTCACTTCGATTACTGAAAAAAATACGTTTTCTCAAGTAAAGTGACGTAGTGGCTTTTTATAGGCCACTCGTCATTTGTAAAAAGTTAGTAGTTTCGGTAAGAGTTACTTCTTATATAAAGCTCTGACCTTTTCCGGATCCAAAGTTACTGACGGATTGAATTGGTCGGAAGCCATATATTGCAGGATACTCTGACGGAATTGTCTAGCTGCCGGGCGTTTATCCAGATCATTTTGCAGGTCGATACTACATACCATCAACTTACCGTTACCTATTTTACCTTCGAACAGGATACCCAGTTTACGGTTTGTAAACCAGTCGTCAATCAGATGTACCACCGGACGATAATCTGCCGGGAAGTCATCCAACACCATGGCATTGCAACGGCTCATCAGATCCCACCACTGGTAATCGCTGTAACGTTCGGTCGGAAATGCAGCCAGTGCCGGGTGTTTCGGGTCACAAAGAATACCTAATGTATGAGGTGGCTGCTTGTTTGTCCAAGCTGTATTCCAGAAAATAGAAGAGAAGCCTACACTGATATTGCCGCCTTTTTCCGGCAGGATACTTCCAAGTTGCAGCAGGAGTAGGACGTTTTCACCTTTGTTCAGTCGGTTCATGGCCTGATTATCCAAAGAGGATGCAATGTAAGGCAATTTCTCTATGGTAGTTTGTTTGACTGGATATACCCAGATATTCCATCGATTTTTGTTATTTGCTTCTTTTATCTCCACACTGACAGTAAGCTGTGTCGGTTGGTTTATGCCGGATAACGCACAGCCAATGTTTCCGACAGGGATACAGTTGGTCACCGGAAGGTCTTTTACGAAATTACCTTCAGCTAATTTTTTACCATTTTGGTCGCTGATGTTCCAAGTAATGTTGGCTTTCTGTAAAGGTCTCTCACCAAAATGTGCTACTTCAAGCGGTACGTTTAAAATCTCATTATTCAACCATACCATTTTGGGGAACCGTATCAGAGGTACTGTTTGATTACAGAAAGTATTATATTCTTCAGGGCTGACATATCCTTTTTCTTCCCAAAAGGCATCGAGTACACCGACCAGAGCAGACCCCTGTCCCGGGAAATCATGTAGGTCGAGCAACTGGAAACCGGCAAAACCGGGTGTACGCAGGGCTGCTTCTATTTCAGCTTTATAGCATAATGTTTGCAAGCGTCCGGAAGCAAACAAAAAATCTTCGGCAAGATCTGCCATGTGATGATCTTTCAAAGTTTCCTGAAAGATCTCGAAGTTCTTGGCTTTCAGTACGCCGGTATATTTTTCAATCTCCTTGAAATTGGGATATACGCACCATTGTCCTACCTCGTGGCTGACAGTCGGTATATTCTTTTTGATGATATGTGCGAAGTCGTAATCGGTACTTGGGGCTTTGGCATTGATGATGCTGTTCAGACCTTCCGCCCAACGGTGGATACGCGGTTCCATAGGATTCCAATAATCAGCGTTTTCGACATAAGGCCAACCGGCAGAAGAGGTGTAAACCCGACGGGTATCTTTTGATTTCCAATAATCAATTAACTTAGAAAGATATTTCACCTGATTAGGTCCATTCGGTTCGTTTCCATAGGCCATCATGCAAAAAGACGGATGGTTACCATATTCCTTTAAAATACGGTCGCTTTCTTTGTAAAACCACAAGTCAGAATAAGTACCATCACCCAAAGACGTCCAACCACCACACTCCACTTGTAAGTAAATCCCCATACTATCAGCCACTTCAAAAGCTACTTCAGGAGGACACCAAGAGTGAAAACGAACATGATTTAACCCGTGTGCCTTACATTGATAGTATATTTTTTCCCAATACGTATTTTCCATTGCCGGATAACCAGTCAATGGAAATATACAACACTCTAATGTCCCTCTAAGAAAAACAGGATGTCCGTTTACTTCGAAACGTGTACCATTTGCCTTAAATTCACGTAACCCAAATATACGACAGTGTTCCTCCCGATTCCCATCAGTTTCAGTGATAACATGCAATGTATACAGATTCGGAGTATGCTCTGACCATAACAAAGCATCATCGCCCATAGAAATCAGAAATTCCTGCTGCATAGGAACTTGAGGAGAAAGTATCATCTGTTGAGGACTTCCGATGGGTCTACCCTTTTTTGTTTTTACTTGCAGATTCAAAACAGAACCTTTTTTTCCGACCTCTCCTTTCAAAGAGATAACCGCCTTGATTGTCTTATTAGAAACATTTGGATAGATTTGTATATCATCTATATACAAAGACGGTTTAGCTGTCAAGGAAATTATTCCTACAATACCATTCCAGTTCGACTGCGTATGATCGGATACACTGTGTGCATTAATTCCTACCGCCACATTCAACCGATTATCCACTCGTAATGTCAACGTATGTTTTCCCGGAGTCAGTTCTTGAAATGTATAGCGGTAAGGAGTTGATAAGGACTCGTGTTTTCCCATCATCTCACCATCCAAAAAAAGAGTGGTCTCCCAATGCGTACGCTCCAATTCAAGCTCTACTGGACGATCAGCCCAAGAAGCCGGTATGCAAATTTCTTTTTGATACCAAGCCACACCAACATAATGTTTGTCAGGATTCAACCAGAACGGAACCTTTATATTCCCTAGTTGACGAAATTCCTCGTAATCCGGCGAATCATACCAAGATTTATCTACGATCTGCCCGGTCCAGATTGTTTCTACTCCAATATCGTCCCCATAACCCTGTTTTTGTAAAGATCCGGGTAAATAGATAGTGTCATCCAATAATTGATGATACCATTGTTCCTTCAACCCTTTGTCATCTGGATCTAATGCAAAACGCCACTCACCTGACAAAGATTGATAATCGTCTTTTTGCTGACAAGCGTATAGTAAAAAAAGAAAACAAAAAAAGAAAAATAGACTCCTCATAATATTTATACAATTTAAATTCCACAATATTAAAACAACTTTCAATAACCATTCTATCGTAGAGAGCATAACACTATGTTATAAAAATATACACTTCTATATTTTACTCTCGTAAATTTCTACCATATCAGTTTTACTGTATCTACCATACGTGAACGTTTCTTCGGAGAAATTCGTATATGAACCTCTCCCTCAGAGTAAGAAAATGCAATATTTTCTCCTGTTCGTAATAATATCGCCTGTTTAGGAGACGACTGTACCTCTTTCAAGACAATTGTTTTGTGAAAATTAGGGAAAATATGTACATAAATGACATCCTTTTTTATAGTAGTCGGTTGATTCACTTTTTCCGGGAAAGAGCCACCAGTCACATCGTAAACAGACTCTCCGGAATGCCTCATCCAATTTTCAATTTCTTTCCAAGCCTCCAATGCTTCTACCGGAATACTACCATCTGCGCAAGGCCCCATATTCGCTAAAAAGTTCCCTCCCCAAGCACGTAAAATAATAAGTTTCTCAATAACATCGGCTCCCGTATCCATCCGGTCGCTTGTAGAATAAGTCCACCAACGACTAGGCCAACATGGATCGCATACTTCAAACCATCCGGTAAAACGTTTACTGGGAAGCGTTCCCTCCATATCCCCATAGTCTCCGGGTTCTCCATTTCGACGGTTAATAACAATACCCGGTTGTAATTTCCTGATTTCCTCATTTGATATTTCACCGCTTCCTCCGTCAAACCAAAACAAATCGATCCTACCATATTGCGTTAATAATTCACGTATCTGGTTGGCCGCCATTTTCCTACGTGCCTGATCATGTCCTACCGGTTTTTCTGGCAACCGATCTATTTCCCGATGATTCACATCCAAAATTTTTTTTCCGGAATAATCCCAATTCCTATACTTCGCATCAAATAGCCAGTCGGGTGGAGAATAATAAAGTCCGACTTTTATTCCTTTTTTATGGCATGCATTCGTAAATTCCTTAACCAGATCACGCCCGTTTAATTTCTGCATTACTCCGAAAGTGCTGTATTTACTAGGCCACATCGTATAACCATCGTGATGTTTGGTAGTAAACACAATATATTTAAACCCAGCTTCCTTCGCTTTAGTAACAATCTCATCCGCATTAAATTTGACCGGATTCCATTGATCTGCCAATTCCCAATAAGCAACCGGCGTTATCTCCCCATCTTCCCAAGGTTTATTGGCTAACATTCCCCAAGAAAGATCAATCCCTCCGTGAACGGCTGCCACCCCAATATGTATGAATAATCCGAAACCATCTTTAGGAAACCATTGTGCCCTTGGATGTGTGTTTCTTACCGGGACAGAAAAACCTGTTCGCGCCGAATTCTGTCCAAGAATAATATGTTGCGCTTTTGCTACCTTATCATCTTGTGCAAAAGCGGTAAAAGCGGTCAAACATGTAACAAACAACAAGAGGTATTTACAAAATTGTCTTTTGGTAATACTCATTATTAATTTATTTTCCATAATCAATAAATAATTTTAAACTCCTGAACAATACCCGGATAAATACCAGATAAATATATAACACACTATATAATTTCAAAAGACCGGATTTCCAATCATAGCGATGTGCTGCTTATTAATATTAAACTGCGGTGAATTTGCGCACCTTGATGATTGGTATCCAATTCTATGACTTTATCCAGAAAGCCGGCAGCTTCCGAGATTTCATCCAATCCCAGATAACCCAGTCCCATCACATAATTGCAATGAATGCGGTTCCGCTTGTTCAAGTCGTCTTCCCAAATAGCCAGATCGGGCAATGAAACGGCAAAATAATCGATGCGGCAAGTATCAAACAAGTGCTTTTCTCCATGTTTGATCAGCTTGTTAAAACAACCCCGAGCCCGGTTCTCATCTCCCAATGCACGCCAGGCCAGACCTTGATAAAATATCTTATCCGGCTGCTGATCGTTATAATAGAATGCCTGCTGCGGTTCGGCGGAACCGACAGTCGCTTTCTCGAAGCAAACTTTCGCCTTCTCTTCATCGCCCAAACCCCGGTAAGCCTCTCCTTTATAATACCAAATATCATTTTCTTCGGCATTTGCCAGTTTGCCCTCTCCTAAATTGTGTGGATACTGATCCGTCTCTTCCAGCAAAGCTAATGCGTCCGCATAACGCTGTTCACGCAATGCCACCCTGGCAAGCTCCACCCGGCACAACACGTACTGACCGGTAATCTTTCCTTCTCCACCTTCCCACGGATGAAATTTACGACCAGCAATCAATGCTTTCGCCTCATCATAACGTCCCAGTTGATTATAGAGCGTGATGCGTTCGATAGCCAAGTCATCCCGTTCTTCCGTTGTGGACAAATGATTTTCAAGAAATGCAAGACGCCGTTCATGCGAATACCCCAAACGCTTGTACAATTGATCCAACTCCATCAAGATACGCGAATCGTTCTCATCCAGACGGAATGCCTTTTCCAACGCCTCCAATGCTTTGGCCTTATTATCCTGTTTGTTATAATACGCCAATGACAAGTTACGCCATACGGTAGGGAAATCGGGACAAATAGCGACCGAGGTCTCCCAACATTCAATGGCACAGTCATACTGCCGGGCAGCATACCAGAAGTTCCCCAAGCTGTAAGCGGCCTTAGCAGCCCGGTCGTTCAATTCCAAGGCATTTTGCAAAATCAAGACCTCTTCTATACGGTTCGGAAAACAATAGGAGTGGTCTTCCTTTTCCGCTTTCCGGTAATAGTCCAGTGCATGCGCTTTCTCTCCCCGGCAGGCATGAAAATACCCAAGGGCATAATAAATCATCGGATACACTTTACGGGTTTCTGAAAGATAGCTTTCCAAAAACAAAATGGCTTCATCATACAGACCCGCACCGGCAAAGTCGAGCGCATATTCAATAAATGTATGTTCCCAACGACGCATTAATCCGTTCATCTCTGCCATTAAATTCCGATCCTCCGTCAATAAATAATGCTCGAAACGGCATCCCATATTGAAACGGTCTATTTTCAAAGATTCCCGTATCAGATCCAATGCTTCTTCCTTCCGGTTCAGTTTACGCAGAATAGAGGCTTTCAACTGGCGAGCCTTATGATTGTGCCAGTTACGTATGAGCGAACGTTCCACCTTATCCAAAGCACTCTCATACTTACCCCTTGCCGTATCTATTTGTGCCAGGGCATAATAAGCGGCATCCTGCCAGGCCGCATTCCAGGCCGATTTGAAAAACGCATCATAAGCTTCGTCCATCTTTCCCTGCATCTTGCAGCTCCAGCCTAAATTATAATAGGGTTCACCGTCATATGGATTGGGATTGCGTTCGGTCAGCGTGTCCACAGCCGTACGGAAATACTTCTCGGCAGCAGCAAATTGCCCTTTACGCATCAGCAACAACCCGATGGCATTATTACACCGTACATCTCCCGGTTCACGCCGCAAAGCTTCCTGATAATAATCCATCGGATTATAGGTAGCATGGCGATATTGCTCTAAATGAAGCCCGGTCAGGAACAGTTGTTCCATCGAAGCGATCTCCTTCGGATCTTTTGCTGCCTTAGCAGGATCCGGTACCGGTTTTATCTCCGGCTTATCAGCCTGATAAGTCAACATTACCTTGCCCTCGCTATCCCGAACCTCTATCCGGATCTCTTCCTCTTTCAATCCTTCGGCCGGGAAAGTGGCAATGAACGGCTCTGCCGGAGAAACCTGAATCGTTTTATCGGACAGCAATGTTCCCCGGACATCTTTCACCAACAGATGTACATCCTTGTTGACACCTGACGTATAAAGAACCAAACGGGCATTGTCGTCTTTCAGTTCTACATTCAACAGGGCATCCTTAGTAGCGTTCTTTACATAACCCACCTCGCTGTAAGGCATGAAATATTGCACCCACGACTTCTCCTCATAAGGTTGCAACCATGAAAAGTCCGGCTGATTATCCGTATACATTCCTGTCATCAGTTCGATATAAGGTCCGTCCTCATCCGTAAGATTTCGGTCCCAAGCCTTGCCAAAATCCCCGTTTCCCCAAGTCCATTGTTTCTTACCCGGAGAAACATGATGGTCGGCAACATGCAACAAACCTCCTCGGATATCGTCTTCATAACCACCTACAAAATCATATTTCGATTGGATAGCCATATAAGAAGTGGGAACAGGAATATTTTTATATTTGGAAATATCCACCCCAGCCGAATAGTCTTGTTTATAATACACCCCGGTAGCAATAGGGAAAGAAGATACATCCCGCTTACCATGATCGAACACGGCATTTACATCGGGTGGAAACACCGAATGGTAATGGTCATTCACCACCACGGCCGGATTGGCCCACCACAAGAATGTCTGGGGAAATGCTGTACGATTATAGATCTTCACATTGATTTCAATATAGGCCTTGCCCGGATAGAGCGTAAAACCCTGCATCCCTTTGGTACGGAACATGCGCTCCACTTCATTACACCAGATCGTTTTACTGCCGTCGGCATTCTCCTCGATAGAAAAGTCGGTAGGCAGAAAAGTAGAGGGGCGGTGATGTTGCGGCCAGTTGAACTCGATTCCTCCTGATATCCACGGACCGGTAAGACCTACCAAAGCAGGTTTCACCACTTGATTATAATATACGAAATGGCGTTGTTTCACCTTATCATAAGCCATGTGTATGCGACCACCCAATTCCGGCAGGATCATGACCTTGATATATTCATTCTCGATAAAGAGAGCATGATATTTCTTTTCCACTTTCGTATCGGAGATCTTTTCCACCACAGGGTAAGGGTAGACAGACCCGCTACTACCTTGATACACTCTCTTTTCCAGGAAAATAGGATTCTTTTCTTCCTTTCCTATTTCATAGGTGGGAAGTAGAATATCCTCTTCCCACGCGCGTACCTCACTGGTATGCACTGTACTCTTAATCAGATATTGAGTTACTTTTTCCATACTATAATAATTGCTATTTTATTAATTCTTTTTCCAATTCTTCCAGACTCTTTCCCTTGGTCTCGGGTAAATAGAGTGCTACAAATATTCCGCCGGTAAGGCAGATGATGCCGTAAAGCCAGAAAGTACCGGCCGCTCCCAACCCGTTATTCAATACCGGGAAAGTATAAGTAAGGATGAAACAGGCAGCCCACAAGGCGAAAGTGCAAACCGACATCGCCACTCCACGAACCCGGTTGGGGAAGATCTCGGAGATAATCACCCACATGGTTGTAGCCAACGTCATGGCATAACATGCAATGGCAGTCACGACAATAATCAGCAACACGACCCCGGTAATGTGAAAATAATAGGCCGCCCCCATAAAGGCATAAATCACAGTCAGCCCGAATGCCCCTATCAAAGTAAGTGCCTTGCGTCCCCAACGATCGACCACGAACATGGCCAGAACCGTAAACACGACATTCGTAATTCCGGTCACAACGATATTCATCAGTACATCCGATACTCCATATCCGGCAGCCATAAATATCTCCTGTGCATAATTGAATATCACATTGATACCGCACCATTGTTGCAAAACGGCCATCACAACACCAATTACCAGCACTTTACGCATGCCGGGACGCAATAATTGCTTAAAGCTGCCTTGCCGGTTTTTATCCGAAGACGCCACGGCAATCGCTTCCAATTCCCGACGGGCATAACCAGATCCGCCCATACGGGTAAAGACTTTTAAAGCGGCTTCCCTACGGCCGGAAGAGGCCAGCCATCGAGGACTCTCGGGAAGTATAAAACTAAAAATAAAAAACAGAGCAGCCGGCACAGTCATTGCCCAAAACATCCAGCGCCATCCCATCTGCCCGTTCCAAGATTCACGTATCATTTCATACGTAGCTCCTATCTCCACCGGCTCCGCGATCTGCCAGTTCACGATCTGGGAAGCTAAAATACCCAGCACAACCGTCAGCTGATTGATAGCGACAAAACGTCCGCGCAGATGAGCCGGAGCTATCTCCGCAATATACATCGGCGACAGGCTGGAAGCAATACCGATGGCAAACCCACCGACCAGTCTGAAAACATTGAAAAAAGTAAAGGAATTGGCGGCTCCCGTACCGATAGCGGTACAAATAAAGAGTCCTGCCGCCAATGTAAGAATCGGCTTCCGACCGAAGCGGTCACTCATTTTTCCGGCACTTAACGCACCTATCAGGCAACCTATCAGTGCACTACTCATCGCCCATCCTTGCAGTACGGGATTACCTGCTATCTGAAAGTATTGTTCGTAGAAAGGTTTCGCACCTCCTATCACTACCCAGTCATAGCCAAAAAGAAAACCTCCCATAGCCGATATTAGGGCTATCAGGAACAGATAAAGATTCGATTGTGTTTTCATCAGGGGCATACAAATATTAATCATTCATTTGATGACCGCAAAGTAACCGAGATTTACTCTATAAAAGAATAGAGAAAGAAAAATAATGCATGGACAATATTACGATTCACTTATTTTTTTTATTTTCGTATTAAATCTATTACCAATATCCCTACTGCTAATTAAAAAAACTCTGTAAAAATGCCAAAACTAAAAGACGGATTTAAAGGAGAAAGATGGATTGTACTTCCATCATCAGTTGTTAAAAAAATAAAGGAGGACGAGTTTGGAAAAGAACTGTACATAACCGACATAGGGTATTACCCACAGGCAGCTTTCCATTTTCGACAAAGAATCAAGGAAGAAGCCAGACAATACATACTCATATACTGTATCAGCGGAGAAGGATGGTTCAAGCTGGGTAAAAACACATATACGGTAACCGAAAACCAGTGTTTTATACTCCCTAAAAATATGGAACACTCCTACGGAAGCAGTACTAACGCCCCATGGACTATTTATTGGATTCACTTTAATGGGGTGAAAGCACCTTTTTTTGCAGACGGATTTAACAAACCAACCGAAATATCAACTAATTATTCATCGAGGATAGAAGACAGACTACGCGTATTCGAAGAAATATTCCATACATTAAGACAAGGATATAGCCAAGCGAACTTATATTACGCTATTAACTGTTTATTCTATTTTCTGGGATCTATAAAGTTTATGGGGGAATATAGAAAAAGTTTGTCTTACAATAAAGAAGAAGATATTATTGATAAGGCAATACATTATATGCAGGAAAATATAGAGAAGAGAATCACACTTCAGGATATTGCCACGTATGTCGGCCTCTCGCCTTCCCACTTTTCCTCACTCTTTACGAAAACCGGGTATTCTCCGTTAAAGTATCTGACTCATCTACGTATACAAAAAGCCTGCCATTATCTTGACTTCTCTGATCTGAAGGTAAATCAGATATGTCACAAATTCGGGTTCAACGACCCGTTCTACTTTACGCGGATTTTTACTAAAATAATGGGGGTCTCTCCGACAAAGTATAAATTACAAAAAAAAGGATAAAAAGAGAAAAAGAAGTTTGTCGTCTTTCTGTGTATAAGGTAATCTTTATGAAGAAAAACATTTTCTGGATTCACTTGTTAGGCTAAATATTACTGTGTTTTTTTAGAGAACTTTACTCCAGTCAACAGTTTTGCTTACTTCTGATTTATACGTACTATCAAATATAAATACTTGTCCTGCCATAGCCTTGTTCTTTGAACTGGGTCTTTAATTTCGTTCGTTGAGGACTGAATATGAGACAATATGTGCTCTACAAACAAACTGAAAAGCCTCCTAGGAATACCCAAACAAATATTAGGTAGTTTGGGACAAATCACGTAAATTTTCATCTATATATGATTATCAGCCACTTACGTTCTTTGTTATTTACTACAGTTCTTCATCAGTCTCAAAAAACTTGTGATAAATATAATTATTTTAATAATACAATTAAATAAGAGCACAATAAAAGTACATTACTAGAATTCAATGAGTGTATTGAAATGAGTGTTTTCTTTAAAAAAACGTAATGTGCGAACACTCCTGTTCTTATTGTTTTATGAAACGTAACCGTCCTCTTCCTCCCTTGCGTCTGGAGCTGAAGGAATTGAAAGTGAATCTGGGTGAAGGCAACTTTATCTTTGTGGGTAGTAGTACGGATGAATGGGCGGCTAATGTCCCGTCAGAATGGATTGAGCAGGTGCTGGACTATTGTGACGGTTTTGATAACAGGTATCTCTTCCAATCCAAGAATCCCGCCCGTTTTCTGGAATATCTGGATCATCCGGTTATGAAGAAATCCGTTCTTTGCACCACCATTGAGACAAACCATTTTTATCCGGATATAATGCGGAATACTCCGGTACCTCAGGAACGTGCGGTTGCTATGCGAGAGATTGCCAACTATGGAATCCCAACCTATGTAACCTGTGAACCTCTAATGAAATTTGACCTGACAGAACTGGTGGAACTGGTCGGTATGTGTTCGCCACAGCAGGTGAATATCGGTCGTAACTCACGGTATGATATTACCCTCCCCGAACCAACTGCGGATGAAGTGAAGATGCTGAAGGCAGAACTGGAGAAGTTTACCAAAGTGGAAATTAAGGCGAATGCTTATTGCTGGATAAAATAAATACGAGGGAACAAATATCCGTCCCCAATCACCCCATAGCCTTATTAGGGAAGAAATAATACTCACACAAAAAGAGTACCTGAAACCAAAAGTATCCTACTACTTGAACTAATATAGATTAAGAAGTAAAGAAAACACAACGGCGGAAGGTACTTTCTATTTTTTTCTCTTCAATTAAAGATGAACCGTATTTATTTATTATTTTGTTAAAATTAAAAATGTGCCGTATGCAAATTTCATTTTTTAACAATGATTTTTTATATAATAATATGACGATTGATATATTTGCATATATATTATATTTTACATCTTATATTTATGAAAAATAAATTATTCATGCTTTTATGCGGATTGTTAGTTTGTTTCATATCCGCATGTTCTGACGACGAACAAGAGCAACAGGCACCACCTAAAGAAACACCGGAAGTGATAAAGGAAGTAGTGGAAACCTTGAAGGAAGCCGCCCCACAAGCCAGTGATTTTCTTGAAATACTCAAACAGACAGACCTGACAGGTGTTACAGCCGAAAAATTGACGGTATTTGCCGTAAAAAATGAAACACCAACAAGGACAGGTATGGGTCTGGATACTACTTCTGTAAAGCGCCACGTAGCTATCGGCAGCTATAAAAAAGAGGAGCTTACCGATGGGCAAACTTTTTTTGTTTGATAATTGATTGATAACCAACGGTTAGTTTCGCTTAAAAAAGCTAATCTATACTTATAAGCATACATAGCGGGTTTCAATAACCAACTGATACTGAAGACAAAAGTATATAAAAAAGTCGGATTGTAAAGCATTGGAAAAGAGCTTTTTTTATCAATCAAGGAAATCAAAAAGTGTATAGAGCAAAGTGGCACATGTACGGTATAGATAATTCCGTACATGTTCCACTTTCTTAATTTCCTGATTTGCATTGATTTACATTAATAGTTATTATATACTATTATTTAACACTGCTAAACATTGATTTTGCTTGTGGAGTGTATTATTGTCCACTTAAAGAGTCAGGAATATCTCCTTGAAACGGGTTTGACGAGCAGATCGATGTACTCGTGTTCAAGAATATGTTCCATTGCCTTGTATATGGGCATCTTTTCGATACCGGCAATCTTCAGGGCTTCCATCTTGATAGTATTCTCGATAAGCAGTAGGTAGTCTTCCTCCTTCAACTCGACATATTTCTGTGACTGTGATTTTAATTTTGCCATATTGATTTTATTTGTTTTGGAAGTCGGCCGGAATCTCACCCCACAGGCGATTGTCCCAGTACAGCACTTCGATGTCCTTGATTCTTGCCTCCATCACTTTGAGGAATATCTCCGCTTTCTGCAATGCCGGGCATCTGCGTGAAGAGACCGTCTGTTTGTTACGATACCATATGATGGCCGTAATGCTGTCCGAGTAGATTGTTCGCGGAGTCCCCGGATGCTCTAAAATATACTTGACAGCTGTCACAATACCGAGAAACTCCCCGATATTGTTTGTCCAGTTGCCAATTGATTCCGAAAAGAGTTCCATTCCGGAAGAGAGATCGACAGCCCGGAAGCGTGTCAATCTCTCTTTTGCCTTATGGGTTCCATCGGTCGCTATGCCTACCTTTGGTTTTCCTTTCATTTGCTTCTTCCCGAATGTCCATTTTTCGTATAGATGAATCCGTCAGATTCCATGCGTCGTACCAAAGCCTGTGCTTGGTTCAGATAATCGTTGATTACACTCTCCTGATGCCTGATATCCTTGCGTCCTTTGAGAATTTCCAATACACCGTCTATTGTACGGCTCATAGCACTCTTTCCATCCTTGGGATCGAAGATAATCTTTTTGTTGCCGAATGTCACAGTTACTTGATACAACGTTTTCGGGACAATTATTGTTTCCACATGCGCTTGAAACAAGACAGGGGTAGCAACAACCACTACGTACCCTTTGGCGTTGTGCATAGGTTTCAACTCTACCGAATAGAGGATGTTTGGCTCAATAGTTCCTTTCAGATCTTCTGAAAGAACACATATTTGTTTGCCAAATCTTGAGTCTTCACGAACTCCCATCAATTTACGTGTTTTGGAGTGGCGCGAAACGAATCCGATCAGTTCGCCTGTCCGCTCCGATTTCGCAAACTTCAGTTGCGATTTTTCCGATGTCATATTACAGGTCTTTCATATTCAATCTATTACTTTCAATTAACAATATGTCTTTAATAACTCACTTTGTCATGCAAATATATATCAAATAAGTGTGTTGACAAAGTGTTTTAATCATTAGTTTTCAGGGAATTATGTACGAATATATAGAGAAAGGCTGCACTTAGTACAGTCTTTCTTCCTCTGTAAAATGGCTGAAACGCTCGTCTGTATCAGAAGTTTGCAGAAGATAACGGCATTTCCAATACCGGTAAATCCGTCCGCCGTTAGGTATATAGTAATTTATATCGTTGGCGTTCAGATATTGGTTACCCTGTTCTGTGCCGTGGTGCATCCATCTGGCACATCCCGGCAGATTAGGGTTGTCCCGGACATAAAAATCCATCTTCTCTTTCCCTGTCACGAAAATGTTATGTACGCGGATATCCTTGTCAATCGGAAACCTGTAAACATATAGGGCGAAGTCGCAAATATCCGTCTCCAAAAGATTGTTTCCAAAATGTATCGGAGCTTCCTTTTCCAGACTTTCAAAACCATTCCGTACGCTTGTCCGTGTGCATATTTCCGCAAACCGTTCATCCGTTACAGGTTCGGCTGTTGCATATACCACCCGGAAGCCATTGTTCGTACTGTCCCTGACCATGACATGGGCCACTATCTCGGAAGATTTGTTGATACTGTTGTCCATTGGATCAGTCTTATCGGGAATACACATCCGTAACAGCCCTACCACAATGACAAGAAATACCAATATCGCCCGTGGACCGATTGTGGTTGTCATGAAAACAAACTCATCAGCCTGCTTTCTTAACTGTTTCATAGAATTTTGAGGATGTGGCGGCCGGATGCCCCCCGAAATTCGGACACGCATACTTCATGTCCTGCATCCAACAACCGGTTTCGACATTCCTCCATGGCAGTATCTGATATCCTGACAGCAGGAATATTCGCCGCCGTCATCTTGAAAAGAGGCACTTCCATGATCCGGGTAATCGTTTCGGCGTCTTCAAAATACGCTTCGTATGAATCACCTACATGGAAAAGGGTAACGGTTTCCATGCCATGCTTTTCTTTCATACCTCCGTAACACTGACGGATAATCTGTTCCTTTTTCATATAATATATGTATATGGTTTGGTGTCTGCCAAACATAAAAAGTGCCTGCAACTAATTCAGCTGTTGGTCTTTCGTCCGAAAGGTATATACAGACTTTTTTATTGGGCAAATATACAATAATTTGCGGATTCGCCCCATTTTTTGTAAGCGGAACTATTCTCTCATTTTCACCTCCCTTTTCTCAAACTCCTCGCTGATGGTTTTAACGAGTTGTTTCATGTTGTCTATCCTATGGCTTTTACCACAGGCCTTACCATGGAACAGAGGTGTAAAAAACAACCCAAAGTCCTCGTTTATAGAAAATCCTCCAATAAGTACAACGCCTGCCTTAATACGGTAATATTTCCCGTACATGGCGTACTCATCCGTGGTTTTGGTAAAGCCATACTTCGGTAACAGTTCCGGTAGCATATCAAGTATCGGGCGTATAACCTCTTTAAGAAAGCTCGGACTTTCTTCCGTTCTTTTCCTCCTGTTTCCTTTTCTGTCGGTATTGTTTCCTTCCGTATGGTAAAAAGCCTCAAAGCGTTCACGGTATTTTTCTGTCAGTTCTTTAATATCCATTTCCATCGTCTTAATTATACTCTGCAAGCCATTCGTCCAGTGTTATGGAATCTTCAAATCCGTACTCTTCAATCCGCACGTAACCGTTTTCTCCCATGACCAGCTTTTCTCTTGTAAGGATTGTTCCGGCATGGTTTACCATTACCTCCGGTTCAATGGTCGCAAAACGCCCGCCATCATCCGACTCCCGGATATCATACGCATGCCCTTCCGGCACGGCATTGCGGTCAATCCTGAAATTGGTGAACAATGCCGGCATACCGTTGACAGTCATAGAGTCAAAGCTCTCGTCTTGAATATTTCTTTGGGTAATCATATTAAATTGTTTTGTGGTTATTACTTATGCTCGGGAAGTTCAATGGCCCGAACCCAATTATCCTGGTCATTGAACATCTCGTCATTGATTCTTGCCGTGAACTCCAGCGGTGTCATCTTTTCAACCTCTGTATGCGGGTTGTTCTCGTAATCGAAAATGATCTCCTTGTCAGGAGCGTCACGTCCGAAATCATCCATAGGGAAAGAGAACACCCACACCTCTTTGACCTCGTCTTTCCCGAGAAATCGTTTCAGGTTGTCCGTGTAAGCCGAACATCTGTCCCAGCCGGAGTCCACGAAAGCGGAGATCTCCGCCTCCGTTTTATCCGTGCTTTCTTTCAGGAAAGCGACGGCGTTCTGTTTCCAGAGTTTCTGCCCGACGCATAGCTCCAGATACCGTTCCCAAACGGTAACCAGCCAGTCGATATTGATTTCGTAAAGATGACGGCAGGGGAAACGCTCACGGCTGTCGGGATTATAGAGCATGCAGCTCCCGTCCGGCCTGATCTCTTCCAGCTTGTACGCGGTATATACCGGTATGCCGTGATGTTCATCGTCCTCGCCTTCCTCCTCGACATAGACCGTGTGGGGCAGCAAGCCCTCCGGCATTTTTGGAATCGCCCTGAGATTGGCGATAATCTCCTGTTCCAGTTCTTTCTGTTTTTCCTGTAATTTCATTTTCTGTCAGTATTTAATTGGATTTTGCCTTCTTTGAATAACTTCTGTTTGTAGCGCCGGTATTCACGGATAATTTCAGTGTGCTTTTTTCGGTCAGGCTTGTACAGCCCCTTCGCCTTGCGTTTATTCAGCAGCTCCCTGTTACGCTTCTCCCTTTCGGGATTCACGATGAACGTAATCAGGCGGCGGCTTACACCGTACTCGCGTGCCAGCCGGCGCTGACTGACATCTTCCGTCATGTAACGGTGGAAAATCTCTACCCGCTGTTCGGGTGTCAGTTTTTGCCTGCGGTCATACCGTGTCCCGCAAATGGTTATTCCCGTGCTTCTGTATGGCATGGCTGTGTCTGTTTATCGTTTGCATTCCATGAATAAAAGTCGTAATAGCCTGATTTTTTTACAGTTCATATCTATTTGATTTTGATTTAATTCTTGACCAAACAGCATTTCCGTTGTATATCAACTCATTTACGCTGAATTGCCCATTAGTGTACAGAGGAGTACTACCAAACGCATCTATATTTCCGTCCATTTTCTTATTACCACAGATGTATATTTGAATTTTACCGGACTTCTTCGCCTCTTTAAGTAAAGCGGAAACACTTTCATCATTAACGCAGTGCCTACATTTTTCGTTTATCCATACAGATATGGAAGTTACTTCTTTTTCATAAGCACATCCCATTCCATCGGAGGCATGTGCTACTAAAACATCTTTATTCATTACTAAATTATTTATATCTTTTTCTTTCATGTCATTTGAGAGTTTCTTGTCACAAACAAGTTATCGTTGGTTCTGAGTCAATGTCAATTTCAATCGAAGCGTACTTTATAGGGAAGTAATATTCAACACCCTTACCATTAGCCATATAATAGTGGAGATTTCCCTCTTTTATCCAACACTCACGTACCGGAGAGTTATTAATACTTACTATCCTGTTGAGATTGATTTTTACCTTTTCTTTCTTGTCCTGAACGGCCAACTTAGTTTCTTCATTTTCGCCTTCGATTGCATCTTGAATTTGTGTGTCAAGGCCAATCGGCGGTAATGTGATTTTTGTAGTTTGTATTTTCATTCTTAATTCTTTTGTTGTGTATTAATCGATAGATGCAACCATTCGGACAAATAGGATTGGGAATAATCTGTTTCTCCATGATTAAATTCATTCCTGTTTTTAATACTTCTGATTCCATACTTTATCTCCTTTTTGTTCGTATTTAAACTAAAACATTGATATATCGGCAGGCCATTTTTCCACGTCCGTATCTATAAGCATATGCGTGTATTTATCCGACGGGTATTTCTTTTGTGCCTTAAAAGTCGCTTCGATATAATTTTCCGCTTCTACAATAAAGTGTGGCATCTCATCTATATAATCTCTATAAGTATCTCCGTCCTTGTCGGTTATCCACTTATATTTAAAAATCTCAAAGGTATAATATGCCATTCATTTCTATTATTAGTGAACTTATACTGTTGAGAAAATTCCCAACAGGTCTTCGGCGGTCAGGGGACGGAGGGAAACGGCGTTGAACTCCTGGACGTCGTCCTCGTGTATATCCCGCACCCCTACGGTCGGATTCTCGCTACTCGGCCGTAAGCATATGACTTCAAACAGCATTTCTTTGCGGTAATCCGCCGGTCCGTCTCCAAAACTTCGGCGTATCGAACCGACCACCTCGTCCGTCAGGCGTACGAAATCCCCGGTGCGGAATGATGGTGCCGGACTTGTGACGGGAGCCAGCATCTGCCAGTCCCTATGTCCTTCCAGGTCTTCCATAACTATTGTTTTGTATTTCCTGTCCATGATATGCCGTTCCATTTAATCGTTACTGTCATACCA
>OGUL01000929.1_pt1 | contig 28112 bp, 21 predicted proteins | sample 1553651 | NCBI WGS metagenome assembly OGUL01 (sample SAMEA2580048, study PRJEB22360) | human gut metagenome | biome: human gut; feature: human-associated habitat; material: faeces | place: Denmark | collected 2008/2010
CAGAAGATCTGCGTATGAAACGATATCGCAACAAGAAGCACAGTACCGTACTTTTTGTTGTGGATGCCAGCCGGTCGCAGGGTGCGAACAAACGCCTTGCATTTGCAAAAAGCGCAGTGATGGCAATGCTTGAAAAAGCCTATTGTGACCGCGACCGGGTGGGACTAATCTTATTTGGAGATAAGCATGCCACGGTGAAGCTGCCATTTACAAAGAGCGTGGATGTCGCGGCAGAGAACATGCGGGGGCTGAAAGCAAAGGGCAATACACCACTTGCGATGGGGCTGCGTTTGGCAGAACAGGTACAGTTGACGGATCGCCGCAAATATCCAGAGGATATCCATCTCACTGTGCTGATTACGGATGGCAAGTCCAATTATGATACAGAACATGGGAATCCGGTAAAGCTGGTGTATCAGGCAGCGGAGGATTTGAGGAAAAATGAGTTGCCGCTTCTGGTGATTGATACCGAAAACAGTATATTCGGAATGGGAATCGGAGTGAGAATCGCAGAGCTTGCAGATGGTGCATATGTGAAATGTGCAGAGTAACCGGACGGAGCCAGACGATAAGAAAGTTGAAAAAGAAATGAACAAGATCGAAGAATATTACAATAAATTCAATGAGGAAAAACGATTAAATTCAAGGCATGGGCAAATCGAGTACCGCATCACGATGAAATATATTCATGATTATCTGGATGTGCGGATGCAGGAGTTGAAGGTCACGAACCGGGAAGATATCAGGATTCTCGATATCGGTGCCGGAACCGGACGTTACAGCGTGGCACTCTGTGAGGAAGGTTACGATGTGACGGCTGTGGAGCTGGTGAAGCATAATTTGGGAATATTGAAGCAGAAAAACAGTAACGTGCATGCGATGCAGGGAAATGCGCTGCATCTGAAGAAGCTGGAAGATAACACCTATGATCTGACACTCCTCTTCGGACCGATGTATCATCTGATGACGAAGGAGGAGAAGATTCAGGCGCTCTCCGAAGCGAAACGCGTGACGAAACCGGGCGGGATTATATTAGTCGCCTATGTGATGAATGAGTATGCCGTGGTCGTATATGGTATTCAGGAGAACCATCTGGAGGAAAGCGTGAAGAATGGAACATTGGATGCATCGTATCATACGGTACCTGCAGCGGATAGTCTGTATGCATTCGAACGGATTGAGGACATTGACGGATACAACGAAGCGGTTGGATTGAAGCGGGAGAAGATTTTGTCCCCGGATAATCTCATTGATATCAGCCAGCTCGCTTGCTGCAATATAGTTATCGCTCATTTCTTTGCCATTTACGACAAGACTCTTGTAACCGCTCTCTGCGCCATTCGGATTCTTCACAACGATATGAAGCTTCTTTCCACGGAAGTCCTTGTTGATCTCGAATTCCTTCCAGTCAGATGGAACCGATGGTGCGATACGAAGTCCATCGAAGTCCGGACGCATACCAAGGATACCCTCAACACATCCAACCATAACGGTCGATGCTGTACCGGTCAGCCAGTGTACATGTGCTCTACCCTCGAATGGGCTGTCAGAGCTCTCTGTAAACTGTCCGTGGCAATATGGCTCCCGCTTTCTGATCTCTGCCTTGTCATTCATGGATGCAGGTGAGCTTTCTGTGAAATACTCAAATGCACGGTTTCCATGTCCCATCAGGGATTCTGCCAGAATAATCCAACCCTGTGGCTGTGAGAAGATACCGCCATTTTCCTTTGTGGATGGATTGAACAGAAGCATCAACGCTCCCTCAAACGCATGATCTACATAGGATGGCGCCATCAGACGTACGCCATATGGTGTATTCAATTCTCTATGTACAGACTCCAGTGCTTTCTCTGCCTGATCCTTTGTGGCAAGACCACTGATAACTGCCCATGACTGTGGATTCAGCCACATGTTTGCTTCCGGATCATGCTTGGAACCGATGATCATGCCGTCTTCCTTGTATCCACGGATATAGCGGTCATCTTCCCAGCACTTTGTCTGGATAATATCGCCAAGTTCCTTCTGGATCTTATCCAGATATGCGATATATTCTGTATCATTTTTCTGCTCTGCAAAGATGCGGAGTACGCTCATCGCATAGTAAAGCTGCATTGCAACAAATGTTGACTCGCCCTGCTTGCCAAGACGTAAGCAGTCATTCCAGTCTGCATGCAGACCTGCCGGCATACGATTGTTTCCAAGGTGATTCATAGAGAAATCAATCGCACGCTTCAAATGCTCATACACCGTACCCTCTCCGCCATTTGCGAACAGGATTACTTCATCGATAAAGTCTGTATTTCCAGACTCCGCAATATACTTATAAACTGTTGGGAACAACCACAATGCATCATCTGCACGATAAGCCGGATGTCCGGTTGCACGTACATAAGACTCATCATCTGGTGTATCCTCATGACCTGCATTGTGATCAAACTTTACAAGTGGAAGTCCACCACCATTGTCTACCTGTGCAGACAACATGAAACGGATCTTGTCCAACGCCATCTCTGGTGCCAAATGGATTACGCCCTGAATATCCTGTACCGTATCACGGTATCCGTATCCATTTCGAAGTCCACAGTAGGAGAACGATGCGGCTCTTGACCAGATAAATGTCATGAAGCACTGATATGCATTCCATGTATTGATCATCGCATTGAATGACTCGCTTGGTGTCTTTACCTGGAAATGATTCAGCTTTCCATGCCAGTATTCCTTCAACTCTGCCAGCTCAGCTTCACTCTGTGCATGCACATCTGCATAGCTGTTCATCACTGCTTCTGTCTCTGCATCATTCTTCATGCCGAGTACAAATGCAAGCTCCTTGCTCTCGCCCGGTGCGAGTGTGATCTTTGTCTCCAAAGCGCCACAGGCATTACCATTATAATTCAGACAGTTTCCGCAATCACCGTTTTCTACGCCGACTGGATTGCCATAGCCATGATATCTGCCAAGGAACGCTTCCTTATCTCCGGCATAGCTTGCAACCTCTGCTCCAGCCAGACCAAAGAATCTTGTAAATGCAACACTTCCGTTGATAGCTGCACCCTTATTCACGTTCTCATTGATCACCTGCTTAATGCGGTTTCCCATGAAATATGTTCTTGTGATAAAGAGTGTATACTGCAGATTGACCTGATCCTGCTCATAGTTGTTATCATTTGTAAATTCACAGTAACCAAAGACTGACAGGTTACGAGGCTTGTCAGAATCGTTCGTAACCTTCAGCTTCCATACCTCATGCGTCTTATCAAGTGGTACATAGTAAAGTACAGAGCTCTTGATGCCTGCATATTCTGCATTCATATACGTATAGCCTGTACCATGGTGACACTCACTCTTGTAGCTGTCTAAATCTTTTCCAACTGGCTGCCATGAGGCTGACCAGTAATCTTTGCTGTCATTGTCACGCAGATAAATGTATCTGCCCGGCTGGTCAAAGCTGTTGAAGATATAACGAAGAATTCTTCCGTTTGCACCAGACTTTACAAAGCTGTATCCACCGGCATTGTTGGAAATGATTGCGCCGTATTCCGGAGAACCAAGGTAGTTCGCCCAAGGTGCCGGAGTATCCGGTCTGTCAATCACATATTCCTTATTTGCCTCATCAAAGTATCCGTATCTCATGAGGTACCCTCCTAATTTATAGTTCTACTACTCAGCGTCCTTCAGGCTCAGGCTGATCTTACCCATACGGTCAACCTCAAGAACCTTAACCTTGACTACATCGCCGATATTTACGACATCCTCTACCTTCTCTACGCGGTGATCTGCCAGCTTAGAGATATGAATCAGTCCATCCTTGTTTGGTGACAGCTCTACGAATGCACCGAAGTTCATGATACGAACAACCTTACCTTCGTAAGTCTTACCAACTTCGATTGGATCTACGATAGAACGGATGATCTTCAATGCCTTGTCCATACCTGCCTGCTCAACACCGCAGATAAATACATTTCCATCATCATCGATATCGATCTTAACGCCTGTCTCCTCGATGATTGCGTTAATTGTCTTTCCTCTCTGTCCAATGATCTCACCGATCTTCTCCGGATCAACCTTTGTCTGGATGATCTTCGGAGCAAGCTCGCCAACGTGATCTCTTGGAGCTGCGATAGCCGGCTTCATACATGTATCCATGATGAAGAGTCTTGCCTCACGACATCTTGCGATTGCGCCCTCTACGATTGGACGTGTCAGACCATGAATCTTGATATCCATCTGGATTGCAGTGATACCCTTATGAGTACCTGCTACCTTAAAGTCCATATCGCCAAAGAAGTCCTCAAGACCCTGAATATCAGTCAAAACGATGTAATCATCATCGGTATCGCCAGTAACAAGACCACAGGAAATACCTGCAACCATAGCCTTAAGCGGAACACCTGCTGCCATAAGTGCCATACAGGATGCACAAATGGAAGCCTGAGATGTAGAACCATTAGACTCGAATGTCTCAGATACGGCACGAATTGCATATGGGAACTCTTCTGCTGATGGAAGAACCGGAACAAGTGCTCTCTCAGCCAGTGCGCCATGACCGATCTCACGTCTTCCCGGACCTCTGGAAACCTTTGTCTCTCCTACAGAATAAGCCGGGAAATTATACTGATGCATGTAGCGCTTGCTTGTCTCGTTCTCATCAAGACCATCAATCTTTTGTGCCTCTGAAAGCGGTGCCAGTGTAACAACATCACAAATCTGAGTCTGTCCTCTGGTGAACATAGCGGAACCATGTGCTCTCGGAATCATATCAATCTCTGCTGCAAGCGGACGAATCTGAGTGATTGCTCTGCCGTCTGGTCTCTTGTGATCCTTTAAGATCATCTTGCGGACAGTCTTTTTCTGATACTTATAGAGAGCCTCACCGAGCATTGGAATCCACTCTGGATGTGTCTCCTCATAACGCTCCTTTAATCTCTCCTTTAATACACGGATATTCTCCTCACGAACCTGCTTCTCATCTGTGAATACAGCCTCTTCCATCTCTGGTCCCGGAATAAAGGAAGTCATATCCTCCCAAAGCTCTGCATCTACATCATATGACTGATAAGAATGCTTCGGCTTTCCACAATCTGCAACGATTGTATCGATAAAAGCAATAATCTTCTGATTGATTTCATGTGCAGCAAAAATAGCTTCGATCATCTTTGCTTCCGGAATCTCATTTGCACCGGCCTCGATCATGATAACCTTATCTCTTGTGGATGCAACAGTAAGCTCAAGATCAGATACTGCTCTCTGTGCGCTGGTTGGATTAAATACAAGCTCTCCGTCAACCATACCAACTCTTGTGCTGGCAGTCGGGCCATCAAATGGAATGTCAGAAATACAAGTTGCAATAGCAGAACCAAGCATTGCAGTGATCTCTGGGCTGCAGTCTGGATCAACACTCATAACCATGTTGTTTAATGTTACATCGTTACGGTAATCCTTCGGGAACAGCGGACGCATAGGACGGTCAATAACACGTGAGGTTAAAATTGCATGCTCGCTTGCCTTTCCCTCTCTTTTATTGAAGCCGCCTGGAATCTTTCCAACAGCGTACATCTTCTCCTCATACTCTACGCTAAGCGGGAAGAAATCAATGCCGTCTCTTGGCTCTTCTGATGCTGTTGCAGTAGATAATACAACAGTGTCGCCATAATGCATAAATGCAGCGCCATTCGCCTGAGCTGCTACTCTGCCTACATCTACCGTAAGGGTACGGCCGCAGAGTTCCATAGAATAACTCTTATACATATTGTCCTCATTCCTGTGCATCTTTTTTGCACAACGTTTATCTTTTTTGCAGAAGGTGCCGAAACTACTAAACAGCAGATAAACAGCGCTTATCTGTTCTTGAGCGGTCTCGGAGCACTTCTGCCTTCAAATACTACCATGACAGCGACACTATTTTGTCATCATTCTCCATCGCTGTCTTGATACAAATATAGGGTGGATTTCTCCACCCTAATCGCTAAACTATTCAGAGCCCCTCGATTTTTTCTTTGAATCTGCCTGGCTCTTAATAGTTACAAATTACTTTCTAATACCTAACTTCTCGATTAAGGTACGGTAAGCCTCGATATCCTTGCTCTTTAAGTAGTCCAGCATACCTCTTCTCTGTCCTACCATCATCAGCAGACCTCTTCTGGAATGATGATCCTTCGGGTTCTCCTGAAGATGAGCGGTAAGCTCAGCGATACGTGCTGTTAAGATAGCGATCTGAACCTCCGGTGATCCGGTATCCTCTGGTGTTCTGCCGTAAGCAGCGATAATTTCAGCTTTCTTTTCCTTGGAAATCATTGTTAATTCCTCCTAATATTTTTATTCTGACCTTTGCCCAGGCAATGGTTGGAGTATCCTGTTGCTGGGGCATGGCGCACACATGTGATATACTATCACAGAAATTGCTCTTTGTCAAAGGTTTTTTCTTAATCTCCCATCACATTTTTCATGATGACAGGCGGACCATATTTCCAGCTGCTGACACAGATACCCTTTGACTCAGATGCTGCATGAATGATCTTGCCATTTCCAATATAAATTGCGACATGACCAATCACACCAGGGTAACGTCCGACATAGAATATCAAATCGCCAGGGCGAATCGTATCTTCATCAACAGTCATACCTACCTCTGCCTGCGCACCAGAAAACTCTGGAAGCTGCACGCCAAAGAGTTTATACAGACACATTGTGTAACCTGAGCAGTCCACACCGCCCTCTGCCGTCAGCTGCTTGCCTCCCCAGACGTAAGTGCCGCCATAATATTCAAATGCTTTTCGAATAAGATCCTGTCGAGTTTCTGATACACCATCAAGTGAGAAGTAAATTGCTTCATCAAGGAAATATCCTGTGTAAACTGTTTCTCTTTTTACATATCCGGACAGCTCCGTAACAGCTTCGATCTCAACCCAGTCCTTTGTCTCTCCATTTATATCATAGCGCTCACCCTTTAAGAAGGTCGTAATAACGTCTGCACCTTCCTTTGGCTCATATAATGCATCAACAGAATCTGTCAGGATCTCTGCCATATATTTCATACTTGAAAGCGCAAGCTTTCTTGCCTTCTCTCCTGTCGTAACATACTCAGCAGAAACATAACCTGTCGCACCGCCAGACTCAATCTTCATCCAGCCGTCCTTTTCCTCTAAGATTTCTACGGCACAATTTTTGAAAATTACACCGCAAATTTCATAATCAGTTGACGGTCCTTTTCTCATATTCAAATAATTGCGCACACCAGTGATCATACCGAGATTTTTATACTTTTCAAGAACAGCTTCCTTTGCCTCTCGAACTTCTTCACTCTCAGTTGATTCTTCCTCTGTGCTTTCCTCTTCTGATTCAGAAGACATCTCCAGCTCTGACTCACTTTCAGACGTTTCCTCACTTTGTTTTTCCAAAACAGATTCCCCCTGTGAATCTTCGCCTGTATTTTTGTTATCAGACTCCTTTGTCTGTTCTTCTGTCTGTGTCACAACAGCAGCAGCCTCTGTTATCTTTGGCGGAATGGTCTGCGGTTTTTCTTTGTTTTTCTCAAGATAATACAAAGCTCCAAGGCTCATTACGCCTGCCAAAAATAATATTGTCAGCAGCACAGCTGCAATCAGAAGTCCATTGCCTGAGCCTTTACGCTTTTTCTTCGATGAATCCTTCCTTTTTGCCATCGTTTCCCCTCTCTTCAAAATAAGTAACGCATGCAAGGGTATCTTTTTTTAACTGCTCTTTTAGTGCATCAAGGCCAGAAAAGCGCACCTCTGGTCTCTCATAATGGAAGAGACTGACCTCAATTTCCTCACCATACGCCATTTGGCTATATTGTAGCAGATGTGCTTCTAAAAGTAAATCAGATTTTGCGGCATCTTTTTCAACTGTTGGGCGATGACCAACATTTGTAATTGCCTGATATGTGTTTCCCCCAATCTTCACCTTTGAAAGATATACGCCTATTGGAACAAGCAGCTTATCTTCCGGCCAGACAAGATTCATTGTTGCAAAGCCTATAGTATGACCAATTGCTTTTCCGTGAATAACTGTACCACTAAGTGAAAACGGACGGCCTAGCATTTCACACGCATCCTCCATCTGTCCCTCACTGATGCATGCACGAATCCTGCTGCTGCTGATTGGCTCTCCTTTATAAGAGACCTTATCAAACACTTCAAATTCATAACCACATAAGGATGACATTTTTTCTAAAAGTGCTACATTTCCTTTTCGCTCATAGCCAAAACAAAAATCTGGTCCTGCTGCAACAAATGCTGCGCAAAGTTTTTTACATAAAATTTCCTGGATAAAATCTTTTGGCGCAGTATGGCGAACCTTTTCGGTAAATGGATATTCAATGAGATAATCTATTCCATAAGCTTCTAGAAATTTCTTTTTCTCATCGTTTGGTGTCAGCTGACGCACATCCTCACGTCCCGGAATTGGCGGCACAAAAAATGTGAACACTACAGTCTTTAGTCCCTGCTTTTTCTTTTCAAGCAAAGCATTTAAAAGACGCTGATGACCTTTATGGATTCCGTCGAATTTACCAAGCGTGACCGCGGTCTTCTCTGTGATTTGAAAATCCTCTGTATTGCAAATTACCTGCATCGTTGGTCTCCTTTTCTTTATCGCTGCCTGGTATTAATTTCGATAGAATATTTTTACAGGCTTCAGTAAACGACTGCTTTTGTCAAAATGATATACACCTATAAATTCGTCTAGTCCATTATTATTTAAATACAGGCGCACGCAAATATCATGACTGCAAACATCTATAGATGCCTCTTGTAACCCCAAAACAGCATTACTGCCTATCGCATTTCCATTTTTGAGCTGTTTTTCAAATTCGTTTGATGCGATTACTTTTGGAAAATGACCAAGGGCAGTGTCAATGCTAATTAAGCGGCTCTCCAGTTCATTTTTATCGGCAAGCTCTTTTATTTTTTCGAGTGTCAATGCCTGTTCTTTTGAAAATCCACCTGCCATAACTCTTGTTAAACTGCTCATGCAGGCTTCACAGCCAAGCTTTTTTCCGATATCGACACAAAGTGTACGGATATATGTTCCGGCAGAGCAAGTGACAATAAAACGTGCCTTGTTGTCTTTTACAGATAAAACCTGAATATCCTTTAACGTGACTGGTACTGCCTTTCGCTCAACAATTTTTCCTTCTCTTGCAAGCTGGTACAATTTTTTTCCATCAATTTTCTTTGCTGAATACATAGGCGGTATCTGATCATAAGTTCCCCCAAAGGAACAAATTGCCTGTATAATCTCTTCCGGTGTTTTTGAAACATCATGTGTCTTTAAAACATTTCCCCAGATATCCTCCGTGTCTGTTTGAACACCAAATGTTACCTCTGCCTCGTAAGTTTTCCAGTGATCCGGCAATAGATCAAATGTCTTTGTTCCAAGACCTAATCCGACAGCCAGAACACCTTTGGCCTGCGGATCAAGTGTACCAGTATGACCAATTTTTTTCTGGTGCAAAATACCTCTAAGCTTTGCCACAACATCGTGTGAGGTATATCCCTGCTCCTTCCAGACTGCAATTAGTCCATTATAATGCTCTGCCTGCATAATCCTCCTTCGGAATGCGATTTACGATCTCCGTAATAATCTCATCCGGCTTCTTATGATAAAACGTGCATCCTGATGCACGAACATGACCTCCGCCGCCAAATGAAACTGCCAGCTCACTGACATTCACAACATGGTTTGAGCGGAAACTACATTTCCATACACCCGACTCTATTTCATATAAGAATACTGCTGTGTCTACACCACGAATATTTCGAAGCTCACTTACAACGCTGTCAAGTTCTGCTGATGTAATATGAAATCTCTCCATCTCCTTAGTTTCCATATAAGACCATACGAAAAAGCCATCAAGAAGCTGTGCGGCTTTAGATATTGCATAAGCGCTCGCCCTTGTTTCATTAAAGCTCTTCTCATAAAAAGTCTTCTGAATCAAATCAGTAAATGGAATGCCAAATGCAATCAGCTTTGCCGCGCGTGTAAGTGTATCTGGTGTTACATTGGAATATTGGAACACGCCAGTGTCGTGAACCATTCCTGTATAAAGACACATCGCCACGTTGTAGTTGATCTTATCTTCCTCGAAAAGTGTATAAAGTACCTCACATGCAGAACCGATCTCACCCTTTACATAATTGACATCACCAAAAACAGGATTACTTATATGGTGATCAATCATTACACGCTTCTTTGCACTGTCAAAAAGTTCTTTTCCTGCACCAATACGGTCTAAATCTGCACAATCAAGTGAATATACCACATCATATACCTCAGGCTTGACAGTATGACGAATAACTGCTGTATCTGGGAGCATATCAAAAACAGATGGATATGGCTCTAAGTACACATCTGCCTCATAACCATAATTATCCTTTAAATAATGATACAGGGCAAGACACGAGGAGATGCAGTCTCCGTCTGGATGAAGATGGCCTACAATTGCCGTCTTCCTGACATTTGCAAACTCCGCACGCAGCATCTTTATTGTGTCGTTCGGGCGTTTTTCCATCGCTTATGCCTCCTTTCCCTCGGAGCTTTCTGCCGGCTCTTTAGCTGCAAGCTCATTTGCAACTTCATCAATCAGACCCGTCATATGAACACCATACTCGATGGACTGGTCTAACACAAAAGTAAGCTCTGGTGTGTTTCTCAAATTTACAGATGATGCAAGCATTCTTCTGATATAAGGCTTTGCATTCTTCAAACCTTCCATTGTGCTTTTTTGTGCTTCCTCGTTTCCTAAAACACTGATATAAGCCTTACAATACTTTAAGTCAGGCGTAACTTCTGCCATGACAACTGTTGTCATCGGATGGATTCTTGGATCTTTAATTTCCTGCTGGATAATACGGCTGAGTTCTCTCTGAACCTCAGCGTTAATTCTGATATTTTTAATACTATTTTTACGCATATTTTCTCCTTAACTATCTTTGAAAAGCCATGACATTGCTGCCATGGCTTTGTTTTGTTGCAGCTTATCTCGGAACCTCTTCCATGATATAAGCCTCTACGATATCATCAATCTGAATATCGTTGAACTTTTCAAATACAAGACCACACTCGTAGCCTTCCTTTACTTCCTTTACATCGTCCTTGAAACGCTTTAAGGATGCCAGTGAACCCTCGTAGATCTGCTCGCCTTCTCTGGAAATACGGATCTTGCAGCCTCTCTGGAACATACCATCTGTTACATAGGAACCAGCAATGTTTCCAACACCTGATGCCTTGAAGATCTGACGAACCTGTGCATGACCTATTACCTTCTCCTCGTAGATCGGATCAAGCATACCCTTCATAGCAGCTTCTACATCAGCGATTGCCTGATAGATAACACGGTACAGACGAATCTCAACCTTCTCGCGCTCTGCTACTGATTTTGCCATTGCATCTGGACGAATATTAAATCCGATAATGATTGCATTTGATGCAGATGCCAAAGATACATCAGACTCATTGATTGCACCAACACCACTGTGAATAATCTTAACAACAACTTCTTCATTAGACAGCTTCAATAAGGACTGCTTTACAGCCTCAACAGAACCCTGAACGTCAGCCTTAACGATCAAATTCAGTTCCTTTAAGCTTCCTTCCTTAATCTGGGAATTTAAGCTGTCAAGAGTAAGCTGTGTCTTTGTATCAGCCAAAAGCTTTTCTCTGTTCTCTTTAATAAAGGTCTCAGCAAAGCTTCTTGCCTCTTTCTCATTCTCAGTGTTGACAAAGATCTCACCTGCGTTTGGAACATCATTCAGACCAAGAATCTCAACTGGCATAGACGGAGTTGCTTCTTTTACTCTGCGTCCCTTGTCATCGATCATTGCACGAACCTTACCATAGCATGATCCTGCTGCAACATTGTCACCAACATGAAGTGTACCCTTCTGAACAAGGATTGTTGCAACTGGTCCACGGCCCTTATCAAGCTGTGCCTCGATTACAAGACCTCTTGCCTTACGATTTGGATTTGCCTTAAGATCCTTTAACTCTGCATCAAGCAAGATCATCTCAAGCAAGGTATCAATTCCCTCATGTGTCTTTGCAGATACTGGAACGAAGATGGTCTGACCACCCCAATCCTCTGCAATCAGCTCATACTCAGAAAGCTCCTGCTTTACACGCTCGATGTTTGCAGTTGGCTTATCAATCTTGTTTACTGCTACGATAATATCAACACCTGCTGCCTTTGCATGGTTAATCGCCTCGATTGTCTGCGGCATAACACCATCGTCTGCTGCAACAACAAGTACAGCGATATCAGTTGCCTGAGCACCACGCATACGCATTGCTGTAAACGCCTCATGACCTGGTGTATCAAGGAATGTAATATCCTGTCCATTGCACTTAACCATATAAGCACCGATATGCTGTGTAATTCCGCCGGCCTCTCTTGAAATTACGTTAGTTGAACGAATAGCATCCAGTAAGGAGGTCTTACCATGGTCAACGTGACCCATAACGCAGACAACCGGAGGTCTTGAAACCTTTGTCTCTTCCGGATCATCTTCTTCACGAAGAAGTTCCTCAATTACGTCAACCTTTACTTCCTTCTCACAGATATAGTTAAACTCTAATGCAATTTCCTCTGCCTGCTCAAATGTCAGCTCAGCATTAATTGTCATCATGGTGCCCTTCATAAAGAGTGACTTTACGAGTGCTGCCGGCTGCAGCTTCATTGCTTCAGCTAACTCTGCCAGTGTTAAAGTCTCTGGAATTGTAATTGTCTTAATTCCGTCATCTTCTTCTGCCTTTGGCTGTGGCTCTGGCTTCTTACTGTTTTGCTGCTTCATCTTAGAGATATTGCGAGTATTCTCTGTGAATCTGGTATTCTTCTCCTGATTCTGTCTTTCCTTCTCGCGAATCTCACGCTCTTTCTTATTAAGACCTTTGCCGCCTCTTGCCTCGCTCTTTGTCATTCCTGTGCCCATAGAATCAAGATTTTCTCTCTCGGTTCTCTGGCCCCTTGCACCGTCACGTCTCTGACCGTAACCGCCCTGACCATTTCCATCACGTCTCTGGCCATCTCTCTGACCATAGCCGCCCTGACCATTTCCGTCACGTCTCTGGCCATCTCTCTGACCGTAGCCGCCCTGACCATTTCCGTCACGTCTCTGACCATCTCTCTGGCCGTAGCCGCCCTGACCGTTTCCGTCACGTCTCTGACCATAGCCACCCTGACCGTTTCCGTCACGTCTCTGACCATAGCCGCCCTGATTATTTCCGTCACGTCTCTGGCCATCTCTCTGACCGTAGCCGCCCTGACCGTTTCCGTCACGTCTCTGACCATAGCCGCCCTGATTATTTCCATCACGTCTCTGACCATCTCTCTGGCCATAGCCGCCTTCTCTTCTCTGACCGCCCTGGCCGTTTCCATCGCGTCTTTGTCCATTCTGACCATTTCCGCCATCACGTCTGGAATTATCTCTTCTATTTCCATCGTTTGTGGATCTTGAATCATTTCTGTCGTTTTTTGTATTTTCTCTTGTCATAGTCTCCTTCGGTGCCTCAGTCTTTGCCATCTCCTGTGCTTTTTCTGCCGGCTTTGTGCTCTCTGTTCTCTCAGTAGCCTTTTCCTGCTTATCGACAGACTTTTCTGCCTTGTCACCTTCCGGCTTCTTCGCACTGTCTGGACGCTTCTTTTTAGAAATTGGCTTTGTGCTGTTTTCCGGATGAAACAACAGACGAAGCTTCTTCTTTGGTGCGCCATCCTTGTCAGCTGCAGCATCAGCTGGCTCTACTGGCTTTTTGAATGCCTTACGCACTTCTTCTACCATTGTATCCTGAAGCATAGTTGCTCTTGTTACACCACTCATACCCTTGCTGGAGCATAAGCTGATAATTTCACTTTCTTCTCTTTTTAATTCCTTGGCTAAATCATGGATGTTCAGTTTTGCCATAAATGTATCACCGACCCTTTTCTTTACTTATTGTCCAACTGTTTCTCTATTGCTTTCGCAAAACCGCCGTCAAGAACTGCAAGCGATGCGCGAAACTCCTTTCCGATTCCGTGACCGAGCAGTTCCTTCTGCGAGTAACATGCAAAAGGTACCTGATAATACTTACACATATCACTAAACTTCTTTTTCGTGTTATCAGAAGCATCCTCTGCCACAATAATCAGACGTGCCTTTCCTGTCTTCACTGCCTTTTCGGCTGCAAATTCGCCACTCGCAATTTTACCTGCGCGTTCTGCTAATCCCAAAAGGGATATTACTTTATCGTTCAATCTGCTCCAACTCCTTTTTCAGATCATCGTAGCATTGCTGCGAAACCTCTGTTTTTAAAGCTCGTTCAAGAGCTTTTTTCTTTCTGGCCAGCTCAAGACAGGCCATACTACTGCATATATATGCACCTCGTCCATTTTTCTTGCCAGTCAGATCAAATCCAATCGTTACCCTTTCAGGATCCTCACTCGGTGAGCAAACGATACGGATCAGTTCCTTTTTACTTTTTCTTTCCCCGCATCCCACACACTGACGCATCGGAATTTTTTTTACAGCGGCCACTCTATCACCTCTTATTCCTGACCCTCATTGTCCTGTGCTGTCTCCTCGGACTGCTCAGTTTCTTCTGCTGCGCTAAAGTCGATCTCATCAAACAGACCTTCCTCCTCAGCCTGGCTCTCACTCTTGATATCAATCTTATAGCCTGTCAGCTTTGCAGTCAGACGTGCGTTCTGACCTGCCTTGCCAATAGCAAGTGACAGCTGGCTATCTGGAACTACAACAAGCGCTGAATGCTCATCATCATCAACTGCTACGAAAATAACCTTTGATGGGCTGAGTGCATTCTCAATAAACTGTGCTGCATTCTCATCCCAATTGATGATATCAATTTTCTCACCGCCAAGCTCATCTACAACAGCATTTACACATCTGCCTGTGACATGCCGCTACGAATAGCGACCTTTTGAATCAATTCTTTCTTATTCATCCTTTTAGTTTTTAATATTATCAATGACAAACCAGATTCATCTGTTTCACTCTTTCTAATTACCAATCATCCTCTTCCTTGAAGAGATCGTATTTCTTCACCAGTGCAGACAGTTCAGGGTCAAGGTTCGCGCGGAATTTCATTTTTTCGTCCATATCCACTGCACTGAGCAATAGCCGTACCGCCTGTTCTTCATCCCCCAGACGTGCCTGAAGAATGGCCTGCATGTACTTGACGTCGGCTGTCTGAGGCAAATTACCGAATATCCGCAAAGCGGCTTTGTCATACCCCTGTGACATATAGGCAATGGCCGTATTCACATCTTCGTACGGGCGCAGAATTTCCAGTGCTTGCGCATATTTGCGTTTCTCCAGACACTCCACTCCCCGTGCATACGCCGTATCCGGCTCAGTGGTATACACCGTATCCTGCTGCATGCCCCGGCGGGAAAGGGTAAAGCGGAAGTCCACCGCACGTACGGACGGGTAGAGCTTGTCGAGCATGTAGGCATACTCTGCCTTATACCGGCTCTTGATCAGCCATTCACGCCGGTCGGGGTCCGCCTCCTTATCTATGATCCGCAAGACGGCGCCCCTGTCACCGACAAAATGCTCATCTTCCATGATCAGGTGTCGCAATTTGTCCCATCCTTCAGGAATGGTACGCACTTTTATCAGTTGCGGCAGGTTCGGGATCTCGTCTTTCACCTCCCGTTTCCGGATATTGCCCGCATCGTCTATCTCCATGGCGGCACCGACAGACAGGGAATCATACAGTTGCGTGAAGTCACGCACCAGAATGTTACGGATAGATTCAGCACGTTTCCGGGCTATCTCTCCGTTGATGCGCCAGTTACCTTCCGGAGAAGAGGTGGCAAAGAGTGTACACCGGATCGGTCATCAGCGCCAGGGTAAGATCGCGCACCTGTTTCACTCCCTTCCGGTTCACATCGATGGATTCATCCAGACTAAAACGGTTTTTGGGAAAATAAAAATTCACACTGGCATTCGCTTCCGCGTCGCGGGTGACGATTTTACGCACAAAGCGGGGAGTCTTGTCAACGAACTTCGTCATCGAACTCACCAGAAAAGTCAGCGTATCCGATTTGGGAAGCGGGTATTCGCTACCGTTGCTGTTCAGCACATTGCCCACCACATAGACCTTCATGCGCGCCGAGTTTTCATCCGCGGGCACCTTCTGCGAATAGAGAAAGCGTACCTGGTCGGCAGCATAAATCACAGTGTCGAGTTTAGCTTCCGGGTTGAACGGGAAACGGACAATATCACGGTATTTCTCGTCTTTGATCGCTTTGCGAGCCTCATTGCGGGCAATCTTCTGCGTTTTATAGAACATCTTTACCAGAGCGGTAGAATCGAGCGAATTGATGCGCGCTATCCGTTCTCCATAGCCTGTCTGCTTGGCGGCATGACGAAGGGCGGGCGGATTGATATTATACAATTCACGTTTCAGACGGTACTGCGGATAAGCAGACCGCAGGGTTTCGTAACGACGCATATAGCGGTTAACCGTAGCTGCCGAGTCCACCCGGCTGCGCTCTAAATTCCGGAATGCCTTAGGTCCGGGAGTACGTCGCTGCACCGAGTCGGGCAGAATGCGGTGATAAGTCAATAAAGGCGACAATCCACGGAAAAATCCGGCGGGTCCCCTGTCGGGCATTCCCTGTGCGTGCGATTCATAATATGCGTATATTTCTTCTTTCGAGAACTGCGACAGCAGGACCTTACGTGTCCGTACCGTATCCGGTCGGACCGGCCTCTCCTGATATTGCGTCTCCGTGATCCACGAAGGAGGCAGGGTGTCCAGGTCCGGACGGCGGAAATGGAACATCGGGAGGAAATTCCTTACTTTCTCATAACGGCGGATATATTTTTCCGTGAGTTGCTCACGGTTGAGGTGCGTCGTGTCCTTCCCTGCAAGGAAAGCACGCAGGAATTTCAGGTTTTCCTTCTTTTCGGCACGCGCGCCCCTGATGCGGTAATACCGGTAAAGGCCGGCGTCCAGCTGTTCCATCTTTTCATTGAAATAATCAAAGCGGGGAGAGTAGATCCGCGCACCGGGTTCCGCTCCCAGTTCCGCTCCTATTTCATGTATCCGGTTGAATCTGCGTTCCGCCTGCCAGGCGGCGGCACTCAACGCCCGGTCATAGAAGTAGCTTTTACGGGCAATCAATGCTTCCGCACGCGCTTTGGCATTTTCCGCGCAGGTGAGGGAATCATCTTCCAGGCTTCGGGCATAATTCGCCCATTTGTCGTTGAAGAAGCGGAAGCGTTCCAGCAGGTATTTGTTTTGATATTGCAACGTGTCGTTCACCCGTGCCAAGGCACGGTCATACTGCCACCACTGGCGTGTGATCATCCGGTACGAGTTCTCCAGCATGCGGTCTTTCAGCAGGCTGTCGCGTTCGGCAGCCTGACGGTTGAACATCTCAAAACGCAGCAGCAACGGGTCAGGACGCCGTTTCTTGGCACCCTGTATCGCCCAGCGTTTCTCCAATCCACGCTTATACCACTTCAGACGTTCCAGATAACGCTCGAAAGAGCGATAGTCGACATAGGTACGGTAGAAATTGACCGAGTCCGGGATAATCTTTTCCAGAAAACGGTCATAACGCCGGTAGTCACGCTCCTGCAACTCGCGAAACCGTTGTCCGGTGAAGCGCAGTTCTTTCAGGGAATCGAGCATATCTCCCCGCATCAGAACCGGACGGACATTCACCATCCAGTTATCCTGCTGCAAGGCACGGGGCACCGTTACTACAAATTCAACATCAATCAGCCCGTTGCGTTCCGCCGTGTTGCGGGTGGTATTGGCAGAGATCACAATTTCATCCAATGCCATGGTAGTCAGGTTCTCTTTATGGATACTATCCCATTCCATGGACACACCCGGCCTGGAAGTGACAAAGACGAAGTTCGAAGACGGGGTAGAGATAACCGAGTCATGTTTTACCACCGGACGCTTCGGCGGGCTCTTCCGCGCAGCGGGCAATGCCAACATCACCCTCGGCTGCTCTTTGTAGAGCCTGCCGAATGGAGAGCATGCGGTGACAAGCATGATCAGGAACAGAATATAGAAACTTTTAGTACTCTTCATACACCCATGGGTTGACGACAAGGATCAACCTTAGAATAAATAAACAAGATTAAATGCCAGCTTAGGTGTCGGAAGAAAATAAGTGCCCGACTTCACCTTGTCACCGCAGTGTTCGCAACGATATTTCGTGTAGGGGGTTACCAACAGTCCCAAACCTGCTTCGACTTCCATATTCCAGCGTTTGCCCAGCAACCACGAACGCCCGTAGGTCATTCCCGCACCATAGCCCCAGCCCTGATAACGATATTTACCATCCAGCAGTCCGTCCCACGCCACGTTGTAGCGCGCTCCCATGGCATACATGCTGATAAAACTGCCGGCATAAGTTTGCCAGAACCAATAGCGTGCGCCCGATTCCAACAGGAAGTGCTTGATCTTCCGCGTGTCGCTGAAATTCCACGGATTATAGGAAAAGCCCAGGTTCAGCGTCCAGTGGGTACTCAGCATCATGCTGCCCTCGGCGTTGAAGGTGGTAGTAGCCAATTTTAGCGTATTGGTCTGTACTGAATAGAACTGCGCCCGCAGATGGGTCGTCAGACTGCCTGCAAGCAGCAGGAAAAAGGACAATAAGCAATATCGTACAATTCGTCTCATTGATATTTCAATATAAGGAGTTTATATTAACAGACAGTTAGTTGTGTACACCAATTGTCATATTCTTTCCGGTAACTATAAACGGCAGGCGGAGGACTCACCTGTAGGCATGTGTCCGAAACCAGCGTATCATAGCGGTCGGTAAGATTTACCAGGTAGCGCTCTGGTACATATACACAAGGTATGGATTCGGCAACATTCTCACCATTTGCCTCAACACCCTCCAGCTGCGGATAGATCATACTCAGGTAATGGGCGGAATGGCCGAAGCACCACCAATTCTCTTCGATGAAAAACAGGTAGATATGATACAGGTTTTTACCTTCCTTGTCGAACACTAATTCCGGAATTCTCATGTTACATTTTGTCATTGGGTTAATAATCACTTACACATCTCACCATACCGTTCGCCGTACTTTTAGCCTGGATATCACAGTAAGGTTTCCCCGATGTAAAATCAAAAAACCAAGCATCTGTTGCCCCCTTTTCAGTGGAAGACCAGTATCTTTTCGTCCTGCCGGTTTCTTCCATCGGTTTGTCCTTATATATCGCCCCAATGGCTTCACGAAACATCCACATCAGTTGCAGCTCGCGTTGAGTGGGAACACGCCATTTGCGCCCTTCACCCGGTGCGCCGGCAGTACCATACCAACGGCACCCTGTATTTGCAGTGGTGGCAAAATCCGGATTATCATCCTGCCCGCCATCATTTACTCCTTGCACTGCCATCCAATTCTTATCATTGCTTCCCACATCCGTGGGTGCCACAATAAAGCGAAACGGTATTCTGTCATTGACGCTCAAGTTTCCACCGTTTCCTTTGGAAACCTGATGCCGGATGGTAGCACCGTTCCGCATTATCTTTACTCCGCTTCCCCATTGGGCGGCTCCAGCCAGTCCTTCCGCATAAATAACGGCATACGTTTTTCCGCCGATAGTCTCTTTCTGGATATACTGCCCAAAAACTCCCGAAGGAAGGCCGAAGCAGAATAAAACGATCCATAGAATGGAACAGGTCTTGAAACTCATCATCTTTATTTCTTATTAGGTTGCATTTCGTTTACTTATCGCTAATTGCTCGCATGACTGGCTTTGACCGGGTCCTGGAAACCTCTGACGGCATGCGTATTGCCGACAGCGTCGGAGTACACCTTCCCTTCATTCGTGATTACAAAGGCTTTATCGGCATCCGGACAGGCGGTAGACGACCAGTAACCGGCACTCAGCTGGCTTACCGTACTTGAAGAGGAAATCCAGGTTCCTATCAACTCGCCGATAGAAGGAAGATACCACAGGATATCACCGGCCTCGTTTCCCTGGTTGTATCCATTCAGTCCGCGGTAGCAGGTATAAGCAGCCGCATAGTCTTCCCAAGGAACGCCGGCGGCTTGCAACCGTGCGGTATTCTCATGCCCATCCGTCAACGAAGTAGCTCCCAATTTGTCGAGTGGCGCCGATCCTACATACCATTTCAGGTTCGTTTCTCCCGGTGTTGTGGTGCCGGACGAACTTCCCGCCGGATAGTATCCGTCCGAAAAGTAAACCTCTATCTTGTTCGGGTATTGCCATTTAACGGCATTCGCGTCAGTGACCGACGACAAGCGATTACCACTTGCATCGTATGCCGTAAGTTTTCCCGAGAAATAGCCCGGTATCAACCGGACTACATTGGTATCTTCCGGGTTATTTCCTTTCAGGATAATGTTATAAGTCAGGTCATAATTGGGGTATACGCTGAAATCAGTCGTGAAGTTCTTTCCCAAAAACAACTGGTAGATAGAGAAATCTTTTACAATATGCAAATTCGGGGTACCAGCGATCTCCTGATTCTCCAGCCCTATAATCTGAAGGTAAGTACCGCCCTTAGGTGAGTTATCGCGACGGGTACTCTGCGTAGAGGTCGGTACGCTCTGCTGGAGATTGACCGGGATGTATATAGGCTCCGTATTAATCACAGGATTTGCGGTGGTTGTCATAGCGAGTGATTCAGACCAAAAAAAGCCGGATCTGTTCAAATCCACTGAAGGGAAAACGGCTTTTCTTCCAATCACACTATAATAACTCTGCGTGGGAATGTTTACCAAGGTTACATTCCACGTATGCGGAACTTCTATAAAATGGTTAAAAGTGGTTGTTATATTGAATTTCACTCTTGCCACGGTGCGCTTCAAAGAGACGTATAGCTGTTTGCCCACAGAGATTTCAGCGGCAGTCTGACCGCACATGACGATCCCCGTTCTTTCTCCTTGGCCATTCGGCAGATGCACCACGTTTCTGGGGAAAATAGTATTATTATCCGCCCGTGTCATAAAGAGTTTCTGTAAATCCGCATAGGTGGAACTGCCTACTGTCATACCACTAAAGTCACTCTCATTGACGTTGGCCAAAACCACAATCATGTTTTTTTGCCCCGCCGGTGTAGGTACAATCTCCACGTCATCTGTCTTGATGGAGCCATCAGGAGATGCAAAATATTTCTTTTCTACCAGTGTTCCGTCCGGTTGTGTTCCGCTAAACTGGAAGCCCATGTACGAATAAACGGCATAATCTTCAGGAATATTCCCGGCCGGAGACGAAGCTGCCCTTGTGACGGCAGGCGTCGCCACAAGTTCCACATCCATATCCGGCGAAGACATCCTAAGCACAGGAGGCATTTCTTCCGCACGTGTTTTCCCGTCGGACGAAGTATTATAACCGTCTATGCCCAGGGTGAGCTTCACGGTCACCGGGGCCGGGGATGAAGATGTTCCCGGGCCGGGCAACAGGCTGTCCTCCGTGCATCCCCCTAAGGCCAGGCAGGCGATACATACCGGAATTATTTTTTTTATCATGATAATATCGTTCATTTGTATATTGTTATAATATCATTACTTATGAAGCATCACGGACACAGCGCACAGAACCCGTCGTTTTCTTATCGTACGGAGATAGCACCAACTTAGTATCCACAATACCATTTCCATAATCAAAAAACATGCCCCATGCGTCGTTTTCACTTACTTCCGTACCGGTCCAGTATGGTTTATTTCGATTCGCGTCCTTGTCAAAGTTCAAATCTTTATATACATTCCCATTACCCGCTACCAGTACCCATACCGCCCGCAACTCTGTGGCTCTCGGAAGTCTCCAGTCATGAAAACCACCCCCGTTATATTTTCTGCAAAGTTCTTTCGCAACCAACTCTCCGTTTTCATTTTCCCAAGGAACAGGCATAACGGAGACATCATTTTTGGTTATCTGAATTACCGGATAAGCTTTTTCGCTTGTATAGACGTTTACATCATCCGTAATCTTTAGAGCGCCGTCCGTGGGCAGTTTTCCGGGGTCTGGTGCATTAACAGGCACATAAGCTCCGTTACCGCCATAGGCCACAGTAGTAAGGTAGTTTTTGTACATATGCGTACCGGCGGCTAAAAAGGTAGGTTTTGGAGGATATGTAGTTGCATATTGACTGCCCGGTAGAACGGCCTTCGGCCAATAATATCCGCTAGGAGCTGGAACGTCATTTATCTTTTTAAGTCCTATCTGCATATAGCTTCCGGAGCCGGGAGGCGTTACATCATCTCCAAAACCACCATTAATCACCTCTGATTTCCAGCTCTGAATACTTAGCCCCAGAGCGGAGTTATTATAGACCAGATTATACGTGTTTTTATATCCCTGTCTGAAACCGAACGACTTACCATCGTCACTTTGGTTAAGATAAAGCTTACTCAGAGTAAACAGCTCATTAATTCCACTGACATTCAATACGATGAGTATGTCGCCGTCACCGACTTTGGAATCCATGAACGAGGGAACCAGAAACTCGTAGGTGAGAACCTTCGTAGTGGACAATACCGCAGGAGGGTCTACGGTTACTCCTATCGGACCGACGGTGGCTCCATCCTTTACCAACCCTGTTTCCGGGTCAATAGCTCCTTTGTTTTTAATCCAGCCTCCCCCCAGGTTATCCAGGGAGACACTGCTCAGCGTGAACTCCGGTCCTTTTTCCACATATTTCGTGATGTTAAGAACAATCCACGTATAGGCATGCCGGAAGCGTAAAGGAATAGTTACCCTCGAGTCATTGGAGGGAGCGAACGGATAGATGGTCTCGGTATTGTAGAGCAGATCCGTCTGTTGGAGACGGGTCCTGGCGGAGAAATCAAACGGGATGCCATTCGTATAGACATCCTTGGTAGCGGATGAGACAGGCGGATAGTAAGCAACCACTTTTAATGCTTTACCTTCCGACCCCACGGGAGTGACACTTGCATTATTTGAATTGTCAATAAAAGACCAATTCCACGGTGCGGAGGAGTTGGGGCGTTCCATAGTCGCTGTCATGTCTGATGATCCCTTGAAAATCTCATTCCCGTTATCACTTTTAGTGATGGACATACCAAAAGAATATGCATTTCCGGTAAAAGCATCTATGGGAGTAAAACTCCTTGATCGGGTGATCTCTGCCTTTTCTATGGAAGCATTGAAGTTCAGAGTAACCTCCTTTGCCGGAGTATCCGACTCCGGCCCGTCATAAGCATAGTTATCGCAAGCCCCTGCCAACAGTAAGGGGAAGGCTGTCAGGAGGATTGCCCGGGGCAAGGTATATTTCTTGTTTGTATCCATATTCATCTTTGTATATCGTTTCAATCACTTTTTACTAAAATTCTGATTATCATGTTGCTGACGTACGCAACGGATTTTCAATTTTTCTGTTTTCTGATGCCACGACGCATATCCGGTAGTAGCAGTAAAATCAACAGTCCATGCCCAAGCTGACTTTTTCCGTTGGTCGTCTGTAGCATTGGGTACCAGATACTCGCTCCCACACCAATAAGTCCCGGACAACGGTGTGAAGCCTCGCAATGCTTCCAATTTTGTCTGATTCACATAGATAAACGCCAGTTCCGAGAGTCGCGGAACTCTCCAGTCGTCATATCCGTTTTCTTCCAAATCCCGGCATAAGTCAAAGGCTGTCAGCGTAGTTCCGGTCTTCCACTGGACGCTCTCATGACCCGATTCATCCACCATATCATTGGCGGAAACCATCAGATTGGGAAAGGTACCTTCATAGGAAAAGGCATCCGCCACCGTAGCATACAAGCTCCCGTTTTGTCCTCCCGAAATATCCGGAGCATAAAAACTATTTCCTTCCTTATAAAAATTATTGTAGTCGAATGGAAGATATTGATTGGTACCCCAATAAGACTTCTTCTTGGGAATTCGTTGTGAAGAACCCGCAGCGTAAGTCCAGTCCACATTCTCTCCATTAAATCCCTGATAAGTCAGGTAGTATCCCTGGATGGAAGGTACGGAAGTTTCTTCGTTTGATACCCAGCCCTCGATCATGCCGGCGCTGAAATCCAAGCCTTTCGGCTTGCTGGTGTACGCAAGTTCGGCAGTGGCATAACCCGCGTCCTTCACGTTCTTGATGGTAAACTGGTATACGTGGTTGCGCAGTATGTTCATCTTGTCCTTACTCCCCTCATCGTAGGTGAAGTCTACGCGGTAGAACGTTTCCACCGCCGAGCCGTTATACTTTCCCCCTACGATAATCGCGAGGCGATTGGAGTGATTGGTATCATATACATCTCCCCATAGCAAATCGGCTTCAGGCACATAGATCTTTTCTGAGCAATAAGTGGTACCGGTAATGTACGTGCTGCCGTAGATCTTTGTTTCCGTACCTCCGACAGGGGAAGGACTGTTGATTGTCAATGCCCCTGCCGAAGAAGAGAAGTTGTTTTCTACAGGCATATATGCGTATTGTTTTCCGTCTTTCCATATCTGGACCTGGGTCATGTCAAACGGCACGCCGCCTTTGTTCCAGGTATTGTTATCGGCGTTTTTTGTCCCTATGCCGATATCTACCCGCGCTACCGCACGTACCAATGACACCGTGCCGAGATTCATCGTCTCAGTAATAATCTGGGGAGCTCCGTCTTTAGCTATCCCGAACATCGGAAACGGTTGAGCGGTAGTAAATTCAAGCACATTGCTTTCTCCAATAAGTTCCGCGCTCAGGCAGGCCTGCTGCACTTCCGCATAGCTCTTCCCCCCCATACGATAAAAGATTCCGTAATCGTCACCGGGAAAGTTGGCAAGGATGACTAGTTTGTATTTGTCATCGTTGTCTACACTTTGCAGCAGTGTAGCGCTGTATTTTCCACTGTTCGGAGCCGTCTCCTTACCCATACCCACATGGCGCAAGGTACCGAAGGCATTTCCATCCGCATTGAACTGAAGAATACAAAGGGACTTAATGGCCGAGGCGGTATCATCATTATCCATTGTCGTTCCGCTATTGGCAGCAGATACGGACAGGTTGATGATGGCAGAATCCGCAGCCGGGGAGAATGAATCGTCCTGCTGACATGATATTTGCAATATCATTGCAGCGACAAGCATTGCCCACTTACTTAAATTCGATATATGGTTATTCTTCATATTCTATGACTTTATCTTCAGTATGTACAATTCACCGTCCGGTGATTCAATTATATTCTTTCCAGACAGTCTCTACTCCCCATTCGGTGAGTTCGACCTCTACACTGACGCTCAATTTGAAATTCAACAGCACGTTTAGGGTTTGTCCCACTACAGGGATGATGGGTTGGTGGCTGCTGTCCGTGTTCAGACTTCTAAGCAGATCACCGTTACGATAGATATCTATGGTCAGCCCTTTGTTTTCTTCCAGAGTAGGAAACAGATTGAAAGGAGGAATTTTATAATCTTTCCCCGCTTCAAAACGGGGCGAAAATTGATAGGAAGCGGGAGCACCGCCATAATGACCTTCAAAATCCACCCGGCTGGCAGTTTCATGCACAACGAGCGAATAATCGCCGCCACCACTTCCACTAAGAAGTTCCAGACCGCGTACGGTTATATTCATTGACGCTACCATCCGTGAAACAGCCAAAGCCTGTTCCTCTATACGGGCGGACGTCGAAGTATTTTCTATTGTAAGCTCTCCGTAGAATAAATCGGCCGGAGGGGTGAATGTGCTCTTCCCTGCCCTTGTAGGCACAGAGGGTTTCAGAGATATGAAACCGTCGGAGCATGAATCGCCCTTTTTCAGGGGGCTGACGAGCATCGTACCGTCCTGCGTATTGCACAAAGCTACACAATGAAGGGTAGGAATACCCGGATAATTCAGATTAACAGGTTCCGTACTGTTCACAGGGAGTATGTCAAGCAACAAGTCTTTATCATCAAATACATAGAGGCTCATATCCTTGATGGTTTCCTGTGAAATACCGGCAGGAAGTTTCACTTTCAGAGGGACACCCTTGAAACAATCGTCGTTATTTTCAGCTATGCATCCTGATAACAGCAATAGTGTGAACATAGAGTATAATATCCCCGGCATGAACCGGAATTTGTAGTCACCTGTCATAATGGATATTCTTTCTTGTTTTTTATCTTTGCTAAAATCGGTATGTACCCGAATGCGGATTACAATCGGGCACATACCGATTTCTGAGAATATTTCTTTTGTTTAATTATAGAGAATAGAGGGGGATGCGAGAATTATTGGAAATCTTTTGTGATTTCGTCGGTTGTTGTCCAGTGTGCAACAGTTACAGTTACCGTAACTGAAGCGTCTACACTCGGCTTAGTCGGATCGTCACCACCGCCACCTGCATTGCCGCCGGGTTTAAAACTACCTTTCAAAGACAGAGCCATGTCATAAGTCTTTCCGGCTGCAAGAAGCGGTTGGGTAGTACCATTAGCTCCAGCTTCACCAAAATACATTGTAAAGTACTTGGTCAAAAGCTCATCCGGATTTGTTGACTGGTCTTTTGATCTCCATAAAACTTCAATAACAAGACCGGTCGGATGGGCAGAAGCAGGGGAATTTTCAAACAGATACCAGGATTTACTTGAAAGGGCGTTATCTATTTGATTGGCATTAGCAGTGCTCTCCACAAGATCCGCAGCGGCTGCAAGATAATCACCTGTTTGCTTCGGCTCACCGATGTTGTTGTCTGCCCATGTCCACGGTGCAACACCCCATGCCACACCACCTGCAAAAGCGTAAGTCTGCGGAACAAATCCTTCCCACGCTCCAGTATTGGCCGGAACAAGAGGTGATTTTGTCTGGGCCGTCATCATATAAACCTTTTTGTATTATCAGTAGTCAATTCTGTTTCAGTAGCAGCATAATTCTGGCCAGCTGTCCATGCAATCTTTACCGTCTTGATCCTAGCTGCCACAAAATGTAACTGGACGCTAGCTGTACCCGTATTATCATTAAATGTGATCGCACCCATTCCACTTGAATACAAATTGTCCTTGCTCTGGTTTACAGTAACTTTACCAGCACCGTCGGTAGCAATAGAAGAGAAATCAAGCTTTTGGAGCTGGGAAAGACTGGCTATGCCATCAAATGTACCATCCCCGGTCTTGTCACCGAGATTGGCTATTACAACTACTTCAGCGGCATCCGTAGTAGTAGTTATCGGATTACCGATATTAGCAGCCTCTATAAACTGTGGCGCACCCACAATGAAGCCTGTCTGGTTAAAGAAAAACACAGTAACATTCTTAATAGCAGCACCGTCTTCGGTAGCAGCTTCCGACGTACCCGCCGCCCTTGTGTTTACTCCATCTCCTTCTAATTTAAGGGTCACTGTTGCCTTTGGGGCATCACTCCCCGAAGGAGCCACATCGTCACTCTGCGAACAACTTGCCAATGCCGCTATCGCACACATCGACAAAAATAAACTTTTTACTTTCATTCAGTAGTTTTTAATTAAAAAATTGATAAGTTATTTACTTTAAATTTAAATATTTCTTTCACCTTTATCCATCTCTATTCCATAATAGAGAGTAGCACAAATAAACTGCATATACATCACCGTATATTACTATATATCAATACATTACAATTATTTACGAATGTAACAGCTGTTTCAGAATCAATAAATGAAGAATAAAACAAAACAATGTTCAAACAAAAAGCTGATATTTAATTTATTAATAAAATAGATTCTGAAACAATTGTGAAACAAAGAAAATCGCACAGGTCAAACAATTTTAATAATATTCATAAAAACAAAACATATGGAAAGCGAGTTGCTATACATCGAAGAGCATTTGTCATGTCAAAACTATATGACTACTATCGAAACCGGATTCAAATTTATTGAATTTACGGAAGATACGGAATTTGGAGAAGACAACACAAATAAAAACTACCTTTTATTCTTTCTCAAAGGTGACATAACTATAAGCTACAACCAGTTTCAAACAGGCGACATGATATTGATTCCACGTTCTTCATTATTTAAAGGAGTGGCCCCCAAAGAATCAAAGTTGCTTTTAATGTTTTTCGATATACCGGAAAACAGCTGCGACAAACTACTATTACAATCATTATCAAATATTTGCGAGAATATGGAATACCTGTTCGAACCGATTAAAATACGTTATCCGCTGACTCCCTTTTTAGAGGTACTGATCCACTG
>OGUL01000942.1_pt1 | contig 27689 bp, 19 predicted proteins | sample 1553651 | NCBI WGS metagenome assembly OGUL01 (sample SAMEA2580048, study PRJEB22360) | human gut metagenome | biome: human gut; feature: human-associated habitat; material: faeces | place: Denmark | collected 2008/2010
CATTTTCCATGGGACATGCTTGTGAAAAACGTTATTATATTGAAGGACGAAAGATTCAGAGATAGACGAGTGCCAAATAATTGCTTTACAAGAAAAACTTTAATGATATTATAAAATTGGTATAAAAATGGTAGTAAATTGGTAGTAAATTGCTACTGTAATCTAAAAATCATTGTGTTATAATGTGGATAGTGAGAAAAAGGGTTCTCACAGTTTTTTCTTGAATTATCGAGAAAAAAACTTTATTAGAAAATTGAATATAGGGACATTTTATGTCCATTTTAATAGAGATATTCAGAATAATATCTCTATTTTTTTGTCTTATTTTGGATCGATTCAATTTTCTCTTCTGTATTAATTTTAAATTCAGTTTTCATCAAACGTCTAGCAAAAAACCTCGAACAACTTTTGTTGTCCGTTTGGTGCATTACTGAAAAATTAATATAGAATCTAGTAACTTTATGATTTTTTACTTAAAAAGGAGGAAAGTAGGATGCGAAAAATTACAAAATGCAAGAATTCAGAAAAGTCTTCATGGAATGTGCCTGCATCATCTCTTGCAACGAGTTTGCAAAATATTGATAAGGAAACAATGGCCTATGCAATGATGTGTTCTTTCATTGTTTGTCTGATCTTATCCGCTACATTGCCAATGATCTGTCATGCAGCAGGAAGTGGTGGAAATTTTGGAACACTGACAAGTGGATTAACCACACTTGTTAAAAACTTCTATGACAACTTGATCGTAAAAGCGATCGGTGTTTGTGCTGGTATCACTCTTGTAGTTGCATTAGGTCTTAAAGTTTGTATGCCAGGTAGTGAATTAGAAAAACGCTTACATGGGTGGCCAATGAAAATTATTTTTGCTTTAGTCGGTGTGGCAATCGCACCATCTGTGATCGGTATTCTGATCGAGCAGTTAAAAGCAGCAAATTTCTTTACATTCAATTTATAAAAGCATGGACGGGAAGCAATCGACATCCCTTTGCTTTTATTAATTTTACGATGCACGGAAGGGATTTTCTCTTCCGTGCTTTTTTAGTCAGTAAATGCGATGACTGAAATCAAACATTTGATCATGTTCAAGAAAGGAGGAGCTGTCAGACAGAATCTCTTATTCTGTTTCGCATTTTGACAGTAATGTGTAAGTGGGTTTTATTATAAACGGAATCATAAAATCTATCATCGATCTGGTTACGAGGGTATTAGATATCTTTTTTTCGGCAACATTAGGTGTCTTAGGAGTGAATCTGAACGTTTTTGAAAAAGTATTTCCATTGGTAAAAAAGCTAAATATTGCGATCATAACCATTGCATTGGGAATCGCTTTTTACATTTTTATCTTTCAGATCATAAAAAATCTAAATCCTGCATCTATTGATGATGCAGAATCTCCATTGAGTTTATTAGCTTCGTTTGTCACAACTGTAATCGTGATCGTAATTTATCGTCCATTATTAAATATCTTGTTGTCATTCACAACAGGATCATTAACCATTCTGCAATCAGGAAAACTTACGAAGATCCTGCAAAAAGGATTGGCAACCAGTATGTATGATACTTTTTTTGATTCTTTAACAAAAAGAGTTTATTTTTCAACTTCAAGCAATAACTTCATTATTAAAAATGCTGCAAAGGCAGCAAATACTGTAGCAAATGCGGCAAATACAGCAGTAGACGCAGCTTTGGGAAATCATATGCCTGAACGAATTGCTGCCGTGATATTAGTCGCATACATCTATTCTAAGCTATATAAGATCATGAAGATCATCATTCGAACGTACGTGGGTGTTGGTATTTTAACATATATCGCACCATTACCATTGGCAACACGTGCATCAAAAACAACAAAGGGATACGCAACGAACTTTATCCAGATTTATATCGAACATCTGGTCAGTATCCTGTTAAACTGTTGGTTCTTAAGAATCGTTTTTGATGGGTTTGGAGCGGTGGATTTTAGTAGCTTGTCGAAAATGACATACAGTATGTCCGGAATCAGTAAAGCTATTAGAAGTCTTACTTATGCAACATTTTTTGATAAATCATATGAACTTTTTGCCGTTGTATTTATCTGGGTGTTGATGATCGGTGCATTCATTGATTACGCTGTGAACCTGAATGTATATATTGAAAGAATGTCTGGAATCGGTGGATTATCTATGGTTCCTAACAGTTCACATCCATCTAATCCGTTCAAGGAGAGTCCTGTATCAAAAGCTGTTAGCAGTGCTGTTGGTACAGCTGCAGGTCTTGCGATCGGTGCTCCATTACATGCGATGAAGAGATCTGTGGGAAAACAGGTAAGTGATAAGATACAGGATGATTTTGATAAAAGAAATGGTATCTTTAAAAATGTACCAAAAAGTTCAAAAGATTCTGATTCAGAACAAACAGGTACGAAAGATTCTAATAGTGGAGTAAACAGTTCCAGTGCAGATGCAGCAATGGGAGGAAGTAAAGGTCCTAATCAAGAAAGTATGGGTGGTAAAAAAGATCCTATGGAACCATACTCACCAGCTGCAGATGATGCAAAAAAAGCAGGCATGTATTCCTTATTGCACAAACCGTTATCTGGAAAGGATGCAAAGAAACAAATGGCTGCTGCCATGAATGGTAAAAAAGGATTTATGGATCCATATGGAGAAGGAAAAGAGTATCTGGATAAATTAAAGAGTGGTAAGAGCAAAGAAGATCAGGAAAAGCTTGATAACTCCTTAGTCTTTGATGCAGGAAGTGATGGTATGCAGATCATGTCAGATATCGAATCGGATGGAAATGGAAAAATCACAGCTTCTATGAACGGAGAAGATATCGAGCTGTTCAGTGGAGATGCGGAAAGCCCTGAGAATCTTGATTCCAGCGTAGAAATCGGTGGACAGACAATGAGTTATGATTCTAGCAAGTGTCCAACATTCCATAAGATGATGGGTGGAATTGACCTTACCGGATCAGCAGGGGCACCTGATGACGACGATTTTGATCTGGAATCTCATATATATAATCCAGGGAAGAGTCAGAAATATGAAGATTTTGTTGTAGGTTCAGATAAATCTTCGGCAGGTCCTCACAGTACTCCTGATATACCTAAGACTGGTTCTGATGCTATCAATGAATTTGACGTTGATGAGAGCGATATTGAATTTTAGGTAAGGAGGGCTGACTATGGCAGAGAAAACAGAAAAAGTTGGAAATGCAAGAGCAGCCGTTCAGGCAGCAAAGATCTTAAAAGGTGCGGCAAGTGGAGGACTTGCAGGTGCAGCAGTTGCTACTGTATCTGATCCAAAAGCAAGCATGGCACTGGTTAAAAAGATCCTGATCACAGCAATTGTGATCCTTATGTTTCCGATCATCATTGCCAGTTCTATTCCCTCATCTATCATTAATCTGATTTCCATTGATCAAACAGCCGATACTTCATCAACAGAAGTGTTTCAATCAAAATATGATGAATTTCTGACAGGGTTTCAAGAAGCTCTGTCAGATGATCTGAGCAGTGATGTCACGTGCAAAGAGTTTAAAGCAAACGTCTGTGTCTTGATCTCTTATTATTCTATCTGGAAAGATAAAAAGATCATTCCTGTATCAACTGATAAATTGGTGTCAGACTTTAAGAAACAGGTTAAAAAAGCGGACCTTTTGCAGATCGATCATAAAAAGAATACTGCAACATATCGTGGCGATAATGCGTTTGCAAAGTATCTGAAGCTTTCTAAAGATGAGATAGAACTTGGAAAAGCTCAGGGATCTGTTTTAGCTTCACTTCTTGGTCTGAAGAATAATGGAGAGGTTACGATCGATATCTCCTCTGTTTCAGATGCAGATGGTGGTGAATATCTTGGAGTGTCTGGTGCGGGAAAGACTTATAAACTTAGCAATTCTGATTATGAATTGTTGTGCAAGATCGTTGCTCAGGAATGTTCTGTGAACTATGATGGGTCATTAGCTGTTGTAAGTCATATGTGTAATCTCGCAGAGTACGGAAGTTATCGTGGAAAAGGACTTATGGGCACTGCAAAAAGTGGATGGTATGCAGCATATACGAGTGGGGCTTATAAGAATCGACATCCGGCATCTTTTGTAAAACGTGCAGTGAAAGATGCGATCAATGGAAAAAGAAATCTGCCTCCTTACGTTTTGGAATTCTGGACGGCCGGATATAAACCGAAAACATGGAATTATTCCAGTGGTGAACGATTTTATAAGACGATCGGAGACAATGACTATTATTATAATATTAAAGATAAAAAACGACTGAGTAAACAGACAAAAGCATATGAAGCTGCGTTAGCCGGTGGAGGATACAGTGGTGCTGTTGTTTATTACAATCAGGGGGATTCTCCTTGGGGAAATCATCGATTCAGTGGTCCGGGTGGAAGTAATAAAATAAGACCTGCCGGATGTGGACCAACGAGTATGGCAATCTGTATTTCAACGATTACTGGTAAAAAAGTAACGCCGATTCAGACATGCGACTGGGCAGCAAAGCAAGGATATTATCAACAGGGAGCAGGTTGGGAACATTCGACTCCTGCTGCCATTGCAAAACACTGGAATTTAAAATGTCAGGGACTTGGGTACAATAAATCCAATCTGAAAAAAGCTTTAAAAGAAGGAAAGATGGTTGTAGCCATCATGGCACCTGGGCATTTTACGAAAGGTGGACATTATATCGTTTTATATGGTTTGTCAAAAGATGGCAGCAAATTGCAAGTTGCAGACTGCGGTGGACGAGCCAGAAACGGATGGTGGAATGTAGATACTGTATTTAATGAAGCCAGAAGTGGAGCAGGAGCAAATGGTCCGTTCTGGGCAATCAGTAAATAATAGATGCAATAAAGGGAAGATACGTTTGTATCTTCTCTTTTTTTGGAGGTTTTGATATGAAAAAAATTAAAAAAAGCTGTTGTTTTATTTTATTGATCACGTTGTTATTACTATGCATCAGTGGATGTGGAGCAAGAAAACAGAAAAAAACAACGACAACATCAACGGTTGAAGATAAAACAGGGTTTGTACCAGATGAGGATGAAGATAGCCCTGTTGATAACCAGATGAGAGATGCAAATGGAAATGTTTTTAAAATAGACATTCAGAAGTGAAGAAAGGAGAAGTTAAAATGGCAGAAGAAAATAACAAAGATCAGTTTGGCAGGAAAGATGAAACGATCAATATCTATCGGATTCCGATGAACTTTAAGATCGATGCATCATTCTTGGGATTTACGATTCAATGGAAGCGTCTATTTGAATCATTAGTAGTTGGTGTTCTATGTTTCATTACCGTATTGATCATTGGTGGAATGTTTTCATTGGACGCAAAGATGATGCTGATCGTAGAGCTACTTGGCTTTATTGGTGGAACAGCTGCATCCATGGTAGGAGTAAATGGAGTTTCCTTATTTGATTATATATTAAGGATCATGCATTTTCTAAAAGAAAGAAAAGTATATGGTCCTCCGGATGAAGAATATATGGAACAATACGAGTTAGAAGTTGAAAAAGAACGATCCAAAAGTGAAAAGAATGATCCGAAAGAAAAAAAATCGAAAGTGAAGAGAAATGGTATCGGAGAAAAAGTTGACAAGAAAACCATAAAAAGAGAGAAGAAAAGGAAGGCTTATGAAAAGAAGATTAAAGAAGAAATGCTTCGACAAGGCGAAGATCCTGTAAAAGTTGCTTCCATGTATATCGAGCTTCCGGAAAACGAAAAAGAAAAGAAAAAGCAAAGAAAAGAACCACAAAATGATTATCCTTTGTACCGGCTTGGAAGAAATATGAAAAAAGCAATAAAAACACAAGCTTTAAAATATCTTGGAAATTCAAATAATATCCGAAATCAAAAGATCGTAGATGGTTATGAGATTCCGGCACCATTTACAACAGCGGTCGATCTTCTTCCGATCAAAAGTATATCAAACGGTGTTGTTATTACAAAGAACAATGACTTTGTCAAAATCCTGGAGATTGATCCAGTCCGATATGACTTAAAAACAAACAGGGAAAAGAACCGGATCATTACAAGTTTCGCAAAATATTTAAAAATCGCACCAAAAACTTTGCAGATCAAATCCATTGGTGTCAATGCAGATTTGTCTGGGATCATTGAAGAATCAGAAAAGATTATCAGTCAGGAAACAAATGAGAAATGCAAAAGCCTGCAAGAAGATGAGATTGAATATTTAAAGCAGGTAAAATCACATTCTGTTACAAGAAGATACTATATGATCTTTAAGATTGAAAATGTTGCAAATACAATCGATGAATCTGTAAAAGCGATCAATGAGTTGAACGGATATTATGTAACAGCGAAACATCATTTGGCAAATTGCGGACTTGATATTCATGAATATTCCAAAAATCATTCTGAGAACATGCTTTATTGTCTGTATACGATGCTTCATAAAAACAGTCCGGTTTCTTGCTATGATTATAAGATGCAGACAAGTGCTCAATATCTGAGAGGTGTTCATGAAGCAAAAGTATTAAAAAATGTGCCAATTGCAGATTTCTTTTCACCTGTTACTGTGGATATATCAAAGCATAAATATGTAAAAGTAGATGATACCTATAAAGCCTATTTTTATCTTTCCGGAGAAGAAGGATATCGAGAGAATGTTCTTGGTGACTGGATCACAAATCTGACCAATTATGATGATTCGATCGATGTTGATATTTTTGCAAAAAAAGAGAATAAAGGAATCGTAAAACAGCAGATCGGTTTTGCACTTCGTAATAACAAGAGTTCTATCGAACGATTAAAAGATACAGATGTCAGTTACGATAAACGTGTAGATCGTTTGCGGTCTACTTACTATATCAAGCAGGAACTAGATGGACAAGATTTTTATTATATGAGCATTCTAGTTACGTTGTCTGCTAAAAGTGAAGAGGCGTTAACCTTGAAGATCAAGGCATTTAAAGATGAAATGAAAACCAAAGAAATGCAGGTTTATGGGTGTGAATTTATTGAAGATGTAGCCTTTTTAAATACGCTTCCTTTAAATACTCTAGATTCAAAATGGATAGAACCTAATGCAAAAAGGAATGTATTGACACTTGGACTAGCTTCTTGTTTCCCATTCTTTTCAAATGAAATATCTGACGCAAAAGGAATTTACATTGGAACGAATAAGGAAGATGGCAGTACGATTCTTTTAGACCTGTTTAATCGAAAATTATATAACAATGCAAATGTATGTGTGCTTGGTGGTTCCGGATCTGGAAAAACATATCTAATCCAGCTAATTGCCATGAGATATCGAAAGAAACGAATGCCAACCTATGTTATTGCTCCACTAAAAGGTTTTGAGTGGAAGAGAGCATGTCTGGAATTAGGTGGAACATTCATTGAACTGTCTGAAACAAGCAAGGATCATATCAATGTAATGGATGTCAGAGTTAGAGATACGAGTGCCGATGCCCAGATTGACAGTGTTGCAGAATCAAAATCAGCTTTACTTGCGAAGATCTCAACATTAAAGACTTTCTTCTCTCTGCTCACAAGTAATCTGTCTCTGGCAGAACAGGATGATCTGGAAGGAGAGTTGGATATCGCTCTGACAAAAGTATATCGGAAATATGGAATTACCGAGGATAATGATTCTCTATTTGATAAAAATGGAGAATATAAGGAAATGCCGATTCTCGGAGATGTATATGAAGAATGTCAAAAAGATGATTATGAATGCATGGGACCATTATTAAAACAGTTAAAGAAGTTCGTACATGGTTCTTACAAAGCATTTAATCATCGTACAAATGTTAATCTTGATAACCTGTACATCGTATTTGATGTTTCCAATATCGGTTCTGAAAAGCTGCTGCCAGTCGTTATGTTTATCGCAACAGATTTTACATGGAGCAGGATCAAAGAAGATCGTACGCAAGATAAGATCGTATTGCTTGATGAGGTATGGAAACTAATCGACACGAATGATACCGTAGCAAATTATGTACTGGAACTTTATAAAACGATCCGTGGTTATGGTGGCGGTGTTGTCTGTGCCACACAGGATTTAAATGACTTTGCTGCACTAAAAAATGGTATCTACGGAGATCGTATCCTGTCAAACTCCAGTGCAAAAGTTATTATGAAAATTCAACCAGAAAATGCAAAATCTATCCGAAGAGTATTCTCTTTAACAGAAGATGAATTTGACAATATCCTACGTATGGAAAAAGGACAGGGAATCTTAATTTCCAATCAGGATAATGTCATGATCAATGTCATGGCGAGTGAAAAAGAAGACCGTCTGATCACTACAGACGCAAGTAAATTAAGAGCTTATTACGGAAATGTGAGACAGGTTGAAGAAAAACAATACCAAAGAATCGCACGATAGAGAAAGGAATGAGGTGTTTATGATGAAGCATAGGAATATGACAATATCTCCAAGCAGGGGATTAAAGATACAGGAAACGATCAGCAATGAGCTGATCGGACGTTATCGGGAACTAATGATGTCACAGTTATATCGCTGGTTTGATAGAGATGATGGAAACATTGTGTATCGAACTGTGATGAAGTTATTGAAGAAAGGAATATTTACCATGGTTCCTGATCCAAAAGACAGGGGTAGAGAACTGATCAAAGCGTCTTTTTACAATCAGTCATTGGATAAAGAAATGCTTGCAGCATTTTGGGTATTGATCTTTCTGCGTGATATAAAAGCAGAAGATAAAGTTCCTTTGATCTCGCATTATCCGGATAAGGGGGATACTTGTGTGAAGATTGGTGCTTTCTTTGAAGATTCCGATACAGAAACACAGATTCTGTATTGTAAACAGGGATTTGAAAATCGTGACTATTCAGCAATTCAGTTTGATGAACCTGATGATGATGAGTTTATGCCTAATCGTTTTGCGATCATCGAAGATGAAGAACAAATCCCGTATATCAAGATCTCTAATATTATTGCTTATCTAATGGTAGATGAAGATGGAACAGTTCATATTGTTGATACAGAATAGTGTAAATGTGTTGTCTGTGTAATTTGCACATTTTGCACAAAACTAAAAGAAATGTGTGGTTTGTACACGAAATGTACAAAAAGATATAAATGTGTAGAATGATTAATCTGCACAAATAAAACATTTGACGCTTTTATGTGCGAACTGCACAGTATTGGTGTTTTGTGCAATTAAAACAATCAATCAAATAAAACAAAAAGGAGTTATTTCGTATGGAAACAAAAGTTGAAATTTTAAAAAAACAAGATGGGGAAATTTTTCAGGAGCAAAAGTTAAACCAAAACAACATACTTCGTCAGAAAGCAAACGACGAGAAAAAAGATTATCTGGTGAGAGCATTAGCCAAAAATATAGAAACAACGAAAAGGATCGATCGTATCCTTACCACTTCTTTAAGTGAAACGGATTTATCTTATATGTTACAGATGGAAGATGTCTATGTTCTGGCGGTTCAGATGGTAAACGATTTAAGAAGAGTTATCCAGATTGGAGATGGAATTATTATAAAAAATGGCGAAGCAAAGCGGTATGGAAGGCTTGTGGAGCCGTTGGAAGTACCTGTGGAAGTATCTTATGTTAACGGACTTTTGAAGCTTCGGATTCCGATGCTTCCATCCAGAGGAATCAAGAAAGAATGTGATCTTAGGGCCATCGAAGATGCAGTAATGAATGCGATTCATCAGTTCCTTGAACGTACAGATGCATTAACGCTCTCAAAAATAAGCAACTTTTCTGCTGAAAAGTATGTGATCCATGAACAATATATACTGCCGGAAGATGAAATGATCGACATTGACAGGATTGATTTTTCCAACGTGATCGACTTGATATCCATAGAATTTTGTTCTGGATATGACGATTCTGATCATCTGCGTCAGCATGTTCAGACCGTCAAAAACTGGGGAACTAGAAGCTATGCAAATATCTATGTTGTCCTCGAAGATGAGTATAAGGATAAACTTGAATGGATCGAAAAAGACCTCTAAAAAGAGGGTATTTTTTGTAACTACAAATGAAATCTTAATGTGTAAAAAGGGGGTATTATCTTGTATTAAAACGGGGTATTATCCTACACTAAAAGGGGGTATTATCTTGTATTGAAACAGGGTATTATCCTGCACTAAAAGGGGGTATATTTCTGTAAAAAATCACAAAACAGGAAAATACCCCCTTTTTTAGCAGAAGAACACGTCAAAAAGCTTGATTTTATAAGGTTTCCAAAGTCTTTTAAGGAGAGCTGATGAACCGGAATACAGCCTTTACAGGTTCATAGCTCGTCCATCGATTACATGCGGAATAAAGAAACAAAAAGAAAAAATCAAGAGACAAGGGTTGGAAAGATAAGAAAAAGAGATATCAAATACGACGAAAAGCAGCAGGAAGAAGGTGTAAAAATGGCAGAGATAAAAGATGGAAAAGCAGCCAAAAAAAAGATGTCCATGACAGGGACGAAAGGATATCTGTTAAAGATCATGGCGATGTCAGGAGCGATGGACCTGGAAGGGATAAGGATCTTTTATGGGGCATATAAAGGAAATCGAACGAAAGATAAGCACATGAAGATACTGAGAGATAATGGGTATATCCAGAAATCAATGACAAATAGAAAGAGCTATTATCATCTGACGCAGAAAGGGAAGGATATGGTATTGGCAGGAGGGATCAAGAATACATTGGACTGTTCAGAATATCTGACTGGACATGTAGTAACAAATCAGATGCCGTTAGTATGGAGGGATGAAAAGGATAAAGTACAAAGATGCATCTATCAAGGGCGGATATTAGCTGAGATGTATCAAGGAAGGGTGCCGGTATTCTGGACAGATAAGGAAGACCTGTTTAAGAATGAGAAAAAAGTAAGAGAGATGTTGGAGCAAAGGATTGAAGCGGTTGGTGGAAGAAGGGATCCTGAACTAAAGAACATGGCAGAATGTATCTGCGGGATAAAACGCAGCGAATTAGGATTGAGAGAGGATATGTGGGAGAACCATACGTACGATAAGAGATATGGATTATATCTGTATGGAAGAGAGAAAAAAAGTGTTACAACATATTATCCATCCACGGAAATAAAGAATAAGAAGAACCCTGCATTAAAGCAGAGCAGAGCATTGGGATGTATGATAGTGAGAGGGAATGCTCCATATGCGGTTTATTACATAGAGGATAAGCTGATACGGTGGAGGCCAAAAGCAGAAGCTGATATGAGGAAATGGATCGGTGGAGCAAGTGAGAAACTGTACAAGGGAAGGTATCAGGGAGATACCGAGTATGTGAGAGGATTGTTCATTGTAAAAAGCTATGATGTGGTACTGAGGATGATCACGGAAGAAGAGAAGAGTAAAGTACGAAGGAATATCACATTGGATAACAGAGTGTATGTACAAAATCATTACACGACATTAAACGATCTGAGATTTTATTATGATCCGGAATTCAGTCTAAAGATCATAAATGAGATCATAAAGAGATATGGGCTAAGAGAGAACCGTGGGAGATATATGCATAACGGAATGATGGCGTGGTTTGGTTTTCGTGTTTCATCGAGGGATATTGAGCAGATGAGATCAGGATATGTATTTTGTCTGCGAAGCCAAGCGAAGCTGTATGAAGAATTGGGAATGTATCCAATGGAAATTGATGAAATTTCAGAAGAAATCAAAAATTTATCAAAAAAATAGATAAAGAGGTCGCAAAGCCTGATAAAATCTAGGTTTTTGGATTGTACAAAATAAAATACACTAATCTGCCATAATATAGGGCAGATTGCAAAGTAAGGGCCAGGTGTTAGACATCTGAAAGAGTACATGATATAATCAATATAGTGAGTTAGTAGGCAAAATGCTTACTAGCTCTTTTTGTGTATATAAACAATATAATATTCGAGGTAAACATATCGCAGACTTATAACATTCATAAGTTATGCGATTTTTTTGTGCTAATAAAATACCAGAAAGGAAGAATGAGAAGTATGAATTTAGAACAGATTAAGATTCGAGAATTTGGACCAATTAAAAAGTGTGATATAGAAATCAGAGACTTTACGATACTGATTGGGGAACAATCATCAGGAAAAAGTACGGTTGCAAAAAGTATCTTTCTTTTTCAAGAGATAAAAGCCAACTTGCAGAAACAGTTGAGCTGGCGAGCTGCTTGCAGCGAAGCCGCATGGTTGCCTGCGAAGCAGATGTTTATCGAAGGTGTCAAGAAATGCTTGTTAGAAGTATTTGGAGAGAAAATGATTTATGCGAATACTGATCTGTATATGGAATACAACTATGCAAAGGATGTATCAGTTAAGATTTATTTGGAAACGTCTTTGGAATTGAACCGCCAGATTCTAGTTGAAATCAGTGATCGGCTTGCAGAGCTTTTAGAATTGTGCGACCAGGAACAGATTAGGAGTGATACTCAGGAGATAAAAGAAAAAACAGATCATCTGTTTACTGACAATGTAGAAAGCATTTATATCCCATCGGAAAGAGGAATTGTGACACTCTTAGGAAATCAATTGGTTCAATGTAAACAACAACTTCCAATCAATCAGAAAGAGATAGGTGATGTTTGTCGAGATTTATTGATCAGGTATCTGTTATGCGAACATACTTTTCAGATCATAAGATTGCTCGATCAACAGAAGGGAACCTCGTAAGGTCTGCGAAGCCTATCAACGAAGTCCTGCATGGAGAATATCAAAACAAGAATGGAGAAGAAACGATCAGAATCAATGACGATCAGTATGTGCCGATAGCATATGCATCATCTGGACAAAAAGAAGCTTTGTGGATATTAAATACAATTCGTTATTGCTTCGAGAACCATAAAAAGATGTATCTGATCATAGAGGAACCTGAGTCATATTTGTTTCCAGAAGAACAGAAGTTATTAACGGAATGTATCTCCATGGTAAGGAATAGTGGAAGTAAGGTTCTACTAATGACGCATAGTCCGTATGTTCTTGGAACATTAAACAATCTTCTGTACGCAAGTAAGCTATCAGAGAAGATTGGAAAAGAACAGATTGAGAAGATTATCGATTCAGAAAAATGGATCAAGGGAGAAGAATTTGTGTCTTATCACATAAAGGATGGAATTGCCAATCAATGTATTGATGCGGATTCAGGACAAATACAAAATGAACAGATTGATACTGCTTCAGATGAGATTAATGAAGAGTATGATCGAATGATTTTGTTGAAGGTTGGATCAGAAGAATAAGAGTAGGGAATGAATCCGATAGAGATCAATGACATCGTGGCAGAAGTAAAGAGGTGTTAGGATGGCAAACGCAGCGAAGCGAGTTGTATAATGAAACGATCAGTGATATAATTTCTATGATAAAGTCAGTAGGCAGCAATGCTTACTGGCTTTTTTTGCATAAAAAAGTTTATCGAACAGACCTGTGTATGAGACAGGGGCCGTCTTGTGATGGCAGATACTGAAGTTTAAGCAATGGAAGGAGTCAAACATGATGGTAGAAGCAGAGTACCTGTTTTTTCAGAGAGTGAGAGAAAGGATCGATCAAAGGATCAGAGAAGGAAATTATGACGAGGCAGCAGTGAATATGCAGAAATGTATGGAATATATAGCGAACAGCTTAGACTGTGAGAATCATAATTACAGGGCTGAGAGTTTATGGGATGTTATGATGAAAATCAAGAGCAGATATCCAGAATATCCAATGAGTCGTCATGAATGGGGAAGAATTATGAGTTATTGTAGTCATCAGCTACATCTTGAGGAAAAGGAAATTGATTATCGGCTCTTAATGGAGGAAACAAAGATCGTTCAACAACTGTTAGAAAAGGTTATTGTGGAATATCTGAACCGACAAGATCTTGCCAGATGTAAGACGGCTGTGAAAGATACAAATAACAATATCAAGGAACCAATCATCAAACCAAACGATTCATGGAAAAAGAAGAAATCGTGTGGAGATATGAGACCGTCTAAAAAATCAATTATCAATCCAGAAAAGATTCTAAGATCTGAAACAGACACAGACAATAACCTAGATGGTATTTTCGGGTTTGATGGAGAATTAACATTAGATACAACTCTTAAAAGAGATGAAACAGAAAAGAAGCATAAAGAAAAAGCTGTTTTTCAGGAAGAAGTTGAAACTATGCTATTGTGATAAAGAAAGGAGAATAAGATGACAAAGATCGTCGATATTGAAGATATAAGAAGAAAAAAAGAAAGAAATGTCATTCCAATTGAGATGGTTGGATCAGAAGAATTGAAGAAACGAGGACATGAGATTGGAGATATCCTTGGATGTGACGAATCTGGAGAAAAGATCTGTGTCCGAAAAGGAAAAGGGAATCTTTATGTAGGTGGAGATATGGATGAAGAATACTTGACCGATTTTGAAAGAAACCAAATCTACCAAAACATACAAAGAGGAGATTCTATGGTAATCGTAGATCTAGGCAGCAGATTGTATAAAAGAGAACTATGGATTTATTTAACGATTCATGGATATCGGGTAGAAGGTTACCATATGGATTGTATGGATGAGTCTGACTGTTATAACTTCCTTGATGGGTTAGGACTAAAGGATGAAAAACTGATCGTACTAACCGCAAATGATATCATTGATGATCAGGAATATGGATTTATGACATATCCAGTAGAAACGGCATCTAAAGCATTGTTGTCCGCTGTTCTGCTTGCATCATTAACAGAAATGGAAGAAGCAGATCAAAACATGGTAGAGATTGCAACAATCTTTCGGTTAGGTGTTTCAGGAGTAATGTTGGATAAAATTCTGCATGTGATGTTTGAGGAAATGGATGAATCCTGCTCAGCGAAGCAGTTGTTTCAAATATATAGCGAAGCCGAAGAAGAGTTCCGGATGGAAGCAATTAAGAGAATTGGCGATGCATTAGCAGTATATGAAAAGTATGCGAATGATAACCTTGGAGATAATTTCCGAACAAGCCGTTACGATATGGAAATGCCGGTAAAAGAGAAATCAGTTTTATTTATTGAGCCGGGACAGCTTGCGGAAGATAAGGTATTGTTCAGCGTGTTTATGGAAAAACTGTATGATTCTATGATGAAGAAAGCAGAAACAAGACGACAGGATGTAGCTGTAATATTTCTGGGCTATCCATTTTACGGAGAGGTCTGCGGGTTGGAAAGATATATGGAAGAAGGACCCGAAAAAGGAATTTATACGACATTGTATGAAAATAGAGAAAGTATAAGAGCAAATGGGATTTGTCATGCACCACATATGCTTAAACTTTACGAACTCTGTGATATTTCGGTATGTATAGGGAAAGCAGAACGATCTTTATGTGAAATAGAACAAAGTAAAGGTTCAATGGTTGAAGAATGTCTAACGAGGAAAGATGGATTATGCCATCATCCAGTCATTAAGAATTGTAAGGAGTTTATCATTTGGTATGATGAACAAAATAGAGAATCAATGATTACGGAAACTTATCTTTACGATCCAGAAGATCATCCAAATAAGATTCCAGAAAATGTGGAAGATCTTCTTACGATGTGGAGCGAAAGTAATTCAGAAACCGCCACTGCAGATGAAGAAGAACTAGAATTAATAAGTAAATGGGGCAAATTAATCTGCATAGATGTAGATGATCTGATTGAAATCAATGATCTGATCGAAAAAGATGGTTATGACACAGAAGGATTTCAATTAGGAGAAGTGCCGCATCCAGATGTGTATTGCTTTGTGAATCATGAAAAGAAGCAGTGCTTTGATGTTGTAAAATTTAGGGATGATCAGTGGAGATTTTCTTATCTTGAGTATGAAGATCCAAAGATAACATCCGCATTGGTAATGAAGCCAGCAGATTCCATTAAAGAAGCAATTGAAAAATATAAGGATGTTGCAGAAGAATTTGTATAAGGTAAAGCAGATAAGCTGTATCAAATTTGAAGAAAGACAGAGAATGTGTTTGAGATCTCTGTCTTTTTTTTCTTTGCAGATGAGAGGTTGTTGATTACATTAAGATGGAAAAGCAAGATTTCCATTTACAAGATTGCTGATCCGAAAGATCTGAGAGATTCCCACTGCCAACTATCAGAACGTATGTTCGTAGTATTGATTGTTATAAAGGAAAAGTAGTAATCATTCAGACTGCTGCCTTTTCCTTTACATAATGATAGTAATGAAGAGCTGCTATAGTCGTTTACCAGGTCCGTAAAAAGAGGCGGAAGTCCCTATGTTGGGGCAGGTAACTATTAACCCATCAAGCCTTTCTGATAAGTAAATCTTGTCAAGAGGGCAGAAAGGAAAGATTTATGAAATTCAATGATCCAACAGAAGTGAAGATCGAAAAAACAGAAAAGAAGGTGGAAAAAGAAAGTCAAAAAGAAACCGTCACGGAAGAAAGTGCTGAAGAAAAGAAAAATCTGACCACAGGCGAGATCAAAGACGCAATACTGCACAATATCAAAGGTTTCTATACCGTAAAAGACAAAAAGCTGCGGGTAAAAAGAATCCTGATCACGTGTGGGGAATTGGTGCTTGTATATCTGTCAGGGATGTTCAGTGTCAGTTCTCAACCTGCGAAGCTGTTTGGGGTGAGAGATTATAGCTTCTTTCACTGCATCAGCTCTTTTTTTTCATTCAACGGGATCCTAGCATTCGTGTTGATCAATGCCGGAATCTATTTTGGGATTCACTGGTTGTTTAAGAAAGCGGGACGGGAAGATTATACGATCAGTAAAAATGGTACGTATGGAACAGCGAAACTATTAAACGGAACAGAAGAGGAGAATGAAGCAGTGAAGAGAATACCTGTAAGCAAATTAAGTGACCCAGAGATTGATGGAAATATCCTTGGATATATTGAGGAAACAAATGAAGTCATCATTAAAGATGTACATGGAAATGCGAATCGGAACATTGCTGTATGTGGAGGTCCAGGTACTGGAAAATCACGTACATTGGTACGAAACATCATCTTTCAGTGTGTAAGACGAGGAGAGTCCATATTCATCACTGATCCAAAAGGAGAGATGGCAGAGAGTATGGCGAAATATCTGAAAAACAACGGATATATCGTTAAATACTATAACCTGAAGAATTTTGAGGCATCTGACTCCTTTAACTGTCTGCAAGGATTGAACAATGAAGAAGGACACGCTTTTATCAATGTACTGGCAGATATCATCATGAAAAATACAGCAAGTATGTCAGGTTCTGGTGGAAACGCAAATGCGGCACTGAACCTACTGATCGCTCTGATGCTGTTTGTAGTCATTGAACTGCCAGAAGAAAACCAGAACATGGTCGAACTATATAACTTGATCACGTTATCTGATCCAAAATCATTAGATGCACTCTTTGATGGATTAGATGCAACGCATCCTGCAAAGAAGCCGTATCGAATCTATGCACAGGCTTCCGAAAACTTCCGTTCTAACATCACGGCAGATGTTGCAACACGACTGTTAGTCTATGCACAGGAAGGAGTTCAGAACATTTCTATCTATGATGAGATCGATCTGACATTACCAGGAAAAGAAAAATGTGCTTATTTTATCATTACACCGGATCAGAACTCTGCTTATGATTTCATGGCATCCTTGTTTCAGGCAGTTGCCTATAATAAGTTGGTTAAATATGCAGATGATATCGCGGAAGGTGGAATCTTACCTGTTAAAGTACAGATGTTGCTTGATGAGTTTCCAAACATTGGAGAAATCCCAGATTTTGGTAAGAAAATTTCGACAGTAAGGTCAAGAGGAATTGCAACAACGATCATCTTTCAGGCGGTCACACAGATGCAGAACCGATATCCGAACGGATTATGGGAAGAGATCCTTGCAGCATGTGATACAAGCTTATTCTTAGGATGCAACGACGAAACAAGTGCAAAGTATTATTCCGAGAAAACTGGTATTGGAACGATCGAAGTCGGAACACAACAAAAGTCTTTAAAAACATTGCGTGTTACGGATTATACACCGGAAGTCCGACAGTCTGAAGGAGAAGGAAAGAGATATGTGAAGAATCCAGATGAACTGTTAAGATTCAAGTATCAGGATGAATTGATCTTCTGTAAAGGATTTAATGCATTCCAGTGCAATAAGTTTGATTACGAACTGCATCCGGAAGCAAAGAATCTGGAATATGAAAAAGCCATCGAGCACGTTCCAGAATGGAGATTACAAGAAGAACCATACAAGCTGTTTGTTCTGAGATATATTCCTGGAACACCAGAATTTGATCGAAAAGCATTCCCTAAAGCAGGAAGTGAAAACGCAAAGGAAGATAATTCTAAGAATTCTGACTCAAAGAAAAAAGCCAATCCAAGCAAACCACCAAAAGATACTGGGAATAAGAATAAAAAAGATGCTCAATGGAGAGATTTTAGAAAGAAAAAGGATGAAATGGCAGGGCAGCAGGCAATGAATTATTCGTCTGCGGAGAAAGAGAACAAGGAAAAAGATGCACAAATGGAAAGCAGGAAAGATGCAGGATTAGATGCACCAGACTTTAATGAACCAGAAGATGGGGATGATGGAGCAGTTGAACAAGGTCTAGATTATGGAGATACTTCAGGTATAGAAAGTCTTTTGTAGTTCCGAATCCGGATACAAAAAAAGAGCAGTCCGCAAAATGTATGGACTGCTCTTTTTTTTTGTGTTAAAAAACGGAAATGATCAAATTCCGTCAAGGCAATAAGTCATAGTCGCCGGGGGCATACGTTCGCAAACGTATTGTATCGCTGATATCAGTTTAATATACTTATGTTTTATTTATAATACGAAAAAATACAATATGTGGTATTATTCTTAATAAATTAACAAAAAATACACATTTTTATTGCAAATAAGTATCACACATTGTATAATACAGTATAAAGTTACAAACAAAAAAGATAGGAGTTGTTAATTTATGCCGCCACAAATAAAAAAGACGACAGTTTCCATAGAAGCGACTCAAAATGATAAAGTTCAGAAGCAGAAAGAAGCTCGAAAGAAACGAGACAAGTTGTTTCACGATACAAAAATCTTTTTGCAGAGTTATCGAAGGCTAGAGTTATCTTTACAGCGTTCCAAAGCGATGCAAATGAAACGATTAGCAGCAAACGATACAAGCCATGAATGGGAACTGAGAGAAGACGAAATTGAATTTAATGAAATGGTACTAAAAGAAGCTGTCTCTGCACTGCATTATTTAAAGCAGATGCCAGAGATGGGATTGGTCTGGTATCACATCTTGCAGATGAAATACTTCGATATCCGACCATATAAAATATCAGACGAAACTATCGTGAAAGCATTAATGGATGCAGGAATGATTCAAGACATATCAAGAACGACTTTTTACCGATACCAAAAGAGTGCGATCCGGACATATGGGGAGATCTTATGGGGATCTCTTGATAAGGATTCACCAGTGTACAAGCACTTTTTGAAGATGGTAGAATCAAGATTTTAGGTTTCATGTTTGTTTTAGACCTATGTAAAATCAGATGGTTCCAAAGGATGTTATTTCATCTTGAAGTATGATTAAGAGTTTTAGAACCATGTAAAATTAGACGGTTCCAAAAGTTGCTGACATGTTGATGCATACGTTACAGAGTTTTAGAACCATGTAAAATCAGATGGTTCCAAAGGGGTCTGTGATTGAGATACACACAGACCTGTGTTTTAGAACCATGTAAAATCAGATGGTTCCAAAGGATCAAATATTTACATGGTGCGTAAAAATAAGAATTTATCGAACAGACCTGTATAAGAGACAGGAACTGCCGGGCGGCAAAAAAAGCAAGAAAATATATTAACAGAAAGGAGGCTTGTCTAATGTGATGAAAAGAAATCTGAAGCGTACCATTGCTTTTTTAGGAGCTGTATGTATGCTTCCGTTTCCACAGATCGCGAATGTTGCAGGAATGGCACAAAGCGTATCAGCAGAAGATCGTATTGGAGTAAAGACATTAAAACAGTCTTTACAAACATCAACAAGCTTTCAGACGGCAGCAGGAAAATGCCAGAAAGTAAAAGAAGATGAAATCAAGGATTCCTATGATGTGACATATGGGGATTCGATTACTTTTTTTATTTCCAAGACAAAAGATTCTGATACTGTTATCGACAATGAGAACGATCAGAAACACGATAATGCCGAATCAGAAGAAACAAAAGATCCTGAAACTGAAAAGATTCCAGATTATGAGATTCCAGATACGATCCATGGTTTTTTCTGTCATACGGAAGAATCAGAAGATCGATATCAGATCACATTGACTGCTAACGAAGCAATGAGAAACAGCACGATCAAGATCAAAGGTCAGGAGATCACCTTAAAAACGGAGAAAAGAAAACTGACTGCGAAAGCATCCGTTAAAAATAAAATTTATGACGGAACGACGAATGCAGAATATGAATCTTCTCCAAGTATTCAAAATGTACTGGATACGGACGGAAGTAAATTTTATTTCAGTTACAAAAATCCTGTTTTTGAGACAAAAGATGTTGGAGAGCAAGAAACGTCTCCGATCACTATTAACTTATCAGATGATGATAATTATGAGATCGATGATATCAGTGGACTGAAAGCAACGATCACACCGAAAGAGATCACAACCAGTATGATCAAGATCAAAAGTAAAGTCTATGATGGCACAACCGAAGCAGAGTATGAGGATAAGATCACGGCTTTGGGTGTTGTGGCAGGAGATGATGTTTTGCTGAACATCCCAACGCCATCGTATGAGACAAAGCGGGTAGGGACGGATAAGAAGATCGTATTTGATGGAGATTTTTCGATCCGTGGAAAGGATAGTAAAAATTATCGTCTGAAAGAGATCCCGAATGTCACAGGAACCATTGAGAAAGCGAAGCTTATCTATCGTGCAAAAGACCAGACAAGGAAGTATGGCGAAGCAAATCCGAAACTTACTTATGAAGTAAAAGGGTTTGTGGCAGGAGATCAGCAGAGTGATTTTAATGAACCGACCATGACATTAGATACTCCAAAGCTTACCAGTTTAGGAAAACATGAGGGAGCTATCAAGATCTCAGGAGGCGATCTTCCAGAGTATTATGATGTGACATATGAAAACGGAGACTTGTATGTTGAAGCAAACGATATTCATGAAAATGAACATTACAAGCTGACAAAACCGGACGGAAAGAATGGATGGTTTTCAAAAAAGAATTTTGTGATCCAGCCAGTTCAGGGAGAAACGAGTGGTTATGACCTTGTTTCGGCATCGAAAGATGGTCCTTGGAAAAAGTCTCTTGCTTATACGGAAGACACAAAGAAAACAGATGTTTCCTTCTATTTAAAAGATAGCAGCACTGGTGCGATATCAAAAGTCGGAAAAGAATCCTATAAGATCGACAAGACAGCACCAGAAGTTGAAAACATTGCGATCGACTTTGTGAAGGGATACCAGAGTACGAAGAAATCCGGACCATTTCGATATTTCTTTGATACGATTGCAAAGATCGGGATCACATCACATGATGATACCAGTGGAGTTGCAAGGGTTAATTATCATACGGTTGATGAAGGAACACGATCTGTAGAAAAAACGCAGGATGGTTCTAAAGCAAGATTTGAGATCACTCCGAACTTCAAAGGTAACATCTACGCACAGGCGATCGATGAAGCAGGAAATATTTCGGAAGAATACAAATCAGCCGGGACGATCTTGGAAAACAATGGAAAACACAGTACAACAAGTTCGATCCATATCTTACAGGAGACGCAGGAAAAGAAATATTATAATCATGATATTTATCTGGGACTGCAGGCAGAAGATAGCTATTCCGGGATCGGAAGTATCTTATATGAAGCCGGAGCGGTCAATTCCAAAGAAACGTCTTACGATGATATGAAGTATGAGTATAAGAAAGACCATGTAAGGATCGATGCATCTGCAAACAACAAAAATGGTGTAGAAGCAAAATTTACAATGGTAGATAATACCGGACATAAGAGTACCGTCCGAAAGAAATTCAACATTGATGTTTCAAAGCCAGAGATCACGATCTCTTATGATAACAATCAATCCGAAGGAAAATACTTCAAAAAGAATCGAACCGCAACGATCACGATCAAAGAAAGAAACTTTGACAGTAATAAAACCTATGTTTATCTGACAAAGAATGGTGTAAAAACCAGGTTAAAATCTAATTTTGTGAGTGATGGTGTATTGCACAGCAGAGAAGATGGCAGCCAGTATTATATCTATCAGATGAATGTCGTGTTTGACGAAGATGGGGAATACTCCTTAACTGCTGCCAGTACCGATCTTGCCGGAAATAAGAATCTTCCAGTCACTTATGTTGGTACTCACACAGACAGTTTTGTGATCGATAAAACAAAACCCGTTGCCAAGATCTCATTTGATAACCATTCTGTAAAGAATGAAAAGTATTACAAAGCAGATCGAGTCGCAACGATCCGGGTAACAGAGAAGAATTTCAAAGATCTGAATGTTGTAACAAACGGAAAGAAGAGTGGATGGAGCAATCATGGAAATGAACATGTGATGACTGTTACATTTCATGAAGATAAAGAATATCATCTTTCCATTTCAGGTCAGGATCTTGCCGGAAATGTTTTGGAGAAACAAAGTGTAAAACCTTTTATCATTGACAAAACGAGACCTAAGATCGATCAGGTGACACCAAGTGATCTCAGTGCGAACACTGGAGCTGTTGCCTGCGGGTATACCTTAACAGACAAATATCTGGACAAGGGCAGTGATCAACTGGTTGGAGAAATGAAAGGACGTAAGTTTAAAGTTAATGAAAAACAGAAGGTAGGAAACGGATACAAGGTAACATATCAGCAGATTCCAAATGCGATGGAGAATGATGATTATTATACCTTCGTGATCCGGGCAGAAGATAAAGCCGGAAACGTAACAAAGAAAACCATTCACTTTACGGTTAACCGGTATGGTTCTGTTTATCATTTATCATCTTATGCGAAATCTATCAATGGTGCTTATGTAAAGGATGCTGACAAAATCGTTTTGGAAGAGATCAATCCAGATCAGTTGACAGATTGCAGCTTAAAGGTTGTGAGGGATAATGATCCGGTCGAACTGAAAAAGGAAGATGCATCTATTAAAAAGGAACATGAGCAATGGTATAAAGCAACTTATACCGTCAATGCTTCAGCATTAAAAGAAGAAGGCACGTATCGTATCATCACATCATCGAAAGATGCAGCGAAGCATACGTCTTCCAATGACATGGCAAAGAAGAAAGCTTCGATCAGTTTCGGAGTGGATACGACAAAGCCAAACATCTTAATCTCAAATGTTGAAAGAGGTAAGGTTTATGCACAGGATGGAAGAACAGCAACGGTCCTTTTAAAAGACAATTTGCTGTTACAGAGTGCAAAAATTTATGTCAATAACGATCTGGTAAAGATTTATAACGAAAAAGTTCCTGAAAAGATCGATATTCCTCTGGATCAGAAAGATGAAGCTCAAAGTATTCGTGTAATTGCGAAGGATGCTGCGGGAAATGAATCTGAGATCACGATGGATAACATTTATGTTACAACAAACCTATGGATCAGATTTATTCACAGTGTACCAGCTATGGCAACTGCAGGTGCTGTATCACTTGCTGTAATTCTGGCAGCAGTTATCATCTTACGTTTTAGAACTGTGTAAAATCAGATGATTCCAAAGGTCATAGCTTTCCTCAATTGTTAAAGATAAAGTTTTAGAACTGTGTAGAATCAGATGATTCCAAAGGTTTTGATTTCCGTTGTACGCATAGTAAGGGGTTTTAGAACTGTGTAAAATCAGATGATTCCAAAGGGTCAAATTACATGGTGAGTAAAAATAAGAAAAAATCGAACAGACCTGTATAGGAGGCAGGGGCTGCCGTGTGGCGGTAATCGTAGTTATTGTTTCTTATTTAAGAAAGGAGAAGATGGCTCAGACCATCGGGTGAAAGAGATGAATCTGAAAAAAGTATTTAAGAAAGTGATGTACGCATGTATGTCAGCAGCGATGATCGCTGTACCAACCGTGCCTGCTTACGCAGCTCAGAATGATGTTATTGATACAACAAGAACAGCATCATTAACAATTCACAAATACGACATGACAGCAGCGAAAAAAGGTGGAGTTAACTTAGATCAGTTTACTTCTACTGGAAAACAGGATGCAGCAGCAGAAGAAGCATTAAAGAATTATGCAATCAAAGGGGTAGAATTTAGTTACTTAAGAGTCGGTGATGTAGAACAGCAGTCTGAGGGCGGAAAAGTCCAGATGATCTACGAACTGCCAGATGCATTGCAGAAGATCTTAGGATTGACAGATTCGGATGCAGCCAAGACAGAGGGAAGCAAAGATTACTTTACAAGCCAGATCATCAATGACAAACTGGCAAAAGCATTAGAAGATAATACAGCCACAAAAGATAAACTGGAAGATTATATGGGCAAAGGTGGAACAGCCATGGATCTTACAGATGCAAAAGGTGTAACAAAGAAAGACAAACTTCCTTTAGGTTTATATCTGATCGTTGAAACAAAAGTACCAGAAGATGTAACTTATACAACAAATCCTTGGTTCGTGCAGTTACCATCTACAGATTCAGAAGGTGACGACTGGTTCTACGATGTTGTATGTTATCCAAAAAACGAAACAGGTGTTCCTACATTAGACAAACGTGTGCGTAATAATCCTGACAAAGATAATGTAACAACAGCAAATCAGGATGCTTTAGCTGATTTCACACACGCAAGAGAAGAGTACACATATCAGAGTACAGTCACAGCATCCAAGGCAGAAAAACTGGATTATCAGTTTATTTCCAAACTGCCACATATCACATCAAGCACAACATATCTTTCTACTTATACATTCGATGATAAGATGGCAAAAGGTATGACATACAACAAAAATGCAGTGATCGCAATCTATGACAACAAAGATGCAGCAGATACAACAAACGTTAACAACGTTGACAAGAGCGGTGCAATCGCAGTATGGAAAACATCTGACACAGATCCTAAGTTCGCTGTAACTTATGGTAAATCTGGCGAAGACTCTACTATGAAAGTAGAAATGACAAAATCAGGATTAAGTGAAATCAACAAGAAATACTCTGACAAATATATCGTTGTTTACTACACAGCAGATGTAAACACAGATGATACAGTTGTTCTTGGTGATAAAGGTAACCCTAACGATGTGTCCTTAACATGGAAGAGAACATCTACAGATTACTGGGATATCTTAAAAGATAAATGTATCGTATACAGCTTTGGATACAACTTCACAAAGAAATTCTCTGACAATAAAGGTGATGCAACAAAAGTTAAATTCGTGATTCAGAACAAATCTGATAATTACTACTTAGTAGCAAGAGCAGACAGAGCCGGAGTATATCAGGTAACAGGTAAATCCGCTACAGAAGAAGGAGCTACACAGTTCAGTCCAGATGCAGCCGGAAAACTTGTGATCAACGGTATCGAAGCTGATAAATATGGATTTACAGAGACACATTCAGATGCAGGATATACACTGCTCAAGAAAGAGATCATTGTAAATATCACATCTACAAAAGCCAATATCACACCAACAGAAGCTAACATCACAGGAATCCAGTCCAAGAATGGAAACGATTCTACAGCCAATGACGGTGTGAAGAATGGTAAAGAACTTGCAAATGATGTAGCAGTTCAGACAATCAACGCATCTGCAACCGTGGACGATAAGAAAGCAACAATGAGTGCAAATGGAGAATCTACGGATGCTTACGTCGATATGGAAGTGACAAACCAGAAACAGTTCTTACTGCCAATGACAGGTGGAGCTGGAAGCTATGCACTGATCATCGCAGGAGTTGTGATCGCAGGATGCGGATTTATCATCATTAAGAAGAACCAGAAACGTAAAGAAGTTCAGTAAAATTTATAAACCCTGTCAGGAAACTGGCAGGGTGATCTAAAACTATGAGACAAAAAATAATTCCAATCCTGATCGTACTGCTTGGATTTGCTCTGCTGTCGTATCCGTTCATCAGCAACTATATGTTTGAAAAAAGTGCGGGATCGACGATCGAGTCTTACAAAAAACAGTCCAAAACTTACGATCAGAAACAAAAAGATAAAGCTTTTCAAGAAGCAAAAGAATATAATGAAGATTTAACAAAATCAGCAGTGCAATTAACTGACCCGTTCAAGGCGAAAAAAAGTGATGGGGAAACAATGATTTACAATAATATCCTAAATCTTGATCATTCAGGAATTATGGGGTATTTAGAAATCCCTTGTATTTCTGTTAATCTTCCTATTTATCATGGTACAGATGCAGAAATTTTGGAACGTGGAGTTGGACACCTTGCAGCATCTTCAATTCCGGTAGGTGGGAAAAGTACACATAGTGTATTAACTGGACATACAGGACTCAGCTCAGCCAAACTATTCACTGATCTGACAGAGATGAAAAATGATGATTTATTCTTTATACATGTATTAGATCGCACACTAGCTTATAAAGTTGATCAGATATCAGTTGTTAAGCCAGAGGATACAGAAAAACTTCAAATCATAGATGGAAAAGATTATGTTACTCTCGTAACATGTACGCCTTATGGGGTCAATGATCACCGATTACTTGTTCGAGGTGCTAGGACTAAGTACGAAAAGACACAGGAATCATCCATTCGTCAAAGAAATAAAGATTCCCAGTGGATGGGAACTTATAAGCGAGCGATCGCAATTGGACTTGCAATCGTTATGGCACTGGTCTTGTCAGGCAAAGTATATCAAAAGCTTCGAAGAAAAAAGACAGAAAAAATACGACAAAAAAAGGGAGAGACGAAATGAAAAGAAATCTGATGAATATATTAGGCATCATCTTAATAGGAATCGGAACTTTTGTATTTCTCTCTCCTGTTTTTTCTTCCTATAAACAACAAAAAAATGCCGATCAGGAAATAGAAGCTTTTGAAAATTTTGAAAAGGAAAAGAAAGTCCCAAAAGAAAAAGATCCTTTATATAAAGAAGCCATACAGTATAATCAAAAAATTTATACGGAAGGGCAGAAAAATTTAAAGGATGTATGGAGCTATCGTACATCACCGATCGAGTTGAAAGATAGCAAAAGTAACTTTGGATATATCAGGATAAAAAAGATGGATGTAAAACTTCCATTATACCTTGGAGCAACTTTAGAAAACATGAGAAAAGGTGCTGCGATCATGGGAGAGACATCATTACCGCTTGGCACGAAGGACAGTAACTGTGTGATCGCTGCACATCGTGGGTACGAAGGGATCCCGTATTTTCGTGAGATTGAGAGATTAAAAGTCGGAGATCGCGTGATCATAAAGAATCCATGGGAGAAGCTTACTTATCGGGTCAAAGAGATCAAGATCATACAGCCGGATGATTCCGATCAGATCAAGATCCGGAAAGGGAAAGACATGGTAACACTTCTTACCTGTCACCCGTACCGAAGTCATGGAAAATACAGGTATGTTGTGTACTGTATCAGAGACCACGGACAAAAGATCGTGGAGAAAAAGAACAATACGATCAAAGATACTCATTTTAAATCATCCGAATGGGATATCCAAAGAGAAAAACTGTGTCATATGATAGGACTAGGGATCTTACTTATTTTTTGGATCATAATAATAAAAAATTGGAAAGGAACAATCAGGAAAGGAGGAAAAGCATGAAGAGGATAAAAAAGACCTTAAAAGGAAAAGGAAAGATCGTTGCCGCATTGGCGG